>ERZ888423.524-NODE-524-length-38608-cov-100.064223_pt1 | contig 38608 bp, 44 predicted proteins | sample MGYA00520523_ERZ888423 | MGnify/ENA primary metagenome ERZ888423 (study PRJEB32303, sample SAMEA104408611) | aquatic metagenome | biome: Brackish water; feature: Pelagic; material: water | place: Baltic Sea | collected 2014-06-08T10:24:00 | depth 30,27 m ... | reverse complement strand
GGCCAGCTCAAGCCACCCCAGCGTCGACAACCTGGCCGACTGGCTGCTGGTGTCGAGCCTGAAGGAAGGCGGCGTAGCGCCTGCCGAGCTACTGGCCGAAGCCTGCGCAAACGGCATCACGGTGCGAATTGCCAAGGCCGAAGGCCAAAAATGCGAGCGCTGCTGGCACTACGAGACAGACATCGGCCAGCACAGCTCCCATCCCAGCCTCTGCGGCCGCTGCGTGGCGGTGCTGTGCTGAACGCCAAGACACTGATCGAGCAGCTGGAGCTACAACCCCATCCAGAGGGTGGCCACTACCGCGAGACCTACCGGGCAAGTGAGGTGGTCGACACACCGCGGGGCCCCAGGGCCGCCAGCACGGCGATCCTGTTTTTGCTGGTCGCAGGAGAGAAGTCCAGCTGGCATCGGATCTGCTCCGATGAGGCTTGGCACCACCATGCCGGCGACGGCCTCCTGATCTATCAACTCCGCCCGGATGGCCAGGTTTGCGTCAGCAGGCTTGGGCTTGATTTAAGCGCCGGCGAACGGCCCCAGGTCGTGGTGCCTGCCGGCAGCTGGTTCGCAGCTGAACCCGTGGCTGGTCATACCACCTGGAGCCTGGTGGGCTGCACGGTGGCCCCAGGCTTTGATTTCGTCGATTTCGAACTAGCCAGCCTGGCCCAGCTTCAATGCCACGCCGCCCAGCTGGAATCCTGCTGCGGTGATTGGCGCCGCCTGTGTGTTGCGGGCTGATTTAAGGGCTCAAGCCCAGCCGCAGGATTCAAGGAAAACCTCAGGGGACGCGGGCCCAGCCAACAGCTGTTCCGCGGCCGGATTCAGTGGTGCCTGCAGTAATTCAGCTGTTTCGATCACCGCCCCCTCGGGCAGCACTGGCTGGTCGGGATCAAAATCGGTGGGATGGGTGGTGCTGCTCGAAAAACCCCGAAAAATCAGCAGCTCGTAGGGTTCAAGCGGGCCTACCGGCAGTTGAAGCTGGCCCCTAAGCCGCAGCACCCGATCGGGCCGCTGCCGGCTCAACTCTTCCAACCTGGCCAATAAGGCCATCACAGATACAGCGGAAAAGGTCATGGCGGCAGAGGAGTCGTAGCTGCAGAGGAGGCAAGGGGCTAATCCTTAGAAATCGCCAGCGATTCGCCCCTGCTTGGGCAGGCGCACCAGCAGCCACTGCAACAGGCCCACCACATAGGCAACCAAACCCACATAACCGATGAAGGCGGCCACAGCTGGGGTCCATTCGCCACCAAAAATGAAGGCAAACAGCCCCTGAACATGCCGGTGCAGGCCAAGGGGCGGCTGAATCCATACGGCGCAACGGGACTGGGCCAGGGCGCCGGGGCCCATACAGCCCAGAGCCGTGGCACTAAGCAGGGCGCCAAGCAGGGCCCACACCGTGAGACTCCAGCGCCAGATGCGCACGGTCAGGGGCAGCGGACGCCAGGGCGGCAGGTCGGCCAGCTCCTCATTGAGATCCACCCAGAACCAGACGCTCACCACCACCAGCAGCTGGGCCAGCAGCGCAACCACAAAGCCGAGGGGTCGCCGGTCGGTGAGCAGCAGGGTTGCAAGCAGCAAAAGGCTGGCCACCTTCCAATAAATCCCCAGCAGGCGCACTAACGATCCCTCCTTGCGTACCGACGCCCAGATCAGGAGCACCAGGGGCAAACCGACGCTAAACAGCATCGCCAGGCGGACGTCGAGCCACACCAAGGAGCGGTAGAGCGGTTCTGGTAGGGCGGCGAGCACGCGTGTGGTTCGGTAAGGCGCCATTATCCGCGTCCCCGGCAAGCGATAGGGTCCGATCTATGGCTGCCTTCTCCCTGCCCAGCTGGCTCTCCCGCACCTTCGGGGCCCGTCCGGCCCAGGCTTGGTGCCGCACCGCCCTGGCCAGTGAAACCTCACTGCAGGCCTCAGTCGAAAGCATCGCCAGCCAGCTGCGGGGGACCGGTCCGGCAGATCTGGCCTTCGTCTTCGCCGCAGCCAGCTACGCCAGTGACCTGCCCCGGCTGCTACCCCTACTGCAGGAAAAGCTCCAGGCCAGCAACTGGCTTGGCTGCCTGGGCGGTGGTGTCGTGGGCACCGATGCCGGCGGCAGCCCCCATGAGCTGGAAAACAGGCCCGCCCTGAGTGTCACCCTGCTGCACCTGCCCGGCGCCGAGCTCCATCCCTTTGCAATTGCCACCGACTCCCTGCCCGATCTCGACGGCCCTGCCGATCCCTGGCGCGCCCTGCTCGGTGCTCCAGCAGCTCCCAGCCCCTCGATGTTGCTGCTGGTCGATCCCAGCTGCTCCCGCATCAACGATCTGATCAGTGGCCTTGATTACGCCTGTCCGGAGGCGGCGAAGGTAGGCGGTATCGCCGGCCAGCACAGTGCCGGCCATGGCTCCCTGTTGTTTGGAGATCAGGTGGTTCGCGGTGCCGTCGGCTGCCTGATTGGTGGTGCCTGGCAACTCGATCCAGTTGTAGCCCAGGGCTGCCGGCCGATCGGTCCGGTGTTTGATGTGGAGCAAGCCCAGCGAAACGTAGTGCTGGAGGTGAGCCAGGGCCAGGCCCGCCGCAGCCCTGTAGCAGCGCTCCAGGCGATCCTCACAGATCTCAGCCCCGAAGAGCGGGAGCTGGTGAAGCACTCACTCTTTTTGGGCGTAGGCCGCAGCAACTTCAGCCTCACGGCCGCAGACCCAGATGGTCCTACCGCCTTTCTGGTGCGAAATCTGCTCGGTGTCGATCCCCGCAACGGCGCCGTAGCCGTGGCCGAACGGATGCGGGTGGGGCAACAGGTGCAGTTCCAACTACGAGATGCCGGCGCCTCAAGGCTTGAACTGCGCCAGCTACTAACCAAGCAGCAGGGGCGCAATCCAGAGCCCTTGGCCGCCCTGCTGTTTGCCTGCCTCGGCCGCGGCGAGGGGCTCTATGGCACCGCCGATGGCGACGTGGACCTGTGCCGGGAAGTGTTTGCTCAGGTGCCGATCGCCGGAGCGTTCTGCAACGGCGAAATCGGACCGGTCGCTGGCAGCACCCACCTACACGGATACACCGCCAGCCTGGCCTTCCTGGTGCCGCGCGGAGACGACTGATGGTGCGCCAGCACGTCAATCCGCTCAGCCGTTTTTACCAGCAACCCCTGCCCCTGCCACCACCAACCGAGCTGTTCAGCAAGCCAGAGCTGCCCTTGCATCTCGACATCGGCTGCGCCCGCGGACGCTTCCTACTGGCCCTGGCCCAACACCAGGCCAGCTTCAATCACCTCGGCGTAGAGATCCGCCAGCCACTAGTGGACGCCGCCGAAACCAATCGCCAAGCTCTGGGGCTCAGCAACCTTCACTATCTGTTCTGCAACGCCAACATCAGCCTGCAGGACTGGCTGGCGGCCCTGCCAGCCGGGCTGCTGCAGCGAGTGTCGATCCAGTTTCCAGATCCCTGGTTTAAGCAAAAGCATCACAAGCGGCGGGTGCTGCAGCCCGCCTTGCTGCTGGCCATGGCGGAGGCCATGGCGCCGGGGTGTGAGCTGTTTATTCAGAGCGATGTGCTGGCCGTGATCACACCGATGGTGGAGCTGATCGAAGCCAGCGGCGGCTTTGAACGTCCGGCCGCAGATAGCCGTCCCTGGCGTACCGACAACCCCCTAGCGGTAGCAAGCGAACGCGAGACCTACGTGCTGGCCCAGGGGTTGCCGGTCTACCGGGTGCTCTACCAACGCAACGACCGCAAGCTGGAAGACCGGCTCGAAACGATCGATAATCCTGTCTGATGCCAGCCCTCACCCCTTGAGCGCCTCCCCGATTCCGATTTTGCTGCGCTGGCAGGGCTGCCTGCATCGCGCTAGTAGCGGTCCCCTTGGGCGGCAACTAACCCTGATTGCCGGCCTGGTGCTCTGCGCCCTGATGGCTGGCCTGCCCCTGGTGACCCGCAGCGGCCTCGGCCTGCTGGTGCTGGCCAGTGGCCTTCTCTGGCTGCTGCTGGCCCTGCGCACCACTCCTGGACCTTTGGTGGAGATCGACTGCTGGATCCTGGGGATCCTGGCCATCGCCCTTCTCGCCACTGGCTTCTCGCCGGTGCCCCTGGCAGCCGCCAAGGGGCTGGTCAAACTTGTTAGCTACCTGGGCGTCTACGCCCTGATGCGCCAACTGCTGACCCTGGCTCCGGTCTGGTGGGACCGGATCGTGGCGGCGCTGCTGGCTGGAAACCTGGTCACCTGCGTGATCGGCATCCGCCAGCTCTACGGCGATAGCAGCGAACTAGCCCGCTGGGCTGACCCCAACTCCGTGGCCGATGGCACGGTGCGCATCTACAGCACCCTCGAAAACCCCAACCTGCTGGCGGGGTACCTGCTGCCGGTGCTGCCCCTAGCCCTCGTGGCCCTGCTGCGCTGGCCGGGAGGAGCCAGCAAGCTTTTTGCCCTCACTTCCCTGGTGCTAGGCGTCGCCGCCCTGGTGCTCACCTACAGCCGGGGTGCCTGGATGGGGTTGGTGGCCGAAGCGGCCGTGATTGTGCTGCTGCTAGCCATGCGCGCCACCCGGGCCTGGCCCTTGCTCTGGCGCCGCCTGTTTCCCCTGCTAGTTCTGCTTAGTGGTGCTGCTCTGTTAGTAGTTCTGGTTACCCAAGTGGAGCCACTACGGGTGCGGGTGATGAGCCTGGTGGTCGGCCGACAAGACAGCTCCAACAACTTCCGCATCAACGTCTGGCTTGCAGTGCTGGACATGATCCAGGCCCGCCCATGGCTTGGCATCGGCCCAGGCAACGACGCCTTCAACCAGATCTATCCGCTGTTTCAGCAACCCAAGTTCAACGCCCTCAGCGCTTACTCCATCCCCCTAGAGCTGGCGGTGGAGGCCGGCATCCCTGGCTTGCTTGCCGGAATCGGACTGCTGCTGGCCAGCCTGCGCAGCGCCACCAGCCTCTGGCGCGGGGATGGCCCCTTCAGCCTGCCGGCCCTGGCGGCGATCGCCGTGATCATCGGGCTGACGGTGCAGGGGCTCACCGACACGATCTTTTTCAGGCCGGAAGTGCAGCTGAGCGGCTGGTTCTGCATCGCCACCCTGGCTGCCGGTGCTAGCCGCGCCGAAGGTCGTGGCTGAGCCAAGCCTGATTGCCGGCTTCGACGCCGGCCAAACCCACACCCGCTGTCGCCTCAGCGATGCCTGCAGTGGTGAGCTGCTCGGTGAAGGCGAGGGGCCAGGGGTGTGCCATCTGGCCGCCGCCGATGGCCCCGCCCGCTTCCGCCAGGCCCTTCAAGTCAGCCTGCGGCAGGCCCAGCTGGAGCTGCCGGATACCGCCGGTGCGCCCCTAATGGCCGCAGGTATTGGCGCCAGTGGCATCGAAGTGGGCAGCTCAGTCCAGGAGCTGGGCCGGCAGCTGGCAGCCGAGGCCCTGCAACTACCCCTTGGCCGTGTGGTGATCACTGGAGATGAGCGCACAGCCCTACGCGGGGCCATGGGCTCCCACCGGGGCGGCATCGTTGTGATCAGCGGCACGGGCACCATCGCCGTTGGACGCAATCCGGCCGGCCAGGAACACCGTTGCTCTGGCTGGGGCTGGCTGCTCGATCGGGCCGGCTCCGCCACCGACATCGGCCGCGATGGCCTAGCCCTCAGCTTGGCGATGGCGGATGGACGCCAGCCCGACTCACCACTGCGAGGCCGGATCTGGGCCGGATTGAATCTGAGCGCAGACGACCCTCAGGCCGCTCAGGCCATCAAGGCTTTGGTGGTAGAGCCTGGCTTCGGGGCCGCGGGCTTCGCCCGCCTGGCACCGCTGGTGGCGGCCGCCGCCAGCGAGGGAGATGGCGGCGCCGCCGCCGTTGTAGAGCGATCGGCGCAGGCCCTGGCCTCAATGGCAGCAACAATCAGCAAGCAACTACAGCTGGATGCGCCGCCTATATGGCCCATGGGCGGCGCGCTTGAGCACCTTGCCTTGCTGCGCCACCGGCTTGAGGCCTGCCTTGGTCAGTGCTGTCCAGGCGCCCACCTGCTTATCCCTGCGGCAGATGCCTGCAGCGGAGCTCTGAGCATGGCCCGCGAATGCCTAGAAGCTAGGCCGCATTGAGGTGCTGCTCCGCTGCGGCAGCTAGCTGGGTAGACCAGTGCTCCACCAGCTGCTGATCGGCCGCCTCCACCATTACCCGCAGCAGCGGTTCGGTGCCGCTAGCGCGGACCAACACCCGGCCGCTGCCCTGCATAGCCGCTTCAGCGGCCTCCAGTACCTGCTGGAGCGGAGCGCAGTTCTGCCACTGCTGGCGCCGCTGCCGGTCGGTGACTATCACATTCACCAGGGTCTGGGGGTAGGGCTGGAAACTGCCATCTAGCCAGTCGGCCAGCGATTGGCCACTGCGGTGCAACAAGGTGGCCACCTGCAGGGCGGTGAGCAGCCCATCGCCACTCATGCCGTGGCGGGCCGACAAAATATGGCCCGACTGCTCGCCACCCAGTCCAGCGCCCAGCTGCTCCATCGCCTGGTGGACGTATTGATCGCCAACGGCGGTGCGCTCGAGCACCCCACCCTTGGCCTGCCAGGCCCGCTCAAAGCCGAGGTTGGACATCACCGTGGCAACAATGCGATTGGCCGGCAACTGGCCCTCATCCAGCAGCCACGATCCCCAGAGGTAAAGAATCTGGTCGCCGTCGACCACCCGGCCCCGGCCATCGACCGCCAGCATCCGATCAGCATCGCCGTCGAAGGCGAAGCCCATGCTGGCTTCGCTCTCCAGCACCGCCCGCCTGAGCGGCTCGAGGTCGGTGCTGCCGCAACCCACATTGATGCACGCCCCGTCTGGCTGGCCGTGCAACACCGTGAGTTCGGCGCCTAAGGCGCGAAATGCCGCCTCTCCGCAGGCTGTAGCCGATCCCCAACAGAGGTCGAGCACAATCTTGCAGCCCTCCAGGCGCCGCCCCATCACGCTGGCCACCAAAGACCGTTGATAATCAGCCAGCAAGTCGTGGCGGGGGTACACAACTCCAGTGCCCAGGAACCCGCCGGAGGCCCCTAGACCCTTGCCAATCCCCAACCCCTGCAGCCCAGCCTCGATCGCCTGCTGCTGGCCGCGGCTCAGCTTGGCGCCGGAGGCGCCAAACACCTTGATGCCATTGTCTTCAGGGGGGTTGTGGCTGGCGGACACCATCAGGCCTCCAGCCGCGCCAAGCCGGCGAATGGCGCCAGGAATCGCTGGCGTAGGGCATAGACCCAGGGTCCATACCTGCCTACCTGCAGCCGTGAGCCCGGCGGTAAGCGCCGCCACCAGCATCGGGCCACTGCTGCGGGAATCCATGCCGATGAGCACCGGCGCCCCCTGGGGCAACACCTGGCCGCACCAGAAGCCAACCTGCAAAGCCAAAGCCGGGCTCACCTGGGTTCCCACCCGGCCGCGGATGCCATCGGTCCCGAAACCGGCCACACCACCCCGCAGGGGCAGGCCAACGGGATGGGGAGCCAGATCGGCCATGGGCAGCGGCAGATGCCTAGGTGGTGCTCAGGTTACGTGGGCTGCTGCAAAGGGCTCGCCATGGCTGGCCTGGGCCAGGTAGGGGCCGGAGCCCCTTCAGCGCCAGCGGCGGGGCCACCAGATCCAGAGCACCAGTTCGCCAATCGTCCAGAGCAGCAGCGCACCAACAACCCAGCCGGGCAGCCAGCTCAATGGCCAAAAGGGGCGCAGCAGCAGCACCAGTCCCGATACCGCCAACACCCGCAGGGCCCGCAACCGCTGCTCAGCCCCAGGCAGGGTGGAGAGATAGGGGGGTAGGGAGGGCAGGCGCATCAGCTAAGTGGGATTCACACCTCCCCAGAATGCCGAAGCCGCGCCGCTATTGCCCTTGGCTCGCCTCCCCCTGCTGCTGGCCCTCACCTGCTTGGGCAGCGGCGCCGCCTTAGGGGGCGGCAGGGCACTGCTGACCCTGCTCCCCGCGCCAGACCCCAACACACCCACCCCAACCCTGGAGCGCCTGCGGCGGTTCTCGCCCGATCCGGAGCGGCGGCGCGAGGCCAGCTTGCTGCTGCAGCCGCGCCAGGCGAAAGGCGACTTAGCCGGCGAGCGCCGGTTGCTGCGCGGCCAGGGCTGGGGTGGCGATGAGCTAGCAGCCCTGGTGCTTAAACGCGATGCCCTGGCCGCCGAAGCCCTGGGTGATCAGGCAGCCGCCCAGCAACGCTGGCAGCAGCTGGTGCGGCGCTTCCCCGACACGCCCGCCGCGGCCGATGGGCTTTATGCCCTGGGCCGGCAGCAACCCCAGCTGCGGCAGAAACTACGCAGCCGCTTCGCCGCCCATCCCGCGGCCCTAGCGGCGGCCGTGGAGGCGGGCCCGAGCGACGCAGATCGCCTCCAGGCAGCCCTGCACCTGGCCCGGCACGGTGTGCGCTGGCCCGGTGCGGGGCCACGCTTGCGCCAGGCCTGCCAGAGCACGGCCGCCGCAGCTACCCCTAACCAGCGGGACCAATTGGCAAGGGGCCTGGCCCAGCTAGGCGACTCGGCCGCCGCCCTGAGCTGCCTCAAAGGCAGTCCGCCGAGCCCAGAAACCCAGCTAGCCATCGGCCGAGCCCTGCTCAGTGGCGGCAGCGAGCAGCAGGCCCAGGCCGAAAGTCTGCTGCTGCAACTGGCCAAAGCCGCGCCGCGCTCCAGCCAGGCCAGCGAGGCCGCGGCCCTGCTGAGCGACCAGCCCGGGCCCAGGGCTCTCCAGGCCCTGAACGGGCTGCCCTCTGCCCTGCAAGACACGGCACCGGTGCGGGCGCGGCGGGCGATGGAGAGTGGCGACATCGGCGCGACGCTGGCGGTGCTGCAGCGCTGGCCCAACGATCCAGCCAGCTGGGAACTGCAGTGGCAGCAAGCCCGTCAGGCCCTGCTCAAGCGCCAATGGGCAACGGCCACAACGCTGCTGAGTGCGCCGATCGGTCGCGAATTGCCGGTGGGGCTGGTGGGACGCCAGCGCTTCTGGCTGGGTTTCAGCCAGAAGCAGCAAGGCGCCACCGCCAAAGCAGAACGCACCTGGAGTGATCTGACCAAACAGCATCCCGGCGGCTACTACGGCTGGCGGGCGGCGGTGCGCCTAGGCCGCGGCGATCTCAACCTCGATCCCCGCAGCAGCCCGGCCCTTGTGCAACCCCAATGGCACCCCCTGGGCAGCGGCGACTGGCAGATCGACCGGCTCTGGCGCCTGGGCCAACCCCTGGAAGCCTGGGAGCACTGGCGCACAGGGCGGACCTCCCCTCCCAGCGGCCCCCAGGAGCTGGCCGTAGAGGGCCGGCTGCGCCGGGCCGTTGGAGACCACTGGATCGGCCTCGGCCAACTCGAGCAAGCCAGCCTGCGTCTACGGGTAGATGCGGCCTGCGGGCTAGCGCAGCAGCTAGAGCGCGACCTGCAAACCGCCAGCTTCGTGGCGGAGCTAGAGCAGGCTGGTGCGAAGGCAGGGGTACCGGCAACCCTGCTGGCAGCCGTGGCCAAACAGGAATCGCGCTTCAGCCCGGGGGTGAGCTCCGGCGCCGGCGCCGTCGGCTTGCTGCAACTGATGCCGGCCACTGCCGCCGAGCTGGCAGGCATGCCCCTAACGGCGGATGCTCTAACCGATCCAGCCCGCAATGCCCAACTAGGCGCGCTTTACCTGAAGCAACTGCTGGGTCAGTGGCAGGGCAACCCCGTGCTGATGGCTGCCAGCTACAACGCCGGGCCAGGGGCCACCGCCGGCTGGGTAACCCCCCTTCTGCAACAAGAACCAGAGCTATGGATTGAAGCAATCCCGTATCCCGAAACCAGGCTGTACGTCAAAAAGGTGCTCGGCAACCTTTGGAACTTCCAGCAGAGGCCCCTAGCGGGCTGTTAGCCACCGCTGGCCAGCCAGCGCCCAACCCAAGCTCCCGACAACACCAGCACCCCAAGCGCTCCTGCCAGCATCATCGGCGGGGGCGCCACCCGGATCCGGGCCAGGTCGAGGCGTGCCAACAACACTGAAACACCAAGGATCAGCACGTTGGCAAGCACTTCGAGATGGAGCAGATAGAGGCCCCCCACCGTGACGATCAGCAGAGTGATCACCAGGCTCACCACCCGGCTGGCGGCCATCAAGTTGGAGATCCGCTGCAGCAGCAGGTCTGGCATGGTGCAAACCACCACCACCAACAGAGCGTGGAGGCAGTCCAGCGACCAGAACAAGCTTGATAGCTGTCCCACTCCCGACGCCGATGCGCCCTCCAGCGGCTGGCTCCACTGCAGTCCCTCGTAGACGGCGATTACCACCAGCACCAGCAGCATCGGCGCCCGCAAGGGCAGCAACAGCAGACGCAACATCGCCATCACGGGGGAGCCAGCACCAGGGAAATCGCATCCAGAGGGCAACTCGGAATGCACTGTTCGCACACCAAGCAGCGTTGCGCATCGAATTGCAGCTGCCAAGCCGGCTGGCTCAAGCTGAGGGCACCGCTGGGGCAAACGCTCGAGCAGATGCCGCAGTCGACACAGAGACTGCTGTCTACGGCTATCTGACCAGGCGCCCGGTTGATGCCAAGCCCCTGACTCTCTAGCCAGGCCTCCGCCGCCGTCAGTTCGTCGATGTCACCGGAGAGCTCCACCACCATGGTGCCGCTCTGGTTGGGGGAAATCTGGGCCCGCAGGATCTTGGCGGCGATATCAAAATCCACCGCCAGCCGATAGGTAATCGGCTGATGCACCGCTTCGCGGGGAAAGTGCAGGGTGAGGCGCCGTTTCACGAGGATCCGGTTCGCGGGAACAACACGCTTACCTCCGCAAAACGCTAGCAAGCACTGGCAAAGTGCAGTCATGACCAACTCCACCCCGAATTCCGGCCTGGGGCCAAGCGAACGGCTGCTGCTAGTCGTGCTGGCGGCCCTACTGGCAGCGGGCCTGCTGTGGTTCCGGGGCGGACTGAATCCGGAGGCTCCCCTGGAGCGCTTGGCGCGCCAATCCCTGGATCTACCCGTGGCCTTGCGCAATGGCAAGCCAACGCTGGTGGAGTTCTACGCCGACTGGTGCGACGCCTGCCGCACCATGGCTCCGGCGATGGAAACGATCGAAGCCCGACACCGCGACCAGCTCGATGTGGTGCTGCTTAACGTTGACAATCCCCGCTGGCAACCGGAGCTAGATCGCTACGAAGTCAACGGCATTCCCCAACTTGAGCTCTTCAACGGTGCGGGAGAAGCGGTGGGCCTCTCAATCGGCGCCCGCAGCCTCGCCGAACTGCAAGCTCTCAGCGACGCCCTTATCGCCGGTGAGCCCCTACCAGCCCTGGCCGGTGTGGGTGCCGTCAGCAACCTGAACCAACCAACTGAAGAAGTCGCGGCCGCCGAGTCGAGTGCTGCCACGATGGCCGGACCCCGCAGCCACGGTTGACATCTGCCATGGATTCCCGTTTCCGCGTTGCCCTCATCACCGCCACACCGAACCCCCAGCAGTGCGTCTGGGCGGGTATGCATCAGGACTACAGCGAGGGTTTTGTCGCCGCAGCCCCCGCCAGCTGGCCCGATGAGACCAAGGCGGGGGGGATTTGCGTCAAGCGGCTGTTAGCTGGCGAGCGAGGTCACTATGGCCCCTTGGAACACGCCCAGATCGTGCTCAATGTTGGCTGGTTTCCCCACTCGGTGATGCAGCAGGCGCGCACTCACCGGGTGGGGGTGAGCTTCGATGTGCAGTCCATGCGCTACACGGGCGATCGTATTTGCAAGGCCGCAAATGGTGAACTGGAGCTGGAGGAGGTGTTCTATCTACGGCCCGTAGGCGGCTATAGCGACCGCCAAGGCAAAAAATACGCCTACACCGAAGAGCAGCGCTGCATAGATCTAGAGCTATGCAGCGCTGCGGCGGCTCGCTACCGCGACCTTTTGGCGGCTGGCTTCGCCGAGGAGCACGCCCGCGGCATCCTGCCCTTCGACTACCGCCAGCACTTCGTGGTGAGCTTCACCTTGCGGGCATTTCTGCACTTCCTTGACCTGCGGGCCAAGCTCGACGCCCAGCAGGAAATTCGTGAACTTTGTGAATTGATGTGGCCCCACCTGCAGGCTTGGACACCCCAGTTTGCTGACTGGTACGAGAAGAGCCGCTTGCATAAAGCCAGGCTCGCCCCATAGCGCGAGCCATTTGATGGGACCTAGATTCGCGCCAAAGTGACACGTTCGGGTTGATACTGGTACTTACCAGCCCGATCTTGATAGGTGGTCTCGCAGGGATCTCCCTCAAAAAAGAGCAGCTGACAAATTCCCTCATTTGCGTAAATGCGGCAGTCAGCACCCGAAGAATTACTGAACTCCAGGGTTAGGTGACCTTCCCAGCCGGCTTCCGCTGGCGTCGTATTAACAATGATGCCTAGCCGGGCGTATGTGCTCTTACCCAGGCAGATCACCGTGATATTTGATGGCACCTTCATCTTCTCCAGTGCTACTCCCAAACCATAGGAATGGGCTGGCAAGATGAAATAGGAGCCATCCTCGTCATCGCGCAGGGGAGCGGGTTCGAGGTTTGCCGGGTTGAACCGCTTGGGGTTCATCACGGTGCCAGGCACATGCCGAAAGATCAAAAATTCCTTAGCCGACAACCGCAAGTCGTAGCCATAGGAAGAGCAGCCGTAGCTGAGCACCGGCGAGCCCGTCGTCTCGGGATCGAGGTGGCGCACCAGGCTCGACTGAAACGGCTGCAACATGCCTGCCGCAGCCTGCTCGTTGATCCAGCGGTCGTTCTTCAGCATCAGAGACCTCGGCGCAACTGGGTGACCTGATCAGCCATGGCCATCAACTCAGGAGTCATGGCTGGCCCTGTCAAAATGACATCTAAATGGGCCGGTCGGCGCTCCAAGGTTGCCAGCACTTCAGCCTGATCGATGTAGCCCAGCTCCACAGCCAAGCCCAGCTCGTCGAGCACCATCAGATCCACCGCACCACTGAGCAGCTGCTCGCGGCTGAAGGCCCACACCTGGCGCACCGCCTCCAGCAACTCAAGCCCCTGGTGGGCAGCTGGCTCTGACAAACAAGCCGGCACACCGGGCCGCAGCCATTGCAGACGCCCACACAGCCAGACGCTGCTGCCGAGGCCCTGATCTACGCCGCCCTTAAGAAACTGAGTAACCAGCACCCGGCTGCCCAAGCCGGCACTACGCAGGGCCTGGCTGAGCACGGCACCGAAACTGCCGCGGAAAGGCGCCGTATGGATTTGGAGTAAGCCCTCCGACTGGGCCACCAGCCGCAATGCCGGCGCAGCCGCCAAAGCCAAAGGGCGATGGCCAGAGCGCTGAGGTTGGTGCTGGACCGCCGGAAAACCAGCTCCAGAGGAGGAGGTGAGGCCTGAGACGGGCAAGCTCGCGGTCATGAACAACCTGAATAAAAACCTGGAAAATCGAAAAACAGACCTGGAGCGCCGCGAGCAGCCCATGGCCCCGCGGAGCTGAATGTAGCGGGATCGGGCCGCTCCACAAGCAAACGACACCATCCCTAGCGGAAACATACGTACTGGTGCGCCGGTGGCGCCGGCGGTGTCATCTCAAACCGTGTGTATTGCTACAAGCCACCCCCCGGGTGATCCTTAAGGTCCCGGCACTTGCCCATACCTTGATGGTTGGCGCTACCCACGGATTTAGCCGTACCGCCAACACCCCATCGACGGGTGCCCCTGGCGTGGTGGCAGGCATGGGCAGCGCCGGCCAGGGCAACCCCACCCTGCTGGAAGTGATCCGGGGCCTGGCCGGCAGCAGTGTCGAGACGATCGAACGGGGCAAGACGATTTTTTTTCCCGGCGATCCAGCCGAGCGGGTCTACCTGCTACGGCGCGGGGCGGTCCGGCTTTCGCGGGTATACGAATCCGGCGAGGAGATCACCGTGGCCCTGTTGCGTGAGAACAGCCTTTTTGGTGTGCTGTCGCTGCTCACCGGCCAGCGCTCCGACCGCTTCTATCACGCCGTGGCCTTCACCAGGGTCGAGATGGTGACCGCACCAGCCACCTCTGTGCGCCGGGCGATCGAGCAGGACGCCAGCGTGGGCTTGCTGCTGCTGCAGGGCCTGTCTTCGCGGATCCTGCAGACCGAAACGATGATCGAAACCCTCACCCACCGCGACATGAGCTCGCGGCTGGTGAGCTTCCTGCTGGTGCTGTGCCGCGATTTCGGCGTTCCCAGCTCGGAAGGGATCACGATTGATCTGCGCCTCTCCCACCAGGCGATTGCCGAAGCGATTGGCTCCACCCGCGTCACAATCACTCGCCTGCTGGGCGACCTGCGCAACGACGGGCTGGTTCAGATCGACCGCAAAAAGATCACTGTGTTTGATCCAATCGCCCTAGCCAAGCGCTTCAGCTGAACGCCAGGGATACTGGGGCCCTTCGCGGACGTATGTGACGGGCTGGCTGCTGATCCTCGCTCTGCTCGCCCTGGGGGGAGTGCTCTCCACCCTGGGCGACCGACTCGGCAGCCTGGTGGGCAAGGCGCGCTTGAGCTTGTTGGGGATGCGGCCCCGCCGCACCGCCGTGTTGATCACGGTGCTCACCGGCAGCCTGATCAGTGCCATCTCCCTCGGCCTGATGCTGCTGGTGAGCGAGCGGCTGCGCACGGGCCTGTTTGAACTCGATCGACTGGAGCAACGGCTGCAAACCAGCCGCAGCCAACTGAGCCGCAGCAACAGTCAACTAGCCAGCAGCCGCCTGCAGGTGGCACGGGCCGAACAGGGCAAACGCGAGGCCCAGACGCGCTTTGAGCAGGCCCAAGCCCGCGCCAGCAAATTGCGCCAAGAGCTGGCGCCACTTTTAGCCCAGCGCAACCAGTTGGAGCTGGAGCGCAGCCGTCTCAGCCAGGAGGTGAAGGGGCGGGATGCGGAAATCCGCCGCACCGAAGCGGAACTGGCCCAGGTGCGCCGCCGGATCAGCTCCGGTGCCCAAGAACTTAAGGACCTGGAGGGCAACCTGATTGCCCTGCGCCGCGGCGACGTGGTGCTCAGCAGCGGTCAGACCCTGGCCAGCGCCAAGGTGACCCTTGAGCGCCCCGAGCAGGCCACGGAGGTGATCACCGCCTTGCTGCAGCAGGCCAATCTCAACGCCTTCAGGCGGGTGCTGCCCGGCCAGCCGCCCGATCGCCAGATCCTGCTGGTGCCCAAGAACGACATCAGCAAGCTGGAGAGCCTGCTCGCCAAACCCGGTAGCTGGGTCGTGAGCATTCTCTCGGCAGCCAACGTGCTGAGGGGCGAGCGCCAGGTACTCGCCTTCCCAGACCTACGCCCCAACCGCCCAGTAGTTAAGGCAGGTGAAGTGCTGGCCAGCACCACGATCGAGGGCGACCTCACAGCCCTGGAGCCGGTTTCGCGGCGACTCAACCTGCTGCTGGCCGCTGCCTATGCCCGAGCCCAGCGCCAGGGCACGTTGGTGGAAGGGCTGCAGTTCGATGCGGCCAGCTTCAAACAGCTGGCCCGGGAGCTGAGCGAGCGCCAGCCAGGCCAGGTTGCCCAACTAGACGCCCTCGCCATCAACAGCGCCAGCACCGCCGACCCAATTGCGGTGAAATTGCGCTGGTTGACAGCCCCAGCTCCCCCCCCATCGGGGCCGGGCCCTCGACGCCCATGACGCGCGCTGCGGCGGGCCTAGTGGCAGGCCTTGATCCCGGACGCAGCAAATGCGGCCTGGTGCTGGCCGATCTAGCCGGTAGCCAAATCCTGCAGGCTGCCATCCTGACGCCGCAAGCCTGCCTAGCCCAACTCCAAGCCTGGCGGCAAGAGAGTCTTGGCCGGATTGTGCTCGGCAACGGTACCGGCAGCCAAGACTGGCGCAGCCGGCTTGACAAGCAGCGGCTGTCACTGGTTGTGGTGGATGAGAGCGGCAGCACCCTGGCAGCCCGCGAGCGCTACTGGCAGCTATGGCCCCCTAGGGGCTGGAGGCTGCTGCTGCCGGCGGGCTTGCGATTGCCCCCCCGCGATATCGACGATGTGGTGGCCCAACTGCTGATAGAGCGCCAATACGGGTTGCAATTGCGCCGCAACAACCAGGAGGTGCTGCGGCAGTGGCCGCCGCCAGTCGCCGGAGGCTAAATCGGTTTAAAAGCAGGCCCGAACCGTGAAGACGTAATCCCCGCCAGGCTCGAGCTGGTAGTCCACCTTGAGCAGATAACGCAGCAGAGCGTCCTGGATCAGGGCCCGGCCCAAGGAGGGCTCAACACTGAGTTCGCCGCGGTCAAAGGCCCAGCGGAAACTCCATTTGTAGCCGCCGGCACTCACCTCCCCCTCCAGCAGCCGCTGGCTGAAGCTCTGATGCAGCACCCGCAACTGGGCAGTGGTGGTGGGAAGACGTGCCATCGGCTCAGGCTGCCGTGCCCTGGGGCTGAAAACCGTTAATTCGGTTGCCAGCCCGCTCCAGGCCGAGGCGCTGGATCAGGCCAATACCTGCCTCCACCTCGCGCAGCACCTCCTCGAGCAGGGGCTGCTCGGCAGGCGTGAAGCGTCCGAGCACGTGCCCGATTGTGCGGGCACGGCGCTCGCCGGGATCCTGAGCTGGGGCACCGATGCCAATACGAAGCCTCGGAAAGTCCTGGGTGCCTAGGTGGCTGATAGTGCTGCGCAGGCCGTTGTGACCACCGGCACTGCCCGTAGCCCGCAGCCTCAACTTGCCGAGGGGCAGGTCCATGTCATCAACCACCACCAGCAACTGGGCGGGCTCGAAACCAAACCAGTCAAGGGCTGCGCGGATCGAGCGCCCACTCTCATTCATATAGGTCTGGGGCATCAACAGCCTCAGCCGGGCAGGCCCCGAACCCACTTCAGCCACCAAGCCCTGAAGCTTTGGCTGCTGCCGAAAAGAAGCATCACCAGCGCAATCTGCTAGACGCTCTAGGGCCATAAAGCCCACGTTGTGACGAGTCCCTTCATACTTGACTCCCGGGTTACCCAAGCCCACCGCTATTTGCAATAACGGCTGTGACGCCGGGCTGACCTGGGTCACGGCAATTCAGGCCGGCGGACCATCGGGAAACTGCTCAATCACCTCTGAGGTACCAGCCACGGATGCATCAGCTGAGACAAGCTCTGTTTCAGAAACCGGTTCGGCAGTAGTAATTGCTGTCCGCAGCTCCTTTTCGAACTCAGAAGAGGCTGATTGAAAACCCTTAAGGGTGCGCCCCAGGGTTTTCCCCAGCTCCGGCAATCGCTTGGGTCCGAACACCAGCAAGCCGATGGCGGCAATTACCGCCAGCTCAGGCAGACCAATGCCGAACACGTTCATCAGCCGAGGCCATTCCAGTTGACCGTGATGCCCTCGAGCAGCAGAGACTTGTTGTAAAGCTGCAGGATAATTAGTAGAAACACCAAAAAGAGCACCATAAAAATGCCCATTACGGGCGTGGTGCCCCATCCGGGAACGACCTTGCCGTACTCAGAATTGAGTGGCCTCAGGATGTCTCCGAGGCGGGTGCGTTGGGCCATGTCTGCTGCAGCCTCTCGGGCATGGATTCGCTTTAAGTACTGTAAGGGCCTCGCGTACCGCGCCGCGGCGGTCCGTCGAGAGTTGTGACGCAACCCGTCACCTGCATCCCCCTTCCGCCTCCATGGACCCCACCGCCACCACCAGCTCCCCGGCCCTTTCCGTGGCCCTCGCCGTGCTGGCGGTGCTGCTTTCACTCACCGGTTTTGGGGTGTATCAAGCCTTCGGGCCGCCCTCTAAGGGCCTCACCGACCCCTTTGACGACCACGACGACTGAGCGCTAATAACCACAAGGGCGCACCCGCCAGAAACCCAGGCTCCACGGCGTCAGCAACCAGGGGGCCCCAGCTTGATCAGCCTCAGAAATCAGCGGCTTATCCAGGCCATCAAGCCGCTCCAACAGCTGCCAGCTCTCTCCCAGTTTCACAAGATGGCGGCATGGGGAACAGTTCTGCACGGTGAGCACCACGTCCCCCGAGTCCCCTAGCGGCCGGCAGCCCAGCAGCAACAGCCCCTCGCCCAGGGGAGGCAGGGCCTGATGTCGTTTAGGCCGGCCCTGGGCCGCCGCCGGCCGCAGCCATAGCGGTTCCCTGAAGGCCACCGCCTGCTTGGGCACCTGGGCCCGGCACCAGCCTGCTGGGCAGGGCGCCAGGGCCAGCCGCAAGCGCTGCAGGCCGTTGTCGGCGCCAGGATCGGGCCAGGTAGGCGCCCGCAGCAACGACACACCCAACTGCTCCGCACTAGCCGACACCCCCTGGGGGCCATCAAGCAGCACCGCCAAGCCGCCGCCGTTAGCCACAGAAGCGATCCAGCTGATCGCTGGCAGCTCCCAGCGGGCCTGCTCGCGGGCAGTGACCGGCTGGGCTGGCCGTTCCAGCACGCCACCGGAGGTATCCGCCGCCCAGCGCTGGGCCTGCTGGGCCAGGGGGATCTCCAGGCGCAGCAGCTCATGGCGCTGGCGCCAGTCAACGCTGAGCACAAGCTCGAGCCAGGGGGTATTGGCTAGTAAGCGCCCCTCCAGCCGCACCGCACTGGCCCCGCACTGGCCCCGCCACACAAAACTGGTGCACAGCTCGCCCTGCTCCAGCCAGCTCGGCTCGCCCTGCCACTGCCAGGCCAGCGGATGGTCCCGGTAGCCCGTGGCGATGTCCCAGGCATCCCAAAACTCACCGCGATCGGCAAATCGCCGCCAGGCCAGCGGGCCTGCCAACTGGGGCTGATCCTGGCTATCCCAAAGCTGCTCGAGGCCCCGCGGCCCCAGCTCAAAACTCACCAAACCGTTGCCGCAGCGCCAGCCCTCTCGCCACACCGGCGCCTCAACCTGAGCTGCCTGAGAGGCCGCAGCTACGGCCGATCGCTCCAGGGGCAGGGCAGCCACGCCCGCCAAGGGCGGCAGCTGCAGCCACTGGCCACCAGCCCGAGCCGGCTGGGCCGGCAGCTTCACACCGCCCCAACTCCAGCTGCCCGACGGCACCCGCAGGCTGCGGGATCGGGGCGGCAGGGGCTGGAGTTGGGCCACCCACCAACTTGGCCCGGACCCGACACCAGCTCCTAGCCAAGCCTGCAGGCCCCGGTCCCGTTGCCGGCAGGCGCTGCGGCGAGCTGCTCGCCACTGGGGCTCGGCCTGCTCGAACACCTCCGGAATCGAGGTGCCGGGCAAAATGTCGTGAAACTGCTGAAAAAGCAGCGTTCGCCAGTCGACCGTTTCAGGCTCGCCGGCTAGGGCCTGGGCCAGCTCCGCCTCCCGCAGCAGCCGCTCAAGCGTGCGGTTGTGGCGCTTCTGATCAGGGCGCGAGGTGGCGCAGCCGCGATGCAGCTCCAGGTAGAGCTCGTCGCGCCACACCGGCAGCCGGGGCGCCAGCGGCTCGAGGGCAGCCAAATAATCCCGCAAGCTGCCGTGCTGCTGGGGAGCAGCCTCAGCTTGCTGCTGCCAGAGCCGCAGCTGCTCGAGCATTTCGGCGCTGGGGCCACCACCGTGGTCGCCTACTCCGGGCAGCCACAAGGCCGAATCAACCCCGGTCGCGCCTTGCCAAGCCAAGCGATAGCGCTCCATCGCCACGGGATCGCCATCGGTGCCGATCGGGGCGTTGATCAGGGCCAGCAGCTCGGAACCGCAGCGGCTGCGCCAGCGAAACAATCGGTGGGGGAAGGGATTGGTGGCGTTCCAGGCCAGCTTGTGGGTGCAAAACCAACGCACGCCGGTGCTACGAGCCACGGCTGGTAGACCGCTGGCGAAGCCAAAGCTGTCCGGCAACCAGGCCAGCGCATGCTCTAGCTGGGGAAAGCTGGCGGCGCTGAATTGCTGGCCCAGCTGAAACTGACGCAGCAGTGAGGAGCTGCTGATCAGCACACAGTCGCTCTCCACCCAGGGGCCGTTGATCGGCTCAAAGCGGCCGGCGGCCACCGCCCGCTGCAGGCGGGCAAACAGGGCCGGACGGTTCTGCTGCAGCCAGGCGTAGAGGGCCGGGGTGGAATGGCCGAAATGGAGCTCCTCGAAGCGGTCGATCAAGTCGAGGGCGGAGCTGAAAGTACGCTCGGCGGCCTGCCAGGTGTCGGCCACCGGCCAGAGCCAGGCCAGATCGAGGTGAGCATGGCCGAGCACGTGAAAGAGGCCTGCCGGCGGTTGGCCGGAGCGCAGCTGGACTAGCTCGGCTTTGGTTTCAGCTAACAATGCCGCCGGGTCTGCCGGATCCAGGGGCTCGAGCTCGAGACGGCTGTCGATAAGAGCGCCGTCGTCGTGAACGGGGCTGCGCAGGCGTAACTCCAGCTCCAGCGCCTCCCCCTGCCACCAGCGCTCGGGCAGCAACCAGCGGCAGGAGGTGTCAAACAGGTCGCCGCCATGCACCCGCGCACCATCCACCCGCAGCTCCACCTGGTCGGCCCACCAGCGCAGCACCAGCCGGGCCTGGGCAACGGGCTCCGGCTGCTGCAGCTGCAGCCAGGTCGCCGGGCAAACCAGCCGCAGCCGCAGCTCCCGCCACTGGCCACCCCGCGGCCAAATCACCAGCCCCCGCGCTGCCCAATCCGGGCGACCTTGCTGGCCCCAAGGATCGTCAAGGGCTGGGCCAAATCGCCCTCCCGCCTGCACGCAGCGCCAAAGGGGTTGGAGATCCCAGCGCGAATGGGTTGGCCGCAAACGTGACTGAATCGTTTCAATCCGTGGGGGCTGCCCTAGTCCTGAGGCCTCAGGCATCGTTGGATGGCAAGCCGAGTCCCATAGGATGATCCCGCAGCCGCGGGGTCGACTAGCCCCTTAAAGGCGCCTGTCACTCCCTGTCACCAGCTCGCCGTTCCCCAAGGCCGAACCATGCTCGCCCTCAAGATTTCGGTTTATTCGGTTGTCTTCTTCTTTATAGGAATCTTTGTATTCGGCTTCCTAGCCAGCGACCCCAGTCGGACCCCCAGCCGTAAAGACTTGGAAGATTAATCAGCTGGTATTTGGCAAGATCCTGATTCCACTTGTGGGATGATCCCCCAAAGGGCCTGCCCATCTGATTAATTGTGCTGATTCCAGCCACGCTGCCTCCAAATTTTCGGGCTCATAGAGGCCAAGAAGGTAGAGGCCAAGAAGGCTGATGGATCTGGCTGGCGATCCCCACCAGAGGCTCCCGAAGATGCTGCCTTTCAGGATGTTCGTTCGTCCGCTAGTAACCGCGGCTTGCCTGTCTGCTTTGTTTGCTCCCGCAGCTCTAGCAAGGGATAACCCCAGCCAGCAAGAAGCGGTCATTACACCAGGTTTAGTTAAATATGCTCCCAACTTCGCTGTAATCAGGGCCGACCAACAGGGCTACGACCAGCAACTCGGCCGATTTGTTGCCACTGGCAATGTGCAAGCCCAATTTAATGGCTGGATCTTGCTAGCAGACCGGGTAGAAGTAGCGGAAGCAAGCCGCAGCGTCTATGCCAGCGGCCAGGTTCGGCTGATCAGGGGGGATCAATATCTGCAAGCAAGCCGCCTGCGTTTTAGCGATTGGGAAGGCAGCGGCGAGCTTGAAGACGTCTACGGCGTCATCGAGCAAGATACCCTCGCTAGAGACATCAATTCCAGAGAGCCCAGCACCAAAACAGACGATCAGTCGCTCGAGGCAGTTCGTCTCCCCTTTGCCTGTCCGCCCCTCAGCGCCGATCCAGGCAATCGGGCCTTGGTGCGAGTTTTACCACCCGGTCGCACCAGCCTTCCGACCATGCCAGCGGCTGCCGGCTGCCCCGGAAGTGATCTCTCGACGCCGGCTCTGCCCCTAAACCGGGCCCTTGATTCGGTTGCTTTCGGCCCACCCCAAACAGGAGGGCCGCCGGCTCAATCCGTCCCGATGGGACCTGGGAAGCCTGTCATCGCCGCAGCTGAGATCGAGAAACTGTCAGAGGTGGATTCAAGGGTGAGCAACGTGACGTTTCAGCAGAGCTGGAGCACAAACCTCAAACTCGACCTGGGCGCCGTTATTGACACCACAGACTCGCTCAACAGCAATAGCCAGGGTTATCGGCCACCCACAAACAAAGCAGGCACGATTAGCCGCATCCGCTTTCAGGGATCCCAGATCAAGATCCAAGGCAGCCGCTGGACTGCCGAGCAAATCGCCTTCACCAACGACCCCTTTACGCCTGCCGCATCCTGGAGCTTGGCGCGCAAGGTGGTGGCCGTTATGGATGAGCGCGGTGTCACCCGCATTAACAGCCGCAGCTCCCAGATCCTGCTAGATGGCAAGGTCTCCCTGCCGGCGATCACCAACACAACCGTCGGAGCCGAAGAAGCTCGTTTTGCTTGGGATACCGATAAAGAAGATCGCGATGGCTTTTTTCTTGGCTACAACCTCGAGCCAATAAAACTAGGCCCGCGGGGCAGCTTGCAGCTCCAGCCCCAGCTGAATGTGCAGCGGGCCCTAGAGGGCCGAACCAGCAGTTACGTGCTTCCCGGGCAAAGCCTGGCCAGCCCCACCAGCGAACAGACAGCCAAGCTCGCAGATATGTTCGGCCTGCTGGCGGCACTGAACCTGCCCATGGGCTGGCTCTCTTTGAATGCCGAAGCCAGCCTGTCTACTTTCAATCCGGACAACTTCCGCTCCGGCACCCGCAGCACCAGCCGTCTGACGGCTCCTCTAAACCTGCCCGGTCATAAAAGTGCAAACGCCGACCTATTTGGCTCCTATCGCGAGCGCATCTACAACGGCAGCCTTGGATTGCAAACTGTTGTTTACTCATTCGGCGCTAATTTGGCAGGCAACGTGCTCCTAAATCAGCCAAAAGGTCAGGCGCTCCCCCGCAAAGGCCCATATTTTTTACCTATTAATCTCAACTGGGCGGCCCAATCCGGCACCTATGAGGCGACATTATTTCAAACAGATACGCTGGACACCCTTTGGCGCAGTTACGCCAACTTGTCAGCAAGCACCACCCTGCAGCTTTGGCAGGGCTCTGCCATCGACGCCAGCGACGACCCCAAACGGGGTTTGCGTTATGCTCCAACACCGACAGTACCTGGCCTAGGAATAAACTTCGGCGCCAGTGGCTACGCAGCCAATTACAGCGACGGCGCAAACCAGAGCACCCTGACCTTATGGGGTGGACCCTCCTTCACCCTAGGGCAATTTGACCGGCCTTTCTTCGACTACACCCGTTTTTCGGCCTCAATAGCCGGCACTTTTTTAAACGGCGCTAGCCCATTCGGCTTTGATCGCACGGTAGACCTGCGCACCCTAAGTTTTCAAGCAGCTCAACAGATCTATGGTCCAATCGTGCTAGAAGCTGGCGCCACCTTCAACATCGACAATGGTTCCGAGTTCTATGGCGACGCCTCCTATTCCTATGTGGAATTGAAACTACAACGCCGCTCCTACGAGGTTGGCGTCTTCTATAGCCCATACGACGGTATTGGCGGCATCCGCGTCAAGCTTAACGACTTCAACTTCACAGGCAGCGGCACACCCTTCGTGCCCAGACCTAGAAGCCGTTGATATAAGGCAAAGATGCGGCGGTGCGATTCAGCTCTGAGTCGTGGGCCAGCAATTGGGAAGTGGCATCCCACTGCCCAGAGCCCAGCATCTGCTGGGGACCGGCCTGAAGTTCGAGCTGCCAAACTCGCCCCTGAGAGGTTTCCAGGCAGGCAGGAACGAGCGACAGGCGTAATTCTTGGCCGGTATCAGCACTCAGCTCCTCCTGCAGGCTTAGCACGCTGGCGTGGGATGCGGTGAAACAGGGAATCCCAAGGGCCAAGCAGTTGCCATAGAAAATCTCAGCGAAGCTTTCCCCCACCACCGCCCGGATACCCCAGCGCATCAGGGCCTGAGGGGCATGCTCGCGACTGGAGCCACAACCGAAGTTGCGGTTCACCACCAGCACAGAGGCCCCCTGGAACTCCGCTCGATCAAAGGGGTGCTCCCCAGAGAGCTCGGCCCGATCATCGGCAAACACCTGCTCACCGAGCCCATCAAAGGTGACGCACTTGAGGAAACGGGCTGGAATGATTCTGTCAGTGTCAATGTCGTCGCCAACGATGACAACGGCGCTGCCGCGCACAGCCGAGATCGGGCCAACGGGAAAGCAAGGGCTGGTCATGGCTGCAGGCAAGGCGATATCGGAAACAACTGGCGCACGTCGCTGACTTTGCCGGCAATCGCGGCCGCAGCCACCATCGCCGGACTCATCAGCAGGGTGCGGCCGGTCGCCGAACCCTGGCGACCCTTGAAGTTGCGGTTGCTTGAGCTAGCGCTGATCTGGCGGCCCTCAAGCCGGTCTGGATTCATGGCCAGGCACATCGAGCAGCCGGGCTCACGCCACTCAAAGCCAGCCTCCCTGAACACCTGATCGAGCCCTTCGGCTTCCGCAGCAGCCGCTACCTGCTCGGAGCCAGGCACCACAAACGCCTTGACACCTCCAGCCACGTGGCGTCCCTTGGCAACCGCCGCAGCCGCCCGCAGATCAGACAGGCGGCCATTGGTGCAACTGCCAATAAAACAGACATCCACCGGCGTGCCAGCAATCGGAGTGCCGGGCTGCAGATCCATATAGCGGTACGCCTCTTGGGCCAGGGGCCGCTCGTCCGGCTCGGTCTGCTCAAGGGTGGGCACGGTTTCATCAACGCCAATGCCCTGGCCAGGGGTGATCCCCCAGGTGATCGTTGGAGCAATGGTCGCGGCATTGAAGCGCACCTCATCGTCAAAGACCGCTTCTGAACCACTGGCCAAGCCGCGCCACCAGGCCAGGGCCCGCTCCCAAGCTTCACCCTTGGGGGCGTAGGGCCGGTCCTGCAGGTAAGCAAAGGTGACTGCGTCGGGGTTGACATAGCCGCAACGGGCACCGCCCTCGATTGCCATGTTGCAGAGGGTCATGCGCTCCTCCATCGCCAGAGCATCGATGGCTGGGCCGGCGAATTCGTAGGCGTAACCCACACCACCCTTGACCCCCAGCACCCGAATGATGTGCAGCACCAAATCTTTGGCGTACACACCTGGCTGCAGTCGACCCTCCACCCAAATCCGCCGCACCTTGAGTTTGCCCATCGACAGGCTCTGACTGGCCAGCACGTCGCGCACCTGGCTGGTGCCGATGCCAAAGGCAATCGCCCCAAACGCCCCGTGGGTGGAGGTGTGGGAGTCGCCGCAGGCAACGGTCATGCCCGGCTGGGTAAGACCCAATTCGGGAGCGATCACATGCACGATGCCCTGGCGACCGCTACCCAGGCCATGCAAGGTGATGCCGTAGTCGCTGCAATTACGCTCGAGGGTGACGAGCATCTCCTCAGCCAGCGAGTCGCCGAAGGGCCGCGCCTGGGAGGTGGTAGGCACAATGTGATCAACCGTGGCCACAGTGCGATCAGGGTGTCGAACTGGCAGGCCCAATTCTTGCAAGGCTGCAAATGCCTGCGGGCTGGTCACCTCGTGAATCAGGTGCAGACCGATAAACAACTGGGTAGAGCCACCAGGCAGCTGGGCCACCCGATGCAGATCCCAGACCTTGTCGTAGAGGGTGCCGGCACTCACGCAAGGTCCGTTCGACTGAGGCTTAAGCCTAAAGCTGCGCCCCGGAGCAGTCGGCCAGCCGCAGGCGCAAGCGATTGAGCGCTTCACCGGTCGTCAACCGCTGAATCCAGACCCGGCCGCGCGTGGCGCCAAAGCGCACTGCCTCGCTGCTGCAACCATCCGGGCCGGCAATGGCGATATGCACAAGTCCCACCGGCTTCTCAGTGCAACCACCCCCCGGGCCGGCGATGCCGGTCACAGCAATTGCCCAGGTGGCACCAGTTGCACGGCGAGCGCCCTCAGCCATGGAAATGGCCACCGGATCGCTCACGGCGCCGTGGCTCTCAAGCAGCGCCTGCGTCACCCCAAGCAACGCCTGCTTAATCGAGTTGGCGTAGGCAATCACGCCACCAACAAAGCCATCAGAGGCTCCGGGCACCGCCGCCAGGGCCGCCCCCAGCCCACCGCCAGTGCAGCTCTCAGCTACCGCCAGCGTCTCACCGCGGCGGCGCAGCTGCTCGAGCACCACACTGGCCAGGCTGTCGTCATCGACGCCGAAGCAGGCCCTACCGGAGCGGGCCCGGATCTGGGCCTCAAGCGGAGCCAGCAGGATCTGGGCTTCAGCAACGCTGCCTGCCCTGGCCGTGAGGCGCAGCTTCACCTCACCGGCGCCGGCGTAGGGCGCCACAGTTGGGTTTTCGAGGGCCAGCAGATCGGCCATCTGCTCAGCCAGAGCCGACTCGGAAACGCCCCAAAAGCGCAACATGCGACTGGCGAACACCCCCTCAGCCAAACCAGCTGAGCGCAGCCATGGCTCTGCGGTGCCAAACCACATCGCCTCCATTTCGCTTGGCACGCCAGGGAAAGTGAGCACGGTGAATCCGGGCTGGATGCCCGGGGCCGCCGGCGGGGTCCAGATCATGCCGGGGGCGGTGCCGGTGGGATTTGGCAACACCGCCGCCCCTTCGGGCAGAAATGCCTGCTTGCGGTTGCTGGGGGAACAGAAACGGCCGCGGGCGCCGATGCGGGCCTGGATGGCGCTCCAGATCTCTGGGTGCTCCACCAGGGGCGTGTCAAAAGCAGCAGCGATAGCTTCTGTGGTTAGGTCGTCTGGGGTCGGGCCGAGGCCGCCGGTTGTGATCAACACTCGGCAGCGACCTGCCGCTTCCTGAACCGCTGCCATCAGGCGCCTGCGGTTATCGCCAACCACGCTCTGGCGCTGGTGGGCGATGCCCAGGGCTGCCAGCTGCTCGGCCAGCCAGCGGGCATTGCCATTAGTGATGTTGCCGAGCAGCAGCTCGGTGCCGATGCAGAGAATCTCGGCTGTCACAGCCTCACAGCTCCCGATTGGCCGCAGGCTGCTGCAAGGCCCGGCGAGTACTAACCAGCACCCAGATCAACACCGCAGTAGCCAGGGCCAGCCAGAGGAAGCGCAATTCAGCATTCACCAGCACCAGGGCCAGGGAGCCCAACCACTGGGTGAAGGCATAAATCAGCAGCACGGTGCGGCGATGACTCAGTCCCGTCCTTAGTAGCCGGTGGTGCAGGTGGCGCCGATCGGGATAGAAGGGAGAGTGGCCTTCGCTGAGGCGGCCCATGATCACAGCCGACATGTCGGCCAAGGGCAGCGACAGGATCAACAGCGGTAGCAGCAGGCTGACGCTGGTGAGCCCCTTGGCCGGGCCGACGATGCTGATCGCCGCCAGGGCAAAGCCCAAGAAATAGGAGCCGCCGTCGCCCATAAAGATGCGGGCAGGGTTGAAGTTGTGGCGCAGGAAACCGAGGCAGCTGCCGGCCAGCGCCGCGGCCAGCAGGCCAGCAGCAGGCTGATGCAGGCTGAAACTCACCGACAACAAACCCACTGCAGCGATACCGCTCACGCCGGCCGCCAGACCATCAAGACCATCGAGCCAGTTGATGGCGTTGGTGATACCCACCAACCAGATCACCGTTGCCAGCAGGCTTAGCCAGTCTGGCAATGGCAGCAGCAGATCAGAGCCTCCCCACCAGCCCATGGGGATCTCGATGTTGCCGATGCGCACACCCTCGTTCCAGGCAACCATCGAAATGGCCAACTGGCCGGCCAAGCGGGGCAGGGGCGGCAGGGCATAAAGATCATCTGCCAGCCCGATCAAAAAAAAGCAAAGGGCGCCGGCCAGGGTGGTCCAGATCAACTGGTCCTTTTCAGCGGGCAGGTTGGCGAACCCACCCAAGGCCCAGATGAGGCCCAAGGCTGCACTGAAGGCGAAAACAATGCCGACCCCGCCAAGGCGCACCATGGGAGAGGTGTGCTGCTTGCGCGCATCGGGAGTATCCACCAATCCCCAGCGCAGTCCGAGCCTGCGTACCACTGGCACCACCAGAGCCGTGCACAGAGCAGCAACGGCAAAAGTGAGCAAGGCGGCCGCGTTGGGGCTGTAGGCGAGGGTCACTGAATCAGACCTAAGCAAGCCGAAAAATGGCCTTCATCACCCACCTTACGGGCGTTGAACTGGATCAAGCGTGCTGAAGCTCACGCGCTGCTGCGTAAAGCGGGAAGCGCTCACAGAGAGCCGCAACCAGATCGCGGCAGCGCTGCTCAATGGCGCTGTCTTCGGGATTGAGCAAGCGATCGGCGATCACATCGGCCACCTCGCGGAAGGCGGCCTCGTCAAAACCGCGGGTGGTGCAGGCAGCGGTGCCCAGGCGCAGGCCGCTGGTCACGAAGGGCGACTGGGGATCGAAGGGCACCGTGTTCTTGTTGGCGGTGATGTGCACATCACTCACCAGCAGGTCAGCCACCTTGCCGGTCATGCCGATGCCGCGCAGATCCAGCAGCACGATGTGGTTGTCGGTGCCGCCGCTGACCACGGCAATGCCGCGCTCCTGGATGCGCTCGGCGAGGGCCTGGGCGTTGGCCACCACCTGCTGGCTGTAGGCGCGGAAGCTGGGCTGTAGGGCCTCACCAAAGGCCACCGCCTTGGCGGCGATCACGTGCTCGAGCGGACCGCCCTGGCTGCCGGGGAACACGGCCTTATCAAACTGCTTGCCGAACTCGGCATCGCGGCAGAGGATCAGGCCGCCGCGGGGGCCCCGCAGGGTCTTATGGGTGGTGGTGGTCACCACGTCGCAGTGGGGCACCGGGTTGGGGTGCACGCCAGCCGCCACCAGACCGGCGATGTGGGCCATATCGGCCAGCAGGTAGGCGCCCACCTCATCTGCAATGGCGCGGAAGGCCGCGAAATCAATGCTGCGGGGATAGGCGGAGTAGCCGCACACGATCAGCTTCGGCTTGTGCTCCAGGGCCAGCTGGCGGATCGTGTCGAAATTGAGCTGCTGGGTGTCGGGGTCCACGCCGTAGTGAACAGCCTTGAACCACTTACCGCTTACGTTCACGGGCGAGCCGTGGGTGAGGTGGCCGCCGTGGCTGAGGTCCATGCCCAGGATCGTGTCGCCGGGCTGCAGCAGCGCCAGGAACACGGCGAAGTTGGCCTGGGCGCCGCTGTGGGGCTGCACATTGGCCCAGGCGGCACCAAACAACTCCTTAGCCCGCTCAATCGCCAGCGCCTCGATCGCATCCACATGCTCGCAGCCGCCGTAGTAGCGCTTGGCGGGCAAGCCCTCTGCGTACTTGTTGGTGAGAACCGAGCCCTGGGCCTCCATCACCGCCCGGGAGGTGAAATTTTCGGAAGCGATCAACTCCAGGTGGGTTTCCTGACGCTGCAGCTCCTTTTGGATCAGCTCAGCAATGGCGGGATCTCCGGCAGCTAAGGACTGGTTGAGAGCAGCACCGCCGGGGTTGGCCATGGTGGAAGTTGGATTCGTGCATTGATCGTAAGTACCGAAACGGGGCAAGGGAGCACCCCATCTCGAACCCAACCCACAAAAAAACCGCCCAAGGGCGGTTCTAATAAAGGCGCGCCTGGAGAGATTCGAACTCCCGACCCTCTGATCCGTAGTCAGATGCTCTAATCCGCTGAGCTACAAGCGCATGGGACCATTCTCACCGCACGGAGGGCCCATCCGTCAAACACTCCGACATCACAACTTCCTTTCATGCCCATCCGCTGGTACGGCCCCGCCAACCCCGAAGACCCCACGTACAGGCACTTCGAACGGATCGTGAACCTGACGCTCCATGCCGCCCTGTTCGCCGCCCTCAACAGCGGCCTCTGGTTGGTGCAGGAGATGCGTCACCCTTGGACCCACCTGAACTGGCTCAGCTTGGGCTGGCTAGTGGTGTTGCTGGTGCACGCCGGCGCTGTTGTAGCACTACGTCCAGCCTCCCAGCCATGACCCTATCCGCCACAGACCTCAAGGACCTGGAACTAGCACTGGCAGATCGCCTTTATGTGCAAGTGGCCAGCTGGCACCTTTACCTCGGCGATGCCGGACTGGCCCAGACCCTGGCGATCGAATGTTCCGCCCGGGTGGACCAGGGCGCAAAAGTGTGTGCCCGCCAGGCCCTCGAGGCGGTACAGGTGCCGATCGGCTCCGGTTCCACCCGGCTGCCCCTGGCTCGGCTGGTACCCGCCGGCCAGCTAAGGGATCTCGAAGAGGTGCTGGAGCCGTTTTGCCGATAAGGTTGCCCCACCTGGCGTTGGGCTGTGCTGGTCATTGAGGTCACCAACGCCCGCGATGTGGTGCGTCAACGACTGGGTCGCCTAGGCGGACGCCTGATCGGCAAAGTAGTGGACGCTGAGGCCCAGGTTGAAAAAGCCCTGATTCAGGAGCTGGAGACCGCCTTTAAAGAATTCGGCATTGAGGCACGCATCTTTTCGGTGGACGGCCCACGGATGCTGGGCCGCTCCCACCTGGAGATTCCAGTGCACGTTAGAGCTGAACGGGATGTTCGCCTCGACCCCTAGCGCCTGGCTCCAATTCGAGGAATGCGCTCCCGCAATTGATCGGTCAGATCCTTGACCTCGGGCACCTGGGCCAGGCTGGCCACCAAGCCATAAACCAACACTCCCACTCCTCCGGCAAAGCTGCACTCCAGCAGTCGCCCCCAGAGACCGGTAGGCCAAGCCACAGTTGCTGCTACCGCCCAGGCCGTCAGGCCGGCCAACACCGCAGCGCCGAACAGCAGCATCGTGTCGCGCAGCCACAGCCTCAGGGGCAGCCCGCCTAGCCGGGACTGCAGCGCCAGCAGCAAACCCACGCAGGTGATCAGGTTCACCGCCACCGTGGCCAGCACCAGGCCGGAGGCACCGCAGTAGAGCCCGGGCAGCAGCTGACCCTGACCGGGCAGCGGTCCGCCCACGAAGGCCCAGCAGAAGACCGCATTCAGCCCGATTCCCGCCAGCGACCAGCGGAACGGGGTTACCCCATCGCCGATGGCATAAAAAACTCTCACCAGCACGTCGCGAGCAAGATAGGCGGGCATGCCAATGCCGTAGGCCATCAGCAGATCGCCCACCAACTTCGCAGCACCAGCATTGAAGGCCCCCCGCTCGTAGATCAGCGCCACGATCGGCAAAGCCAGCGCCACCATCAAGGCCCCTAGGGGCAGCATGCTGGCGTTGGAGAGCATCAGTCCCTGGCGGATACGGCCGATCAGCGCAGGTCGATCTTCCGGCGCTGTCAGCCGGGCAAATACCGGCAGTAGCGGCACCAGCAGGGCATTGGAGAGCAGCCCCAGGGGGGTCTGCACCAGCAGGTTGGCGTAGCCCAGGCCCGCCGCCGCCGCCGGGATGCCCGAGGCGAAGAACAGGGACACAAAAACGTTGATCTGCAGCATTCCCGACGACAGGGTGGCGGGTCCCATCACCTGCAGCACCTCGCGCACGCCGGGGTCTTTCCAGTCCCAGACAAGTTGAAAGCGGTGCAGCCCTTGACGGGCCAGCGCCGGCAGCTGAATCAACCACTGCAGCACCGCCCCCAAGGTGGTGGAGCCGGCCAGCACCACACCGCCCAGTACCGCGGTGGTGGGCAGGGTGATGGCTGCACCAAGCTGCCACCACAGCAAGGCGATACCGGCGATCACGGCCACACTGGAAAGCAACGGGCTAACCGAGGGCAACCAAAACTCATCAGCAGCATTGAGGGCTCCGAAGCCCAGGCCGATCAGCCCGGCAAACAGGGCCATCGGCGCCATCCAGCGCAGCTGCAGCACAGCGATGTCGTGACGGGTGGCATCGAGGCCGGGCCCCACAAGGGTGATCAGGGGGCCAGCAAAAACCAGCAGCAATACCGTTACCCCGATCAAACCCGCCCCCACCAGGGTGTTAATCGCCGCCAACACGTGGGCACCCTCTTGGCGGGGCCGACGGGCCAACACACTCACCATGGCGCTGTGGAAGGGGCCGTTGATGCCGCCCAGCAGGATCAATAGAAAGCCCGGCAGCACATAGGCGTAGTTGTAAGCATCGTAAGCGGCACCAACGCCGAAGGCTGCTGCAATGGCCTGCTGCCGCACCAGGCCGGCCAACTTGCTGAGGGCAGTGGCCACTGCCACGACCAGAGCGATGCGCCTGAGGGACTTCGCCATCCAGTGGGACCAAAAGCCCGGGAGTTGGCGGCAGTATGGCTGGCATAGCCCTATCTGCCATGGCCACCTGCGTGCTCAGCCTCGGTCCCCTGGTGGAGGGCACCTTGGTTAAGCGTTACAAGCGCTTCCTGGCCGATGTCGAATTAGAAAACGGTGAGCTGGTCACGGCCCACTGCGCCAACACGGGCCCGATGACCGGGGTGCTGCACCCCGGCGGCCAGGTGCGCTTGCGCCATGCCCCTTCCCCCAGCCGCAAGCTGGCCTGGACCTGGGAGCAGGCCCAGGTGCTCGGGGCAGATGGCACACCCATCTGGGTAGGCATCAACACGGCCCTACCCAACCATTTGGTGCGGGCCACGATTGAGGCCGGCTGCCTTGAACCCTGGTTGGGGCCGGTCGCCACCATCCGGGGCGAGGTGCCCTACGGCGAAGGGCGCCGCAGCCGCATAGACCTGCTGCTCACCCCACCGGCAGGAGCCGCCGATCCGCGAACCATCTACTTGGAGGTGAAAAACACCACCTGGACCATGGGAGAACTGGCCCTTTTCCCAGACACCGTTACCGAACGGGGCCAAAAACACCTGGTGGAGCTGATGGCTCTGCTGCCGGAGAGCCGGGCCGTATTAGTTCCCTGCCTAAGCCGCAGCGACGTGACCCGCTTTGCCCCTGGCGACTCGGCCGATCCGCGCTACGGCGAACTATTTCGCCAGGCCCTGGCGGCTGGCGTGGAGGTGTTGCCCTGCCGCTACAGCTTCACGGCTAGCGAGGTGAATTGGAAGGGTCTTGCCACGGTGGAAGCCCACAGCCCCTCCTGAGGGGATGGCAAGGCGCCACAATCCCGCGATGCTCCCGTTCCACTGGCTCACCCAGACCATCGCCCTGGGCCTGGGCATTTCCTTCAGCCCACTCAACATTGCCCTGGTGGCCCTGCTATTGCTGGGCCCCAACCCCCTACGACGCTGCACTACCTACCTGGGGGGCTGGATGCTGGCCAACAGCGGCGCCCTTGCCACGGTGGTGCTGGTGGGCAGTCGCTTCAGCTGGGCCATGCAGCTGATGGGACAGCTGCCAGAGCTTGACTGGTTTCCGCTGCTCGGGCTAGGGGCCGGCTGTGCCCTAATCAGCCCTGAAAATCTGGTCTTTTTCGCCAAGGAAGGCGGCATGTTGCTCACCAACCACACCTCCCTACGCGGCGATCTAGCGGTGGGCGCCGTGTTTGTGGCTGTGACCACCTCACTGCTGCTACTGCCACCACTGGCTTGGCTGCTGAGCGGCGGCAGGCTGCGCCAACCACTAACCCGTCTCAACGACTGGCTTGTGCATCGGGCCGAATGGCTGGTGGGGGTATTTGCCCTGCTACTTGGCCTCTATCTGGGCTGGCAGGGAATTGAAGGCCTCCATCAGATGACCCTGGTTGCCTCCTCACTGCCCTAGGTGGCCCATAGAGTTGTTTCACCGTGACCGAGCTGCTGTGGATACCCGCGCCTTCAAACGCTCCCTGCACCACTCGGAGCGCTACAACCGACGCGGCTTCGGTCTGGGCAATGAGGTGGCAGGCAGCCTGGAGCAGGCCTACCAAAGCGATCTGATCGCCAAGCTGCGGGAAAGCGGCTACTCGCTCGAGAGCGGCCGCCTCACCGTGCGGCTGGCGGAAGCTTTTGGGTTCTGCTGGGGCGTGGAGCGGGCGGTAGCAATGGCCTACGAAACCCGGCGCCATTACCCCACTGAACGGATCTGGATCACCAACGAAATCATCCACAACCCCTCAGTCAACGACCACCTGCGAGAGATGGACGTGCTTTTCATCTCCGTGGAAGACGGCGTGAAGGACTTTTCAGAGGTGGCAAGTGGTGATGTAGTGATTCTGCCTGCCTTCGGCGCGACCGTGCAGGAGATGCAGTTACTAAGCGAGCGGGGCTGCCACATTGTTGACACCACCTGCCCCTGGGTCTCCAAGGTATGGAACACGGTGGAGAAGCACAAAAAGCATGCCTTCACCTCGATCATTCACGGCAAGGTAAAGCACGAGGAAACCCTCGCCACCAGCAGCTTTGCCGGTACCTACCTGGTGGTGCTCGACCTAGCCGAAGCCCAGATGGTGAGCGAATACATCCTCGGTAACGGCGACCGCCAATCCTTCATGGACCGCTTTGCCAAGGCCTGCTCGCCAGGTTTTGATCCCGACCTGGATTTGATCCGGGTGGGGGTGGCCAACCAAACCACCATGTTGAAGAGCGAAACCGAAGAGATAGGCCGTCTGTTTGAGCGCACCATGCTGCAGCGCTTCGGACCCATCGAGCTCAACGAGCATTTCCTTGCTTTCAACACCATCTGCGACGCCACCCAGGAGCGGCAGGATGCCATCTTTGCCCTTGTGGATGAGCCCCTCGACCTGATGGTCGTAATCGGGGGATACAACTCCTCCAACACCACCCACCTGCAGGAGATCGCCGTCAGCCGCGGCATCCGCTCTTTCCACATCGACACACCTGAACGCATCAGCCCTGACAACTGCATCGAGCACATGCCACTGGGGGGCGAACTCGAAACCGAGCGGCCCTTCCTTCCTGAAGGTCCGATCCGGGTGGGTATTACCTCCGGGGCATCCACCCCCGACCGGGTGGTTGAGGATGTGATCGAGCGGCTGATCATGCTCTGCGAAGCCTGAGGCTCACCCGCGGTGTCCTGGTGTCACAGCGGGTGGCGCTGGAGTCCACAAGGGGCTTTACATTGATTCAAGAAAGCCAAGACCAACCGGCAGCCACCTGCCTGAGCTGGTCAAATGCCAGGTATTGCCGCTGTTTTCTTTGTCATTGTCAACCGCACCGCTAGATAGGAAACTCACCCCGGCTGACGACCCGTCGCCCAGCGGCGACTCTCTGGCTTCTGGTCTATTGCTGCGCCACAGCGACGACCCGCGGGTGCGGCGCTACGCCAGCGCCTTCGCCGACGTGATGGAAATGCGTGCCGATCCGCCTGTAGTTGCCCAGTATCTCGATCACCACGAAGGCTGGTTTCGCCGCTGCGCTGCACCGATGAGCGTCCAACCTCTTGGCAAGCAGGGCTACGAGCTAACTCTGGGTACCTTTGGCAACTTCGGCTTCGAGGTGGAGCCCACCATTGGCCTGGAATTGCTCCCCCAAGACCAAGGCCTCTATCGGATCCTGACCATGCCCCACCCCGGCGGCGACCCCAACCTCGAAGGGCTGTACGACGTCGAGTTCAATGCCTCGCTGCAACTCGAGCAATCTCATGAAGCAGATGGCACCTCTAACGATCCCCGACCCCAGACCCTGGTGCGCTGGGAGCTCGACTTGAGCGTCTGGATCCGCTTACCCGGGGTTATTACCTTGCTGCCAGATGGACTGGTGCAGTCGAGCGGCGACCACCTGCTGCGGCAGATCGTGAGGCAGATTTCTCGCCGGCTCACCTGGAAGGTGCAGGAAGATTTTCACGGCAGTCACGATCTTGAGTGCCCACCGCGCCGAAGCGCCCAGTTCTAAATCAGCTCGGCTGTCTTTCAAATTTGGAACCTAGCCCCCCAATCCAGCACCTAAGCAGGGCGGTTTTCCCAGATTTTATTGAGGATCTGAAAGCCGCTAACCGCCTGCCAGAGAAACAAGGTCATCATTGCCATATTTAGGCCCACATGGGCCTTGCGGGCGATCAGATTACCTTGCTGCATCAGGGGTGTTAGCGATACCGCCAGGGCGATCAAGCAGGTCATGCCGATGCCCACAAGCAGGTGGGGACCGACGAATAATTTGCCATTGTTGAGGTAGGTGACGGCCATGCCACCGAAGGTGCCCAGCACGGTGAGCGCCAGGATCAAGCTGCCGATTTGGAAATGGCGCTTGGCAAACTGCCCCTTGATCAACTGCTTACGGGTCTCAGCGTCGGCGGTGCGGGTTTTCTTGGCCTTGAGGCCAAGCAGCATCCCGTAGCTGGAGAGGGCCAGCAGGCCCAGCATCAGCAGGGGGTGGAAGAAGTTGAGGTTGTAGGCGAGGGCTTCGGGCAGGGCGTCAGAAGGGGCCAAGGGATGGCTGCGGCAAGTGCGCAGCAGAACAGGACTTATGAATCGAAACTACAACTCACTGCGCCCCAGCAAGGGCGTTAATGAAGAAAATGACGGCGACCGGTTACCACCATCGCCAAGCCAAGGGCATTGCAGGCAGTGATCGAATCGGCGTCGCGCACGCTGCCGCCAGGCTGAATCACAGCAGTGATGCCCTGACCAGCGGCCAGCCGCACGGTGTCATCGAAGGGGAAGAAGCCATCGCTCGCAAGCACCGCGCCCCTGGCCCGATCCCCGGCCGCTGCCAAGGCCAGCCTGGCTGAGCCAACCCGATTCATCTGGCCGGCGCCAATGCCCAGGCTCTGACCACCCTTGGCCACGGTGATGGCATTGGAGCGCACGTGGCGGGCCAGCTTCCAGGCAAAACCGAGGTCGTCGAGCTCCTGGGCTGTGGGCTGGCGTTCGCTCACCACCTGCCAGGCCGCTCCATCAACCGGTTGATCGTCTAGCTCCTGTACCAGTACCCCGCCCAGCAGGGTGCGCAGCTGGCGCCTGGACGCCAGAGCGATCGCCGCAGGATTCAATTCCAGCAGGCGCAGATTGGCTTTCGTCGCCAGCCGCTGCGATGCCGGTCCATCAAAGCCAGGCGCCACTACACATTCAAGGAACAGGCTGGTCAGCAATTCGGCGGTGGCTAGATCCACCACACAGTTGATCGCCACAATGCCGCCGAAGGCTGAAAGTCGATCGGCGTCAAGGGCCCGGCTGAGGGCAGCGGCGCCGTTGTGGCCGATGGCAACGCCGCAGGGGTTGGTGTGCTTAACCACAACCGCCGCGGGCTGGGCCCCGGGGCCGTAGCCAAACTCCCGCACGGTGGCGAGGGCCGCATCGAGATCGATCAAGTTGTTGTAGCTGAGCTCCTTGCCCTGCAGTTGCACCGCGGCGCCCCAGCCGGCAGCGGGCTCGCTGTGCCAGGTGGCCTGTTGGTGGGGGTTTTCGCCGTAGCGCAGGCTCTGGCGGGCGGGCAGTTCCAGTCGCAGGGGCGCCGCCACCGCTGATGGGACCGCTGATGGGACCTCGACTGCGCCGGCTAGCTGGCCTGCCAGCCAGCTGCTGATCGCCGTGTCGTAGCTAGCGGTGTGCTGGAAAGCTTCCAGCGCCAGCTGGCGCCGCAGGGAGGCGCTGATGGCTCCGGTGCGCAGAGACTCAAGAAAGGGTCCGTATTGGCTGGGGCTGGTCAGCACCACCACATCGGCGTGATTTTTGGCCGCTGCCCGCACCATGGCCGGGCCGCCGATATCGATGTTCTCGATGGCGGTATCGAATGCCACCTCGGGGTTGGCAACGGTTTCTCGAAATGGGTAGAGGTTGACCACCACCACGTCGATCGGCGCAATGCCCTGGGCCTCCAGATCAGCCTGGTGGCTGGGCTCGCAGCGGCGGGCCAGGATGCCGCCATGGATGCGTGGGTGCAGGGTCTTGACCCGGCCGCCCAAGATCTCAGGGGCGCCGGTGTGCTCCGCCACCTTGGTGACCTCAAGCCCGGCCGCCTTGAGGGCCGCAGCGGTGCCACCACTAGAGATCAACCGATAGCCAGCCTCCAGCAGCCCCTCGGCCAAGGGCACCAGGCCCTCCTTATTGGAGACGCTGAGAAGGGCCGTGGGGGCCATGGCTGCCAAACGTGCAGGTTTAGGGCCAACCTACGCAGCAACAGATCCCCCGTCATGAGTAGCCAAACCAGCCGGCCCGATGACCAACTAATCCGCAGTGGCCCGGACCTGTGCGACCGGCGCCTTGTGCTGCTGCACGGCTGGGGAGCGGATGCCGACGACCTGCTCGACCTGGCCGAGGTGCTGGTGGGGCCAGCGGTGAGCGTGGTGGCCCTGCGGGCACCACTGCCGCATCCCAGCGGTAGCGGCCGGCAGTGGTACGACCTGCAACAGCCAAATTGGCCCCAGCTGCCTGCCGCTCGAACCCAGCTCCTAGAGCGGCTCCTGGCCCTAGCCGTAGAAGTGCCCCTGCAGCAAACGGCTCTGCTGGGCTTCTCCCAAGGCGCAGCAATGGCCCTTGATGTGGCCACAGCCGGCAGCGGCCTCCCCCTGGCCGCTCTGATCGGCTGCAGCGGCTACCCCCATCCCGGCTGGCAACCAACCGCAGCATCCCTGCCAAAAATCCTGCTCACCCATGGCGAACAGGATCCTGTGGTGCCCTACGGAGCCAGTGAGGCCCTGAAAGAGCAGTTGCAACTCGGTGGCATCGACACCGAACTGGTTGGCTTTAAAGGCGGCCACACAATTGACAGCTGCCTGTTTCCTACCCTGAGGAGCTACTTGGCGGGCCAGTGGTCATGCTGAACAACCAGGGGCCCACCTGAGTTACGCCAGGGCAAAGCCAAGCTCAAACGAAGGCGTATTCGTACTCCTCCATTTCTTCCCAGTCGTCGGCGGCGAGGGCTTCGATGCCTTCGAAAAGCACCTCCTCCCCGACGCGATCGACGATCGTGCGCAATGAAGGAAAGAGGAAGTGGTTTTCCTCGGCATACTGGGCACTGAACAGACCCTTTTCGCCCCAGAAGAAGCGGTCAGTGGTGTGCTCGTTGCGGCGCACATTCAGAATTGCCGGGGGAACTAACAGCTCCTCGGCAATAAAGCGGCGAGCTGCAGTGACCGGTTTGTGGGAGCCGGTCTCTAGGTTGAAAGTGGGGACATGCGCCAGAACCCGTTGGCCTGCTAGCCGGCGACGGCTGATCCGCTTGCGCTTTTTGGACATTGAACTGCTCCCGAGAAGGAGGAATTAAGAGG
>ERZ888423.523-NODE-523-length-38633-cov-9.772850_pt1 | contig 38633 bp, 31 predicted proteins | sample MGYA00520523_ERZ888423 | MGnify/ENA primary metagenome ERZ888423 (study PRJEB32303, sample SAMEA104408611) | aquatic metagenome | biome: Brackish water; feature: Pelagic; material: water | place: Baltic Sea | collected 2014-06-08T10:24:00 | depth 30,27 m ... | reverse complement strand
TGGAGTGCACGCCGGCCTGTCAAGCCGGAGGTCGCGGGTTCAAATCCCGTCGGGACCGCAACAGCTACTTCTCACCGGTGTACTCCGGTGAGAAGTAGCAACCGATCAGAGGTGTGTCACGGGGGAAACCCCGAGTCGGGCCGCTGTCCGGTCGGGTAGCTCAGTTGGCAGAGCGACCGCCTGAAAAGCGGTAGGTCCGGGGATCGACGCCCCGCCCGACCACAACACAATTCCAAGCAAATACCCGGATTCTGGCGCCTGTATAGGCGCCTTTATTCTTTTTCGAAACCCTTTGACTTGGTCGTTCCATAGGACAAAATAATGCTCCGAGGTTACCTACCGAGCCAGGCTGGGTAGGCAGGTAACCTCGCAGACCGATTCGACCTACCCGGCGCAGAACCCGAAGGTCTTGGGAGCACCGGCCTTCACCACGTCGTTCCACGGCGTGCCTTGCGCCGTCATGGTCGTGCCCACGATCTTGTAGTTCGCTTCCCAAACACTGGTGATCTTGCCTTTTGTGATCGGCACCTTGACTGTCCAAGTGACGGCTGTTTTGCTCGTTGTCGACACAGTCACATCTGCGCAGTACCCCGTTCCCCAATCGCTCGTGACTTTGATAGTCCGATTCACGGTTGCAGGTGTAGTGGGCGTGGTAGTCGTTGTTGTAGTCGGCGCTGTAGTCGTCGTGGTAGGAGGCGTTGTGGTAGTCGGCGTTGGTGTTGGTGTTGGTGTTGAGGAGCTGACAATCGAGCAGCTAACGACAACACCATTGAGGGTCGCCGAACACGTAGACGGGTCCGGAGTCACGTAACCAAGATCGGTGAACCCTAAACCACGGTCGGTGAATCCGAATGCCGTCGAGCCGCCGCTGGCGATCGAACCATTCCACGCAACATTCGAAAAGGACACCTTTCCGTCGGCAGCGGTCGCCGAAGCATCCCAAGGCTCTACGGGCGAAGTCCAAGGCAAAGTAACCGTCCATGCGCTTGCCGCTGCACCGGTTGCGTTTTTCACCGTCGCGGCATAGTTGCGCCCGCTTCCCCATTCGTCAGTTTTCGTCAGAGCTAACTGAACGCCCGCTCCCGGAACGGTCGTGGTCGGCGCAGAAGGAACGGTCGTGGTCGGCGCAGACGGAACCGTCGTGGTCGGCGCAGAAGGAACGGTCGTGGTTGGCGCTGCAGGGACCGTGGTCGGCGTAGGGGTTGGTTGTCCCGACGCGTTCACCGTCACGTCGTTACAGGAATAGAAAGCTTCCGGGCTGTCGCTGCGCTGCCAGATCATGTAGATCATCGAATGCGTTGCACGGTTTGGCAGGTTCATACGCAAGACGGTGAATGCCTCTGATGCGGTCTGACCGGACTGGTGAACCAATTCAAGATCGCTCCACTTCAATGGTGCAGCCTTCACGTCAAAGCCTGGCTTGGTGATGTATACGCGGTAGTAGAGCGTGGCGTGGGGTGCACTGTTGTCCCACTTCAGCTCGTACTTACCGTCCGATGCGGGGGTCAAGTTCGTGACCGGCCATTTGTCACTCGCAGTATCGAAAGTGGCGTACTGCTCGTTCCCAGCCGAGCAGAGTTTCCCGTCGGGAATGATTGACTCGTGCTGCCCCGCTGCGGTGCCAATCCTGATTCCGTTCCAGTCGTAGAGCGCCTGAGTGTTTGCAGCCCAGGCTTGTTTACATACCTCATTCTCGGGAGTCAGGAACCTGCAGTTGTAGATGCGCGAGGCAGGCGCCATGCTCGATCCGTGCGCCGAAACACTAGATTCGGTGGCTACAACACCAACCGCTGCGAGTACGGCCGAAATGGAGAGTGCAGCGATTATTCGAATAGGGGTTCTAACTTGTCTCATGGTTGCCTTTCGTCGGGTTCTGTCTTGCTGATCTACTCTTTCGACGAAAGGTAACGTCTAACTTGAATGAACTTTCCTACCCACACTGTCAACCTATGTAAACATTTAGCTGATAGGAAGCTAACTCTTATTAAAGGGAAGTCTCCGTGCCGCGATGTACAAACATCGGCCTAGGGTTCACGGTTCGAATGCGTCCGAGGGGACTCAACAATTCCTAACCAATACGCAAAGTCTGGCGCCTGAATAGGCGCCTTGATTTGTTTTCGAGCCTCCAGAACCCAGCGCTAGCTCTTGTGGCTATCTGCAAGAAATGCAGCCGCCGCCAAGACCCGCAGTTGCACCCGAGTCCCTACGGCAGTCACATCGGATCTGCCGCTCGGCCGCAGTGAAGCAATCTCAATACGCTGCCCATCTGACCCCAAAACAGTCAGCCTGATGAGCTCTCCCTCAATGCGCGATGCCGCTACTTCGAATGAGCCTTGCTCATCATGGCTCACTGCGAATTGTCTGGGGCGAATCGCTAAGAGCCCCTCACTTCCACCGGCGTCGTGGCCCACATCTTGAATCGGTAGCGATCCGCACACGGTTAGGAAATCATCTCCGTGACGCTTCGCGTGGAGTTCAACAACTGGCCCTGTTGCTCGAGCAACCGCCAGAGTCGCGGGACGGTCGTACAGATCTGCTGGCACTCCTTGTTGCACGATGTGTCCACTGTCAAGAACTGCAACCTGGTCTGCCATCCGGAATGCCTCGCCCGCATCATGGGTGATGAGTAGCGCAGTTGCCCCGGCAGCTTCGAGCGCATCCGAAACGTGTCTGCTTACCTCGCCACGCAATGAAGCATCAAGAGCGGAAAACGGCTCGTCAAGCACTACTAGCCGTGGCGATGGGGCAAGCGCTCTGGCCAATGCCACCCTCTGCTGCTGACCCCCCGATAACTCATGCGGGCGGCGCTGTTCAAAACCAACAAGTCCGACGAGTTCGAGGCATTGCGCTACTCGCGCTTGTCGCTGCGATCCCCGGGGCAGGCCAAAGGCAACATTCGCTGCAACTGACAGGTGTGCAAATAGTGCGCCCTCCTGGGGTACAACTCCAACGCCGCGGCGCTCTGGTGCAACGAATACTCCCCCTCCGGCTACGAGTTCGCCATCGAGGTCTACACAACCAACATCAGGAGAAACGAATCCAGCAATGATTCGTCCCAACGTTGTCTTTCCACTTCCCGATTCGCCCATCAGTGCAACAACTTGTCCGGGGTCTACCGATAGGTCAATACCCTTCAGAACTTGGACTTCACCAAATGCATGAGCCACACCCTCAACAGATAAGCGCGGCGTGCTCATACAGAGACCTGAGCTAGAAGGTGTTTTGAGTCAAGAGTGATCCGGGTCATACAAGGCTCCGGGCGCTGCTCTGCGCCGCACCACGCTTTGGGCGGCCGAGCCTAGCGGCGACAAGTGCTGGGACTATAGAAAACGCTACGAGGGTGAGTGCGAAAGGTGCTACCGAGGCATCGTCCGACACTCCTGCCCAAGCCCATAATCGGGTTGCCAATGTGTCCGTACCTGCTGGCCGAAGCAGCAGCAGTGCCGGGAGTTCCTTTGCAGTTGTTAACGCCACTACGGCAACGCTCGCTGCGATAGCTGGCAACACTGAAGGCAGAGTTACCCGCAAGAAAACTTCCGTTCGGGATCTTCCCGTTGATCGCCCTACATCTGTCAACACTTCGGGCTGTTGCTCGAACGCAACGCGAAGCGCGCCAAGTGCCAATGACAGGGTCAGTGCGACCTCGGCGAGCACCACGATCGGCCAGCGTTGATAGATCGGCTGCAGCACTCGAACCCCGATGTACACAAATGACAACGCCACCACGATGCCCGGCAAACTATGAGCGAGCATCACTGCTCGTTCGGCACCGACCGAAGCAACACTGCGGAACCTTGCCACGAGCCAAGCAAGTGGTAACGCAACTGCCACTGCGACTACAGCCACAACCGCCCCGAGCAGCAACGTAGTCACCACTGCACTGACAAACTCCCAGAGCTCCACTTCGGTGCCACCCTCAGACCACCAGAAAAGGTACGAGGCCACGGGAAACCCAACCGAGACTGCTGCGAGCAATAACAGGAACGTAATTGCCACCCACTTTCCTCGGCCTAAGGGCACTGCCAATGTTGCGCGGGCAGCGCCGCCCCCGACCCGGGCTGCGTCTCGAGTGCCACGAACTAGTGACTCACCCAAAACAAACACCAATGAAATCCCGACAAGGGCAACTGCTAGAACTGCTGCCCGAGAGGGATCGAATCCAGCCCGATAGGCACCGAGGATCACCCAGGTGAACACCGGAACCCTCATGATTGCCACGGCGCCAAAGTCTGCAAGCGCATAGAGCGAAGCAAGCAGCATGCCCGCCGCCACACCCCGACGTGCCTGAGGCACCGTGAGATGAATGAGCACATGCCACGGGCTCTTTCCAAGCGATCGGGCTACTTCTTCTTGAGCAGGGTCAAGACCACGCAGAACAGCCGTGACGTACAGGTGCACAAGCGGAATCGTGGTCAACGTCAGTATGGCTACTGCTCCAGCAAACGACGCCGTTGCAGGCTCCCAAGACACCCACGCGTAGGCAGCGACATATGACGGAACTGCAAGCGGGATCACAACCAGCACATGGAAAAAACCGGGAATCGGCAAATCCGAGCGTTCCACCAGCCATGCAGTTGCAGTACCCACAACGCCTGCAAGAAGGCCGACAAGAACAGCCAAGCAAACGCTTCGAATCGCAAGCTGAGCCACGTCTGACCGCACCAGAATTTCTACAACACGTTGCCATCCAGCTTCGATCGCCTGAACCAGCAGGTAGACCAACGGAACGATCGCTAGAGCAGTTGCTGCAAAGGCAACGGCGAGCGCCCAGCGTGGTGCGCCGAGCGCTCGCGGTTGCATGAATCAGCGCTGGAGTAGACCGGTCTCGACAAGCAACTCTTGTGACTCGCCCACCGAGTCAAGATCAGAAAGATCAATCTTTGGAGGGTCAAGCTCTGCAAGCGCCGGCAACGACTCGTCGGCTGTAGCTTCAGAAGTCAGGGGGTACTCAAAGGTAGTCTCGGCGAAATATTTCTGACCTGTCTCCGACAACAAAAAGTCAACGAACTCCTGAGCCCCAGCGGGGTTCTTTGCAGACTTGAGAATCCCAATTCCGGCCACATTCACTAAACCGGCGGGATCTCCTCCAAGGACAAATTGATTCTTTGCTACAACTTTGTCCGCGCCCACCTCTTCTTGTTTTTCAAGCAGGTAGTAGTGGTTGACTAGACCGAGATCGATCTCACCGGAATCCACTGCATCACGCACCTGGGAGTTGCCCTCGTAAGCCACTGGATCTTGTGCTGCGAAGGCTTCCAACCATGCCTTCGCCTCGTCTTCTCCGCGCAGTACTCGCAGGGCTGTAACGAAGGACTGGAACGAGGCATTCGAGGGAGCAAAGCCGATCTTCCCTTTGTACTTGGGATCTAGAAGGTCATCAACCGATTTGGGTGGATCGCTGACAGTGTTTGGGTTGTAAATAATGACGCGCACTCGACCACTAGTACCTACCCAAGTTCCATCGGCGGCTCGATACTCCGCTGGAACTGCATCCACCGAGACGGCATCAAGTTCTGAAAGCAGGCCCGCCTTCGAGAGCGCACCGAGCGCCCCCGCATCTTGAGAGAAAAATGCATCAGCGGGTGACGCATCGCCCTCGGTGATGATCTGAGCAGCTAGCTCGCCGCTGTCACCGGGCCGAAGATTGACCTTGATTCCAGTCTCTTTCGTAAATTGCTCGACGAGGTCGCCGATGAGCTCCTCTTTCCGTCCGGTGTACACCGTGATCTCTTGCTTCTCTCCGCCGGCGTCCGCAGTGGTTGTGCTCTCTGCCGCGTCATCGGTCCCGCCTCCACATGCAGCAGTTGCAAGCAGAAGCACTGCAAAACTAGCGATCGCAAAGATTCGAGTAGGCAACTGACCTCTTCTACCAAAGGGGGACTTCATTATACGGATCTCCATTTCATTCCAGAGTATTAGGTATACCTAACATTAAGAGTATGGGAAGTAGACCATACCTAAGCCATGCATGCAACTTTCATGCAAGATCCCTCCACCCCACCCCTGCCAAATACAAGCAATTCCTAGCTATCAAGCGGTATCCGACTAGAAGCAGAGCAGCATCCGAGCAGATCCAGAACGGAACGCTCAGCGATGGGTGTCAAAGGTGGGTGTGTCATCCGCACCGGGATCGGCCTCGCGCAGGAAGCGAATCGGATCACGCAAGTCGTCCATATAACCCAGGGCGTACGCACCCATCTGATATCCCATCAACCGTTGCACCTTTTCGGGCAAGGCAGCGGCAATCTCCTTTGGCACCGACAAGTACTGATTCTCTTCTTGGCGGAGCCAACCCAGCACATAGTCAACGTTGATTCCCACACGGTCCACATCAGTGGTGTTCGCTCCCCCACCGTGAACAGTTCTGCCGGTGTAGATCACTACCGAGCCCCGAGGCATCGCAGCAGCAACAGTGTCCTCATGCGTCAGCGCTCCAACCTCAGCATCGCTCAGGCCGTTCTTGCCAACCGCTACTCGGGTTGCCCCGTTGGCCTCGGTGAAGTCAGTGAGCGCCCACATAGTCGAAACCTCAACTTCCATATCGGAGGGGAACTCAAAGAAGTCAAAGGACCACTGATCCCGATGCAGTAACTGAGCGGTCTCGCCGGGCCCGATGCTGATTGCCTGGGTCAAATGAAGTTGAAAGGTGGTCTTTTGTGACCACAGCACCTTGTCAACAACTGCGAGCACTAGGTCATGAGCAATCATCTCGGCCGAACTCAACGAGCGGGCCAACAGCGCACCAGGCCGGCGCGTGTGGGAGCCTTCGAAACCGTCGCGACCAGGGCGAGTTGCCGCTAGATACGGCTCCATCTCAGCTTGGATTCGGTCGCAGAGCTCAGGGGATGCAAGTTGCTCGATGATTACTGCGCCGTGGCTGCTGAGTGCGGTCACCACCTCGTCAACAGAAACTGACGCACTGAACCTAGGTATCTCTCGTTCCATTCCACTCAGGCTAACCCCGCTCGCTGACCCGAGTTGAACCTCGCCACCACTCTGAAGCCATGGCAGAATCTGCACCTGAGTAAGTTAGAGACGAGGACTTGATCCTCGCAAGGAGTAACTGCATGGCAGCCAACGGAAACCCGAAACATGGGGGCAGGTATTTTCTTCCGACTGCCTATCGTGAAAATCCGCAGACCTCTGCTGATACAGCTGAATCGACATTCTGGGACCCTGACACTGACTACGGCGCTACTCGCTATCAAGAAGGCGTCTACAAGTGGGCTGCCAGCCTGATCAAATCGAACCAGGCAATGGTCATCGACATCGGTTGTGGAACAGGCCACAAACTCGCAGGAATTGTGGCTCCCGTCGCAAGAGACTGGTTAGGGGTCGACCAAGAAAGCGCAATTTCTATTGCCTCTCGGGAATGCCCGCAAGGGAATTGGCTCTGCGCAGACCTGTCACAGCCCGAAGTGTGGGCTGGCCTTGCCGAGCTTCGAGCAGATCTCGTGATCTGCTCCGATGTCATCGAGCATCTTCCCGATCCCCTTCAACTGCTCCAGCGTCTCGGCGGTCTCATCGGGCCGACCGGACATGCCCTTGTTTCTACCCCAGACCGATCCCGCCTAGAGGGACGCGACCCCCTCGGACCACCACTCAACCCTCTCCATATTCGTGAGTGGATCCCAGAGGAGTTCAAACTCCTGGTTGAGTCAGCCGGTCTCGAGGTGGTTGAGATGCATCACTTTTTCCCTCGCGGTTACTCCCCGACGGTGGCCAATTTCCGGCGTCTCGTGAAGCGTGCTTTGCAGTTTCAAGCTTTGCCAGACCGAAGAAACACAATGACGTTTCTGCTGCGAACCGCCTAAGCTTTTTGTGGCAACTCTCAAGGCACAGAATCGGCCTACGACAAATCGGCGCTCCTACCCGATCAGCAAACAGTTTTCTCGGTAACAAAATCAATCTGGGGCGTTGGTGCATCTTGGGGCGCTTGGACAAGCAGCGTAAGGCGACCTCGATACTCCATCGTGGTCATGCAGTTGTCGCCTGGAACTGTCAGCTTCACTTGCAGGGTGGTGGTCTCCTTGACCTCTTCTACCCCAGTCAGTTTGACCTCGAATCGATCTACTCCAGTGCCAACTGCAAAGTAGCTTGACCCAGGATTCAGACTGGGGACGGTTTGATCGACTCCTTCAGCCTCGGTACAGCCATTCGCTGCTACCAATGCCGCTGGGTCATCGCCCAAGCTCATGACTGCCCCGGGGGGGAGGTCATTCAATTCTTGCGCCAGTGGAGAGAGGGCTTCACCAGAATCTGGAACATACCCACTGCACAGCAGTGCGGTGCCCTGCCAGTCGCTACTCTTGGCCGAAGTCGTTGTGGTCGTCGAATCCTTGGTACTGGACTCCTCTCCACAGCCCGCCAGGACCGAGCTGAGCAGGAATGCTGCCAACAACGATGCAAGCACGGCTCGGTTCTGACTACCTGTGGGCTTCCGCAATGTCCGCATCCTGCTGGGTCTCCTCGTTCTTGTTATCGCCCTCACACTAGAACTCAAAAACACCGCAGAAATCGAAAAGACTGACTCACTCGAAAGTAACGCCTAAGTGAATTTTTTGCTCAGAGGCTAAGGGTGCGGCGGGAAGCTACCGAAGCTACATCTCGGCGGACTCTGAACGGGTCCACAGATCCAACCCCAGATGCAGGAGAGAGCGCATGCCTAGGTCAAAGATTCGAACGCACATGTCGGTGCTAGCTACCATCACTGCCCTTGCAACAGCCGTAGTTCTAACAGGCGTGTCCGGCGCAGCACCGATGACTGCCTCGTACACCAAAGAGAACTCATGGGTGACAGGCCATCAGGCCAGTCTGACTGTTCGCAACCCAACAGCAGTCACCCAGCGCAATTGGGTTCTGACCTTTGATCTTGCTCCCAAAATCTCTTCGCTATGGGGCGGGACTCTGTCCTCCTAGGTTGCAAAGAAAGTCACTGTCAAGGCACCAACTTGGGCACGGGATCTGCCGAGTGGCGGCTCTATCAACATTGGCTACGTTGCCGCTGGGCCGGGAGTGGCTCCAACCAACTGCAAGCTCAACGGCATCACCTGCGGACTACCGGGCGCAACGACAACAAAGACAACAGTCCCACCGACAACGGTCCCAGCAACCACTACAACTGTCCGCCCAACCACGACCACGATCCCTCCAACCACCGCCCCAGCAACCACAGTCCCACCAACCACGACCACGATCCGCCCGACCACAACCACAGTTCCCCCAGCAACAGTCCCTCCAACAACCGCCCCAGCAACCACAGTCCCACCAACGACCGTCCCGGCTGCGGGTGGTGCAACGCTGAGCATGGCCATCACCTCGGATTGGGTGACTGGCTATAACGCAGACATCACGATTACCAACCCTGGACCCACCACATGGACCTCATGGTCGGCCACCTTTACCTCCCCGCTTACGGTGAGCTCAATCTGGAACGGCATCTATCAGTCCACAGGTTCAGGCCATCAGGTCAGCAACGAGACTTGGAATGGAACGGTGGCGCCGGGTTCATCAGTCACATTCGGGATCACCGGTGTCGGCGACTCACGTCAGGCCACCCCCTCGACCTGTCGAGTGAACAACAACAACTGCACAGTGGGCTCGACGGTGACCATCCCCGAGACTCCAACCAGCACAGTTCCTGGCTCGCCTACCACCACCGTGCCTGCCATACCGACCACACTTCCGATGCTGCCCACCGGCCCGACGAACGTTCCCTATTCCCCGTATGTAGACGCCACAAACTGGCCAACTTCTGACCTTGTTCAGACTGCGGCAGCACGATCCACCCGCGAACTCACACTTGCGTTCATCGTCTCGGGATCCACTCCCTGTCGAGCATCTTGGGGTGGGTACTACGACCGCGATGCCAAATTCATGACTGCACAGATCGCAGCACTTCGGGCCGCAGGAGGTGACGTGATCATGTCATTCGGTGGCGCAGCTAATCAGGAACTGGCACTGACTTGCACCACAGTGCAAGCCCTAGCTGATGAGTACCAAGCCGTCATCGACGCTTACCAACTCACCTCCATTGATTTCGACATCGAAGGCGCAGCCACAAACGACACGGCCTCGGTGCAGCGACGCTCCGCAGCTATTGCCATCCTGCAGCAGCGAGCACGAGCAGCAAACCGCAAGCTTGACGTCACGCTCACCCTGCCGGTCATGCCCTACGGCCTGACTCCAGATGGGCTCTCCGTAGTTCGTTCCGCAGTCAATGCCGGGGTCGTGCTCTCCTCGGTGAATATCATGACCATGGACTACGGCCTGGGTTCCGCAACAGGAAAGATGGGCATCTGGGCCATCGAAGCCGCCACGGCAACTCACAATCAGATAGCACCCCTGTACCCCACGCTCAGCTCGGCTCAGCGCTACGGCCTGGTCGGCGTGATCCCCATGATTGGTCAGAATGACATCCTCGGAGAGATATTTACTCTGGCCGATGCCACCTATGTTCGAAGCCAAGCTACGACTCTTGGTCTAGCCAGAATTGCCATCTGGTCTGCGAGTCGTGACCAGCCATGCCCCGAGGGCCCGAATACCCGAGCACAAGACAACTGTTCCAGTGTGGCTGCTCCGGCGGGAGCCTTCTCCAAGGCTCTAGCCGGCGCCTAACCGAACAGGCAGATCACGCTCACGCACCTAGGGTGTCAGGGTGAGCGAATCCTGGGACGCAGTGGTCGTAGGCGCAGGACCAAACGGTCTTGTAGCTGCGCTCACGCTGGCTCGTGCCGGCTGGCGGGTCGTGCTCTACGAGGCAAACGAGCATCCAGGTGGCGGAGCACGGACCGAGGAACTGACCCTTGCGGGGTTTGCTCACGATGTGTGTTCTGCCATCCACCCACTTGGGTTGGCATCCCCGGCGCTTCGAAACTTGGGCTTGGAATCTGTTGGCGTGACATGGATTCAACCCGATGCACCCTTAGCTCACACGCTGAGACCAGAGCAGGCCGTGATGCTGGAGCGCAGTGTCAGCGCAACAGCGGCGGGACTTGGAGTTGATGGCAAGGCGTGGACTCGGCTCTTTGCTCCGGGTGTTGACGCTGGGTTCTCGCTCACTGATTCAGTCCTTGCTCCTCTCACTATTCCTCCCGCCCACCCAATCGAACTAGCTCGCTTTGCTCGACATGCTGTGCGCTCAGCTGAGTCGCTGAGCCGCTCACAATTCCGCGGCGAACTCGGCCCTGCACTGCTCGCTGGTCTCTCGGCGCACTCGGTATTACCCCTTTCTGCTGCGGCTACTGCAGGGGTAGGAATGCTGCTTGGAACCTTGGGGCATAGTGTCGGTTGGCCGTTAGCTCAGGGCGGTTCTCAAACAATCACCGATGCTCTCGCCAAGTTGTTCATCCAAGCTGGTGGTCAGATTCGCTGCGGAGAACGCGTGAGCTCGCTCCGACAACTCCCGCCCGCTCGAGCAGTGCTGTGCGATATCACCCCGAGGCAGCTGGTGGCGCTGGCGGGTGAGCAGATGCCAGTTCGTTACCGACGATCCCTGCAGAAGTTTCGGTATGGACCAGGAGTGTTCAAACTGGACTGGGCCCTCGACGGCCCAGTCCCTTGGAAAGATCCTCAGGTTGCTCGAGCCGCGACCGTGCATATTGGCGGCACCCTCGATGAGGTGCGCGAGTCAGAACTCGCAGCAACGCAAGGACGTATTTCCGAGCGGCCGTTTCTTCTAGCAGCCCAGCCCTCACTTTTTGATCCCACCCGAGCGACTCAAGGCAAGCACACGTTCTGGGCCTATTGCCATGTTCCTCATGGCTCAGATGTAGATATGACTCATCGGATCGAAGCCCAGATTGAGCGGTTCGCCCCAGGGTTTCGGGACCTAATCTTGGCAAAACACGCCATGGGTCCTGCGGCGATGCAAGCACATAATGCTAACTACATCGGTGGGGATATCACCGGTGGGGTTTCGGACCTGCGGCAGTTTATTGCTCGCCCGGTTGCATCAGTTCACCCGTGGGCAACCCCGATGAAGGGGGTCTACCTCTGTTCATCTTCCACTCCGCCCGGTGGTGGAGTGCATGGAATGTGCGGCAGCGCCGCTGCAGAACTTGTCTTACGCCATGCTGCGACCGCCCAACTCGCGGGCTAAACGCACTGTGCATGCGCAGGGGTAACGTAGGCGCGTGACTGAATCGAGCGAGGGCAGCACCCCCTCGGCGCCAAAGCCCAGCAAGGCAAATCTCAACAGCCTCGAGACTGTTTCAGACTTAAGTCACCCTCATCCACGTTGGACCCTCTTCGCAGTTTTAACAACTCTGCTGGTCTCCAACGTGATGGCCAACGAGGTACTCCCCTCTTGGGCATATGTGCCGTGGAACTTGACCGTGGCAGCTCTGTTACTGCTCATCGCTGTTCGCTGGGATGGGCGCTCTGCCGATGACCTCGGCCTAGAGCCCAGAAAGGTTCAGAGTGGGTTGCGATGGGGTGGCGGTGCATCCGCAATCCTGTTGAGCATTTACCTCATTGGACTTGCGATTCCGTTCACGAATGGTCTGTTTCAAGACAGCCGAGCAGATATTTCTTTGGGGGCCCTAGCTTGGGAAACCCTCATTATGGTGCCGCTTGGAACTGTGCTGATGGAAGAGATTGCATTCCGTGGCGTACTCCCTGCGATGTTTCGCAAACGCTTCACTCACCACACCAGCGGGCCCCTGCGTGCCGATCTGTTAGCTGCCCTCCTCTTTGGCTTTTGGCATGTCTTGCCCTCTTGGAACGTCAATACAGTCAACCCCGTTTTTAGGGACCTACTCCCTGGCTCGCTTGGCCAAGCGGCAGCGATTACGGCAGGTGTAATCGGTACAGGCGCAGCGGGTATGGGGCTCTCTTGGCTGCGCAATCGGTCGGGCAGCCTGATGGCTCCTGTGTTAATGCACTGTTCATCCAATAGCCTTGGGTACTTGCTCGCTTGGATTGTGCAGCACTAGACGACCAGAGGAAGAAGCGCTTGATGACCAAAGACGACCCATTCCCGGATCCAAATGAATCGGCCGAGCTGCTCACGGCCGCTCTAGCCGAGACAGAGCGGATCCCTTCCGGAACACCACCGCTCAGATCGCCAAACCAACCAAACGAGAATTGGGACGGCAAGACCTACATCGAGCCAGATCCGACAACTACCACTCCATCTCAACGCATGGTGATTGGTGAACTTGTTCGCAAGACCGTTCCTCGCGAAACACTCGGCGAGTGGAACGCCCCGGCTGACCGGCCAGACCCCGTGCAACAACTCATTGAGCAGAACCGAACACGTATTCCAGAGTTGGTGCCCGTACGCAACGGTCGCATGTCAGTCTCGTCTTTTACGTATCTTCGGGGATCGCCGGTGGTCATGGCGCGGGATCTTGGGAGTGGCCCGTCAACCTCACTGCGAACCCAGCTTTGCGGCGATGCTCACCTCTGCAACTTTGGTGCATATGGCACACCCGAACGCAATGTGGTGTTCGACCTGAATGACTTCGACGAGACCCTTCCAGGCCCATTCGAGTGGGATGTCAAGCGCCTCGTTACTAGCTTTCTCATTGCGGCTAGGACCTCGGGACAGGGTGAGAAGGCTGGCCGGGCCGCAGCCAAGAAGGCTGCCAAGACCTACCGGGAAAACATGCTTCGCCTAGCAGAGGCTGACGTCCTCGACATTTGGTACGAACACATTGAACTGAGCGAAGCCCTCGCAGAATTTACAGGAATCGTCTCTCCAAAGAAGCTTGCCAAGTCTCTCGAAAAGGCGAAGCACCGCACCTCGGCTCAAGTACTGACCAAACTGACTGAAATGGTCAATGGCGAACGACGCATCCTGCACCAGCCACCGCTACTCACCCCGCTTGATGCACCCGAATGGCAAAAAATTACCGAGGAAGCCTTGGAGTTGTACGCCGAGAGTCTTGACCCCGATCATCGTCAACTCCTGCACCGCTTCCACCAAATCGAGTTAGCAATCAAAGTGGTCGGAGTCGGCAGCGTCGGGACTCGGTGCTTGATTGTCCTCATGCACGGCAGGGACGAAGACGACGTGCTCTTTCTGCAAGTTAAAGAGGCCGAGAATTCAGTACTCGCCCCCTACGCAGGCGCAAGCGAATTTGCCCATCAGGGCGAGCGCGCCGTGGTCGGTCAACGAAAGATGCAAGCCGCTAGCGATATCTTCCTCGGCTGGACGAGAGGCCCAGGAGGCAAGTTCTATTACGTCCGGCAATTGAAAGATATGAAGGGCAGCGTAGATATCGACGAACTCCCGCCCGCTGGGCTCATTGCCTATGCAGACCTCTGCGGCCGCACTCTTGCCCGTGCTCACGCTCGCTCGGCAGACCCAGTCGCTATTGCTGGCTACCTTGGCAAATCAGGGCGTTTCGATGAGGCGATGGAGGCATACGCCGTCAGCTATGGCGCACAGATTGAGGCTGACTACGAACGCTTCAAAGAGGCGATCGCAGCAGGCGAGATCGAAATTGCCGACAACTTCTGACTCAAGCCCAAACTGACTCGCTGTTCACCGCAACTCATCCCAAGCCGACTCGCACTTACGCCGCCCCAAGCCCCAAGCCGACTCGCTATTCACGGCAACTCGGATGTTTCTGGTCGATAATCGACCATAAACATCCGGGTTGGGGTGCCGATCCGGCGATCTGGCGATCTGGCGATCCGGCAGCCTTAGGTGCCAATGGGAACAGTAAAGACCGCAGATAGTGCCTCGAACTTGCTCAGGCGCGCAGTCACGAGCACCGTCCACTCTCCGGCAAACGGGAATCGCGCATAGGACACTGAGTGGCCTTTAGTAATTGTCTGCATCTCGGGCTTGAGAGGCCCGATGTTGTCTGCAGCGAGTGACAGTGAGAGTTCAAGCTCCTCGACTCCTGGCATCAGGCGACCATCAGAGCCGAGTGCGGTGACATGTACCTCGTTCATCCCGCGCAGACCAGGATCAACTCGCAACTCAACCTGCCCCGTCCCGAATGCCGCTCGTTCGCTAAATGAACCGCCCGCAGTGCCGCCGACTCCGGCTTGCGGTGGTGCAACCTGCGCCAGCGTTGCTCCGATCAGGAGCGCTAGAGCCAAAACCAGTATCTCGATCCGCACAGACCTAAGCAAATGAGTCACTGCAGCAGGCTGAACCGGAGCAGCTTGATCGGGAGCAGGCTCAGTCAGCAGTTTGGGAGTCAGCCGGTAGCGGTTAGAAAGCGCCAGACCGACTGCTACAAACAGCAACACGAGCTTCAGTAAACCAAGTCGTCCATACCACGAGGTCAAAAGCTCATTGAGGGGCACGCGATCCAGAATCAGTAATGCGCCAGTGATTCCAAGAATCACCACCGCTCCGATAGCCCAGGGTGACCTTCTGATAACAACTGCTTGAAGCTCAGTTGCAGAGGCGGTCCGAGTTCGGGCTTCCAGCCAGACCAACCCTGCGCCCCAGCACAGCGCCGCCATCACATGGCCCAGAGTCAGCGTCACGGACAGCGCAATGGGATTGATCGCAACGGCATGCCCCTCGAGGGCGATAATCGCAACGGTCAACACTGCAAGAACTGCAAGAGCTCGGTCCGCATTCCTACTAGGTGTTATTGGCTCAGCCGAGCCTGAAGCCCTTGATCGAGTCAGCCCTTGCCTGCAGAGCGTCACTAGCAGCCCGCTGATCGTGAGAAGCAAAGCCAAAGCGGTCAGGCGTCCCGTCGAAGTTGAAAAGCTAACTGACCAGCCTGTGGAGAGAATCGGACCTGCGGCTGCTACCGAGCTGATCAGACTGACCAGAGCTCCAGCCGAGGCAACGACCCAGAGGCCAATTGCACGCCGTCTTGGCCTACCCAAGTAGAGCGCGAGCGCTCCTATCGATAGCACGGTTCCCAAAATTCGCAGCAGACTCGGCCACAGGGCAACACCCGATTCCACACCGGCCACAGGCTGGGTCAACGTTGCTACCCGCAAGTGAAACAGGTACGCACCACTGATCGCGTGGCCATCTGCCGAAACGGCTTTCCATGCAACGGTGTAGGAGCCGTCTGCGGTGAGGAGCGGCACCTGAGCAGTCATGGTGTTGCCTCGCGCAACGGCAGTAACCCCAGAGACCTCGCTTGCGCTCGGATCAAAGAGGCGAATCCCCTGAGCCGGAATGGAGATTGTTTCAGTAAAGCTGAGGCTGATCTCTTTGGGAGACTCCTCTAAGACGGCATCAGGTTCTGGGCTGACCCGGGTGAGAACGGCATGCGCCGAGGCTGGCGCTGCTCCAAAGATGAGAACTCCAAGCAAGAGCGCACATGCGGCTAGCGCTCGGGGTTGCAGGGAACTTGGGCGAGGAGGAACCACTTGGCCCAACGTTGAGATACTCGGCATCACTTATTCTCAAGTTATCGCGTCGGGAAGGGCTTGAGCCTTACGCTCACGACGCTTGCGAATCCATCTGACCGAAAAGAAGACCAACGCGATCAGCACGAAGAATGAAATCACCGGCACGAGGATGGCTAGAAAGACCATAACTACGGCCATCACATCCTCGATCAGCGAGACCACAGGATTCCCTATCCCGCCAGTGCCGGCGCTCACAACTGGCCTCAAAGCGCTCCGGCCCATATGCATCGTTCCCCCAAGAGCGATTCCGGCGCCCGCTGCAAGCACCGGGTGGGAGTTCGACAACAACTCTGCCTGCGCTGAGAACACGATTGCCCCCGAAACTGGCGCAACGACTAGGCCAAATACGTGCAATACATGATCGATCATCACAATTTTGTCGCCGATGAGGTCAATAACAAACAGCACACCCAAAATGGCAAGTGCCCAAGTTGAACCAAGTTGCTCATAGCGCCCCGAGAGTTCGACCAGACCAAAGCGTTGTGCTAGTCCCAGACCTAACAGGGGGATCCAAGCGTTGAGCCCAGCCGAGGCTCCGAGCCCTATCGCACCGAGCAGGTTGGTGATCAACATAGGATCCACGGCTTGAGTCTTGCCCATCCGCAGGCTGGGGTTTCCACTCATTGAAAAGAATCACGGCTAAGCCGCACACTAACTCCCTAGTTGGCGGCTGAAGCATCCGACACGAGCGAGCAGTAGGTACACCATGGGGAAGGGAATTCAGCCAGCACAGAGTTGCTCATCAGTTCTCGATGCTCTTGGCAACAAGCCAAAAACCGAGAGAGGTTCTCCAAGGCCGAAAGCGCCCAAACGAACTGCTTTAGTCCTAGGTGCAGGCGGCACCGTTGGCATTGCGTTCCATGCTGGCGTGCTCAAAGCTATGGAAGAGGCTGGACTCGATCCGACTTCGGCCGACTTCGTGGTGGGTACCTCCGCCGGTGCAATCGTTGGCTCGATTATGAGAGCTGGAAATGACCTTGATCTGGTCTGGGCCATGGCACATGAGGACCGGAATCCCTTTGCCGAGAACCAGCCATTCGTTCGGCCAGAAGTGATCTTTAGTCAAGGGTGGCGAACGCCAATTGGCCTAGCTCGACGAGTCGCAGGCTCGGCATACGTACTCCACCGAACAGTGATTCGCTGGCCAGCTATCCGTCCACCACTCTCGCTGCAGCATTTCTACCGCGCAGGGATTGGGTCCGTCACCGAACAGCGAATGGAGTTCGCTAACTGGGCGGGGGAAGACTGGCCCGATGAACACCTAGCGCTGTGCAGCTTTGACATCGTGACAGGGCAACGCGTTGTTCTGGGACCAGCCGGCGCTCCACGGCCAGCCCTACCCGATGCCATGCGCGCGGCTTCCGCCGTGCCACTGCTCTACCCACCGGTTCGACTTGGACGTCGGCTACTCATTGACGGGGCAGTGAAATCCTCTACCAACCTCGATGTCGCTATTGAGGCTGGGGCAGAACTCATCCTGGTTGCCGCTCCGCAGTCATTTGATCCAGCCCACAAACCCCCCTTGCATCTGCGAGCCAGCAAGGAACTCTTCAATCGGCAACTCGATCGAGAACTGCGCGCCGCAGACAAAGCAGGTGTTCAGGTCATTGCTATTCGCCCAACGGTTACCGAGGCGCACGAGCACGGTCTCAACCTGTTGCGCTCCGGGGAACACGGTCGCACAGCCGACCTGTCGCATGAGCACACCTCTGAGGTTCTGAAAACTCCCGAGGGTCGTTCGTTTGCCAAGGCTTGGAAGTCCTCAGTTGCTGCTCAGGCCGCCGCCAGAGTTGCTAGCTAAACCTGGCAGCTGTTCTAGGAATAGCACTAGCAGTGCCAGCGTGCGCGTCTTAGAGCAGCCCAGAGAAAAAGTCGTTGCCCTTATCATCAGTGATGATGAACGCCGGGAAGTTCTCGACCTCGATCTTCCATACGGCTTCCATGCCAAGTTCTGGATACTCCAGGACCTCGACTTTCTTGATTGCATCCTGGGCCAGAATCGCAGCCGGCCCACCAATCGAACCCAAGTAAAAACCACCGTGGTCCTTGCATGCGTTACGAACTTGAGCCGAGCGATTTCCCTTTGCCAGCGTGATGAAGCTGCCTCCGTGCTGCATGAATAGGTCAACGTAGCTGTCCATTCGACCGGCAGTGGTCGGCCCGAAACTGCCAGAGGCCATACCCTCTGGGGTTTTTGCCGGCCCTGCGTAGTACACCGGGTGATCCTTCATGTACTGCGGTAGACCCTCGCCAGAATCAATCCGCTCTTTGAGCTTGGCGTGAGCGATGTCTCGCGCCACTACTACTGGACCTGTTAGGGACAGGCGCGTGCGAATTGGGTATTGACTCAGCTGGTTGCGAATTTCATCCATGGACTGATTCAGATCTACGTGGACTACCTCAGCCCGCAAGTCAGCCGCTGTAATCTCTGGCAAGTACTGCGCTGGATCAGTCTCGAGGTGTTCAACAAAGACCCCCTCTGCAGTGATTTTGCCAAGAGCTTGGCGATCGGCAGAACAACTCACGCCGATGCCCACGGGACAGCTCGCACCGTGACGAGGCAGGCGAATCACCCGAACGTCATGGCAGAAATACTTCCCACCGAATTGCGCTCCAATTCCAGTGGCGGATGCGAGCTGGAAAATCTGCTGCTCAAGGCCGTGGTCTCGAATGGCATGGCCGAGTTCATTTCCCACAATGGGTAGGCCATCCAAGTACCGAGCGCTTGCATACTTAACAGTCTTCAGATTCATCTCGGCCGAGGTACCGCCAATCACGATTGCAAGGTGATACGGAGGACAAGCAGAAGTGCCGAGGGTGCGAATTTTTTCGTCAACAAATTTGAGCAGCGACTCTGGATTGAGCAGCGCTTTGGTCTCTTGGTACAAGAAGGTTTTGTTTGCGCTGCCGCCACCCTTCGTCATGACCAAAAAGTTGTACTCATCGCCATCTACGGCGCTCAGATCAATCTGTGCAGGCAGATTCGTGCCTGTATTGCACTCTTCGAACGTCGTAATCGGAGCAAGTTGCGAATAGCGAAGATTGGTCTCGGTGTAAGTGCGATACACACCCTCCGCAATCGCAGCCTCATCGCCGCCAGGAGCGTCAGTTCCTCCGTGAGTCCAGACTTGCTGCCCCTTCTTGCCCATGATGATTGCAGTGCCGGTGTCTTGGCAGCTGGGCAGAATCATGCCTGCAGAAACACACGCGTTCTGCAGCATGGTTCGTGCCACAAACCGATCATTCTCTGTTGCCTCTGGGTCATCAAGAATTTTGGAGAGTTGTGCAAGGTGGCCAGGGCGAAAAAGATGCGAAATGGTGTGGACTGACTCGGCAACCAACAAGGTCAGTGCCTGACGATCCACTTCCAGAATCCGACTACCTCGATACTCGCCGATAGAAACAAAGTCGCCGGTGAGCTTTCGGAAAGGAGCATCTGGCTTTGGCTGAGGAAACATGGGCTGGTACTTAAACTCAGGCATTCCCACAAGTTACGCGAGCAGCCTGCTTACATCTATTTCGCCCGCTGCTACCCGCCCTATTCGGCTACCCGCTCTACTCGGCTACATAGCTACCCAGCTACCCAGTTCCCGTGAAAACCGAACGGCACCCGCTGTGGCAGATGAATAGTCGCTAAGGGTTCGGCAAGAAGGTCCTGTGCATCCAGAATCACTAGGTCTGAACGATCCGTACCTGTGTCGTAGACCATGCTCATCAGATAGCCATCCCGTTCACCCGCAGTATCCGAAGCGGGGACAAAAACTGCTTCTCCTGCAAATCTGCCAGGCCCCATCTCGTGGCGAGTCAGCGAGTCAGTTTGAAAGTCATAACAAGCAATGCTTGCTCCATCGAAAACCCCAGAAGCGCCCGAGTCCTGGGAGTCGCTGTACACACTCGTAGCCCATCCGTAGCGATGCTTCTTGCCGACTAGCCGCTCATCTACTCGCGGAAACTCAATTGGCTGGTCACTCAGTTGTTCCTCAGTAACCCTGCCGGACTGCAGGTCAAGCGTCCACCTCCAGAGGTACGGAATACACTCGTCTGGGCCGAGTCGATTCTGGTCGAACACCCGGTCGTAGCGAATTACATCGAGCACAATCAGTTGCTGCCCGTTCGCTCCGGCTGCGTCGTGCGCGTTCACTGCGTGGAACACATAACAGGGGTTCACCTCGAACCATCGCAGCTGATCGGTGCCAGTACCTTGGCGCGGCAGTACTCCAACTCGAGCCCCGTAGTCATTGCTCCATGCGTACGGCAGGCCAATTCCAGCCATGGCTTCTTCCAGATTGAACACAACGGGCAGATCGTAAAATACGGCGTAACTCTCGGTGATCGAGATGTCATGAACCATCGGGCTGCCAGGCACCGGAATCTCTTCACGGCGAATCACATTTCCGTTAGGCCCAGTGACGGTGTACTCAATCACGTTGGGCAGGGACCAGATATAGCTAGCTGCATGAAGTTCCCCGCTGACAGGATCGACCTTTGGATGAGCGGTGTAACCGTGAGAGAGGGTGCCTCCAAAGTCACTGGTTCCGATCGTGTCGAGTTCGAATCCCAGTTCAACGGGCGGAGCCCCAGCCTCGACGAGCGCAAAGGTCTGACCATTCAGGCCAATCACGTTTGTGTTAGGAGGAAAGCTGCCCGGACTTTTCACCCAGCGATTTCGATACCACTCAGCCTGACCGCCTTGCAGACGAACCCCATGGACCATTCCATCACCCACGAGCCAGTTATAGGTTTCCGGGTCAGCAGTGATTGGATTCGGCCCATTGCGCAGATACCGTCCGTTGAGTTCAGCCGGTATGTGACCTGTGACCTGAAGATCAAAAGCTGTGACCTCTTCAGTAACCGGCCCAAAGTTTCCAGTTAAATATGGATTCGATTTCATCTGGTCTCTACCTCTCCATTGGTCGAACTGCTGTCGGTTGAACTGCTGTCGGTTGAACTGCTGTCGGTCGAGCTGCTGTCGATCAGTCTGGGAGCACCCAGTTCTTCACTAAGCGCAGAGCGCTGAGGGCCTGTTGTTTTTAGCGCACGAGAAAGCAAAGAGGGCTTCGGCTTGCTCTTCGCTTTCACTCGCGCTGGTTTCGGCTCAGAAACTCGAGCCGGTTCTTCCTCAGGCTCAGGCTCAACGGCCACTTCAGGCTCCACCGCGACTGGCTCAGGCTCTAGTAGCTCCACCGCGACTGGTGAGGGAGCAGCCGGTGAGGGAGCAGCAGGTGAGCCCGCAGCAACTAACTGCCTGCGGTCCTCACATTCCCAACCTTGCGGCACCTTCAGGTTGGCTGCATGAGTGCCGCAGAGTTCTTGAGCGGGCCCCGGTTCGGGTGGCAGCGCGTCAAGCCAAGCGTGACAGTTGACTGGGTCATAAGAGAGTTGCGCTTCGGCAATGTGATCACATCCTGTGCGCATACAAAGCCTGGCCATCACACCAATCTATCGTCGCTCTCTGCGCAGTGGGCCAGAAGGGCGTTGAACGCGCAGCTCTGTAACGTCCATCTCAGTACTACTCAAGGTGTCAACAACTGCGTAAGCCAAGGACTCCACGACCGTTCTGCCGCTCGGACGAGCAGGTTCTGTGGAAAGGTCCGACCAGGTCTGAGCCACCGCATCAACGATCAGCACTCGCACCCCCAGCCGAGCCGTCTCAGTTCGCAACTCCTGTGCAAAGGCCTGAACAGCAGCCTGAGAAATTGTGTGATGGACATCCCCGCCCGCCACCGAAGTCGGATCGGTCTCGGTGGCAACAAAAAACACCACCTGACCCTGAGCACTTGTCAGCACCGGTAGCAGTTGCTGACTAAGTAGGTACGGGCCACGCAGGTTCCAGAGGTAGTGCTCGTCAAGACTCTCCACAGCGCCAGTCGCCACAGATGCTGGGGCTTGTAAGCCGGCTGCGTGGATCAAGAGGTCAACGGGTCGGCCCATTCGATGAATAAAGTCGGTAGCCGACAACACCTCGGACTCAGAGGACAAGTCACAGCGAAGCATTACTGAACGCACACTGGGGTCAAGTTCGGAAAGGGTGCGGCGAAGCTCGACAGGGTCATCGCCCATCAAGCAGATATCTGCTCCACGAGCACCAAGTTCAGATGCCATAGCTGCGCCGAGCAACCCTGCGCCTCCGGTAATGACAGCTAGCCGTCCACGAAGCGAGAGTTCTGGATCGAGCACTGCAGGAGTTGCCCCTTCTACCCCAGCACCATCTGGATGGTAAGAGCCAAAAAGTGGCTGACGCGTTGCACCGAAGCTGGGTTCAGTTCGGCTGCGGTGGCTGCTCGTCATGCGGATGGGTCCTCTCGTGCTAATCGACTATCTCTCGCAGACTCGCTGCTTCTGGGTTCCTGTATCGGCAGAAAAACGCAGGTACTAAGCAGTTCTCAAGGTTAGGGCGAATTTCTGGAGAGAATTTTAGTTGGCGAATTTCTCAAGTCTCTCAAGAACCCGGTCGATTAGATTCCTCATGAGCATTCCGCGCCTGCACGTCAGTGCAGCAACCACACAAGACAACACCACGCTGCGCCCGCGGCGTATCAAGTTGTTGTTCCCCTGGCTGCTGGTTGTTGTCTCGCTGGCTCTCTATGGCATCAGCGGCGGAACAACAGCCGTCTCGGCGCAGGACGCGACATTCACGTTTAATGGTTCCGGTTGGGGCCACGCTGTTGGAATGAGTCAGTGGGGAGCTCGTGGAATGGCTGCCAATGGCAGTTCCTTCAATGACATTCTTGGCTGGTATTACCGTGGCGCAGCAGTTACACCGGCAGCGACGATCAACAATGACTTGCGAGTGCTTGTAGCCCAAAAACAGAACGCCTTTACCCTCACAACCGGTGGGTCAACTGCATTTGAGGGAATCGGCTGGGCGCCCGGAGGCGCAACCGTTACTGCCACACGATTTGGAAACAATATTGCTTGGTCGGGCGGACTCACTGCGGTTACTGGCGGCACTGTTGACATTCAACTGTGGAGCGCTGGCGGCCCGCTCAAGCTCAGCACCCCCGGTTACAGCTACCGCTACGGGATGCTTCGCATTTCGCTAGACCCAGCGGGTGGCCTTCGAGCTGTCGTCTGGGGTCTACCAATGCAGCAGTACCTCTACGGCCTAGGGGAAATGCCTTCCTCGTGGCCGATCGAAGCACTCAAGGCTCAGGCCACAGCCGGCCGCACCTTTGCCCAAAAGCGCATTGCGGTTCGAGGCCTCGCCGACTTTGACTTGTACGGCTCGGTGCTGCATCAGTCCTACACGGGAACCAAGTACGAGGTTGCGAACTGGCAGAACGCAGTCAACGCAACCACGAACCAAGTCATTACGTATAACGCGCAACTGATCGATGCGGTCTACTCAGCCAGTAGCGGTGGTCACACAGAAAACAGCGAGTATGTCTGGGTCTCACAAGTTCCCTACTTGAGGGGCGTTCCAGACCCGTTCGATGGAACTGGCGGGAACCCACACGCTGCCTGGAGCAGAGCTTTTAGCGGCACTGAACTTGGCTCTTGGTTCGGCCTAGGAACAGTTACCTCAGTTCAGGTTCTTGGACCGCTCGGAGCCTCTGGACGCGTAGACAAAGCAACTATCCGTGTCATCGGAACTGGCGGACCGAGCGGTAGTAGTCGAGACCTCACCGGTACAGCATTCCGCTCGGGGGTGAACTCAAAGGTTGCTTCAAATCGTCAACTGATGTCCACGAGGTTCAGCGTGAACGGGTCCGCTGCAGCCCCACCAGCGCCAGCACCTGCTCCATCCAACTCACTGGCCAGCGGTTCCATTACCGAGGCTGCAGCAGCAGGCCGACGGATCACCGTGAGCGGTCAAGCATCTGATCCGAATGGCTCACCACTCGTTCGCGTGGTTTCTACCATGGGCAGCGTTCAAGCAGTTCGTGATTACCGCTCTACCGGTGGCAGGTTCTCTGTCAGTTGGAATGGAAGCAAAGGCACCCGAAGTGTCTGCGTCACCGTATTTGATGAGCCAAGCGGCCAAGGCATCTCGCTTGGCTGCCGCGACATCATCGTCAAATAAAGCAGGCTGGCCGCCCGGGGCTCAGGGCATCCAGCTAGCAGGGCCAGCTAGCAGAGCTCAGCTGACTTCGGCACCCGCTGCACGCTCGTTGAGCATCTCAAGACGGTTTGAGCATTCCAGATACTCATCAACCATGTCTGCGATCAGGTCTTTAGTTTTGCGCACCTTGTTCATGGTGCCCACGATCTGACCTACTGGGTTGAAGTTCACGTCTTTGGCCTGTTGTGAGTAGTGGTGGCCACGAGCCACAGCCTCGCCAGTCACCATGAACTGCAGCGGCATGCCGAGTGGATCTGGATTTGCTGGGTCTTCCCAAGCGTCAGTCCACTCGTTGCGGAGCATGCGACAAGGCTTACCGGTCCAACTGCGTGAACGCACCGTGTCACGACTCGTTGCAGCCAACAGTGACTCAACTTGAGCAGGAGCCTGATCAGCCTCTTCAACAGTTAGCCAGATGGACCCCGTCCACACGCCTTCGGCGCCCATTGCCAAAGCGGCAGCAACCTGGCGACCCGTGCCGATACCGCCAGCGGCAAGCACAGGAATTGGATACACAGCATCGATCACCTGTGGCCACAGAACTACCGAACCGACATCACCTGTGTGGCCGCCGCCCTCGGTGCCCTGAGCAATGATGATGTCGACATTCGCGTCCTTGTGGTGCAGTGCTTGTTTGGGTGAACCGCACAATGCAGCAATCAAACGACCCGACTCATGCACCCGCTGAATCACCTCGTCTGGAGGGGTTCCAAGTGCGTTCGCAATCAGGCGAACCTTCGGGTGACGAAGCGCTGCGTCAATGAGTGGCGAAGCAGTTGCCTCGGTCCAACCAATCAAGGCCGGAGGGAGTTCATCCTCGGGAAGTTCTGGCACGTTGTGATCAGCCAGAATCTTCTTGACGAATCTGCGGTGCTCATCGGGCACCATCGTGAGCAACTCCTGCTCCAACTTGATGGGATCCATCTCACCCATTCCCTCGTACTTACCGGGGATCACCACATCAACCCCGTAAGGTTTGTCAGTGTGTTCATCGATCCAAGCCAGTTCAGTCTCGAGTTGTTCAACGGTGTAACCCACCGCGCCCAACACTCCCATGCCGCCGGCGTTACTCACTGCGGCAACAACGTCACGACAATGCGTGAAGGCGAGGATAGGGAATTCAATACCGAGTCGATCACAAAGTTCTGTACGCATGTGGCCAAGATAATGCAAAACAGGAACGCGTTCTAGTAGCCCCCAGATCAAGGTCCTGCGAGACCGCCAAGATTCCGGCGCGAGCTGAACTGATCTCGCTACGGTGATGCCTAACTACATCAGCAGCACTGCATCAACAGCGCTGCATCAACAGGAGGTCAGTTGTGCCACGTTTACGCGAGGTTCCACGTTCAGAGGTTCACCCGTTTGGCGAGGTGATGTACGGCCTTTTGTTTGGTGATCGAGACCCAACAGTGGAGCCCGGAACAGCCTCGGGCACACCCGGAGACTGGTGGAGCGTCACGGCGCTCTCACCCGATGCTTTCGATCACATAGCTGGCGGTATTCAGTACTACCGGTCACCAGATCGTCAGATTTCACCGGTCTTGCGAGAGTTGGGGCAGTTGCGCGTCGGTTGGGCACGCTCCTCACTTTTCGTTTACTCGCAGCACTGCAAAGCCGCCCGCGATGTAGGCCTCACCAACGAACAGGTCGACGCAATTCCGCACTGGCAAGTTGCCGACTGTTTCACTCCGATCCAGCGCGCCGTGCTTGCCTATGTCGACTGCTTAGTTCTGCAAGGCGGACGGGTTCCCGATGGTGTCATTGCGGCACTCAAGGCTGAACTCTCAGAGGTTGAAATCTTGGAACTCACCTACATCACGACGACCTACGACATGTACGGAATCATCTCCAAGGCGCTGCACCTGGAGTACGACAATGTCGAAGACCCCATGCAAGAAGTCCCAGACCTTGATGGAAACTGCGCAGGACTTGAAAGATTTGCCCAGTAATTCAGCTAGCCCGGTATCTCAGTTTGCCCAGTAGTTCAGTTTGCCCAGTTCAGCTAGCCCGGAAGGCTGGCAGCACATATTGGCCAAAGAGTTTGCACTCCTCAATATGTGGATAACCAGAGAGAATGAAACAGTCCACACCAAGCTTCTGATAGCTCCGAAGTTTGGCAATGATTTGGTCGGGGTCGCCAACCAGCGCGGCCCCGGCCCCTGACCTTGCCCGCCCGATTCCTGTCCACAGACCAGGCTCGATATAGCCCTCATCATCGGAGCCCTCACGAAGCTCAGCCTGCCGACGCACTCCGGCCGAGTTGCTGTCCAAGGAACGCTGACGAATCTGCGCGCCCGCTGGCTCATCGAGTCCGGCGAGCAAGTAGCGAGCTGCAGCCTTTGCCTCGGCCTCGGTCTCACGAACAATGACGTGGGTTCGAAACCCGAAGCGCAGAGTCCTGTTGAAGGCAGCAGCGCGGGCACTCATATCGGCTACGAGTTCAGCCACTGCAGCCTCGGTATCGGGCCAAGTCAGAAACACATCAGCATGTTCAGCGGCAACTCTGCGCGCCGGTTCGGAGTGACCGCCAAAATAGAAATCAGGACAGCGACCAGACACGGTTGATACTCGGGGCGGCTGCAGCTCAAGGTCAAAGAACTCGCCGTGGTGGTTCACTTCTTGGCCGTTGAGCAACTGCCGAAGGATGCTCATCACCTCTGCAGTTCGCCGATACCTTGGCTCGGATTCAAGCGCTGCTCCGGGCAGATCGCTCGAGATGATGTTGATGGTGAGTCCGCCGCCGAGCATCTGATCCAAAGTGGCTAGTTGCCGAGCCATCTGAGGTGGCCACAATTCACCGCAACGCACCGCAGTGAGCAAGCGCATTCGGCCTCGAACCTCTGCTGCAACCCCTCCGGCAAAAACCAAAGCGTCAATCCCGAGCTGATAACCCGAGGGCAGCAAGATGTTGTCAAACCCCTGATCCCGCGCCGTTCGCACAATCTCTGCGCAGTGCTCAAATGAACTCTGTAGGTGCGGAGCTGCCACCCCGAGTTGCTCAAAATCGTCATCACATAAGGCCGAGAACCAAGCAAACTCTGCGCTGTTCTGGCTTGGCGAAATGCTCATGGAAGTTGCTCCCCCGTGCCTGCCTGATACAGCGAGTACCACTCCTGGCGACTCAGCTTTACGGTCAAAGCTTCGGCCGCTTGGTGAATCCGCTCCACTCGCTGCGTACCAAGAATTGGGATAGGCGCAGCAGGATGCCCCAGAACAAATGCAAGCGCAATCGATGCCGGTGCGACCTCGTAGTGCTTCGCAAGTTCTGACAAGAGTTGCTCAGTAGTGTCCACCTGTTGTGCGGGAGTGGGCTGGGCCTGTGCGCTCTGGGAGCTCACTCTGCCTCCGCCAAGTGGACTCCATGCCAAGGGAGTCAACCCCATCTCGATGCACTGATCCAGAGTTCCGTCACGTGCAGCTTCGCTGTTCCACAGGCTGAACTCAGGCTGGCTGCACACCAGCGGCTTTTGCAGAAAACTCTGCACGAGCCTCAGCTGAGTTGGAGTGACATTTGAGAGCCCAAACTCGCGAACCAGTTGCCGGTCATGCAGGTCCATCAAGGCGCTTGCGAGCTCTTCGGGATGCGTCAGCGTGTCCGGCCGATGTATTTGATAGAGGTCGATGACATCGACACCAAGTCTTCGCAGCGAGGCCTCACATGCCGAGCGCAGGTACTCAGGCGAGCTGTCATAGGGCACCCCGGGCCTGATTCCCCCCTTGGTTGCCAGCACCATCTGCTGCCGCAGAGCGGGGGCCTCGGCAAGCACCTCACCGAGCAGAGCCTCTGCCCGTCCGAAACCGTCGTGGCCGTCAAAGCCATAAATATCGGCGGTGTCAATCAGGTTCCAACCCGCCTCTACTGCGGCTTCGATTTTGCCTCGAGCCTCGACAGAATCACCCTCGGCTAAGCGCCAGCACCCATAGGCAATCGGTCCAACTTGCAGCTCAGAACTGCCAAGTCGCCGATTGTTGAGCGTTTCGGCGGGTACTGGCAGGGTTGCAGGCTGCCCTGTGGTTGCTTCGGTACCGTCTTGAGGATTCATTGGCTCGCACCATACTCAGCTAATAGGGGACACTGTGCCCATGAGCGAAACGTCAGCCAGTTCAGACCAGATCCGATATGGATTCATCGGAGTTGGAATGATGGGCCAAGAACACATACGCAATGTGCAAGCACTACCCGGCGCCATTGTCGTAGCCATCGCAGACCCAGATGCTACCTCGCTCGGCGCGGCGCAAGAACTGGTGGGCGAGCCGGTCTCCTCGTATCTTTCAGTGGCCGAGATGTTGGCACATGAATCACTCGATGCGGTCGTCATTTCCTCACCCAATTTCACGCATAGGTCTGTGCTCGAACCGCTGTGGCAGACTTCGCTGAATCTGCTGATCGAGAAGCCACTTTGCACCACAGTTGAAGACTGCCTTCATGTTCAGACCGCTGCCGATGCGCATGACGGGATTGTGTGGGTTGGACTTGAATACCGCTACATGCCACCTGTAAAACGGTTCTTGCAGGAACTCGGGGTGAGCCAAAACGGCACTCATCCTGCTGCGAAGAGTGCGACTGGTCAGGTTCGGATGCTCTCGATTCGCGAGCATCGGTTTCCATTCCTCGACAAGGTGGGCCACTGGAACCGATTTAGCGCAAATACGGGCGGAACCCTGGTGGAGAAGTGCTGCCATTTCTTTGATTTGATGCGAGTCGCGATTCCCAGCCGACCAGTCCGTGTCATGGCCTCGGGGGCCCAAGATGTCAACCACCTTGATGAGCGGTACCCAGAAGGCACACCAGATATTTTGGATAATGCCTTCGTGATTATGGAGTTCGAAAACGGCGCCCGTGCTTCGCTTGACCTAGCGATGTTCGCCGAGGGATCGGCTTTTGAACAGGAGCTTGTAGCGGTAGGTGACCTTGGCAAAGTAGAGGTCAAAATTCCGGGTTTCATGGAACTTTCCCGAGGCCGGCAGGCCGAACTCATTGTGGGGTCACGATCAACCGGTTGGCCTGTAACTTCGGAGCAGATCGGCGCCGAGGAATCGGTCCGCTACCTCGGCGCACATCATGGGGCAAGCTATTTGGAGCATGTTGATTTCTGTAGCGCAATCCGCAACGGCACTGCACCGCTCGTTACGGTTGAGGATGGGCTGTGGTCAGTCGCGATGGGTACTGCAGCTCAGACTTCTCTGGCCGAGGGCCGTGCAGTAACTCTGGCAGAAATAGGCCTCAGCTAGCAGTTTCTTGCGCCGTTAGGGCTGTTTGGGCTGTTTCGGCTGTTTCGGAAGCCAAGTCTAGACAAGTCATCGTCAGCCGATACCGCTGCTCAATGTCTTCTAGGTCCCCACTCACAAAGCTGCCCGCCCTTGCAGTTTCCACAACTAAGTCCGCATGCTTCCTGAGCGGAGCTAGGTGGTGTGGGCGAACCTCAGGTGCCATGGCAGAGATCGCATCAAGAATCCGGATCAGCACTGCGACGTTGTGCGCAGCAGACTGACGGATCAAATCAAATGCTGTCTTCAGCACGCGGTCAAACTTGAGCGGCGGAATGACTAACCGAAGAGTTCCGTCAGCACTACTGATGCCACCCGTGCGCTCTGGATTGGTCCCGACCTGAACCATCGCCGCCCCGAGCCAATCCACACAGGTCAGGGCGGTATAGGTGTCATTGATTGCCGGAGAGAGCGCTCGCAGCGCAATCTCCACCACTTGCGCAATCGCGAATTCCAAATCTTGCCGCAGTGTTCGATACCTTCCGATCTCTACGGCCTGAGCCACGACCTGCTGCAAGCGACCCTCCGCCGAACTCGGGCTCACCCAAGCAAGAATCTGACCTTGTTGCGTGAACTGACCCGGCCGGCGATTCAGCACAATCACCGCGTCAGCCAAATCTGCTGCCTCGAGGAGTCGTTCGACATCAACTAATTCAACGTATCCCGTTCGAATGGCCGCTATCGGGGCACCCGATTCACGACTTTGACCGACAGCCGCAGAAACCTTTTCCACATCATGTTCTCCTAGCAGGACCCTCATAGAGGCAGACCTCTCTGCAAGGACCTTTCCTAGATCCGCGACCACCGCTGCTACGACCGTGGGCGCCTGAATTGTCGACGCGACTCGATGGACGTAAAACACCAGCAGCCCAAAGCAACACAGCGAGAGCACCTCAACGAGAAACACGCTAAAAGTAGGCAGGCGACTGCCGGGAGCACTGCGAATTGCAGACAGAGTGAGCACATTGAAGATCACCGTTCCCAGAAATGCACCCAAGGTGATCTGGGTTATGGGGTCTTTCATGAACCGGCGAATCAAGCGCGGTCCGAGCTGTGTAGATGCCAACGAAAACGTCAGAATGCTGGTTGAAAAAACCAGCGCTAGCGCCGTTGCAACTGCCCCAAGCAGGGCCGTAACCAGAATTGCTGCATCGGAAGATGAGTCATTGATCAGCGCGCTGGGGAACCAACTCGACATGAGATCAAATTGCCGATCGACCCAGACGGAGAATGCGAACAGCAGTACAGAGCCGATCGACATCAACAGCGGAGTGACCCACAGGTTGGGCCCAACCCGATACGAGATTTCCCACCACCACGTGGAGAATCGGGAGCGCAGCGAGCGCCGTGACGTTGTCATGTTGCTTCACCCTCAACGACTTCGGTAGGCCCTGACAATAAGCGGCCAATAATTGGGAAGGAGACTATGCCTTCAAGCCAGGCGTAACGCAGACCAACCTTGGGTAAATCTGCAGGATCTGCATAGATCAAGACTCTCGGGAGCCAAGTGGGTTGGAACTTCTCGTTGAAGTCCCGCAGCGCACGAATCTGATAGTAAGGATTCAGCAGGTCAACGAGCTTCCTCAAGAACCTATTCCCGCGCGTCAACTGCACATCGTTGTCCAACAGTCTGCCAAAGGCGGCAAAGTTGAGAGACAACCTCACCACGCCTAATTCGCGAAGATCCTGGACTGTGTGCGCAATCAAATACTCAGTCAGACCGTTGGCCGCATCAGGGCGCCTTCTCATCAGGTCAAGCGTTTGCCCTGGAGCGAATCTGTCTACGGCTGCACTTGTGGGTACCAACCGCAAAAAGCCTGCTGGTTCTTCAGAGCCATCTGGGTTGAGCTGCCAGGCAACCGCTAGGAGCCGGTTTGATCCAACCGCTGACACATCAGAACTCATACTCATGGTGTACCCGCGCTCATCCTCACCCTTACGCCACAGCAGACTGATCTGATTCAGTGCCGCTACAAGTGCAGGAGAAGCCGAATCCTCGGCCGTGAGTTCAAAGCGGTGGGCCTTCTCTGCGCGGCGCACCGCTCGTCGAACCGGTGCCATCCCCTCAGCTTCTAATGAGAATGTTCGGCAATCCAAGATTGCCTCGTCGCCAAGGTAGAAGCTTCTGAATCCACGCTCGGCGTACAGCGGCACATCCACTTCTCTGGCGGCCAAAAACGCTGGCTGCCACCCATGATGCTGACAGTGAAGAATGAACTCATCAACAACTAGAGGGATGGACGCATTCTCGCCGATCGGGTCGCCAGAGACCAAGGCAAACCCGCCTAGGTACCCGTACGCCACCATGGCTAGGCCATCAGAAGAGAAGAAATAGCTCTTGTCATCGCGACATGCAAACGGAGCGAGGGTGTCCCAACCGAACTGCTCGACCATGGCAGCAGCGCGCTCGCGACCCTCTCCTACACGACCTCGCACCGCCGGGCGCAGGAGCAGCCACAACAACAACAACAGTCCCAATGCGCCCAAGACTTCGAGCGAGGCCGGGAACAGTCTTGCGAATCGTCCCGAGTACTCGTAGGGCTGCTCGCCGCCAACTAGTCCAACCGTGATTGCCCAGGAGGAGTCGCTTAGGTTCATGGATGGCGAAAGTGTTCTCTGCTGTGCCCAAAGCGCGAGGAATCCATACAGGTAAACCAGCAGAAGAAACCGAGGAATTGAACGTGCTACTCGAAGTAATGACGGTGGATCTGCAAGACCAGTGAACTCACTTCGTGTGAGCAGGAGTATCACGATCATCGTCAACGAGGCAGTCAGGGCAACTCCTTCTCCGCCTCGAGCCACGCTGAACGCGGCAGATAGAACAAACAACACGAGGGCCAGGTTCCATGCGCGACGCTTGCCGCGCAGTAGCTGACCCGACAACAAAACCATGCAGGAACCAAAACCGACCGAAAGCACAGCAGTGTCGAGCACCAGTGGCAGGGGAGAAATCAGCTCGTCTAGCAACAACGTGCGCGCGCTAATGGCCGGCACCGCACTCAGCATGGTGAGCACACCCACCAGGCTGGTCAGCATCGCTACTACCCGCACCAGCCCCGACAGCCTGACTGCGGCCACTTGGGCCCCAGGCGCCGTTGCAGTGGGCAACGGAGCAGTAGGAACTAAGTCCGAACGGCCATTAGCGGCGGGTGTATCTGCATGAGGTGAGCGCATCGTCGGAAACAAAATCACATCACGAATCGAACTCGAATTGGTCAGAAGCATGATGAGACGATCGATTCCAATTCCAAGGCCACCTGTGGGCGGTAGGCCCCTCTCTAATGCCTCGACGTAGCGCTGGTCGAGTGAACTACTCAAAAGGGTTTCTTCGCCGGCCGCTTGGGCTCGTGATCTCTCGCTCATGAACCGTTCGCGCTGCTCCACGGGATCATTCAGTTCGCTATATGCATTCGCAAGTTCCATCCCGCCAACAATCACCTCGAAGCGCTCGGTGAGCGAGGGGTCTGTGCGGCAATGACGTGCCAGCGGCGAAGTCTCAACGGGGTGGCCCGTGACAATGGTTGGAGAGGTCAGATTTGCCTCGACACAGTCCTCGAAGACTGCGACCAGGCACCTTCCCGATCCCCAGACTTCATCGAACCCCAAGCCCAGCCGCCCAAGTGCAGCCCGAGCTTGACCCAACTCCATGCGCGCTTCGATTCGCTCACCAGTGTGTTCGAAGACCAAGTCAGACATGGACACACGCCGCCAAGGAAGCGCCAGGTCAATCTGCTGCCCGGAAGAAATCCGAACAGTCGTAGAACCCAGCGAGGCTAACGCTGCTTCAACAACAACGTGCTGAACCAGTTCCATCATGTCGGTGTAATCGGCATACGCCTGATACACCTCGAGCATCGTGAACTCGGGATTGTGCTTCGCACTTATCCCCTCATTGCGAAAGACTCGGCCCAACTCAAAGACGCGATCCATGCCGCCAATGACGAGTCTCTTCAGAAAGAGCTCGGGCGCAATCCGCATCATCAAGTCTTGGCCGAGAGCATTGTGCCGAGTCACAAATGGACGCTCATTCGCTCCACCGGCATCGGCCGCAAACACAGGGGTTTCGACTTCAAGAAATCCCCGAGCCTCAAGGGCAGCACGAATGCCAGAAATCGCCTCTGATCGCATCCTGAACACCGTGCGACTCTGCAGGTTTTCCATCAAGTCAGCCTCGCGATACCGCGAGCGGTACTCGACTGATCGGGGTCGGCCGCGCTTATCGCCAGGGGCCACTAATGATGTAGAGAGCAACTCGAACTCTTGAACCCGAACCGACAGTTCACCCGTTCGAGATGCAACAATCAGGCCGGTCACTCCAATGAGATCACCTCGGCGCGGAGGCTCCACCCGAGGACGCGAGTCGCACATCAATTGCAGCTTCGCCCCACCAGACTCAAGCGTGACAAACCAAATGCCGCCATGATCTCGCAGCAGCACAACGCGTCCAGTCAAACTGACTCGCGCCTCGGTCTCTGCCGAGGCGGGAAGGTCCACAAACTGCGCACACAATTGAGAAATCGATGTGGTTGCATCAAATCGTCCGGGGTACGGGTCCACCCCAGCGCACCGCATCCCCTCGAGTTCAGCCAACCGCGCAGCACGCCAACTTGTGCGAGCGTCTGGCAACTCACCCATGTTCAGACACCCAAGAAAACCGGCACCCGGCTCTTGGGCCGTCCAATTATTGCCCGATCGCCCTTCACCAAGATGGGCCGTTGGAGTAACGCCGGATGTTCAAGCAATACTGCAAGCACTTGCTCACGGGTTTCAACCATCTGATCAGTCAGTCCCAGTTTTTTGAAGTTCGCATCACGACGGACCATGTCCGTGGGTGGATCTTCTAACTTGTCCAGAATCTCGTTGAGCTGTTGCCCTGTTGGGCGCTCTGCCTTGAGCATGTACTTCACGACCTGATAATCCACCCCGGCCTCTTCGGCCTGCTCAACTGCGTACTTCGAGGTGCTGCAGCCCGGGTTATGAAAAATGGTGACCTCACTCATGGCTCTCAAGTTAGCTTGCGTGCACAGGATCGGTCTGATCTGGCCACTCTTCGGATGTAAGCCAACTCATGCGGCCAGTTCCCCAAGGTCAAACTGCTGCTCGCAGCCGGGTACCCTCGGGCAATGTCTTCCGTCACGCCCTCGCCAGCAGTAGCCGGTGGGGACGGTAATGGGGGAGGCGCCGCGTTGGCTCAGGGTCCCGGCTCCTCGGCCGCACCGCTTGGCATGGCTGCTGCGGTAGCCGCTGTGTGTGCATGGGGACTTGGCAACACCATCATTGCGGCGATCCCAATGACTGGGACGGCGATTGCCTTCTACCGACTCGCATTTGCTTCGGTTCTTTACACGCTGGTCCTGTACGCCCGCGGTGGCAGACTCAGCCGGCGCAGCTTTCGTTTTGGCAGGGAGGGCGGTGTTGCATTCGGCGCAAACATTTCCGCTTTCTTTGTTGCAATTCACCTCACTAGCGTTGCAAACGCGACCACAATCCAGGCTTTGCAACCGCTCGTCATCGTTGGCTTTGCAGCAGTGATGTTCGGTGAACGCATCCGACTGCGGCACATCGTTTGCGCACTGATCGCTCTGGGCGGAGTGATTCTCGTCGCCTACGGAGCTGCCCAAGATGGCAGCGGTGTGGGCCTTGGCGACCTGATGGCAGTTGTGGCCTTGGTCTTTTGGGCTTGGTATTTCATTGCTTCAAAAAAGGCCCGCCGCCACCTCGACACGTTCGAATACATGACGGTGATGAACCTGGTGGCCTTTGTTGTTGTCATCCCCATCACGCTGATCACGAATGATCTCTTCAAGACCGAGAATCACCTCAACTTGAAGTCGGCTCTCGCCATTCTTGCAATCGTGCTGGTCCCCGGCTCCGGGCACATTTTAATGAACTGGGCCCACGCTCACACAACACTGGTGCTGACCTCCCTGATTACTCTGGGCTTGCCAGTCATAGCTGCGATCAGCGCCGCAATCTTTCTGGGCCAATCGGTCACCCCAGTGCAGATCTTCGGCATTGTGCTCGTCATTGCGGCACTCGCTGGAGTGATCGTTCTTGATGCAAAGAGAACCGCTGATGCGACTGAGCCCGCGGTCTAGATTCACAACTAGGTCGCAGAGTCCGTCACTTCATTTTCAGGGAGAGAGAACACTATGAGTGCAGACAATGACGAGGATCGCACAACTCAGGTCGTGCCATCCTCGGCGGCGTATCGCGATGCTTCATTAGCTATCGAGACTCGGGTGGACGACCTGATCACTTGGATGACCCTCAGTGAAAAACTCGCTCAACTAGGAGGAGTTTGGTCAAGCGAGCTTCTCTGTGACGAGGGTTTCTCCGCTCAGAACGCAGCTCGACTGATGCCCGATGGGACTGGCCAAATTACTCGTATCGCAGCGTCCACGGGTCTTCGACCGGAGGGCATCGCAGCACTCCATAATCGAATCCAGGAGTGGCTGACTAGCCAGACGAGACTCGGGATTCCCGCCGTAGTTCATGAAGAGGCAGTGGCAGGTTTCTGCGCTCGCGATGCTGTGCAATTTCCGCAGGCTATTGGCCTTGGAGCAACTTGGGATCCCGAGTTGGTGGGCCAAATCGCTATGCATATTCGCGGCGAAATGTTGGCCGTCGGAGCGCGGCAAGCCCTTGCACCAGTCCTAGACATTGCGCGCGACCCCCGCTGGGGTCGCGTCGAAGAGACCTACGGCGAAGACCCTATTTTGACTGCTGCGCTCGGAGTTGCATACGTGCGCGGTCTGCAGGCCGATGCAGAGGACGCAGTTGGGGGAACGACTCGGACACATCTACATCAGGGGGTCATCGCCACGGCCAAACATTTTTTGGGTTACGGCCTGAGCGATGGCGGTCTGAATCATGGCCCAGTCCAACTCGGTGAGCGGGAGCTTCGAGAGGTATTCGCAGAGCCGTTCGCTGCTGTGATTCGGGAAGCTCACATTGCCTCGATCATGAACTCCTATGCCTCGGTAGATGGTCTGGCTCCCGCCGGCTCCAGAGCTCTACTAACGGAATTGCTGCGAGATGAGCTCGCCTTCTCGGGCAGCGTTGTAGCCGACTATTTTTCGGTGGACATGTTGGTCACGCATCACAAAGTTGCGCCAACCAAAGGGGTAGCTGCCGCCAAGGCATTGCTCGCCGGACTCGACCAAGAACTCCCGACCTTGGATTGTTATGCGCAATTACCCTCGCTGATCCGGGCTGGAATCGTGCCTGAGGCAGTGCTCGACTTGTCGCTACGGCGAGTGCTTCGGCAGAAGTTCGCCCTGGGGCTCTTTGAACAGTCGCTTGTCGATGCGTCGACTGCTGCTGCAGCCTTTGGAACTTCGGCCGGTAGGTCGTTGGCTCGAATGGCCGCGCAAAAATCATTGGTCCTTCTCACCAACGACGGGATCATTCCTCTCAACCCGGCAACGCTCAGCAGCCTTGCCGTGATCGGCCCAGCCGCAGACAACCCACGTCTACTCGAAGGCGACTACCACTACCCGGCTCACCTTGAACTGCTCTTCGACTCCGCCCAAAACACCGCCCAGAACACAGCCGAGAACACAGCCGTACATACCGCTGGCTCAGAACTCGCCCCGCATGCGGTCGTGAGCGCAACCGGGGAATTTGCCCCTGGGCCATACTTGCCCGAGATCACGACTCCCCTGCGCGGCCTGCAGAACTCGCTCTCTGCTACCGACGTGCAGGTGCAGTTCGCGAGCGGTTGTGAAATCAGTGGTGAGGACCGCTCGGGATTTGATGCCGCTGTGGCACTTGCTACATCGAGTGATGTTGCAGTCGTGTGTGTGGGCGGCCGCTCCGGACTCACGCTGGACGCAACCGTGGGTGAAGCCCGAGATGCAACCGACCTTGGACTCACCGGCATGCAACTGCAGTTACTCGAAGCAGTTCATGCGACTGGTACCCCCACGATTGCAGTCGTGATCTCCGGACGAGTTCATACCTTGGCAGCCGTCGAATCCGCTAGCTCCGCAACCTTGCTCGCATGGCTACCGGGATGCGAAGGAGGCTCGGCAATTGCCGATGTACTGCTCGGCACAGTGGCCCCATCGGGGCGGTTACCTGTCAGCCTGCCCAGATCTGTTGGGCAAGTCCCGGTGCATTACAACCATCGATCCGGCGGCGGAAAAAGCAATTTCTGGGGCGAGTACACCGACTCGCCCACTACTGCCCTGCACCCATTTGGCTTTGGGCTTTCTACGAGCAGTTTTAGCTATTCAGACCCAGTCTTTTCAGAGGGCAGCACCACCGAGTCAACAGTGGTTCAGGTGACGGTAACCAACACGGGTCAAGTTGATGCCGAGGAGGTTGTTCAGTGTTACGTCCATGATGAGGTGGCCTCGGTGGCACGACCGGTTCGCCAACTGGTGGGGTTTGCACGGCTGACAATTGCAGCGGGTCAGGCTCGAAGTTTGCGATTTGTGATTCATCCATCTCGTCTTGCCTTCTATGACGAACAGATGGACTTTGTTTGTGAGCCAGGAGCATTTCGCATCGAGCTCGGTGGGTGCGCCGGCCACCCCGAACTGGTAACTACTTGTGACCTGTCAGGCGAGGTTGCCCGCTACAAACAGAGCCAAGTTATTGCCACCGCAGTTGAGCTGATCTAGGGCAAAGTCCGGGTTTCCCGAGGCCCTTCTACCCCTGCATATTTCTTGTCTGCGTGATTCTGGCTGCGTGATTCTGGCTGTGGGCTTCAGTGTCACAGGGTGTTTGTACTGTAGAACGTATGTTCGATCCTGAAGACCCCGAAGCAATCCGCTCCAAAGCTGATCAGGCAGCGCCCGTGTCTGGTTTTGGTTTGGGTGTGGAGTTGGGTGTTGTTGCGGGTCAGGGTGCGGGTGGTTTGGTTGCGTTAGCGAACCTTGTGGCTGGTTCTGGTGGTGGTGTGGGTGTGGTGTCTGATGAGGTGCTTGTTGGGTTGTCTGATGTGTTGGAA
>ERZ888423.522-NODE-522-length-38702-cov-8.728672_pt1 | contig 38702 bp, 35 predicted proteins | sample MGYA00520523_ERZ888423 | MGnify/ENA primary metagenome ERZ888423 (study PRJEB32303, sample SAMEA104408611) | aquatic metagenome | biome: Brackish water; feature: Pelagic; material: water | place: Baltic Sea | collected 2014-06-08T10:24:00 | depth 30,27 m ... | reverse complement strand
GCCCGAGTAGCCCAAGCACGCTCCCTCGTTCCACCTGGAACGAAACACCCGCTAGAGCATGGGTGTCCCCAAAACTTTTATGGAGATTCTCTACTTCAATAATTGGGGGCATCAGTCCACGTTAGTAGCCAATAAGTAGTCCCGTTTTCAACAACTTTGCTATCTGTTCACGAGTCTGAATAGGAAAGCAGTGAGACCGGATTGCAGACTGCTTAGCTCTCAAACTTGGTGTGTCGGTGTTGTGCATCAACAAATCGCACGGTCCCGGAGCGAGAGCGCATAACTAGTGACTGCGTCGTGGCACCCAGACGGTTGTAATGCACACCTTTGAGTAGGTTCCCGTCAGTAATTCCAGTGGCAGCGAAGAAGCAATTGTCTCCGGCTACCAAGTCGTCAGTGCCAAGAACCCGATCAAGGTCGTGACCAAAGGCAATTGCTGCCTCGCGTTCTGCGTCATCGCGGGCAAAAAGCCGCCCAACTAACTCGCCGCCCAAGCATTTCAGCGCTGCAGCGGCAATAACGCCTTCGGGGGTGCCTCCGATTCCGAAGAGGATGTCGACTCCGGTGTCGGGAATCGCCGTAGCGATAGCCCCTGGTGCGTCGCCATCTCCGATCAGGCGAATGCGGGCTCCTGCTGAGCGAATCTGATCGACTATCTCGGCGTGGCGAGGGCGGTCCAGCACCATGGCTGTGATTTCGCGAACTTCTAATCCTTTGGCCTTAGCCACTGCCTTCAAGTTCTCTGCAACCGTGGCCCGAATGTCCACCACGCCAGCAGCTTCGGGGCCAACGGCAATTTTTTCCATATAGACAATCGGACCCGGGTCGAACATGGACCCCTTTTCGGACACCGCAATGATCGAGGTTGCACCGCCGCGACCCGTTGCAGTGAGTGTGGTTCCTTCAACAGGGTCGACTGCAATGTCGACCTGTGGATCAGATCCGTCTCCGACGACCTCGCCGTTGTAGAGCATAGGAGCCTCGTCTTTTTCGCCCTCGCCAATGATCACCGTGCCGGTCATCTGCACGGTTCCCATGATGAGCCGCATGGCATCCACGGCTGCACCGTCGGCACCCTCTTTGTCACCGCGACCAACCCAGTCTGAAGCTGCCAGGGCGGCTGCTTCGGTGGTGCGAACGAGTTCCATTGCAAGGTTACGGTCTGGTGCTTGTCTGGACATCTCTGGAGGATACCCACTGCAGGGAAGCACCACTCACTTCTGATTGTGAATTCCCGGAATCCGCTAGACAGTTCAAGCGTGGCGACGCGGAGCATGCGATCATTTCGCTGTGACTGAATCGAGTACTGATCCATCCAGCCCCGAACAAGATGCCGAGGAGTTTTTAGCTTCGGAAGATGTTGGCCTAGAAGACGGCCAGATGGCGTATGAGTGTTCAAGCTGGGCCGGTGAATCCCGCGGTCTTCTTGGCAGCCTGTTGGTCTCTGCTGGGATCAATCATGCTTGGCAAGGCACCACGGTCACGGTGCATGAAGCAGATGAGGAACGCGTAGACGCTCTCATTGATGATGTGCTTGCCTCGGCTCGCCCAGCCCTCGACCCGCGAGTGGCAAAATTGGTATTTGTTGTCGGTTCTTGGCCGGTGGCGCTTCAGACTGAGCTAGTTGACCAACTCACTGCAGCGCAGATCCCCTATGAATGGGACATGCAGGGCGACCTGATTGTTCGTGAGTCCGATGAGGAGGAGGTCGAGGCCGTTCTAGAACTACTCCCTGACCCTGAAGAGGAGTCTGAACTGCACAGCAGTGAACTCTCAAGCGATGACGGAGTAGCAGTACATGAATTACTCGATCGCGTGTTCATGACTGCCTCGCGTTTGGTGAAGCATCCAACTGACGCTGCTGCAACCGTCGGATTGGTTGATGCCAACTCTGTTTTGCAGCAGCTTGCAGTGCCGTTTGGTTTTGAGCCGCCTCAATGGGATCGCCTCGTCTCGGCAGCCAGGGCCGTTGCAGAATCCATTGAGCCTCCTGCGACTTCGGTGGCAGACACTGATTCCGATGGGCCCACAGAGCCTGCAACCGACGGTCAGATTATGGAGCTTGCAAGAACCCTTGTTGATCAAGTCCGGCTCTACGTCTGAAGTGTGTGACTTGATGGCAGGCAATGCTGCAGGATGGCAGACACAGTTGCAGCATGGCCTGTGGTTCAGCCTGAGCGGCCTACCCTTCAGACACTGATCTGGTGCATACGTTCTAGCTATTGAGGAGATTGAGTACAGATGGGGACTTGGACAGGAAAGCGAGTGCTCGTTACGGGCGGCGAGGGATTCATCGGGAGTCACCTCGTTGACCTTCTCGTACAACAGGGTGCTCAGGTAACGGTGCTGGTGTATTACAACTCCTTCGGACGTTGGGGTTGGCTTGATACCGCATCAGAAGAGGTCCGCAACGCCATCACTATTCTCCCCGGCGATGTGCGCGATGCGCGTCGCGTTGACGAGGCCGTTGAGGGTCAAGAGGTGGTGTTCCATCTAGCGGCACTGATCGGTATTCCCTACAGCTATCACGCAGCCGAGAGCTATGTTCAGACCAACGTGACTGGGACCTTCCACGTGGCAGAGGCGTGTCGTCGACACGGAGCAAGGATGATTCACACCTCTACTTCCGAAGTGTACGGAACAGCCCTCAAGGTTCCGATCGATGAGGATCACCCACTGCAGCCACAGTCGCCGTATTCAGCCTCGAAAATTGGTGCTGACATGATGGCTCTGAGTTATTTCCATGCGCATGAATTGCCCGTGGCAGTGGTTCGCCCCTTCAACACCTATGGCCCTAGGCAGTCAACGCGAGCAGTCATTCCGACGATTTTGGCCCAGCTCTATTCTGGGGCGAAAGAACTGCATTTGGGTTCCATTTCCCCCAAGCGAGATTTCAACTACGCGACGGATACTGCCTCTGGATTTTTGGCACTGGCAGATTGTGACGAGGCGTTGGGTCGAGCTACCAATATTGGCTCGGGTCGAGAAATCTCCATCGGTGACCTAGTGGAATTGCTCTGTGAGATCACGGGTCGTTCTGTTGAAATCACGACCGATGAAGATCGCTTGCGACCGACTGGGTCCGAAGTGGAACGTCTCCTCTGTGATCATTCACTAGCAACGCGAATCAGCGGGTGGACTCCAGAGATCTCACTTGAAGAGGGCCTGCGCAGAACAGCAGAATGGGTGGAGTCGCATCTAGTTGAACTAGAAGCCGGCGGGTACCACATTTAGTAAGCCCCTGAATCGGATCCGTGCTGCTGGTGCGGGAGTTTGCCGGCATGAGATTGGGATCATTGCTGCGAGTGCGCTACTTCAACAGAGCGGTATACATCTGCACGTAGGCCTTGCGAGTGGCTTCGATCGTAAATGCGGCATCCGCAATCTCTTGGCCTTTCTGCCCCATTCGTGCTGCGGCAGCCGGATCGTTCAGTAGTTCGGTCATAGCTGCGGCTAGGGCAGAGGCACTCTCTGGCTCGACAATCCAACCAGTCACCCCGGGTACAACGGCCTCTGAAACAGAGCCAACATCGGTTGCGATTACTGGCAGTCCCGCGAGCATGGCCTCGACGATGGTGACGGGAAATCCCTCAAGGCGCGATGGCAGCACTAGGCCGTCAAAGGCCCACATCATGTCTGCAACTCGAGCTTCACCCCAAGGTGCGCTCCGGAATTCAACGCAGTCATTCAGACTAAGTTCGCTGCACAGCTTTCGAAGCGAGTTGGTTTGGTCTCCTTCGCCAATGAGCACCAGATTGCATCTGGGCTCGACCATGGTCAGAGCCTGTAACAGCAGGTCAAGGCCCTTGATGGGATCGTGACGCGCAACAGTGAGCAGGGTGAGATTCTCTGGTCGGTCCGCCGCGACTCTGCCTACGGTGGGCACCCCGTGATAGATGGTTTGGATGCAGTTGGGTGCTAATCCGGTTGACTCCTCAATCATTCTTCCCGTTCGATCCCCAACTGCAATATGCGCGCTGAGCCGCTTGCTCGTCATCCTCTTGAGGCGAGCCGAACTCGGGGACCAGACGCTCATTGGTGAGTTCTCAATCACGATTCGTTGCAGTCCAGGAATCGTGGTTGCGGCAAGAATCGCCCATTGGCAACTCGAGGCCGAGGACAAGTTGAACTGCAGCACATCTGGGCGCAGGTGTCGGAAGGTTGAGCGGTGTTTCAGTAGGCCTCGAAAGTCAGTCCGATCGGTGATAGCGCTCAAGAGAACTGTCTCGGTGTTCGGCCGGTGCGGAGCTAGCCAGTCAAGGACTGCAGCGTTAACTCCTACCAACGTGACGCGAATCTGCTCGGGCAGAACGGACAGTACGCGAGACAGGTTCACCTCTGCGCCGCCGCGTACTGCTGCATCTGAGTACACGACCAAGTGAAAGGCTCTTAGATTGCCTGAGTCTGATTCGATCAAGTCGAAGCCCTCAGCTGCTAGGAAGAAGTCGATCGCGCAGCGTGGCCCAATCCTCGTTTGCCTGGTCGTAATCATCGGGTCGCCCGATATCTAGCCAGTACCCGTCGAATCGATGTACACGGGGGGGAGTGCCTGCTTTCATCAGGTCGAGCACAAGTTCGTCAAACCCAAGTGGTTCGCCTGCTGGGTAGCTCCGCAGGGTTTCTCGCGATGCCGCGTAGACCCCCATTGAGACCGAGAAATGCTCTACTGGTTTCTCTCGGAATTCGATAATGCGGTCCTCGTTCGCACCACCAATCCCGAGTACCCCGAAATCTATTTTCACTACCCGGTCGTAGGCCGCCACGGTTAAGGGTGCATCAGAGTTCATATGGCCCGTCAGCACAGCCCGGTAGTCCAAATCGGTCAGGACATCTCCGTTCATGACAAGAAAATGCTCGGGCAGGGAATCTAGGTTGCTCACAACGGGACCCATGGTTCCCAGAGGTACATCTTCAGGCCAGTACTCAATGGAGAGTCTCCACTGGCTTCCGTCTGCGCAGTAAGCCCGAATGAGTTGGCCGAGGTGACCAATTGCGATGGTGACCGAGGTGAACCCATGCGCCTTCAATTGGCGCAGGACAATTTCGATAATGGCGAATTCATCGCCGATCGGCACGAGCGGTTTGGGGAAAGCTGTTGTATAGGGTCGGAGGCGCACTCCACGCCCACCCGCCAAGATCACCGCATGCATAAAAAACAGCCTACCTGTTGGCCGGCGAACCCCCACCGGAGGGAGGCGCTGATTCTCCTCTGACGACCCGAACTGCAAGCGAGTTCAAGGTCATGGCTGGCACCCAACCAATGGTCTGCTCGAGGAGTGTGGGGTCGCCCACCACAGTTTCTATTCCGGGCTTATCTAGTGAGTTCACGGTGGCAGCAATCCCGAGTTCAGCTGCGATGGATTCAGCGATTGCCCCGTAGCCCAGTCCGGTTCCTGAGCAAAGGTTGAGCAGCGCTGGGAGTTCGACTGCTGAAGCAATATCGACCAAGGCTCTTGCCACATCCTCGATCATGACAAAGTCACGTGTAGTTGGTGGCCACCAGACATCGATGCTTCCCCCAGAAGGGCCAAGAGCCTGCAGGTCGGTGAGCCATTGGTGAATCGGCGACACTGCTGGGATGGGGTAGCCGACAATGTTGAACACTCTGACAACGCAGGCATCCAGACCCTCACTGCGTGCACGAAGCACGGCTTCAGTGCCAGCGGCCTTGCTCTGTGCGTAGGGGCCGACTGCTCGTTGGGGACTTCTCTCGCTCACTAGGGCCTCGGTATGTGGATCCCCATATTCAGCAGCAGAGCCGACGTGGATGAGTCGAACGCCGGTGGCATCTAGAGCGGTGCAAAGCCAGATAACAAACTCCGCGTTTGCCTCGGCTAGTTCGGCATCCGTTCCCCTGAGTCGCCCACATGCATTGATGACGGTGGTCGTATTGTTCTGGGCGAGCAACTCCCGCAGAGTGTAGACAGCACTGCTATCGCGATTGCAAAGAACGGGATGCAGTGGCGGGTCGATCACGCTCACTGCATAGGAGTTCGCAGCAGCTCGTGCTGTGGCTCTACCCACCCAGCCGTCACCGAGTACTAAGAGGTGAGACATCTCTGCATTCTGTCATCTGGATGCTCGTTGAGGGGAGATCGGCTTCAATCCGGATGTGTTCAGGTAAATATTGGCCGGGCTAGGACGTTTGGATGCAATACTGCATCATCAAGCTTGAGGCGAGGAAGGGCTCATGAAGAAGATTCTGATTGTCACTTTTCTAGCCCTCGGGCTCAGCCTCGGCAGTCTTGCGTGCTCATCGGCGGCGCCTGGCGGCATTGCCGTCTCTTCGGGTTCGCCCGCTGCGGATATCTGGATTGCTGGAGATTCAGTTGCTGGTGGAGTTCACTACTACCTGCGAACTCCCGGAATCTATAACGCTGCTAAGGGCGGCAACGGGTTCCTGCATCAACTTGAGGGAACGATCCCCACGTACGCTTTGGAGCGACTGGCCTTGCCGGCAGCCATTGACGGCCCGAGCTACATGATTGTTCAGGGGACGGTGACCGACTATCAGTTCAACTTCGAAGAGGTCACCGCAACCATGGCGGCATTCGAAGCGGAACTCTTGGCTCGTGGAATAGTGGTGATCTGGCTAACCACACCCGTTGGAAACTACCCGGCCATGCCGCAGTGGCTTGCGCAAACAAACGGATGGATGCTCCAACGGCAGTACGTGATGGATTGCAACACTGCCATCGTCAGATACGCAGGGTTCCCTGACCAGATTCACCCAAGTCAAGACGGATTTCGCGCCTACGCCGCATGCATTGATTCCAAACTCGCCGAAACCATTGCCCAAATAGAGGCCTAACTCACCCCAGTGTGTGCTGCCTGAGCGCAGTTCCGTCAACCATGCGGATTATGGATGCGATACCAAGATGCGTCAACGATGCGCCCATCGGGTAGTTCGTTTTCGCAGGTGTCAAACAAGTCTGCGCCAGCAGCTAGATAGCAGCGCTGCATTGAGATGTTTTCTGCTGTTGTGCCAAGCGTGAGAACTGCAACGTTGCTTTGCCAGCACATTTCTGCGGCGATACGAATTGCTGCGGGGCCGACTCCTCTGCCTCTAGCTTCTGGGGCCATCCAAAGACCTAAACCCGCCTCGGCAGCTTGGCTAGGAGTGCGGGTGAGCGAGACCACCCCGAGGACCTGATCCTCTTTACCGGGTTCGGTCACCATGATGAATCCACGCTGGGCCATTAGCAGCGGATCACGACTCATGCTTGCGATTCCGTCGACATCTTGTTCTGACCAACCCATGGCGCGGATGACTTCCTCGTCGATGGTGTTGGCTACTGCGTCGGCCTCTGCATCGGCGAGGTTCATGTGCCGCAGGACTACTTGATCGGTCCTCCACGAACCCAAGTCCACCTCTGGGCCAGCTAGGGATTGAATTTCGGGGCGCTGTTTGAGTGCCCGAGTAGCAAGCAGAATGCCGATCGCACCGCCGATGCCTAGGGCAACAGGAAGCGGCCACTTCGCTGACCAGGACAACAGCGCCCCGATCAGAGCGCCGATTCCTCCGAACGCAAGGCATAACAGTAACCAACCGGTGGGAGATTTTTGAGCCCTCGCAACGATCTGGTTCACAGTCTTGCTCCGCTGTTCGCTGCGCTCGCACCCGCTCCAAGAGGGAGGCGGGAGTTGAGTTTGAGAGCGGGTGAAGGGAATCGAACCCTCGTCAACAGGTTGGAAACCTGTGGCTCTACCATTGAGCTACACCCGCAGTACCACTACAGATGAAGATACAAGATCTTCACGGCTCTAGCGACGCCAAGAAGGTAGCAGCAGCGCCGCATGAGCGTGCACTCCCGCCCAAAATGTCACTGCTGCAGTGGTAGGTTGTGGACATGTTTGGCGTCATTGTGGCGCTCAGCCACAACTCACGGAGGTAGTTTCAACATGATCGCACCGGTGGAATACATGATCGTCGGATTCGACGGCAATCACTTCAATGGAGAGATCGTTCCGGCAATCGTCGATCTTGCAGAGTCTGGCCTGATCAAAGTGCTCGACATTGTCTTTATCCTCAAGGATGGCAACGGCGATGTCACTGCAATCGAGTTTGATGACTTAGAAGAACTTGAACCCTTTCAGGACCTCACCGGTGGTCACCCCGGTCTGTTAAGTGAAGAGGATCTCTTCCTTGCCGCCGAGGTACTCGAGCCCAACACTTCTGCAGCGTTCTTTGTCTGGGAAGATTTGTGGGCAGCCAATTTTGCCAAAGCGATCCTTGAGTCCGGCGGCACCATGTTGAAGGGGGAGCGGATTCCTCATCAGGTGGTCGTCGAAGCGCTCGAGTTTGATGCCCAAAGAACTGATGGCTGACATCAGCTTTCTGGTTCATTTTGTTTAGTGAATAGTGAAGTCATAACTGAAACCAACCCAGCTGCCTGCAACTAGGTAGCTGCAAATCAAGGAGTGTGCGATATGCGTGGAGGAATGAGAAGAGGACGGCCAGGCTTAGTGGGAACAGTTGCCCGCACAGCAGTAATCGCCGGAACTGCAACCGCAGTAGCGGGTGGAGTTCGCAATCACCAGAACGAAAAAGCCGAGCAGGCACAGCAAGCTCAGCAGCCACAAGAAGCACCTGTTGCACCTGCACCAGAGGCACCCGCAGCAATCGAGGGTGACACCATTACGCAGCTGAAGCAGCTTGCAGAGCTAAAAGATCAGGGAATCCTGACTCAAGCCGAGTTTGATGCCCAAAAAGCAAAGCTACTGGCCTAGGTCAGCACTTCGTATGGTCAAGGGGCGAGGGTGCGGCTGCCTAATTGGGCAGCCCACTCTTCGTCTGTGACTGTCGCAGGTTCAGTAGTTGAAATGAAGTCGAGCAGGACCTGCGCAAAATGTGCAGGTTCTTCATCTTGTGGGAAGTGTCCTGAACCCTCAAAGATCTCTAGCCGACTACCTGGGATTGCTGTGTGCGTGTCGTACGCATGCGAGACCGGAATAATTGGGTCCTTGTCTCCCCAAACGATCAACGTGGGCAACGTCGAGGCTAGGTAGAGCTTGTCTGCAGCGCTCACTCGTTGGCCTTTGTGATCCACCACTGATTTAAGTGTGTGCAAGAAGGCGCTTCTGGTGTCGGGGTCGATGAGGGAGCAGTAACTGCGCCACATCTCAAGCGCCGACGGGGCGGGGGTCAACCCGAATTTGCCGAAGATCCCAACAGCTGCGTTCACAGCATCTCGGTAGATGGGTTGAAAGGCCAGAGGGAGCAGCAGATCGACCCCTGGAAGCGTGAGACCGCGAAGCAACGGCATGACTTCTTCACCGAGTCCACCGGCGCAGACCAGAGCTAGGCGTTCGCAGCGCTCCGGGTATTGGTAACAAAACTGCAGCGCTATTCCGCCGCCGAGGGATTGGCCGACGACGCTGACACGTTGATGACCAAGGGTGCTGAGTAGGTCTCTCAACATGCTCGCCTGCGCCCCGAGTGAGTAATCGCCTCGTGGTTTATCTGATCTGCCGTGGCCGGGCAGGTCTGGAGCCAAGTAGGTGACCTCAGCAGAGATCAGCGGAAGAATTGGTTTCCACATGGCGGAACTGCCTGCCATACCGTGGATGAGCAACACCACGGGACCCTCTCCGCCAGTGCGGTATGCAATTTCGTGGCCATGAACGTTCACGGTTTCGAGCGCCATCTAACCCTCCTCTTCCTGCTCAACTCAGCCTAGGCCTCTGAGCCGAATTGGGCGGTACCTTCGCCGAGAAATCCAACTCCTAGAAGGTCTCGGAGTAGAAGAAATATGGTCGGGACGGAGAGATTTGAACTCTCGACCCCCTGCTCCCAAAGCAGGTGCGCTACCAAGCTGCGCCACGTCCCGTCCCTTCACCTTACAGCTTGAGCGCGAGGCCAAAGATTCCTGTGTGCATGGCTGATGTCAGAACAGTGCAGCGGAGGCACTACGATCCACACCCTGATGAAGTCAACAATCGAGCCCGCAGAGGGCAACAAGGTCAAAGTCATAGTCCAGATCGATGATGCGGAGTTGGAACCCTCAGTAGCGAAAGCCTGGCGGGAGATTGCCAAAGAGGTTCGTTTGCCAGGTTTTCGTCCCGGCAAGGCGCCTCGCAAACTGCTCGAGCAGCAGTTCGGCAGCGAGTACGCCCGATCAGAAGCGCTCAAGCAGGCCGTGCCCGAGTTCTATAGCCAAGCAGTCATCGAGGCGGACGTTGATGTCATTGCGGCACCCGAGCTCGAGATCACTGAGGGCGAAGAGTCGGGCGACGTCACCTTCGAAGCAGTGGTCGAAACTCGACCACTGGTACAAGTAGCTGGCTATGACGGACTGCGTGTCGAGGTGCCACGGGCCTCTGCCACCCAAGAAGAGGTGGACGAACAGATCGACCGCATGCGCGGGCAGTATGGCGAGTTGACCGAAGTCGAACGCGTGGCTGCAGATTCGGATTACGTCACGATTGACATCTCGGGCACTCAAAACGGTGAAGAAGTCGAGGGCCTCTCAGTTGAGGATTATCTCTATCTCGTAGGGTCGGGAATGGTTGCGACCGAGTTCGACGAGAATCTCGTTGGCGCTCAGGCCGGAGATGAACTCGACTTTGATGCAGATCACCCGGATCCAGAGGAAGAAAAAGTCCAGTTCCATTTGGTGGTCAAGAACGTCAAAGAGCGAGTGTTGCCAGAACTCACTGATGAGTGGGTAGCAGAAACCACTGAGTTTGAGTCTGTTCAGGAACTTCGCACTGATACCCAAGAGGGGCTTTCAGGCGCCCGAGAGCAAGAAGCACGCATCGCGGTTCGAACCAATATCGGTGTGGAACTCGCAAAGCTTGTGGACGTCGAGGCACCGGATTCGCTCGTGAATTCCGAGGTGCAGGCTCGTCTGCAGAATCTTGCCTACCAATTGCAGGGGCGTGGGATCCGTATTGAGGATTACCTGCAGATGACTGGCCGCGACCCAGAGGCCTTTACGGCAGAGTTGAAGGAGTCCTCAGAAGAGGCGGTCAAAGTTGATCTAGCGCTGCGGGCAGTGGTCCTTGCCGAGGGAATCGAAGTCTCTGAAGACGAGATGGACGAAGAGATTCTTTCGCTGATTGGCGAGGCTGACCTGAGTTTGGAAGAAGCTCGTGAGGAGCTGCGCAACGGAGGTCAGCTCTCGGCTGTACGATCAGATCTGGCAAAGCGCAAAGCGTTGGAGTGGTTAGTTGAGCGCAGCGAGGTAGTTGACACCGATGGTGTTGTCTTGCCTCCCGAGTTGCTTGCACTCCCAGAAGAAGAGCATTCCGACCACGATCACGACCACGAAGGTCATGACCACGACCATGATCATGACCACGCCGGTCACGACCACGACTGACCTCTCGGTCGAGGAGAACACAGATGAGTTCACAAAATCTTCAGCCACTCTTGAGCCCACAGAACTACATGGTTCCTAATGTGATCGAGCAGACCAGTCGGGGCGAGCGCTACTCCGACCTGTTTTCTCGGTTGCTCAGAGAAAACATCATCTTCTTGGGAACTCCAATTGATGACACCATCGCAAATCTGGTGTGCGCTCAGCTGTTGTTCTTGGAGTCAGAAAATCCAGATAAGGACATCAGCATCTACATCAATAGCCCGGGCGGAGACATCAATGCCCTGATGGCGATCTACGACACGATGCAGTACATCCGTCCAGAGATCACCACCCTGTGCTTCGGACAAGCTGCGTCAGCAGCAGCGGTACTCCTAGCAGCAGGAACTCCCGGCAAGCGCATGGCACTTCCAAATGCTCGTGTGTTGATTCACCAGCCCTATGCGCAAAGCGGTTACGCCCAGGTTTCAGACCTCGAGATCGCAGCGAATGAAATCCTTCGCCTGAAAGAAACTTTGGAGCGCGTGCTCTCGCGTCATACCGGTCAGACCATTGAGAAGATCGCAAAAGACACTGATCGCGACTATGTCCTGACTGCCGCCGAGGCCAAGGAGTACGGCATCATCGATGAGGTCATCGAGGAGCGGGCACTTGTTGACAACTCGGGAGCAATCACCGCAGTCAGCTGATAGATCGGCAAGAATGTCCTACCGGTGGTGTTTGCTCATCGGCAGACGGTGCATCGATACGTCAGAGACAGACTGAGGACTGAGGATTTAGCGTGGCCAAGTTTGGTGATGGAGGAGAACTCCTAAAATGCTCGTTCTGTGGAAAATCGCAGAAGCAGGTCAAGAAACTCATCGCAGGCCCGGGCGTATATATCTGTGACGAGTGCATTGATTTGTGCAATGAGATCATCGAAGAGGAACTTGCAGAAACCAGCGAACTCTCTCTGGATGAACTTCCAAAGCCAGTAGAAATTTTTGAGTTCCTCGAAGACTTCATTATTGGTCAAGACCAAGCAAAGAAGATTCTCGCCGTAGCGGTCTACAACCACTACAAGCGAGTTCAGCATGGCGCCCGTCCCGGGTCTGAAGATATCGAGTTGGCTAAATCCAACATCATGATGATCGGGCCAACGGGTTGTGGAAAGACCTTCCTGGCTCAGACCTTGGCCAAGATGTTGAACGTGCCGTTCGCAATCGCAGATGCAACTGCTCTCACCGAGGCCGGATATGTGGGAGAGGATGTCGAGAACATCCTGCTGAAGTTGATCCAAGCAGCCGACTTCGATGTGAAAAAGGCCGAGACTGGCATCATCTACATCGACGAGATCGACAAGGTGGCCCGAAAGTCCGAAAACCCTTCCATCACCCGTGACGTTTCGGGTGAAGGCGTGCAGCAAGCTCTGCTCAAGATTCTGGAAGGAACCACTGCATCGGTTCCTCCTCAAGGTGGTCGCAAGCATCCTCATCAGGAATTCATTCAGATTGACACCACCAACATTCTGTTTATCTGCGGCGGCGCATTTGCTGGTCTGGACAAGATCATTGAGCAGCGCAGCAATCGCAAGGGGATTGGGTTTGGTGCCGAGATTCGTTCGGTACGCGAGCGCTCCGAGAGCGATCTCTTCTCGAAGGTGCTACCCGAGGACCTCCTCAAGTTTGGTTTAATTCCCGAGTTCGTTGGCCGACTTCCCGTCATCGGCGTTGTAGACAGCTTGGATCGTGATGCTCTGATCCGAATTCTGGTGGAGCCAAAGAATGCACTCGTCAAGCAGTATCAGAAGTTCTTTGAGCTTGAAGACGCCGAACTTGAGTTCACCGAAGATGCCCTAGTTGCAGTTGCCGAACTTGCCCTGGTGCGTGGCACGGGAGCTCGCGGCCTGCGGTCGATTCTTGAAGAAGTGCTGCTCGGAGTGATGTACGAACTGCCCTCGCGGACCGACGTGCACCGTGTAGTTATCGATGCTGACGTGGTAGCCCGAAAGAGTGAGCCTCAGCTGATTGCCCGTTCCGCCAAGCCGCGTACTGCTCGTCCAAAGCGCGCAGCATCCTGACCTAGCTGCCAGAAGTGGACATCGCTGAAGCCCTGAGGTGGCACGACTCCCGCCTCGATCATGAGACTGCAACTACTTCGATTGCCGCTGGAAGAATCGCAGGGTTGTCGCTAGTGGGGATGAGGGAACTCATGTCGCTACTAGGGGATCCGCAGCAGGACATCCCCGTCATTCACATCACGGGAACGAACGGCAAGGGCACCGTTGCTGCCATGGTCACATCGTTGTTGCAGGCGAGCGGTCTAACAGTGGGGACGTATACGAGTCCACACCTGCGCAGGGTCAACGAACGAATCAGCAGAAATGGCTCCGAGATCTCTGACCTTGACTTAGCCGAAGTCCTGTCCGGGATTGCTGCAGTCGAGCCATTGCTGGCGGTGCAGCCAAGCTGGTTTGAAGTGATCACGGCTGCAGCGTTTCGCTACTTCGCCGAGGCCCCCGTAGATGTTGCAGTCATCGAAGTGGGGCTCTTAGGTCGCTTGGATGCCACAAATGTGGCCGATGCTGCCGTGGCTGTAGTCACCTCAATCCAAGGAGATCACACAGATTTCGCGCCGGGCTGGGAACTGGCTGTGGCCGGAGAGAAGGCAGGGATCATCAAGGCGCAGAGCATTGCCGTCATTGGAGAGGTTGACCCTGACCTTGCTGAGGTGTTTGTCGCTGAAGGTCCTGAATCTCTGGTTCGGCTTGGAGTCGATTTCGCTGCAGTAGACGATCAAGTTGCCATCGGCGGACACCTTGTTGACCTCCAGGGTGTGTTCGGCCGTTACGAGCAACTGTTTCTTCCCCTGCATGGTGCCCATCAGGTTGCTAACGCATCTATTGCTGTTGCTGCAGTCGAGTCATTCTTTGGAACTGCACTCGACGCAGAAGTTGTTGCCGAGGGGTTTGCATCACTCAAGCTTCCTGGCCGTTTCGAAGTGTTGCGCTATGGCCCATTGGTCGTGGTCGACGGGGCACATAACGCCGATGCATTGAGGGCTTCTGCAAGGACTCTTGAAGATGAGTTTGCGCCCGCGGGTACCCGAATCATTGTGCTGGGTTTGCTTGCGGGTCGAGACCCTGACCGCTCGGTCGCAGCAGTATCAGAACTGCGCCCTGATCTTATTTTGTGCTGCAGCTTGGATGGCAGCCGAGGCGTGTCCGCTGCTGTCTTGGCCGCTGCTTGTGCCAAGCGAGGCATAGCTCACGAGACAGTCGGTGACCCCGCATCGGCCATAGCACGCGCACTCGCTCTGGCTGCAGAAGAAGATGTGGTGTTGATCACGGGATCGTTCAGGATGTTCGAGCCAGCGCAGACGGTGCTTCTCTCGTTTGACTCACAGAACTAGCAAGCTTCAAGGCGTGAGCCGGCCTTATAGAACTAGCAAGAACTGACTGCAGACCCAGAACACGGCGGATCCTCGCTGTCTGAGTGCCTCAGTTCGCCTTCAGGCCCAGTTGATGCGTAGCGTGAACAACGTGAATCAGACATTTATCATGTGCAAACCCGATGCAGTAGAACGTGGACTCGTCGGCGAGATCATTACTCGGATCGAACGAAAGGGATTGAGGATCCTGCGAATGGATCTTCGAGTCCCGGACCGCCCGCTTGCAGAGGCTCACTACGAGGAGCATGCAGACAAGCCGTTTTACGGAGAGTTGGTCGACTTTTTGACCCGCGGCCCAGTAGTAGCGATCGTGGTCGAGGGCCCTGAGGACCAGACTTTTCACTTGATGCGCACCTTGATTGGCAAAACCCAAGTCGCCGAGGCGCAGCCGGGTTCAATTCGTGGCGATTTCGCAACAACCACAAATGAGAATCTGGTGCACGGGTCAGATGGACACGAGGCAGCGGCCCGTGAGATTGCTCTCTGGTTCCCATCCTGAGGGTTCCCGTAGTTGACCGCTTGGCCAGCGACGGATCCATTTGTTACAGTTGTGTTGCGAACTTGGTAAGGTGCGTTTTCTGATCACCTAGCCGAGTCTGCTCAGCGCCCCATTTTGCCCCTGTTCCATGCAGGTTGCAGGGGCTAGCGTGAGGACCCTTATGGCTCGGATGAATTCAAACTTTCTAGGCCGTGACATGGCTGTTGATCTCGGCACGGCAAACACCTTGGTCTATGTCCGTGGTGAAGGCATCGTGTTATCGGAGCCTTCCGTTGTTGCGATTCGCGTCGCAGACGGCAAAGCAGTTGCCGTTGGTACCGAAGCCAAGCGAATGATCGGCCGCACGCCAGCGCATATCGCTGCGATCCGTCCCCTGAAAGATGGAGTGATCTCCGACTTCGAGGTCTGCGAAATCATGCTCCGCTATTTTATCCAGCGTGTGCATAACAGTCGTTTCTCGAAACCTCGGATGATTATTTGCGTGCCTTCAGGAGTCACCGGGGTTGAGCAACGAGCAGTTCAAGATGCCGCTGAGTTTGCGGGTGCCCGCAAGCCTGCGCACATCATCGAAGAACCAATGGCTGCTGCGATTGGTGCAGGTTTACCAGTGCAAGAACCCACCGGAAACATGATTGTCGACATTGGTGGAGGCACGACCGAGGTTGCGGTCATCTCACTTGGAGGCGTGGTGACAAGTCAGTCTGTACGCGTTGGCGGCGACGAACTCGACGAGTCGATCATTCAGTTCATCAAGAAGGAATACAGCTTGGCCTTAGGTGAACGCACGGCTGAAGTTGTCAAGATGGAACTCGGCTCCGCATGGCCGCTGCGCCAAGAGCTTCAGGCAGAGATTCGTGGGCGTGACCTAGTGACTGGCTTGCCAAAAACAATCGTCACATCCACAAACGAGATTCGTGAGGCAATCGAAGAGCCCGTGTCGAGCATCGTCGATGCAGTCAAGGTCACTCTTGATAAAACTCCTCCGGAACTTGCCGCTGACATTATGGAGCGAGGGATCATGCTGGCGGGCGGGGGAGCGCTCCTCAAGGGCCTTGCCGAGCGACTTGCTCAAGAAACAGGCATGCCCATTCAGATCGCTCCGCGACCACTCGAGGCAGTTGCCCTTGGAGCAGGTCAGGCACTCGAAGAGTTTGAAGCCCTTCGCGGTGTCCTCTTCTCCTCAAGTCGCGACTGAGTCCCGGACTCAAGTCCGTGCGTCCCCTTTCTCAGCCTGGCAAAAATCGGCAGCGCTCGCGTTACGTGCTGCTCGTTATTACCTTGCTCACGATCACCATCATTACCCTCGACGCGCGTGGGGTGCCGATGATCTCCTCGGCTCGGGACAGCTCACGGGACGCACTTGCTCCCGTCCGGGGTGCAGCACGTTGGGTCACTACTCCATTCCGTAACGCCTGGAATGGCATCACTGGCTACGACGAACTTCGGGAAGAAAATGAGAAGCTCCGCTCAGAGCTAGGTCAAGACACGGCAAATGCCATGCGCGAGCAGAATGCCCAAGAAGAACTCGCGAAGTTGAAAGAGCAGCTCAACATCAGCTTTTTGGGGAGCACCCAAAGCCAGATTGCCAGAGTCACCAGCGGCGCTTCTTCAAACTTTTCTGATTACACAGTTGAGATTGATAAGGGCAGCGAACTTGGCCTAGCCGTGGGCAACCCCGTGGTCACCAAGGGTGGACTGGTGGGCAGGATTGTGCGAGTCACTACGAAGCGGTCTGTGGTGCAACTCATCACAGATCCAGATTTTTCTGTTGGCGTAACGGTCGGGGCAGATCAGAATCAGGGGGTCGGTCACGGGACAGGAAATACCCGAACCTTCATCGTTGATCGGGGCATTGACCTCACTGATGAAGTCCAGACAAAGGACAGCGTGTTTGCCGGGGGAATCGAGAACTCCATCATGCCCCCTGACCTATTTATCCCGATCGGAACGGTAGATAAAATCACCCCGGACGAAGCCGCCCGCGTGCAGGTGCTTCAGGTCAACTACACCGTTCAGTTTGGCCGACTCGATGTGGTTCAGGTCATCAAATGGGTTCCGGCAAGCTGATGATGCTTCTAGCCCAAAGAGCGCAAGGGCGGTCGCTTTGTGAACGCTGAGTCCACGCTCGTTCTTCGGTGGAGCCTGCTGCTCGTGATGGCCTACCTGATACAGGTTGGCTTCCTGCAGGATTTTCGACCACTAGGGGTGCATCCCGAGATCATGCTGTTGCTCGCAATCTGTGCAGGCATTCTGGGAGGAAGTTCTCGTGGGGCGATAGTTGGATTCTTCGCAGGCTTACTCAATGATCTACTTCTGAGCGGAAGCCTGGGAATCTCTGCACTGTGCTTTGCGCTTGTTGGCTTTGCAGCAGGAGTCCTCGAGGATTCCGTGATTCGGTCATCGCGTCTGATCTCAATGGCCATCGCTGCTGTTGGTAGCGCAGTCGGCGTGCTGATGTACGCATGTCTCAGCCAGTTGCTGGGAGCACACTCATTATCCGACCCGCGCCTATGGCTGATCATCACTATCGTTTCAGTAATCAATGGGGTGTTGTGTTTAGCAGCACTTCCATTGTGCCGCTGGGCCGAAGGTCTTGGTCTGAACTCGCGGGCGTACTGATGCGATTGTTTTCATGAACATTCTCCTGAACAACATGGACGTTCCTCATGGATACTGACTCAACGCACGTCCGCTTGAGTGCTATCGGAATCGTTGCCGTCTCTTTGTTCTTGGCGTTGTTCATGCGGCTCTGGTTCCTGCAGGGAATTGACCGGCAGGCCTTCGAAGCAGCCTCGGTATCGAATCGGGTTCGGGTCATTCATGAGGAGGGACCTCGCGGGCGGATTCTCGATCGCAACGGCAAGATTCTTGTAGATAGCGAGACCTCGATTGTGGTTTCGCTAGATCGCGAACCGCTGCGCAAGATGGAGGAGCCAGAACGCAATGCCGTATTTGTCTCGCTCGCAGACACCCTGCAGCAACTCGGTGTCCCCACGAAGCTGAGCCTGATCGAGAAGCGGTATGCAGATCTTCGCTATGCGCCACAGGAGTACGTGCCGATTGCTGATGACGTTGACCCGAGCGTAGAGATCTACTTGATGGAGCGGGCCGATCGCTACCCGGGAATCATTGTGGAACGCAAGGCAATCCGTTCCTATCCATACGGCAACCTCGCCGCCCATTTACTTGGCTATGTGGGCGAGATCAATGAGAAGGAACTCGTTGAACGCGGCGGACAACTCCCAGGTTCCGAGAACAGATCCACGACTGCTCCAACAACGACTGCTCCCTCAACCTCTCCAGGCAGTTCCTCCGGAGCGGACTCGGGTACCAGACTCACTGACTACCGGCTCGGTGATTCGATCGGGAAGGGCGGGGTGGAGCGCTCCTACGAGGCTGACCTTCGAGCAGTTCCCGGGGAACGAACAATCGAGGTCAACGCAAAGGGCGACCTAGTCGATGTGCTGTCTTTAAAGTCTCCCGTCGTTGGTGACGATATTTGGTTGACCATTGATATCGATCTGCAGGCCCATGCCGAGCGACTGCTTGCGGCAAAGATTCAGGACTTACGAGGCCGACGAGACAAGCAGAACAACCGCCTGAACGCACCGCAGGGCTCTGTCGTCATCGAAGATCCCCAAAATGGTCAGATCCTGGCAATGGCTTCTTACCCCGACTACGACCCAAGCGTCACAGTCAATGGAATCTCTCAGGAGCAGTGGGAGGCCTTTAATGATCCCAATAGTGGCCTTCCGCTTGTTAATTGGGCATTACAAGGAACCTACGCTCCCGGGTCCACCTTCAAGCTGTACACGGCCCTAGCCGGCTACAACTCTGGCTACCTTCGCAACGGCACTGAGGTGATCAACGATCCAGGCGTGTACACAATCGAGAACTGCAAGGGCGAAAAGTGTGAGGTCCGAAATGCAGGGTCAACCCCTCACGGGACAGTCAACATGTCCTCCGCTCTGACAGTTTCTTCGGATGTTTATTTCTACAAACTCGCTGACAAGTTCTGGAATCTCACAGACCAATATGGGGAGACTCCCATTCAAGACGCTGCGGCACAGTTTGGCCTCGGCGCAAAGACGGGAGTACCGCTTTCAGGAGAGAACCCTGGTCGTCTTCCCACTCCGGCTAGCCGCAAGGCAGCGTTCGAGGCACGACCTGACTTGTTTATGACAGGAGACTGGCGCTCGGGAGACAACATCAATACCTCCATTGGCCAAGGGGACGTTCTTGCAACCCCTCTGCAGCTCGTCAACAGCTACGCCACCTTTGCCAACGGCGGCACTCGCTATCAGCCGCAGATCGTGACCAAGGTGACAAGACCAAGAGATCTGACGCTGCCAGCTAATGACCCAGCGAATTACAAACTCATCCGACAAGTTGAGCCTGTGGTTCAGGGAACGATTCAGATCCAGCCCGATCAGTACGCCAAGATTTACGATGGCCTGCTCGGCGTGACTCAAAGCGCGTTCGGAACTGCGTCTGCCTCTTGGCAGGCATCTAAAACCGCGTGGCCGATGGCAGGGAAAACCGGAACAGCACAGGTTTCAAAGAAGGCAGATACATCGCTGTTTGCGGCATGGGGCCCAGCTGGCACTGGCGAGCCCGCACGGTATGCCATTTCGGTAGTCGTCCCAGAGTCTGGTTTCGGCGGCGAAGTTGCAGCACCATTAGCGTTCAGAATCATGGCGCCGCTCTCGTTTGGAACCTTGTTGCCGGCATGTCCAAGCGCCGATCAGTCGGCATGTGAAGCTGCTGCAGACGCAGCTTCAGTAGCTAGTGGAAATGACGTCACATCAGGGTCAGCAGACTGATGCAGTCGATTGGCGTTGATCGCCGCAGGATCTCTGGGTTTCGCAGTCGAGACGTGTCCTCTGCTTGGAAGCACGTAGACATCGTTCTATTGGTAGTCACCGGACTGGTGCTGCTGTTCGGGCTAGTGATGGTCTACAGCGCTACGCGTAGGTTCTCAGGGGGAACTGGGATCCTGCTTCGGCAGGCATTGTTTGTTGTTGTAGGCATCGCTGCAATGTTTGGCGTATCGCTCATCGATTATCGCCGAATCGCTGACTGGTGGCAGATCATTTACGGGGTCGCGATGTTGGTGCTAGCTGGAGTGCTGTCACCCTTGGGATCGCTGGGCGCATTTGGAACAAAGGGCTGGTACGCCTTCGGCCCGCTCGTGTTTCAACCCGTCGAGATTGCCAAACTTGCAACGGTGCTAGCAGTTGCTTCGTACCTCGGTTCGGTAGACCGGGCGGATCTGCGACGACTCGGAACAGCGCTGGTTTTGCTTGTCGTACCGATGGGGCTCACGATGCTGCAGCCAGACCTGGGCTCTGCTCTGGTGTTCATCGTTGTTGGCCTCGGCATGTTGGTCGTGGGCGGTGTACGCATGCGCCACCTGTCTATTCTGGTCATTCTTGGTGTAGTTGCTGTCTTCGGCATTTTGCAGAGCAGCGCTCTGGATCAGTACCAAAAGGATCGCCTGACAGCCTTTGCTAACCCAGACGGCGTCTCGGCCAAGGCCCGATACAACATCGATCAGGCTCAGACTGCAATCTCTTCGGGTGGTTTGACGGGTTATGGACTCGGGAAGGGGCCATCAACTCGCTTGGGGTACGTGCCAGCGCAGCAGACGGACTTCATCTTTACTGTGGCGGGCGAGGAATTCGGGTTCGTTGGATCAGGACTCTTGCTGATTCTGTTTGCAATCATGATCTGGCGAATCTGGAGAGCGGCCCAACTTGCTGCTGACTCGATGGGTACCTTGTTATGTATTGGCGTGATGTCGATGTTTTTGTTTCACATTTTCGAAAACGTGGGCATGAATCTGGGAATTATGCCTGTCACGGGAATCCCCCTACCCCTGGTCTCTCAGGGGGGATCAGCCGTAGTCGCCTCGTGTATTGCCTTGGGCCTAGTGCAGTCAGTGCATATGCACCGCTACGCCTAACGGCCCAAGAACCGCCCTGCTAGTGATTGGCCGATCTACTGGCACGGCGATTGTGCTCCCGTGGCAGTAGACTATGGGGACCATGTTCGCTCTTCAGGTCGAATTCACCAAGAATTCGGTCGATACCACACCCTTTCCTCAGAACTTCCTTGACTCCCTGTTTCACCTTGTGTTCAGAGCAGTGCGTGGATTCTTAGGAAGAGTTCTGCGAAGCCAAGCCCAACCGGACTCCTCGGGAGCGCTTACATCAACTGCTTCGAGCCTTGAATTTCCGAAGTCAGACATGGTGCATTTTTCGCAGCATCTAAGAAATCACGAGAACCATACGTTCGAGTCGATCAAGACCGTGGACCCGTCATACCCATCAACCTGCGCTCGTAGCCGGTTGAACCACCTTCATATAAACGAACGACAGCTAGGCGCAGGACTCAGTGATCCTGCCAAAGCCGTCTCCACACGTGAGCGCGTTGGCGCCATGAGAGGAGTGTCCCATGTCGGACACCGAATCGAATCCATCACAGGCTACAAACTCGGCCGCTGTACCTTCAGTGGTTCCACCACAGGCAGCCCAACCGGAGGCTCCTCGCAAGCCACAAATTGGGGATTCCATGCCGGCCCCACGGTCAGCCACCCCAACTGCGACTCCCACAAGTACTTCCGCTAGTTCGGCAGAGCAAGGGGAGGGAACGACTGCAGCGCGCAAGCGGCGGCGTCGACGCGGCCGTGGCGGTGGCGGTGGCGGTGGCGGTGCTGCTGGCACAGGTGCACAGGCCGAGGGCGGCCAAGATACGGGTGCGCAGAACAACGGCGGCCAGAATCAGGGCAGTCAAAAGCAGGGCGGCCAGAATCAGGGCAGTCAGAACGGCGGCCAGCGTCAGGGCGGCCAAAAGCAGGGCGGTCAGAAGCAGGGCGGCCAGCGTCAGGGCGGGCAGAACGGCGGCGGGCAGAAGCAGGGCGGCCAACGTCAGGGGAATCGCCCCAAGCCCGTAGAAGCAGTGCTTCTAGATGAGGACCCCCTTCAGCTTGACGAGAAGACGCTCAAGCAGAGGGGCGGAAAGAGCCGTAACGGACGTGCCGTCGGCCGCTTCCAAATGAATGTGCAGGTTCGAGGTGAGGCTACTCAAATCGCCATCCTCGAGGGCCGATCCTTGGTCGAGCACTATGTATCCAAGCCCACTGATGACACAACTCAGATTCACGGAAACATCTATATCGGCAAGGTAGAGAACGTGCTCCCAGGCATGGAAGCTGCGTTCATTGACATTGCAACTCCCAAGAATGCGGTGCTCTATCGAAGCGATGTTGTCCACGATGCTTCAGAACTCGACAAGCGAGCTGAGCCGCCTCGGATTGAGGATGTTCTCAAGTCCAAGCAGTTGATTCTGTGCCAAGTCACCAAAAATCCTATTGCGCATAAGGGTGCTCGGCTCACACAAGAAGTCTCTCTTCCCGGCCGCTTTGTTGTGCTCGTTCCTAACTCGAGCACCTTTGGTATTTCCAAGCGCTTGCCGGATGATGAACGCAAGCGTCTTCGGCAGTTGCTCGATCGTGTCAAGCCTAAGCAGCATGGTGTGATTGTTCGCACAGCGGCTGAAGGGGTCACGGCAGAGGAGCTTGAACGCGATGTTGCCCGACTAGTCAAGCAATGGGATCGCATCTCTGACCTTGCTGCTAAGCAGAATCGGCCAGGCCTGTTGTACCGAGAGCCGGAGCTAGCAGTGCGGTTTATACGAGAAGAGTTTAGTGCCGAGTATCGGGCTGTTTTCATCGACGATGAAGCCCTCTATGCAGATGTGAAGGAGTACGTCGAAGCCGTGGCTCCCGCTCTTGCGGAGCGGGTGCAATTCTACGATCGCTCAGCTGAAGCGCTGCCAATCTTTGAACGTTTCCATGTGATGGAGCAGCTTGCCAAGGCCGTGGATCGTAAGGTCTGGTTGCCTTCTGGAGGGTCGCTCATCATCGAAGCCACCGAAGCTCTGACTGTTATAGACGTCAACACTGGCAGAAACGTTGGCTCTTCAAATCTGGAAGAAACAGTATTTCGCAACAACCTCGAGGCTGCTGAAGAGATTGCACGTCAGCTGCGCCTGCGAGATATTGGCGGAATCATCGTGATTGACTTCATCGATATGGAAATCAAAGAGAATCGAGATCAGGTCGGCCGGCAGTTCCGTGAGGCGCTGAGTCGCGATAAGACCCGTACCCAGGTGTTTGCTATCTCTGAGCTTGGCCTCGTCGAAATGACCAGAAAGCGCATTGGCGAAGGGCTTTTGGAATCTGTCTCGACTATCTGTGAGCCCTGTGAAGGGCGCGGTGTCCTGCTGTCATCTGAGTTTCTGACCTAGGTCACAGATACTCAACGTGCATTCAGTAGGTCTCCTCCGGTAGAGTCCACACCTGTATGTATGCAGTCGTGAAGTCCGGTGGAAAGCAATATCGTGTCGAGCAGGGTCAGCGCCTGCGTGTTGAGCGCTTGGGTGCGCCAGAGAGCGAGGTTGAGCTCCGTCCTGTGATGCTGGTGGACGGCGATACCGTGCTCGCTACCCCAGAGCAGCTCAAGGGAGCAACAGTCTCTGCTCGTGTGGTCGAAGAGGTGAGAGGGCCCAAGATCAACGCCTTCACCTATAAGAACAAGTCCAATAACCGTCGTCGGTGGGGTCACCGTCAGACGTACTCGGCAATCGAGATCACCGGAATCTCTCGAGGCTAAGGGCATCGCCCTACCTCGCACTCGGTTCGGTACCTCCAAGCTAGGAAGAGAAAGCACTCATGTCGAAGACCAAAGGTGGCGGTTCTACAAGGAACGGTCGCGATTCAGAGAGTAAGCGCCTCGGCGTCAAAGTATTCGACGGCGGCGTAGTTCACGCTGGGGCAATTATCGTGCGTCAGCGCGGAACAAAGATTCACCCCGGAGAAAACGTCGGCATCGGCGGCGACGACACCCTGTTTGCGCTAGCTGACGGCAAGGTCAAGTTCGGTTCACGACGCAATCGCAAGATCGTGAACGTCTTCCCTGCAGCTGAATAAGCCTGCAGGAGGCTAGAGAATGCCGACCGGAAGGTCGTTGCGGTTCCAGCCCAAGAGTTGTTGAGCTTGTAAAAATGCGTATCGGTCAGTCATGCCACCTACATAGGTGACCGCCTGAGCGAGGGCCTCCTCCGAGTCGGATTCTGGCGCCGTTTCTGTTGCTTGTAGTGCCGGCAACTGATTTGGGTGGGATCCATGATGCTCAACCAGCGCACGTAGAATCCGAATCACGGTTGCGGACTGGGCGAGTGACTCTGCACGCATGTAGATCTTCTCGTAGTTGAACCGGCGAAATTCAGCGAGGGCTTCGGCTAACGAGTCGGTCATACCGATCTGCCCGGTCTCCCTTGCAGCTTGAACTACAGCGGAGATGAACGAACTGAGTTGCTGGCTTCTGCGCTCCCCGCAGCGCTCGCGTACGAGTATCGGAAGTTCTTCTGGCATCACGATTCCCACGTGTGCAGCATCTTCAAAGTCGTGGCATACATAGGCAATGCGGTCTGCCCAAGAGACAACCTCACCTTCGGGGGTGAGCGGTGCTGGCCGCGACCAAGAGTGATTGCGGATTCCGTCGAGCGTCTCGCTACACAAGTTGAGGGGCCGCAGAACAGTATCTGCACCCCAGACGGCGTGATCGTAGCCACCGGGTATGTAGGGGGAGAATGCGTCTTCGCTTGCGTGGCCGCCTGGCCCGTGACCGCAGTCGTGGCCCAGCGCGATTGCCTCGGTGAGCGCCAGATTGAGTCCGAGTGATCGAGAGATTGCCACGGCAACTTGAGCAACCTCGAGAGCGTGGGTGAGCCTGGTTCGTTGGTGATCCTCGGGAAACACAAAGACCTGGGTTTTGCCCGACAACCTTCGAAACGCCGGACTATGCAAGATGCGGTCTCGGTCGCGTTCGAAGCATGTGCGTTCTGGGTCTGGCTCTTCGGGTACGACTCGATTGCCGGCTCCTGCAGAGGCCGTCGCTCCACGGACGAGTGTCAGTTCCTCTAGGTGTTCACGCGTAGCGCGGTTCATTTGCGCAGCGATTCCGATATGGGCTGTGGAGTCAGAATGAGCCAGACGAATTGGTTTCTCGCCGATTTGATGGCCGCCCATCGTCGAAGCCCAGAGGGCTGTGCGGTCCTCAGGCTCTGTGTTGTTGTTCGGCTCTGAGTTGTTCACATGGTCATATTAGAAGCCCGATGGGACAGTCCACGCGGGCTGCTCTGGATCTGCATAGTGAGCGGAGTGCTGACTCGTCGTATCCTTATGCTGTGTCGAACTTTGTAGATGAGTGTGGTCTAAACGTAAAAGGCGGAGATGGAGGCGCTGGATGTACCTCGTTCCGCCGAGAAGCGCACGTTGCCATGGGCGGCCCAGATGGTGGAGATGGTGGATCTGGGGGCGATGTTTGGTTAGTGGCGGACCGAAATGTTGCTTCGCTGTTGTCATTCCGAGATCACCCGCACCGTAAGGCAACCAACGGCTCACATGGCTCGGGCAAGAAGAAACATGGTCATGGTGGCGATGACCTCTTTGTCCATGTGCCTATCGGGACCACGGTCAAAGACCGTGATGGAGAGATCCTGGCTGACCTTGTCCACGATCGTGACCGCTGGCTAGCAGCCGAGGGCGGCATCGGCGGAAAAGGCAATGCGAAATTCCTATCAAATAAGCGTCGCGCACCGGGGTTTGCTGAGCAGGGTGAGATTGGCCAAGAGCGCTGGATGTGGCTCGAGCTCAAACTCATGGCAGATGTTGCTCTCGTTGGATTTCCCAACGTCGGAAAGTCCACGCTGATCTCACGCATTTCGGCGGCGCGCCCAAAGATTGCCGACTATCCGTTCACTACCTTGGTTCCGAACTTGGGTGTAGTTCGGATCAACGAGGGAAATGGTCTTGCCTTCGAGATGGTTGTTGCAGACATTCCTGGTCTGATTGAGGGCGCTGCCGAGGGTAGAGGTCTGGGCCATCAGTTCTTGCGGCATATCGAGCGAGCACGGGCGCTGGTCTTACTGCTGGATCTTTCTCCGCTCGCCGAGCGATCACCAGAAGAACAAGAGCGGGTATTGCTGGCTGAACTAGAGAGTTACCGCCCCGACATGTTGGACCGTCCGCGGGTGCGCATTGGTTCGCGCTCCGATATGGCCGAGGGCGACCAGGCCGCACAATTCGATGGCCTCTCAGTGTCTGCAATCACTGGTGCTGGGGTGCCCCAACTTTTGGGTCTGCTACGACGGGCCGTAGAAACTGCGCGAGCGAACGAGCCTGAATCCGATGGATTTGTGACGCTGCGTCCTGTCGCAGAGGGAATCAAGATTGGGAGAAGGGACGATGGCAGCTTCGAGGTGATCGGCCGCGAAGCAACCCGCGCAGTTGGGCTCTCTGATATGACCAATTCCGAGGCGCTCGATGTGGCTCGGGAACGACTCACCAAGCTTGGCGTCGATCGTGCGCTGGCTCGTGCTGGGGCTCGCAATGGCGATGTTGTGCATATTGCGAAGTTCAGCTTCGACTATGAATCGGACGACACACTCGAGGTTCAACCCTTTGACGATGCGGCCCCAGTGGCTCGGCATCGTAGAAACCGCGAAGCCCATACGGGTGATTGGCTTGAGGAGGAACCGCCCTCTGGAACACCTGCGGGCGGTATCTCGTATGTGAGCGAGTCTCAGGCCACCGAAGTAGATATGAATGACTCCGATCTTAACGTCTCCGAAACGGCCGTCTCCGATATGGACGACTCAGATATGAACGAATCCGATGCAGAGACCGAAGTTATCTACGTGCAACGAGGGTCGAGCCCAACATGAGGTTGGTAGTCAAGATTGGTTCCTCGAGTCTGACCGATGACAACGGGGTCATTGCTTCAGAGTCCATTCATAAGCTCAGCATTGAGTTGGCAGAATTGCGCTCCTTGGGCCATGAGGTCGTGGTTGTCTCTTCCGGGGCTGTGGCCTCGGGGTTGCCACTTCTTGGCTTCGATGCAGCTTCGCGTCCGACTGATTCAACAACGCTTCAGGCCGTCTCGGCCGTAGGTCAGGCTCGCCTGATGCAGACCTGGAACGAGCAACTCGCTGAGCAGGGCCTTGTCGCAGGACAGGTCCTGTTAGCTCCTCATGACTTCATGGTACGCGCTCAGTATCTGTTTGCCCGAGGCACACTCGAACGTCTCATCGAACTCGGAGTTATTCCCGTGGTCAATGAAAACGATGCAGTCGCAGACGATGAGATTCGCTTTGGCGACAATGATCGCATTGCGGCCCTTGTTGCTCACCTCATCTCTGCAGATCTGCTCGTATTGCTGACAGATATGCCGGGTCTGATGAATGCTGATCCCCGCAGCACTGTGCAAGCCTCGCTGATCGAAGAGATCATCGAGATTGATCACGAACTTGAGCAGTTGGCCGGGGGAGCCGGGTCGGCTCGCGGTAGTGGCGGGATGGCCTCGAAGTTGTCTGCTGCCAAGATCGCCGCATGGTCTGGAGTTCGAACTGTGATCGCTGCTGCATCGCGGCCAGAGGTTCTGCGTGATGCTGTCAATCAGGTTCCTGGTGTGGGAACCACGATTCATGCTCGCGACAATCAGTTATCGGCCCGAAAGCTCTGGATTGCATTTGCGCTGCCATCGGCGGGTCGGATTCAAGTGGATGCCGGTGCAGTCAAAGCTCTGAGCCAAGGTGGAACTTCTTTGCTAGCTGCCGGGGTGAGGTCAGTCGACGGGCAGTTCGAGGCGTTCGAAGCAGTAGAGATCGTCGACGAATCCGGCTCTGTGATCGCCAAGGGCTTGACGCGATTGAATGCCCAGTCGGTTCAAGAACTCGCGGGTCGTCGCTCCTCTGAGTTGGCAGGCCGCTCAGGCGAGATTGTGCACTGCGATGATCTCGTTATCTTGCCCTAGGCAGGCTCGTCCGAACGAAACTTAGGGAGTGTCTCCGGTAGCAGTTGCCGCCTGGCCCTCTTCGGGGGAGGTTGCTGCGGTTGCCGTGTCAGCAGCAGGGTCAGCAGCAGTGGTTTCGGCGATACCGAGCTGAGATCGAATCTCTGAGAGCCGGGCATTCGCCTCGTAGTTCACCGAGGCTTGTTCTACTTCGAGCATCTTGGACTCAACAGACATGCCCTGGATCTCTGAGGTTCCCTTGGCCTTGGCGTAGCGAGTCTCGATCTTCTCCCGCACCTCGTCAAGAGTCGGAACATCCTGGCCAACTTGCTCTGTCAGCGAGGACATAGCGGTGTTCATCTGCTCCTGCATCTTTGCTTGGTCAAGCTGTGACAGCAGCTTTTGCTTCTCTGCCAACTTCTGTTGAAGCACTCGCGAGTTTTGCTGCACAGCTGCTTTGGCCTGATCGGAGGCTTGCGCTGATTGCAGAGCGAGTTCCTTGAGAGTTGCGGCCTCAGACTCTTTGGAGATGAGCTGATTTGCGAAGGTTTCAGCAGTGTTGAGGAACGCAGCAGCCTTCTCCGCGTCCCCGCTCTTTGCGGCCTCATCGGCCATGATCACAGCTTGTTGTGTATTGCGATTGAGCTTCTCTAGCTCATCAAGCACCTTTGCCAATCGCATCTCGGTCTGCTTCTGATTGGCGATGACGTTTGCAGCCTGCTCTTTGAGGCGCCGGTGCTGCTCCTGAGCCTCGGTGATTGCCTGCTCGAGCTGAATCTTGGGATCAGCATTCTCGTCGAACGTATTCGAGAGCTTGGCACCCATGTATTTCCACCATTTTTTCAAAGATTTCCACATGGCCGACAGCCTAACGGCAAGACCGCATCAAGGTCGTACAAGTTTCACAACCCGCTTTGTCATGCCCCTGACCCTCCGGGGAGGGTCAGGGGCATGACAGAACGGGGGTTTGGTGCTTAGCCGCTAGTGGCAGAAGAACTGCTCCGTCGGCGGAGTCGGTTAACGAACGGGTCGAAGCCGTAGGGCCGAAACACCAGCGTGGCCACAGCGAAGACGGGAATGGCCACGGCTAGGCCGACTAGTAACTCGCCTAGGTCTCCAAGATGTGGCCGTGCCCACAGAACAGCCGCTGCGAGCGCCACAATGACACAGGCCGATACCAAGAGAGATCGCATGAGCATCCACAGTGTTGCCAACGTGAGTAAGCCGTGGACATGGCGATTGAGCACGATCACGGCAGCCACTGCCGCTGCGCAATAAGCGAGCGAGTATGCAAGTGACAAGCCGGTTTGCCCGATGACTGCGACTAGCGGAATGACGAGGGCCACGTTGAGGGCATTCTCAAACAGGTTTAGGTAGAACGGTGTACGAGTGTTTCGGCGAGCATGAAGGGCTCGAACGCAATACAAGAACACGGCAAAAGCGGGCATGCCAACGCTAAACCCGATCAGCATGGTGAGGGTCTCTTTGGTGGCGGCTGCATCGAACTCGCCCCGTTGCAGCAGGAGTGCAATGAGGGGCCTCCCCAGAAGGAAGTAGGCGGCAGCTGCAGGAATCATGAACGTCAGTAACAGGCTAAGACCTTCGCGGAACTTCTCTACGTAAGCGGCAGTGTCACCATTATTGGCCGCAGTAGCCAGCTCCGGCAGGACCGCTGTCATCAGCGACACAGCAATCAGGCCGTATGGCAATTGAAAGAAAATAAACGCATATTGGTATGCAGACACGGCTCCGGTTCCTGCACCTCGGGCCAGTGTCAGCACAATGAGCAATGCAATCTGGTTAGAAATTGCAAACCCAACAGTCCAACCCGAGAGCCGAAGCACTGATCGCACTGCGGGATGTCGAGGGCGAAAATCCCAGCGCAGCGAGATATCAGCACGCCGCAGGGCAGGCATGAGTGTTGCTGCCATTGCCGCCACACCTGCGGTGGTGCCAATAGCTAAGACATAGACCGTGCTGAGCGAATTCTCACCCTCTGCAGGATCGATCACCTTGTAGACAAAGAGCGCAGCGAGGGAGATGATCAGGTTGGTCAGCACCGGCGCAAACGCAGGCGCAGCAAATCTTCGGCGGGCATGCAGCATTGCAGTGGCCAAGGTTGTGATGCCGTAGAAGAAGATCTGCGGCAGCAGGAGCATCAAGAAGTCGTCACCAATGATGAGTTGTTCAGTCCGGTTACGGCCCCGGACCGTCAGCGCAAACAATTGATTGATCCACGGAGCTAGCAGCACTGCAACAAGTGCAAGCAGTGTGATTGCTACGAATCCAACCGTGACCATGACCGAGGTTGCATCGTCTGCATCGGGGTCTGATTTGGCGTTCTGATTTGCTTGGACAAAGAGGGGTACGAGGGTCGAGGACAGCACGCCGCCGATGACAAGTTCGTACAAGATGTTGGGAGCCGTATTGGCCAAGTTGTAGATGTCGCTCATGCTGCTCAGTCCAAGAGCAGTCGTTAGGGCAGCTACTCGCACCAAACCGCTTGTGCGAGACAACATGGTGCCAATCGCTGGCGTTGCGCTTGCCCCGAGAAGGCTGCGCCCACCGCCTGTTGACTCTTCTGCTGCGGCCTCATCTACAAAGTCCTCGTTCACCCAGGTCTCATCAGCGAGTTTGTCGTTCTCCCACCCTTGCGGATTTGATTCCGGTGTTGGGCTCGATTGGGGGTAGGGGCTTTGCGCTACTTCATGAGTGGCCTCGCCCTCTAGTTCATTCACACCGAACCTGAACTTGTGCCGAGTTGTGGTTCCCCAGGCTCCTCACCTTTGGGAGTACTTCCCTGCGTCTCCTCGACGGCTTGGCGAAGTGCTTCCATATCGTTGACGATGGAGTCCACTTCAGCTCCAAGGCCCCCAAGTCCGCCTAGGTCATCAGTGCTCGCCTGACTGACAGACAACTCCACGGTTCGTGTCACCAACTCATCGATGCGGGCATCGAGGAGGAGTAGTTGGTCGTAGGTGTCGCCGATGGTCGAGTCGAGGCGCTGTGCAGCAGAGAGTTGGGCTTGCAGTGCTTGTATTTTCTGATCTGATCGTTCCGTGCGAGCTGCCGACTGGGCTTGTTGAAGTTCGGCAAAAATTGTTTCGCTACTGATCTGTCTTCTACCAAGAGTGAGCTGATTGCCAGCCTGTGCAATGGTCCAAGCCTCGTCCACTCCGCTCTCTAAACGTTCCCCCAACTCGCCAAGACGCTCCTTCAGCGGTCCGTCCTGCATGCCTTTGAGAGCTGCGCCGTACCGTTTTCGGGCATCCAGAATCTCCTTCATGAGTGACTGCCAAGGTTCGACTAGCGATCCGGGTGAAATTCTGGGTCGTGCTGAGTTGCGAGGAACCGAACCAAGAACCCGGGCCGTAAAGGCTCCTGCGCCAACGAGCACAATTCCAATGGGGTTGAGTCCCAACAGAATGGCAGCAGATGCGCCCGCTGCTGTCACCAGAATCGCCGAAGGCGAGGTGATAGCGCGAGCCACCTGTGGAGTCAGAAAACGGTCACGAAACGACGGCATTGCACACCATGTTTGCAGGGGTTCGGGCTAAAGGGTGGTGACTCATTGTTGAACGAGCGAATTACCCCTAGAAGTTGCTCACCACAGCGGCAAACACTTGATTGATTGTGGTCGCATCAGTTGCCTGATAAGCAGTCGCGTTCGAGGCTTCAGAGATTTGACGCAGCTCTCTCGGGTCGGCTCCCGTGCCGTATGCGACCGTAAAGATGCGGACAGGTTTTGAGTTCTCGCCATCGCTATTCAGCTTCACATCGGCGAGCAGCGCAGCGAACTGCTTTTTGTCATCCTCTGGCGTGCCGTCATCGTTCATTCCATCCGTGAGCACCACAACAGCGTTGATCAACTCGGGGTCATAGGCCTCGAGCATGTCGTTGTAGGACTGTTGCGTCACGTCATAGAGCGGCGTTCCCCGCAGTGGTTGAAGTGTGCTGACCTGATTGATGAGAGCCTCACGGTTTGGTCCAATTGGAGCGACGGGGCTGAGATCGGTGACGATCGGGGTGCCATCATCGCTGGTCGTAAAGATCCGCAAGCCGACTAGGTCCTCGGGTTTGAAATTGCCGAGGCCGTTGCTGACCGCTTCTTTGGCTAAGTCCAGCTTGGTTGGACCAGAGGGATCCGCTGGGTCGGCCGGGTCTCCCATCGAGCCCGAAACATCGAGCACAAGCATCACCCGAGCGCCCTTGCGTTGGGTGGCCCAGGCGGAAAGCAGGTCAACCATGACCTTGCCCGAGGGTACCCCCAGCAAGGTGGCCGGTTGGTCAGGATTCACGCCGTTTGCAGCAACAATCGGGGCCGCAAGTGGAACCTCGGGATTGCCCGGCCGAAACCCGTACTTGAGCACCTTCTTCTGGTTTGCTGGTTGCTGTACATAGGCCTGAAACTTTTCTGCAGCGGCAGCTTCGGCTGGTGACACCCACGGTGCATCAAGGATGAAGAAGGGGTTATCTGAGTAGAGCGTGCCCTCGGTCGGGTAAATCGCAACCAAAGGAATTCGGGGCTTCTTCGGCTTCTCTCCCTGATCGAGGACGCCATCAGGATTGCCCTTGTTGTAATCAATGAGCGACTTCTCTTCTACGGCAACTGCACTGGCGTAGGTCAGAGCAGTTCCTCGGCGATCCGCCCGGTACCAGTTGTTCAGAAACGTCATCGTGATATCGCCATAGTGAACTACAGAGGATTCAATATCGGTTCCCGCTTGAATCACTGCCGGCGAAGCAAGGTCTTCAGAAGAGAGGTCGCTGGTCTTGCCTGTTGCGGCGTAGGTCTGCGCAATCAGCGCAGACAGCCCCGAAGTGGAGTAATTCGGATTCGTCTTACCAAGGCGGAACGGGCCCCATTCGGGGTGGCCGTACTCGGCCCAGCCTGCTGGGGACTGAGCGAGTCGCAAAATGTCTGCCCAACCAATTGGTTTCTCTGGATAACCAAGCGCCTGCGCCATTGGTGCTGGCATGGCAATGACAAGCGGAGTCAGCATGAACGAGGTGGCACCCGTTGGTGCCATTGGCGGCTCGCCAGCATCGGCGAGCTTCTGGTTCAAGATCGTTCCCCAAGTACTTGAGGCAGGTGACCAAATAACCGGGGCCGGACCATTGACAGCCTCATCCCACCCCTCTGACAGAGCCGTCATGGCGCTACCCGAGGACTTCGAGCGCACATCGACAAACACGCATTTCCCTTTGAGGGTGGCTTGCTGCGAATCGTTGAACGTATCGGCAAGATCACCCAGAAGGTCGATCTTTTCTGAACTCACCGTCAGGTCAACGGTGATGCAGGAGTCACGTCGCGGGTCGGCAGCCTCTTCAGGGGTTTCGGATTTTTCTGCCTGGCTTGAGCCGCCGACACAAGCAGCGGCAAGTAGCGAGCATGCCAACACGGTGGCCGTAAAGAGGACATGTCTTTTGCTTTGGCGGCTAGGACTGCGGGGGGTGCGGTTGGTTGTTCCGGCTGCTGAGTGTGCGGTGGTCATCATCAAGTCTCCATTTCGCTGGCTGAATATCTCAAAGCTGTCTACATCTGGCGTTGGTACTGGTACTGGTACAGGTGCTGAGGGATTCTTCTTCATGAGTCCCACATGTCTCGAAGAACCTGTAGCACCCCAGCACCGGGCATGTTCGACGGTGAGTCCTGGTCAGAGGTGTTCCAGTTGGATTCCGCCAGCAACTTAGTGAGGACTTCACTGTTCACCTGGTCGAGCGCATCCTTTGCATTAACCCCACTAGCGGGGACAAGCCGGACCTGAGCAATCACTGGTTGGGCAGGAGCACCTTTCGGCGCGGGGAGAGGGTTGAACTTCTTGGAACTCGTGGGGAGTGAGGCCACCTCGGAACTCAGGGCGCCAACAGTTGTAAAAGAACCCTGCTTGGCGACGGCATCACTTAGCGGAGTTTGGCTACCGAGCTGAACAGTCCGACTCTTCTTGGTGAGTTGCTCAAACCACCCGATGAACGCTGCATCCTCAAAGTCGGCAGCCGAGTAACTGCTACTGCCGAAGAAACTGTTTGTTGCATCAGCCAGCACTGCTAGGCCAGCACCTGTGTTGGGGGAGGCCATACCGATGCTTTGCGGCTGAGGTAGGGACGGATTCACGCCGAGGCATTTCCAAGTGATGGTTCCGCCGCAGGCCTCCTCTAGTTCCGTTTGGCCAGACTTGGAGGTAACGATCTGGGCAGGGGAACTCCCGAGCACCGGCGAAGCCTTACCCAGAATTAGCTCAGCATTTCCGGCGAACCTTCGGTTGTCTTGCACAATCTCGGCCCAAGGCCCAACAGTGAGCCAAGCATCAAACCCAGGGCCCTTTCCTTCGGGCAACAACGTGAGCCGGTCCGCAGTTGCTCCGGCCTCCTCGGTCTTCACAATCAGATTGGGTTGAGTCGCAGCTAGCGCGTTGCAGACATCGGCGAGTTCAACAGCGCACGTCAGGCGAAACGAAGAATCCCCGCCTGTTCCAGTCTGAGCTTGGGTGCTGTTATCCAAAGAGTTGCGCAGCGCAACGGACCCAAACACCATACCGATAGCTAAAACAATGGCAGCAAGGCGTTTCATACAGCATCCTGGTCGGGCTGCTCATCTGGCCGCGCCTCAGGCTGCGCGTCGGGCTCGCTCAAATCTGGCGCTCCTACATGTGGCTGGCCTAAATCTGGCTGGCCTAAATCTGCCGGCACTAGTGCAGTTAGGTCATGCTCGGTTGGCTCTTCAAACTTGACCACACGGCTGGCATGTCGGTTGACTGCGGCCTCGAACATGTTTCTGGCAACTCGGGCATTGCCAAAGCCTTTCTCTCTGGGCAAGGAGTCCAACTGAGCAGCAAAGGCAGTGCGCGCATCGGGGGTGAGTTCGTAGCGTTCTTTGGTTCCCATGCTGTCAACAATTTGCATGAGTTCTTCGGTGGAATAATCAGGGAACTCAATGGTTGTCGGAAAGCGAGACCGCAGACCTGGGTTTGCCGAAAGAAACTGTTGCATCTCTTCTGGGTAGCCAGCGACCACAAGCACCACAGAATCTCGGCGGTCCTCCATTAACTTGACGATCTGATCAATGGCCTCACGACCAAAGTCGTTCTCACCGCCCCGGACCAGCGTGTAGGCCTCGTCTATAAACAGCATGCCTTCTTCGGCTTCATCAAACTTGGCACGAACTAGCGGTGCAGTCTGCCCGACAAATCCGGCTACTAAACCAGAGCGGTCGGTCTCTATCAATTGACCGCGGGCCACTACCCCAAGGGTGCGATAAATCTGTGCCAACAATCGCGCAACGGTTGTCTTACCCGTGCCGGGATTGCCAGTGAAGACCAGATGATTGCTGGTCTCCATAGTGGGCAAATTGCGTGCAGCACGAAGGCCCTGCACGCAGAGAAAATCGGCAACTAGGTGAACGCGTTCCTTTACCTCGTGCAGGCCGACGAGTGTGTCGAGCTCTGCGAGGAGTTCTTCGAGTGGGCGCTCAGGGGGATCAGCCTTTGCAGTGACTGTCTCTGATTCTGCTTCTGGCTCAGCATTTTCAACGGGTTCGGCACTGCGCTTGGGCTGAGCGCCTTTCGGACCCGCCAAAGTTGCCGCCTCTGCTGCCGAAGATCTCATCCCGGCGAGCAGCTTTGACCTGAGCGCAGAGATAGCAGTCAGTTCGGCTGCAGAGGTGACCACATCTAAGGATGCGACGACATGGGCAATATCTAATGAGCGGTTGTAATACTGCTGGGCTAATTCGGTGCCTTGTCGAGCGTCAGCATCGGCCAGAATCCCAAACAGTTCCGAGTCGGTTTCTAGCCAGTGGCGACGGCCGACTACTAGGTCGCTGCCACGAAGTGTTTCTGGGGTGGCCAGCAAGAGCTGAGTATCTGGCAGTCGGTGACCGAAGGCCTGAATCAGGTTCTCGAGTTCGTCGGTTGTGTGACGTTGATCGGCATCGATCATGGCAGTAGCCAGATTGAATGCCTCGACGGTGACTGCAGAACGCAGATCCTGAGGATTCACGTCCGGAAGCTGTGCCGTGGCAGAGATCAGCGCGTGTGTGAGATCCTCAACAAAGCTGTCGACAACAGCGTCGAGTACGGAAGTAGACACAGCTAAAGAGTACCGGGGCTGCTGTGGTCGCGAGCCATCGTTATAAGAGTTTGGGCCAATACTGGGGCAAAGGCTGAGTGGCTCATTATCCAAGTCAGTCCCTCCACAGGGGCAGCTATCCTGCTGGGATGACAACAACGCCAATGCCAGAACTCGCTCGGAGAGCCAAGCAAGCTTCTCGGGGGCTGGCAACAGCTTCAACCTCTACCAAAAATGCTGCGCTGCTTGCTGCTGCGGATGCACTAGAAAAGAACACGGGGTCCATCTTGGCGGCCAACGCTCAAGATGTCAGCAACGCAGAGGGTGCAGGAATCGCCCCCGGCTTGGTGGATCGTTTGCGGCTCGATGATGGACGCATTTCTGCAATGGCCGGTGGCTTGCGACAGGTTGCAACCCTGCCAGACCCCGTGGGAGAGGTTCTTGACGGTTGGGTTCGGCCAAATGGCCTGCGAATCAGCAGAGTCAGAGTGCCACTCGGTGTGATTGCAATCATTTATGAGAGCCGACCTAACGTCACCTCGGATGCGGCCGGACTGTGCTTGAAGTCGGGGAACGCTGCATTTCTGCGTGGGTCCTCCACAGCGATTCACTCGAACATTGCAATTGCGCAAGTGCTTCGATCGGCCGTGAGCAGCGTTGGCCTACCCGAGGATTCGATCATTCTGGTAGAGGACTCCTCTCGTGAGGCTGCCGTTGAATTCATGCAGCAGCGAGGGTTTGTCGACTGCCTGATACCTCGTGGCGGCCCATCGCTTATCCAGTCGATTTTAGAAAACGCCACTGTCCCGTATGTCATCGACGGCGATGGAAACTGCCACGTGTACGTGGATAAAGATGCCGATCTGCAGATGGCCGAGTTGGTCCTGATCAACGCAAAGACGCAAAGGCCTTCAGTCTGTAACGCAGCGGAATCGCTGGTTTTGCATAGCGCGATTGCAGAACAGTTCCTGGCTCAGGTTGATGTATCACTGGCCGCAGTTGAACTTGTCGGAGATGACCGCTCTCAGCAGATGCTCGGTCGAATCGGAGCAGCAACCGAGGCAGACTTTTCTACTGAGTTCCTTGACATGAAACTCTCGGTCAAAGTCGTGGATTCGCTCGACGAGGCAATTCTGCATGTGAACGAACACAGCTCAGGCCACTCGGAGTCGATCATCACAGGCGACTATGCAGCAGCCGAGAAGTTCTTAGCTCAGGTCGACGCAGCTGCAGTGTTGGTTAACGCCTCAACTCGTTTTGTGGATGGCGAGGAGTTCGGCTTTGGGGCAGAGATTGGAATCTCTACACAGAAGCTGCATGCACGCGGTCCAATGGGCCTACAGCAACTCACTACGGCCAAGTTTGTGGTTCGCGGCGACGGGCAGACTCGGGGTTAGGCCTCAACGCTGCGCCTTTACGGCAGCGGTTTATTCAATTGCGAGCAGGACAACTTCAAGTTGCCCGCCGGGCGAGTCGTAGACGATGGTCTCGCCGATCTTCGAGCCAAGCAGTTTTTCTCCTAGTGGGGAAGTTGGAGACACTAGGTGGACGTCTTCGCGTCGCTCTTCAATGGATCCAACCAAATAGCGCTCAGCCTCATCGTCTTCTTCGTCGCTGTATTTCAGGAGGACAATCGATCCAGAGACAACGGTCTCTGAGTCCGAGTTGTCCACAATGGTGTAGTTCTCAAGAATTCCAAACAGCTGAGCGACTCTCCCCTCCATTTTGGCCTTTTCTTCTTTTGCAGCGTGATATTCGGCGTTTTCCTTTAGGTCCCCATGTTCCCTAGCGCGCTCAATCTTGTCAGCCAACTCAATTCGGCCGTGAGTGCGAAGGTACTCAAGTTCCTCTACTAGGCGATCGTATGCAGCCTGAGATAACTCGTGAGTTTGTGCCATCGCCACAGAATAGTTGCACTCGCTGAACCCAGTGCCACAGATGGGTGCCTGTGGAGCCGCTGCTGTAGCTTGACTGCTGTCCGGATCACGGTCGCAGTTCCCATTTCGATGCGGAGAGCCCCATAGGAGCAGTATTTCCATGACTTACAAGATCGGCGTAATCGGCGGCGACGGAATTGGCCCCGAGGTCATAGCCGAGGCCATCAAAATTATTGATGCAACGGGCGTGAGTTACGAGCGAACTGACTACGACCTAGGCGCACACCGCTACTTGCAGGATGGCACCGTGCTCAATGACGAAACTCTTGAGGAGTGGCGCGGTCTTGATGCACTGCTGCTTGGTGCAGTTGGCGACCCTGCGGTTGGTGTCTCTGCCCCAGCAGGACTCGTAGAGCGTGGAATTCTGTTGCGCATGCGCTTCGAATTGGATCAGTACATCAACCTGCGCCCATTTCACCTGCCCCCAACTTGTGACTTTGAAGTCATTCGCGAAAACACCGAGGGCACCTATGCCGGAGAGGGAGGGTTCCTGCGCAAGGGGACCCCGTTCGAGATTGCAACCCAAGGTTCGGTGAATACCCGCATGGGAGTAGAGCGCTGTATTCGCTTCGCCTTTGAGCGTGCGGCAAAA
>ERZ888423.521-NODE-521-length-38733-cov-11.130022_pt1 | contig 38733 bp, 29 predicted proteins | sample MGYA00520523_ERZ888423 | MGnify/ENA primary metagenome ERZ888423 (study PRJEB32303, sample SAMEA104408611) | aquatic metagenome | biome: Brackish water; feature: Pelagic; material: water | place: Baltic Sea | collected 2014-06-08T10:24:00 | depth 30,27 m ... | reverse complement strand
AGCGATCAAATTATCCAACCTTAGGCGATTCCGCCTAAGGTTGGTTTGATCTAGCATTCTGCGCCGCCGCCATGGAGAGAGACGATGACCGCCCCCTTGCTGTTCGGCATTCAGACCAATGGCCTGATGCATGCCGGCGCCGACCCGATGCCCGACCTCGCGACCCGCTTTCAAATGGCGGCGGACGCCGGATGTTTCGACTATGTCGACAAGACGCCGGACCCCGATCAGGTCGAGGAATTTCAGGCGCTCAGCCAGCGCCATGGCCTGCCGATCCGGGCGGGTGGATGGTTCTATGCGCTTGGCGCGGACGAAGCCTTGCTGGAGCATAATCTCAAGCTCGGCGGCAAGCTCGGGTCCCGGGTTCACAATGTGCAGATCAAGCTGCTGCATGCCGACGGCCATGTCGTGACCGACGACGAGGTGATGGCCGCATATCTCCGCGCCGCCGAGATCGGCGCGGAAGCAGGCTGCATGCCTTGCTTCGAGGTGCATGTGAACATGTGGTCGGAAGATTTTCCGCGCGTCGCCAAGGTCGCCCGCATGGTCGAAGCGCGGGGCGTGGAATTCAACATGACGCTCGACCATAGCCACGTCATCTTCAAGATCGACAATCCGGGAGAACAGGCGATCTTCGATACCGCCGCCAAGGTCAGAAGCGGCGCTCTCGTGCTCGACCCGTTCAAGCCGGGAAACGTGATCGAGGAATGGGTCGCGGCCGGCTGGGTCCGCCATGCCCATGCCCGCGCGGCCGTTCCGAACAACCCGAAGAATACGGCAGGCAGCCACCCGGACGGCAAAGTCGGCCGGGGCATTCAGTATCCGTTCGTCGAACCGAAGCCCGGCGCCTACCACGCGCCTTTCGATGCAGCCTTGCTGGAGCCCTGGAAGGAAGGCCTGCGCATCCTGTTGCGGCATCGGTCCAAAGACGTAGGCGCAAAGCTTGGCCAGATCTCGACAGAGTTCATTCCCGGCCCGGACTACGGCATGGGATGCGGCTATTCCTTGCTGGAACAGGCCGTCGCCTGCGTCGGCTGGATGCGCGGCGAAGCAAGCGCCCTCGGCCTATGAGGCAATGCGCGCGTTCCGCCTGGATCAGTCGTCGTCGGCGTCCTGAACCTGCGACCGTTTTTGCAAGACCGCTTCCACAGCTTCGATCAATTCCGCGTTCTGAAAGGGCTTGATGATCGTCGCCGCCGCGCCGGTCGCGTCCGCGACGGCCAGCGCCTGCTCCAGCGATCGGCCGGGGCCGCCGCCCGACATGACGACGACAGGAAGATGCGGCCTCGAAGCCATCAGCCGATCGAGCAAGCCAAGGCCGCTGCCGTCGGGCAGCCAGAGGTCGAGCAACACGATGTCGAATTCGTCGCCGGCCTCGGCGAGAACCGTTTCGGCCGCCATGATCGAGCTGGCCTCGGCCGTCATATGGCCGGCGCCGGCCAAAACCGCCGCCAGGCCGGCGCGCACGAACTCGTCGTCATCCACAAGCAGGATATGGGCCATGGGAAAGTCTACTCCTGTCCAGCGCCAAGGGTTTCGGCCAGCGCAAGCACTGCGTCACGGAAGACTTTCTGTTCGACCGGCTCGATCGCCGCGATCGCGCCGGCAAGACGTTGCAGCGGATCGTCCGCCAATGCCGCTTCCCCGGCCGCGCTGAGATCATAGACCACGCCGCGCCCGTCTTCGGGGTTCGGACGCGCGACAATCAAGCCACGACGCGCCAATGCCGCGGCGGAACGGCTTGCCGTGCCAAGCGTCACGCCGAGATATTTGGCCAAGCCCGAGACATTACGGGCGCGCGGCCCTGCCCGGTGGAAATAGCGCAGCGACGGCCATTGTCCAGGCTGCAGGGTTTTCGGACCGCGCTCTTCATAGATCGCACGCGCGATCTGTTCGAACAGGGCGGCGACGCCCATGGCGTGACGGGAATGATCGGGCATTTTGAAAGCCATAGATTTATTGTTGGCAACACTTATATTCAGCAAGCGCCCATGAACGCAAGCTAAATTTGAGGCAGTAAGCCAAATTGCTTAAAAATTAGGCTTAGTCCAAAAAATCTCTACTTATATTCAACAGTTAAGCGACGCAAAGGCGGATATGGAACGTGGCGCCCTGGCCAGGGGCGCTTTCAGCGTCCAACCCGCCGCCCCAGCGTTCCGCGATGCTGCGGGCGATCGGCAAACCGAGACCGGCGCTGTAATGCGCGGCGCGGCGGGTGAAGCGCGGCTCGAAGATCTTCACAAGGTCGTCGGGTTCGATGCCAGGTCCGTCATCGGTCACGCTGATGGCGATCATCGCCGGTTTGCCGGCCTCGGCGTCCAGGGCGGCGACGCGAATATCGATGGCCGTCGCCTCGCCGCCGGCGTTGATGGCATTGCGCACGATGTTCAGCAGGATCTGCATCAAGCCGGTCGAGTCCGCTGTTACCGCGACCGTCGCCACCGCATCCGGCACGGTCCAGGTGATCGTCCGCGCCACCACGCCGAGAATCGCCCGCGCCGGGCTTAGCGCCTCAGCCACCGGAATGGGCGCGACATCGTCCGGCGGCAGCGCCACAAACCCCAGCATCTGCCGGGTGAGCGTCCTCGCGCGATCGATCGCCGCCAGGACGCTGGTCAGGTACTGCAAGGCCTTATCGTCATCGCCGCGCTTGATGGCTTGTTCGGTCAGGTCGCCGAACGACAAGGCCGGCTGCAGCATGTTCGACAATTCATGGGCGAGGCCGCCCGCAAAGAAATTCAGCGATTCGGACCGGTTCGCATCGGCGACGATCTTTTGCAGCCGCCGCCGCTCGCGCCCGGCGGCCAACTGGTCCGTGATATCCTGGATAATGCCGAAAATTACCAGCGCGCGCCCGGATGCATCATATTCAACCGTCGCCTCAATCCGGATTTCGCGGCGCGCGCCGTCGGTCTGGCGCAGGACCGACACCTGCATGGTGAAGCTCGGGACCCGTTGCTTGAGCGTGTTCGCCAACCCGGCCGAAAACCGCGCGCTTTCCCTTGCGCCAAGAACCAGCGTCAAGCGCTCCAGTCCGGTCAGGTCATCGTGGGCGTTCGCCAGGCCCAAAATCGCGTACATGCCATCGGACCAGAGGGTTTCCCTGGACGTATAATCGTAACGCCAGTGCGCGAGCTGCGCGATTTTCTGGGCTTGCGCGTAGAATTGCTCGCGAAACTCAAGCACGCTCTGATAGTGCGCGATCTCGGTGACGTCGCGCGCCAGGCCGAAAGCTGCGACGAGCTTGTCGTTCTCGTAGTCGAAGGTCGTTTCAACATGAACCACACGTTGCGAACCGTCGCGTCGACGCACAAACCGTAACGTATGGCCGTATCCGGAAGCCCGCTCGGCGACCGCCGCCTTGCCGTTTGCTTCGAACTCCGCGATCACGGCCGCCGGCAATACCGACGCCAGGCGGTATGTGCCGAGACGGTCCTCGTCGACGCCTGCCTCCAAACCGAACATCTCGTAGATCATGGGCGATAGATGCAACTCCCGCCGGGCGAAATCATTTCGGAAATGGCCAAGCTGCCCCATCCGTTCGGCCCGCAGCAACATCGACTCGCGGTCCGCCAGTTCGCGTTCGGCCTGGCGGAAGCGCGTGATATCCTGGGCGACCCCGATGCGTTCGGAGATCGCGCCCGTCTCGTTGAAGATCGGCTCCATCCGGACAGCCAGGATCCTGCTTTCGCCGCTGTCGGCCGCATGGATATCGACCTCGACATCATAGGCCTCCTCGGTCGCCATCAACGTGTCGCGACGTCGGCCGCTCTCGGCGATTTCTTCCGGCGTCATCACGCGCTTCAGAATATCGTCCATCGCGATCGGCCCGTCGGCCGGCTCCAGACCGAGAAGCTCGGCCAGAACTGGCGACGTCAGCACCTCGCCGCTTTCGGCATCGACGACAAAGTGCCCGACCCGCGCCAATTTCTGCGCTTGCTGATAGGCAAAGCGCTCCCGCGTCAATGCAGCCCGCAGTTCGGGCGATTCCGTGACATCCCAGGCAAAGTAGACGATTGAGGCGATATCCCCCGAAGGACCGCGAACCGGTCGGACAGCGATGCGCAGCAGGATCGTGGATAGGCCGTCAGCACAGCGTATCCGCGCGTTCAGGGTGTGGCGCTGGCCGGATTCGACCGCCATTGCCCGAGCCGACGCCAGGTCGGGGCCATCGACCTCTATCGCCAACGCCGCCAACGCCGCCAACGTCTCGATCGACGTGACGAACGTATCCTCCGCCATGCCCAACATTTTCTGAAACACCCGCGAAACCGTGATTGCGCCCGACTGACAGTTTTCGAATGCGTAGCCGACCTCGGCCGCATCGAGCGCGGCTTTCAGGATTTCATGCTCTAACAGGCTGTCAACGCCAGCGGGAAGCGCGTGTTCAGGCGGGTCGCCCATCTGCATCCTCCTTCTCAACCAGGTAGATCACGACCAACGCGTCTGCCTGGACGCGAATTGCCTGCGAGCCTGCCGGCGCGGTCTTCGCGAAAGAGTTGAACGTATGCGAGAGATCGCAGGGCGGGAAGGCGCCCGCGTCTCCCCGAACCGGGCAAAAATTTTTTACAGCGACCGCATTTTGGTGTTGCCAACAATTAAGCCTAATGCTACCTGCTTAAAACTTAAGTGTTGGCAACAACAAAACTCGAGCGTTTCTCCCCGCCCTTCGGCCAATTCGCCCGAAAGGCGGGCCGATCACTGTCATTCAATCAGAGCGCGGCCGTCGCGTCCCCTTGGACACGCCTTGCTCTAATCGTCTGCCCCACGGCAGCCGTCGCATGCGCGCAGTCGCCCGCCTGTCAGCGCGAAAGGACCTTTAACATGTCAGCATCCGATCATCTGAATTTCCTGATCGCCGACGATAGTGTTCTCGACCGATCGCTGATGCTTGCGTACGTCCAAAGCCACAACTGGTCGGCAATCTCCGTGTTCGATGGCGCGGCCGCGGTCCAGCAGGCCCGGGTCGAGCGCTTCGACGCGATGATCTTCGACTTCAACATGCCGCACCTGAACGGTCTGGAGGCGATCCACCAGATTCGTCAGGCCGGGCCGAATATGGATACCCCCTGCCTGCTCTGCACGGCCGGTTCGACGCGGCCGATCGAAGCCCAACTGTCCGGCGCCGAGAATGTCGAGCTTTTCCGGAAGCCGTTGCTGCACAGCGCATTCGTGTCCTGGTCGTCACGCTTGCGGTCCCAGCTCGCCGCGCCCTTTGGCAGAATGGCTATGGCCTGAATGACGGGTTCATCCGGGTCCCTTGCGGCCGACGGCTAATACGGCTGGCATCTCGAGCGTCAGCACGCCGTCGCCGCCCCGGGCCGCCATCAGGGCTTCCGCCTGCGCGACGATCTCCCGATTGATCCTGGGCTTCGCCGCTTCCGGCTGCGCTTCGAACAGCGCGCGGGTCCGGACGGTCGCCTTGGTCAGGTTCTCCAGAAGCGCCTGAGGCGTCGTTTCGCGGCGGATCGTCAACCTCTGGGTCGCGACCGCTGAAAACCCGGCCGCCTCGAGCGAGCGGGCGGCCTCGGCCGGATCGCCAAAGCGAAACATCGGCGGGCCTTCCGGCAGCGGCACGTTCAGGTCGCCGTGGGCCGCGATGGCGCTCCGGAAAATCTTGAAGGTCTCCACCTCCTCCGCCGGCCGCCAGACGCTGAAGGCATAGCGCCCGCCCGGCCGCAGCACGCGATAGGCTTCGGCGATCGCGCGGTCGGGGTCGGCGAAATGCAGCAATCCGAAGGCGCAGACGACCGCGTCGAAGGCCGCGTCGCCATGCGGCAGGTTTTCCGCATCCGCCTGGGAAAAGCGCGCGGCCGGGAAGACGGTCGCCGCTTTCGCCGCCATGGCCGCGGCGAAGTCCACGCCCTCCGCATCCGCGCCCCGCGCCGCCGCGAGCCCCGCCCCGTAGCCGGGACCGGTCGCGACATCCAGGAGCCGCATCCCACGCGCCGCCTCGCCAACGCAGCCGACCGCGTCCAGCAACGCCGCCGACGCAATGGGCGTCGACGCCTGGGTCACTTCGAAATACGTATCCGCGAGCCGTTCCCAGCCCGCCTGCTCGAACGCCTTGAACGCCTCATACATCTGGCAGCTTCTCCCCTCGACGGCGCGCGGCATCGACGCCATCATTCGAGCCGCACGGGGAGAAAGCTTATGCCGGAACGCTACACGCTGACAGGCCAGTTGCGCCGGGCCGCCAGGTCGGCCGGGGACAAGCCAGCGATCGTCCACGCGGACGGCGCCGCGAGCTTCGGCGAGCTCGACGCGCTCGCCGGCCGCTATGCCGCCGGCCTCGCGGCGCTCGGGCTCGGACCGGGCGACCGGGTCGCCACGTGGCTGCCGAACTCGGTCGAGCATTACGCCTTCGTCTATGCGCTCTGGCGGCTCGGCGCGATCAATGTCGGGGTCAACACCCGGTTCAGGGCGAAGGAGGTCGAAGATATCGTCGGCCGCTCCGGGGCCGTTCTGCTGGCCTATCAACCGGGCTTCAAGGATATCGACTTCGCCGGCATCCTGGCTGGCGTCGACGCCGGCGCCCTGGCCAGCCTGAAAACCGTCGTTGCGTTCGGGGCCGACCGCCGGGACCAGGTGCTGGGGCGGCCGTCGGTTCCACTCGCCGATCTGGCAAGCCATGGCGCGTTCGACGAGGACCGGGCGACGCCCGAGACGCCATGTCAGATTTTCACCACCTCCGGCACGACGTCCCGGCCGAAGTTCGTCCTGCACCGGCATCAGAGCCTCGCCATCCATGCCGAGCGGTTGCCGGCGTTCTGGGGCCTCGACCGGAGCGATGGCGTCCTGTTTCAGGCGGCGCCGCTCTGCGGGGTCGTCGGCCTCAATGTGGCGACGCTTGGCGTCGCGGCGATGCGGCCGCAGGTCATTCAGGCGGTCTTCGAGCCGGTCGCGGCGGCGGACCTCTTCGTCCAACATGGCGTCACGCACATGATCGGCATGGATGCGATGTACGAGCGCATGCTCGCCAGCCGTCCTGAACCCGTGCCCTTTCCCAAGCTGGCGCCGGCGCCGTCCTTCGGCGCCAACCCGCCGCTCGCGCCATATCTCAAGCTCGCGCGCGACCGAGGCCTGCCGATCTGCGCCGTCTACGGCATGAGCGAGTGCTGCTCGCTCTTCGCCTTCCAGCCCATGAGCTTGCCCGAAGCCGACCGCGTGATCGGCGGCGGCAAGCCGGTACATCCGGAAACCGAAGTCCGCGTCGTCGATCCCGAAACCGGCGCGATCCTGGCGGCGGGCGAAGCCGGCGAAATTCAGCTCAAGGCGCCGACGCTGCTCGCGGAATATGCCGACAATCCCGAAGCGACCCAGGCCGCCTTCACGGGCGACGGCTTCTTCAGGACCGGCGACCTCGGGCATATGCGCGCCGACGGCAGCTTTGTCTATCTGGCGCGCATGGGGGATGTCCTCAGGCTCGCCGGCTTCCTGACCAACCCGATGGATATCGAGAAGGAACTGGAGGCCGACCCCGCGATCCAGGAAGCCCAGGTGGTGCAAACCCGGATCGGCGCCCGCGACCGGGCTTTCGCCTTCGTGCTGCTGACCGGCGCCGCTCCCTTCGACGAAGCCCGCGCCCTGGCGCGCTGCAAGGCCCGGCTGGCGGACTACAAGGTCCCCGTCCGGGTCGTGCCGCTCGACGCGTTCCCGGTGACGATGAGCGCCAATGCCGTCAAGGTCCGTAAAACCGACCTCCGGCGCATGGCGGAAGACATTCTGGCGAAGGAGTCCGCCGCATGATCGCCCCCGCCCGCTATCTGAACCCGCGCACCGGCGCCGCATGGCCGACGGACCAGCCGCTCTGGCGCGCGCCCGACGACGGCGGCTATGTCAATCTGACGGCGGCGGGCGGCTTCGATCCAGCCGCCATCGACCGCGGCCAGGCGACCCTCTGGCGTTATGGCGCGATGCTGCGGCTCGAGGCGGCGGCCCCGATTTCGCTCGGCGAAGGTTGGACGCCATTACTCGACGGCGCCTGGAACGGCCGCCCCGTCGCCTTCAAATGCGACCACATGATGCCCTCCGGCTCCTTCAAGGACCGCGGCGTCGCAGTGATGATGGCCTATCTTCGGGGCCGCGGCGTCACGGCCGTGCTGGAAGACAGCAGCGGCAACGCCGGCTCCTCGGTGGCCACATACGCGGCGGCGAGCGGCATGACGGCGACGATCTTCGCGCCCGCCGCCGCGCCGCCCGCCAAGCTCGCCCAGATGCAGGCCCTGGGCGCGGACGTGCGCGCCATTCCGGGTCCCCGCCAGAATGCGGCGGACGCGGCGCTGGCCGAAGCCGCGAACGGGGTTTTCTATGCCGGCCACAATATCCAGCCGTTCTTCCTGGAGGGCTGCAAGACCCTGGCCTTCGAGCTTTGGGAGCAATTGGGCGGCAATGCGCCCGACCATGTCGTGGTCGCCTGCGGCCAGGGCGGCAACGTCATGGGCCTGGATATCGGCTTCCGGGAACTTCTGGCGGCGGGGCTGGTCGAGAGGGTTCCGGCGATCCACGGCGTTCAGGCCAGGCGGGCCGCACCCTATCTGGCGGCCTGGGAAGCTGGATCGGCCGCGCCCGTGCCGATCGACGCCCAGCCATCGATCGCGGACGGCATCACGTCCGCGAAGCCCGTGCGCTTGACCGAGGTCATGGCCGCCTGCCGCGAAAGCGGCGGCGGGCTGCTGGGCGTCACGGAGCCTGAAATCATCGCCGCCATGCGCGCCTTGCATCGAAGCGGCTATTTCGTCGAGCCGACGACGGCGGCCGGCGCGGCCGGGCTGACGCAATTGCTGGCGTCCGGCCGGATCGGGGCGGCGGAAAGCGTCGTGCTGGTCTTGACCGGGACGGGCCTGAAGGCCGTCGACGCGATCCGGAACGCCGGCGCCTGACCTGACCAAACGAAAAAGCCCGCCCTCGCTTGCCGCGAGGACGGGCTCATTCAATTGCCGATTCAGGTGACGGTTAGATCGTCGCTTCGATCGCGCCCAGGCGCTTCGTCAGCTTCAGGTTTTCGGAATAGTCGATCGGCACGGCGACGAGCGCCGGACCGTTCTGCTTGAAGGCTTCTTCGATGATGCCCCGCAGGTCCTCGCCCCTGGTCACGGTCTTGCCCCAGATGCCAAAGGCCTTGGCCAGCATCTCGAAATCCGGGTTCGTGAACGCCAGGTTCGAGTGTTGGCCTTCGAACTGGTTCTGCTGCTTCCACTTGATCAGGCCGTATTCGCCGTCGACGAAGACGACGCAAACGAACGGGATCTTGTTGCGGGCCGCGGTCTCCAGGTCCTGCACGTTCATCAGGAAGCCCGCATCGCCCATGATGCAGCCGACCTTCTGGTCCGGCAGCGCGAACTTGGCGCCGATGGCGCCCGGCAGCGCGAAGCCCATGGTGCAAAAGCCGTTCGAGATCTGACAGGTGTTCGGCTCATAGCAATTGTAGTAGCGCGACACCCACATTTTGTGCGCCCCGACATCGGACAGCATGATGTCCGACGGCCCGAGCGCCCGGCGCATTTCATTGACGACGCGCTGCGGCTTCATCGGGAAGCTGTTGTCTTCCGCCTCGGCCGTCAGATCGTCATAGATGCGCTGGCGCAGCTTGGCGTACTTCTTGATGTCGAACAGCGGCAGCTTGTCGCCGAAGCGCTTGTTCAGCTCCTCGTTGATGCCCCAAAGGCTGTCGGCCACATCGGCGACGATATCGACTTCAACCGGCAGCGCCACATCGACTTCAGCGGGCTCGAAGTCGATCACGATGACCTTCTTCGGCTTGCCCTTGTTCCAGAAGCCCGGCGCGTACTCGACCAGATCGTAGCCGGCGGCGACGATGACGTCGGCATCGTCGATCAAGAGGTTCACATGGTCCCGGCCCTGCAGGCCGATGGTGAACATGCAATGCTCATCGTCCATGGAGACCGCGCCCTTGCCCATGAACGTATTCACGACCGGAATGCCGGTTTTCTTGGCGAGACGGCGCAATTGCTGGGACGCCCGCTTCCGGACGCAGCCGTTGCCGGCCAGGATCACCGGGGTCTTGGCCCCGGCGATCAGATCGACGGCGGCCTTGATCGCCTTGTGATCGGCGGCGGGGCGGCGCACCTTGCGCGGCTCCAGCGGCTTCAGATCGACCATATGCTTGGCGATGTCTTCCGGCAGCTCGATCACGCAGGCGCCCGGCTTTTCGGCTTCCGCGACCTTGAAGGCCTTGCGCACGACTTCCGGAACGGTGCCCGCGTTGTAGATCGTCTGCGCCCATTTGGTGATCGGGCGGAACATGGCGATCGCGTCCATGTTCTGATGGCTTTCCTTGTGCAGGCGATAAGTGCCCGCCTGACCGATCAGGGCGACCAGCGGCGCGCGGTCCATGTTCGCATCGGCGACGCCGGTCACGAGATTGGTCGCGCCCGGCCCAAGCGTGCCGAGGCAGACGCCGGCCTTGCCGGTAAGCCGCCCGTAAAGGTCCGCCATGAAGGCGGCCGCCTGTTCGTGCCGGCACAGGATGAATTCAATCTTGTCGCTTTTGCGGAGCGACATCATGAAGTCGGCGTTTTCCTCGCCAGGCACGCCGAAAATGTACTTCACGCCTTCTTCTTCAAGGCATTGTACGAACAAGTCCGACGCTTTGATCTGAGCCATTGAATGGTCCCCCCATCTGCCAAAGACTTAGGCGGTAGAAGCTTCAGATGCCTCTACGCCCAATTAAAATTATGGCCGCCTCGCCCCGGCGGCCCCTGAAGCATACCGACCTTTCGATCGATTGTCGCGCTTACTGCGCGACAATCCGTCCCGGCAAGCAAAGATGCGGTTAAAGCGCGTCCAGCGCTGCCTTGACTTCGGCCTTCAGGGGGTCGGCGATCAGAAGCTTGGGCATCAGTTCGGTCCAGAGCGCGCGCGCCTTCTCCGTTTCGCCGCGCGCCGCCGCCGCCTGGCCCAGGCGCCACAGAACTTGTGGGTTCCCAGGCTGACGCGCGGCCGCGCGGTTCAGCGCCAGCTCGGCATCGGCGGTCACGACGCCAGCGTCAGCCGCGATCTGCACTTCCGCATATTGAATGAGCAAGGGCACATTGGCCGGCTGCAACAGCGTCGCCGCCTTGAGCGCCGACGCCGCCTTCGCATTATCGCCGAGCACCCGATAGGCGTTCGCCAGCCGGAGCCATCCGGCGAAGTCGTCAGGGTTCGCCGCCATCTTCTCGGCGAGGCCATCGACCATGCCGCGGATCATCTCGGCGCGCGCTTCCGGCGTCATCTCCTGTGCGGCCGCGATATCCTCCGCCGTCGGCCCTGGGGCGGCAGCGGAGGCGGCAGCGGGCGCAGCGTTGGGCGCGGGCGCGCCTTCCGGCCGCGCGGCGCCGGACTGAAGCATCGCGTCAATTTCCTGGAGACGCTCGAACACCGTCGCCCGCCAGGGCGCGTCAGCAGGGGCATTGTTCAGGAGCGACTGCAATTGGGCCCGGGCGCTGTCCAATGCGCCGCGCTCAACCTGCGCTTCGGCCAGATAGAAAATGGCGCGCGGATCGCCGGGCGCGAGTTCCAGAACCTCGGCGAAAGCCGCTTCCGGCGCGCCGGACACCTTGCCGTCCGCCGCCGCGACCAGAGCCTCGGCATACTCGCCAAGCAATTCCGGGCTCCGCGTCCCCGACCGGTCGAGCGCCTGCTTGAAGGCGTTGACGGCGTCTTCCAGGCGGCCGAGCGCGATATAGGAACGGCCAAGCAGGCCCCAGCGCTCGGGATCGTCGGGATTGGCCTGAAGCCCGGCCTCCAGCTTGGCGATCAAGGCCTCGAAGCTGTCATTGCCCGGATCGGCCCCGCCGGCAGCGCCGGCGCCGGCGTTCGCGGCGGCCGTGGCGGCGCCAGCGATCTGCTGCGGCGCTTCAAGGCTCGCGATCGTCGCCTGAACCGCCGCGCCGAACGCCGCGATCATCGCCAGGGCAAAGCCGCAGGCGGCCGGCCAGGCCGGGTTCGACTGCCGCCTGATCAGCCGCATTCCGGTATAGGCCGCCGCCGCGAGGGCGACGAGAACGGCTCCGATCCAGAAAACCATGCAAACGCCCTCGTAAAACGATATTGCGCAGCCCGTTGGCGCGAAGTCGCGCCACAGGCTATGATTGCCTACCAGCCCTTCGGAGCCGCTGCAAACATGTCGGATGACAGTTCAGGCCTCGCGTCCGGCGCAATAGAGACGCAGGGCCCGTCAGCAGAGCTAGAAAAACGCCTCGCGGACGGAGACGCCGAGCTTGGGCGCGCGCTCCTCGCGGAGCTCCGGCAAGCGCAAAAGATGGTCGCTGTCGCGGACATCGTCAATCGCCCCGGCGGCCTGGACGACATCCTGCCCGATCTCGTCGACCTGGTCGCGGCCTCCGTCGAGGCGGACCGGGCGACGCTGTTCCTGCACGACGCGGAAGCGAACATGCTGTTCTCCCGCGTCGCGAGCGGCGCTGGCGTCCGCGAAATCCGCGTGCCCGCGACCGGCGGGATCGTCGGCGCGGTCTTCCAAAGCGCCAGGCCCGAGATCATCGCCGACGCCTATGCCGATCCGCGCTTCAATCGCGCCGTCGACAAGAGCACCGGCTACAAGACCGACGCCATCCTGGCCGCCCCGGTGGCGCGCGGCGACGGCGCGGTCGTCGGCGTCGTCCAGATTCTGAACCGCAAGGCCGGCCCCTTCGAGCAGGCGCACCTGGACCTGGTCGTCGCCATGGCCCGCCATGCGGCGGCCGCGCTGGAGCGCATCTGGCTGACGGAGCGCCTGGACCGGGCCAAGCGCGATGAGGCGCGCCTGCTCGAAATGGCGGAATGGGTCTCCTCCGAGTTGGACCTCGACCGGCTGCTGACGCGCGTCGGCGCCGCCACGACCGAACTACTGGGCTGCGAACGCGCGACGATCTTCGTCCACGATCCCATGACCCATGAACTGGTCTCCCGCACAGCAAGCGGCGGCGACGTTTCCGAAATCCGCATCCCGAGCACCGCCGGCGTCGCCGGAGCCGCCTTTACCTCCCGGCGCATCGACAATGTGCCCGACGCCTATGCCGACCCGCGCTTCAATACGGCCGTCGACAAGCTGACCGGATTCAAGACCCGCTCGATCCTGGCGACCCCGATCGTCGATCGGGGCGGGACGGCGATCGGCGTGGTCCAGGCCCTGAACCGCCGCGGCGGCCCGTTCGGGCGCGACGATGAGCGCCGCCTCTCCGCCTTTTCCGCCCAGCTTGCGGTGGCGCTGCAGAATGCGCAGCTGTTTTCCGATGTGCTGGCGTTGAAGAACTATAACGAAGGCATTCTGAAGTCGCTGTCGAACGGCGTCGTCACACTGGATGCGAACGGCGGCCTGGTGAAAGCCAACGAAGCGGCCGAGCGCATCCTGGGCATCGATATCTCCAGCTCCGGCAATGCGGCGCGCTCCGCCGACATGCTGTTCGGCGCCCGAAACGAATGGATCCTCAAGAGCATCGATTATGTCAGGCAGACCGGGGCGGACGACTACCACCCGGACACTGATTTTCGCCGAGCGGACGGCGAACGCGCGGCCGTCAACCTGACCGTATCCCCGCTGGTCGGAGTCGAAGGCGAATCGCTGGGCTGCGTGCTGGCGTTCGAGGACATCACCACCGAAAAGCGGGTGCGTAGCGCCATGGCGCGCTACATGGCGAAGGAAGTCGTCGACCGGCTGCTGCGACAGGACTCCCTGGGCCTCGGCGGCGAGAGCGTCAACGCGACCGTGCTGTTCTCCGACATCCGCCGCTTCACGTCCCTGGCCGAAGGCATGAGCGCCAAGAGCGTCGTCGAACTGCTGAACGAATATTTCACGGATATGGTCGAGGTGATCTTCAAGCGCGGCGGCGTGCTGGACAAGTATATCGGCGACGCGATCATGGCCGTATTCGGCGCGCCGATCGCAAGCGGCCGCCATGCCGACGATGCAGTCCTGACCGCCACCGAAATGCAGCATGCGCTTGGGCTTCTGAATGAACGGCGGCGGACGCGCGGCCAGGAGCCGATCGAGATCGGCGTCGGCCTGGCCACAGGCGAGATGCTGTCCGGCAGCGTCGGGTCCGAACGGCGGCTGGAATTCACCGTCATCGGCGACAGCGTCAATTTGGCGTCCCGTCTGGAAGGCGCCAACAAACACTACGGCACCACCATTTTGCTCTCGGATACGACGGCGGCCTTGTTGAAGGACAAGCACCTGCTGCGTCCCGTCGACCTGATCCGGGTGAAGGGGCGCAAGACGCCGGTCGAAATCGTCGAAGCGCTCAATCATCGAGCGGCGGCGGAAGGCGATGCGCTGAGGCGCACCATCGACGCTTATGAGAACGCCTTGCGCCTCTACCGGTCGCGGAACTGGCAGGCGGCGCTCGAGGGTTTCGCCGGCGTTCTGGACGACCAGCCGAATGACGGGCCGGCAAAAGTCTATGTAAATCGCTGCCGTTATTACTGCGACCAACCGCCGCCGGACGACTGGGACGGAGTGTGGCAAATGTCTGAAAAATGACACAAATGCCCATGATTCTCGCCGCCTGATAGTAGCGCTGGAAGCGATAAGCTCCTAGTATTCGAACCTACGCAAAATCGGGGGCGACTGAAACAACGATGGTGAGCGGCTTTACCCGGCTGGCGCTAGGCGGCCTGTTTTGCGCAGTGTTGGGGCTGTCGGCGGCGGCCGATACGCTGAAGCCGCCCGTGGTCGAATTGCCGGCCGAAAGTCCGGGCGAGCTTTCGGCCGAACTTGTCACCGTCCGCAAGGCTGAGATCGATCTCGTCGGTCGGATGGTCAGAGCGCCGGAGAGCAGTCACCGCATCGCCATTGTCTTGCACGATACGCTGGGCAGCTACGACGACCCGCTGGTCCGCACGCTCCAGAACACGTTCGCCAAGCGCGGCATATCGTCGGTCGCGATCAATCTGAGCCTCAACCAGACCCGTCGCATCGCGCCCCTGGACTGCGGCGTCGAGCATGCCCATCGCCACGAAGACGCGCTCGACGAAATTCGCCTCTGGCTCGATTGGCTGACAGCCCAGGGTTGGGGGCCGGCGATCCTGTCCGGCGTCGGCCGCGGCGGCGCGCAAATCGCTTGGTATCTCGCGAAGGAATATGAAAGCCGGGTCGCCGCCGCCATATTGCTTGGCCCGAACGGATTGACGCCAGCGCAGGCGGACGCTGACTATCGGGCGCGGTATGAGGCTGGGCTGGCGGCCTTGCTGACCCGGCTCGCCAAACTGCCGCCCGATGCGGTCGTGCCGGATACGCCCTTCCTGAACTGCGGCGCGGTCGCGGCGACCAAAGCGTCGATCGTCAGCTATTACGGCGTGCAGCCGATGCGCGACACGCCGACCGCCCTGGCGGATATCAAGACCCCGACCCTGGCGCTGACGCCCGGCCTGACCCGCGACGCGCCCAATTCCACAACGGTCGAACGGCTTGAGGCCCTGAAAAACCCATTGGTCATCGTGCGGACGATCGAGGATGCCGACGCCCAGTTCTCCTTCAAGGCCGGCGATGAAATGGCGGAGGCGATCGACGCCTATCTCCGCTCCATGTTCCCGACGCCCTGATTCCTCGTGCTTAGCTGGCTGCCGTCCGGCTGAGCGCGCGTCAGAGCATGGACTGCGCGCTCACCTGAGCGAGCCATAGTCGAAGCTTGGTTCGATCTAGTTCTGCTGCTGGGCGCGGGCGGTATTGGCGCCGTCGAAATAGCGGATGACGCCGTCGACGATCGCCCTGGCGATCCGCTCGCGGCCGTCGCGGTCGGCGAGCCGCAGCGCATCCTCGCGATTCGAGAGGAAACCAAGTTCGATCAGCACCGAGGGCACGTCCGGCGCTTTCAGGACCGCGAACCCGGCCGACCGCTTCGGGCTTTGCAGCAGCGGCTGCGTGCCGGCGAGCGCGAACAGCAGGTCGTCAGCGGCGGCGCTGGAGCGGTTCTTGGCGTCGCGCTGCGCCAGATCGATCAGAATATCGAAGACCTCGGTCCCGCCGCCGACGACATCGCCGCCGCCGACCAGGTCCGCCAGATTCTCCGAGCGGGCGAGCCGGGCCGCCTCAGCATCCGACGCCCGCTCCGAAAGCGTGTAGAGCGACGCGCCATTGACCGCATGATCGGGATGGGAATCGGCATGGATCGAGATGAACAAATCCGCGCCGGCGGCCCGCCCCAGCCGGACCCGTTCCCGCAGCCGGAGAAAAATGTCCGTCTCCCGCGTCAGCACGACCCGATAGCCCGGCAGGTCCTCCAGCATGCGCTTCGCCGCGCGGGCGACCGCCAGATTGACCTCTTTCTCCCGGACGCCGCCATAGCCGCTGGCGCCGGGATCGATCCCGCCGTGCCCGGCGTCCAGAACGACGATCCGGTCCTTCGGTCGGCGCGGCGGCGGCGGCGTCGGCTTGGCTTTGGTCCCAGGCGCAAGATTGCCGAACTCCGCGCGCGTCGGCGCCCGGCCATAGGCCAGATCGACGACCAGACGACGTCCCGAACCGTTCAATCCGGCGATCATGCCCGCCGAATGGATCGCGGCGGATTGCTTCAGGTCGAAGACAAGCCGGTAGATATCCTCCCGGAACAGGCCATGGCGCAGGCTGGCGACGCCGCTATCCGAACCCGGCAGCCCTTGCGCGCGCCAACCGAGCTTCGGAAGATCGATCACGACCCGGGACGGATTGGACAGGGCGAACACCCGGTATGGCAGGTCATTACCAAGGTCGACGACCAGGCGCGCGCCGCCCGCCTTTGGCGCGGCGCGCACGCCAAGGACATCCGCCGATGCCTGGGCGGAAAAAATCAATATGGCGACCAACGCGAATAAAATGCGCCGCATCAATGCGATTCACCGGTTTGTTGCAGCGGCCTCACAATGCAACAACCGATTCGGACACGCAAGTCAATCTTGGCCGGGCATGTCGGTTTTTAGTTGTTCCGCTGCGCCCGTGCGTATAAAGATGACTTCGGAGTCACGTTTCGACGCGCCGCCCTGCTTGCATATTGCGCGGGCGCGCCGCCGGAGAAGACGACCGAGCGGCCGAGCCGCCGCCCCCGGTCAGATCCAAAGTTTTGTTTTAATGTCCTAGTGGCGCCCCTGGTTTCGGTATGAACATCGCAATCTGCAAAGACACATCCCCCCTAGCCCGCCGCGCGGCAATCAGCGCGAATGGCGAATGGGAAGGCGAGTGCGACCTGCTTTCCGCCGGACCCAGCCTTGCGCCGGAGAGATCCCCTAATGGTAAAATCGATGTTGATCGACGCTGCGCACAGCGAAGAAACGCGCGTCGTCGTCGTTGGCCAGAACGGCCTGGAAGAGTTTGATTTCGAAAGCGCCACCCTGCGCACGCTTAAAGGGAACATCTATCTCGCGAAAGTAACCCGGGTCGAGCCGTCGCTGCAGGCGGCTTTCGTCAGCTATGGCGGCAATCGCCACGGGTTCCTGCCGTTCAACGAAATCCATCCCGACTATTACCGCATCCCGGTCGCCGACCGCGAAGCGCTGGCGGCCGCCGAGCGCGCCGAGGCGATGGACGACGATGACGACGACGACGATGACGTCGTCGAGGCTGCTTCGCCCGATAAGGCGGGCGGGGACGAGGACGAAAACGGCGAGGCCGCAGCCGGGCGATCCCCGGACGCCGACGCCGAAGACGACGCCGGCGACAACCGCGCGCCCGCGCAGCCTGAAGCCGAAGCCGACAGCGACGAAGAATTCGCCAACGCCCGCTCCGTCGCAGCCTCGAACGCCGCCGACGACGATTCCGCCGACGATGACGATGATGATGACGACGCGAACGACGACGAAAGCGACAGCGACGACGACGCAGACGCCGATAGCGACGACGAGCCCGCCGCCGCGACGCGCCGCCGCCGCCAGCCGCGCAAGCGCGCACCGACCCGCCGCAGCTACAAGATCCAGGAAGTCGTGAAGCGCGGCCAGATCATGCTGATCCAGGTCGCCAAGGAAGAACGCGGCGGCAAAGGCGCGGCCGTCACCACCTATATCTCGCTCGCCGGCCGCTATTGCGTGCTGATGCCGAACACCGGCAAGGGCGGCGGCATTTCCCGCAAGATCACCGACGCCAAGGACCGCAAGCGGCTGAAGGGCCTGATTTCGGACCTGGACCTGCCGGACGGCATGGCGGTCATCGTCCGCACCGCCGGCGTGCAGCGCACCAAGGCCGAAATCAAGCGCGACCATGAGTTCCTGCTGCGCATCTGGGAAGAAATCCGCAGCCGCGTCTTCGAGGCGATCGCCCCGGCGCTGATCTATGAAGAGGCGAGCCTCGTCAAACGCGCGATCCGGGATCTGTACGGCCGGGACGTCGACGAAGTGCTTGTCGAAGGCGACGCCGCCTACCGCGAAGCCAAGGACTTCATGCGCTCGCTGATGCCGAGCCATGCGAAGCGCGTCCAGCCCTACAGGGATTCGACGCCGCTGTTCCAGGCCCGCGGGGTCGAGGCCAAGCTGGAAAGCTTGTTCAATCCGACGGTGCGACTGCCCTCGGGCGGCTACCTGGTCATCAATCAGACCGAAGCGCTTGTCGCGATCGACGTGAATTCCGGCCGTTCGACCCGCGAACGCAGCATCGAGGAAACCGCCCTCAAGACCAATATGGAAGCTGCGGTCGAAGCCGCGCGCCAGTTGCGGCTCAGGGAACTGGCCGGCATCGTCGTCATCGACTTCATCGACATGGACGACCGCCGCAACAATCAGGCGGTCGAACGCAAGCTGAAGGACGCCCTGAAAGCCGACCGGGCGCGCGTCCATGTCGGCAGGATGAGCCCGCTTGGCCTGATGGAGCTGTCGCGCCAGCGCTTGCGGCCTTCGATGTTCGAGACCAGCTTCCACGAATGCCCGCAATGCGGCGGCCTGGGCCGGGTGCGCGGCGTCGAATCGAACGCGCTTGGCCTGTTGCGCGCCGCCGAAGATGCGGCCCTGAAGGGCGGCGAGGGCGCCGACATCGCGGTTACGGCGACGACGGAAGCCATCGTCTACATCATGAACCACAAGCGCGATGACATCGCCCGCATCGAGACGTCCTACGGCGTCCGGCTGCTTTTCATCCGCGATGACAACATGGCGCCGCATGAGCGAAGCGCGGAAGTCCTGCCGAAAACCATCGTCAACGACGACCTGCCGCGGGACGAGCGCGCCGACGAACCGCGCGGCCGCGGCGGCCGGAACGGCGAGCGCGGCGACCGGGGCGATCGGAACGAACGACGGCCGCGGAATGAGCGCCCTGAACGCGCCGAACGTCCTGAACGCGCCGAACGTCCCGAGCGGACGGATGAGGAGGAGCGCGGCGAGAGCAAGGAACGCGGCGAGAGCAAGGAACGCGGCGGCAGACGCGGCCGCGGACGGAACCGCCGTCGCGGCGCCGAAGCCGAAGATCAGACAGTCGAGACCGAGACGCCCGCGATCGCGGACGCCAAGGACGAGTCCGAGGATGACGGCGGCAAGCGCCGCAGGCGCGGCCGACGCGGCGGGCGTCGCCGCGGCCAGGCCGGCGACGACGGCGAGGCCAATGAGGGCGGCGCAGTTGAGGCCGTGACGGCGGCGGATGTCGCCGAAACGATGGCGGCTGAAGAACGCGAAGCCGCCGCGGAAAACGCGGATGCCGAACCGAACGCAGAAGCTGCTGCGGACGCCAGCACGGGCGCCGAGGTTGAAGCGAACGCAGACGCCAATGACGACGGCGACGCCAAGGCCAATCGCGGTCGCCGCCGTCGGCGTCGCCGTGGCCGGCGCTCCGACGGCGACGCCCAGGCCGATGGGTCCGAGGACGGCGACGAGAGCGAAGGCGATTCCGACAGCGTGTCCGCCGCCGAAACGCCGGCGCCCGAAACGGCAGCCGTGACCGAACCGGAAGCCGAAGCTGAAACCGTCGCCGAACCGGAACCGCCAGTGACTGGGACGGCAGAGCCGGCCCCGGAACCGGAGGCGGAGCCCGTCGCCGCGAGCCCGGCGGAACCGACGCCCGAACCTGAACCGACTGCGCAATCGGAGCCGTCCGAGCCGGAGCCGGAAGCGGAGCCTGAGCCCGCCGGGCCGCCGCGCAGCGGCTGGTGGCGGCGCATACGATCCTGATCTAACCTCATCCGACCCCAAGGGGCGGCGGCACAACCGCCGCCCCTTTTCAACACGTGAGAAAGACCCTCCGATGGCTGGCCGAATGTTCCTTCAAACGCCTGGTCCGACAAACATTCCCGACGATGTCCTGAGCGCAATGCACCGGCCGGCGGAAGATTTCTCGACCCCCGCCTTCATCGCCACGATGACGGATATGTTCGCCCAACTGAAAGTGCTGTTCGGCACGGACGGCGAGGTCTTCGCCTATATCGCGAACGGGCACGGCGCCTGGGAGGCGTCGATCGTCAACCTCCTGTCGCCGGGCGATCATGTCCTGATGCCGGCTACCGGCCGCTTCTCGCTGGTCTGGCGCGACATGATCAAGGCCTTCGGCATCACCTATCAGGAGATCGACAACGACTGGCGGAGCGCGATCGATCCGCAACAGGTCGAGGACGCCTTGCGCCAGGACGCCGGGCACAAGATCAAGGCTGTCCTGATCGTGCATGTGGAAACCGCGACGGGCGCCGTCACCGACCTCAAGGCCATCCGCCGCGCCATGGACGCCGCCGGCCATCCGGCCCTGCTGATCGTCGACGCCATCGCCTCCTTCGGCTGCCATGAACTCAAGACCGACGCGATGGGCGTCGATTGCGTCATCGCCGCCTCGCAGAAGGGCCTGATGATGCCGATCGGCATTTCCTTCACGGCGGTCAGCAAGAAGGCGCTCGCCGTATCGAAGACCGTGACGGCCCACCGGGAATACTGGTCCTGGGAAACCCGCATGGCCATGGAGACCTACCGCCGGTTCTGCGGCACGGCGCCCATGCACATGGTCTGGGGCCTGATGCATGTCATGGAGAAAATCCGCGCGGAAGGACTGGACGCCATCGTCGCCCGCCATGCGCGGCTGGCCGAGGCGAGCCGCCGCGCGGTCGCGGTCTGGGCGGAAGGCGGCGCGCTTGAATTCAACACGATCGACCCGGCCGCCCGCTCGAACTCGATCACCTGCGTCCGGCAGGTCGGCGACACCGACATGAACAAGATCCGCGAGGTCGCCCGCGAAAAATTCAATGTCAGCTTGGGCGGCGGCCTGGCGGCCCTGATGGGCAAGGCCTTCAGGATCGGCCATATGGGCGACCTGAACGAACCGATGATCCTCGGCGCGCTCGGCGGCATCGACCTTGCGCTGAAATACCTGAATGTGCCCCACGGCAAAGGCGCGCTTGACGCCGCGGCCACATATCTCGCGGAGACTGCCTGATGGCCCGAGTGCCCTACCTCGACGAGAAAGACCTGAAGGATGCCGACAAGGACATCCTGAAGCGGCCGATCAACCTCCATCGGGGTCTGGCCCATTCGGTCGACGGCGCCCGCGCCTTCGGCGGCATCGGCGCCTGGATCCGCTATGGGGCGAAACTGGACCCGAAGCTCCGGGAACTGGTGATTCTCCAGGTCGGCTGGCTGGCGCGAAGCCCCTATGAATGGTCGCACCACGTCAAGATCGGCAAGGATTTCGGGCTGACCGACGCCGATATCGAGGCGGTCAAGCTGGAAAGCGCCGGCAAGACGACCGATCTCCCGCCGCTCTATCGCGCGGGCCTCAAGGGCGCGCGCGAAATGGCGAACGCCGGCGCGATGTCGGCGGAAACCTACGCCCTGATCGCGGCCGACCTCGACCACGAGCGCATGGTCGAACTGGTCATGGTGATCGCGTTCTACTGCGGCGTCGTCCGCCTGCTGGCCTCGCTTGGGATCGACGTCGAGGCGAACTACCAGTCGCACCTCGACGCCCATCCCCTGCCCGAATAGACCGCTTCGACCAAATTATCCAATCTTGGGCGATTCCGCCCAAGACCCATGACAGGTTTGATCTACGGCTTCGGGTCGTTCTTGCGGCCGCGCACTTCGACGCCAGCCTGTTCCTCGACATAGCGCATGATGTTGGTGAAATCCTCCGTCGCGCCGCCGCGGGCGAGGGCGAGCGACCACCATTGCTTGACCGGCTGGCCGACCCACATCGGCGAGCCCAGGGCTTCCGCCTCTTCCATGCAGAGGCGTACGTCCTTGTACATCAGCTCCGTCCGGAAGCCGTAATCGAAGGTTCGGGTCAGCACGGCCTTCGGGAACTTGTCGCGCACCGCCGTGTTGGCCCCGGACCCGGCATTGATGACGTTCACCATGATATCGGGATCGAGCCCGGCCTTGGCGCCCAGGGCGAACGCCTCGGCGCTCGCGGCCATGGCGGTCGCCGAGAGCATGTTGTTGATCAGCTTCATCATCTGGCCCTGGCCCTGGCCTTCGCCGATGAAGAAGGCGCTCTTGCCGATCACTTCAAGCACCGGCCGCCAGCGCGTCCATTGCGCTTCCGGGCCGGAGACCATGACCGCCAGCGTGCCTTTCTCGGCCCCGCCGACGCCGCCGGAGACTGGCGAGTCGAGCATCTCGACGCCGGCTGCATTCAGGATCTTGCCGATGTCCTGGGCGGCGCGCGGCCCGGTCGTCGACAGATCGACAAACAGCTTCGCCTTCGCGCCTTTCGCGACATCCTCGGCGACCGCCTTCACGATGTTCGGCGTCGGCAGGCTGACGAAAATCGTCTCGACCGTATCGGCGAGCGCCTTCGTGCTCGCGGCCGCCGTCGCCCCGTGGGCGACGAGCGCTTCGAGCGCCTTGGCGTTCGGATCGAACGCCGTGACCGTGTGGCCGGCATCCAGCAGGCGCCGGGCCATGGGTCCGCCCATCGCGCCAAGGCCGATAAAACCGATGCTCTCGCTCATCAATGTGCTCCATTTCCGTCGGATAATGTGAAACTCTGTTGCGCTGCAGTGTGGGAAGCGGCAATATCCCATCCGATAGCCGCACGCAGCGAAGCATACGGGAGCGGGATGATCGCCGCCAAGCCTCTTTCAAGCATTCGGACCGACGACGACAATCCGGCCGTCTCCGCGCTGGCGGCGCGTCGCCTGATTCGCGCTGGCCTGCATACCGGGCACACCGCGGGAATGGCGCTTGGCCGACTGCAGGGCAATCTGGCGATTCTGCCGAAAGACCTGGCGCTTGAATTCGCGATCTTCTGCCACCGCAACCCAAAGCCCTGCCCGATCGTCGCCATGACCTTGCCCGGCGATCCGATGCTTCCCGACATGGGCGCCGATGTCGATATCCGCACCGACGCGCCCAGTTACAACATCTATCGCAACGGCGTCCTGGCCGAGCAGACTACGGATATCGTCCAGCATTGGCAGGACGATTTCGTCGGCTTCGTGCTTGGCTGCTCCTTCAGCTTCGAGGATGCGCTCCTGAAAGCCGGGATCGGCTTGCGGCACATCGACATGAACCTGACCGTGCCGATGTACGCCTCCAACCTGGCGACGCGGCCGGTCGGCCGGTTTGCGGGCGGCACTGTCGTCTCGATGCGGCCGATGACGCCAGCGGACGCCCTGAAAGCGGTCGAGATCACGTCGCGCTTCCGCGCCGCCCATGGCGCCCCGGTGCATCTGGGCGATCCAGCGGCGATCGGCATTGCGGATATCGACAAGCCGGACTGGGGCGATCCGGTCGAAATCCGGGCGGGCGAAATCCCGGTCTTCTGGGCTTGCGGCGTCACGCCGCAACTCGTGCTGCAGAATGCAGAGCCGCCCATCTGCATCACCCATACCCCTGGCGCCATGCTGATCGGCGATCAGGCGAGCGATGCGGTCAGCATGCGCTGGTCCGCTTGACTGCGCCCCATCTTTTCGGGGCGAGCGCTACCGGGGTCGAGACCTGACCCTGCTTATATCGAGAGAACGGGAGGACGAAAATTGATGAATGCGAAGAAAATGGCCCTGGCGGGCGCGTTGGCGGCGGGGCTGGCTTTCAGCGCCGGGTCGGCATCGGCGGAAATCGACACCAAGGAGTTCCGTGTCGTCGGGACATGGGGCTTCCTGAACCAGTGGAAAGACCACGAAAAGCGCTTCTGGGATGAAGTCCTGCCCGCGGCCTCCGGCGGCAAGCTGACGGCGAACGCCAAGCCCTATACCGAACTTGGCCTTTCCGGCTTTGAGATCATGCGGCAGCTGAAGCTCGGCGTGTTCGACGCCGCGCACGCGCTGACAGGCTACACCTCGTCCGACTCGCCCGCGATCGAAGGCGCCGACCTTGCGGGCGTCGTGCAGAATATCGATACCTATCGCAAGGTGATGGATATCTATCGCCCGATCATCGAGAAGGAACTGCAGCAGAAGTACAACGCCACGGTTCTGATGCTGTACGCATTCCCCAGCCAGCAGCTCTGGTGCAATCTGGGCGACAAGAGCAACACCTCTGTCAGCTTGAAGGATCTGGCCGGCAAGAAGATCCGGACCTATTCCACCACGCTCGGCGACTTCATCGAAGGCCTCGGCGCCAGCGCCGTGACCATCGCCTTCGCCGAAGTCGTGCCCGCCCTGCAGCGCGGCGTCGCCGACTGCGGCACCACCGGCACGATGCCGGCCTACAGCGCCAAATGGGGCCAGGTCGTGACCCACAATATTCGGGTGCGTCTCGGCTATGCCGCGACGTTCATGGCGATGAACGAAAAAAGCTGGGCCGGCCTGAACGCCGATACCCAGGCCCTCATCGCCGCCAAGGCGAAAGCGGTCGAGTACGATCTCTGGGACGCCACCAAGGCCGAAGATCAAGCTGGCATGGACTGCAACGCCTCCGGCCCCTGTGCGGCGGGCGAGCCGGCCGGCATGGTTCCGATCGAGCCGTCCGCGGCTGACGACGCCCAGTTGAAGGGCATCGTCGAGAACTTCGTGCTGAAGCGTTGGGCTGAGCGTTGCGGCGCCGAATGCGCTGGTACGTGGAACACGCTGCTGAGCGACATCACCGGCGTCCAGATTCCAAACTGACAGCCTGGACTTGTTAAACAGGCGGCGCCCGCGCCCTTCATCGAGGGTTCGGGCGCCGACTGCGTTCTGGCTTGCGCCAGGTCGACCTGCCGTTCAGCGGCTTCGCCGCAAGGCGGATAGATTATGCGTTATCAATTCGATAGAGCATGGGCCGCGCGTCCGCCCGGACGCGCCTTGCTCTAACACCATCAAACGAGGGCGCGGGAAGCGGATAAGAGTATGTGGGAAAGAGGGTTTGCCATTCTTGAGACGATCTCGCGGCGCGCGGTCTATGTGGCCGGCATCGCGCTGCTGATCGCGGCCGTGCTCGTCACGGTCGACGTTATCTGCCGAAAGTTCCTCAGCCTGACCGTCAGCGGGTCCGATGAAATCTCGGGCTACGTGTTCGCGGCAGGCACGACCTGGGCGTTCAGCTATGCGCTGCTGAACCGGTCCAATGTCCGCATCGATGTGCTCTACAATCTGATGCCGATCTGGGCGAAGGCGCTCTTGGACATCGTGGGCATCATCCTGCTGCTGACATACATGGGCATCCAGACAAACCTTGCGATCGGCACATTCATCGAATCCTGGGAGCAGAACTCCACCGCCGTCACGACCTTGCTGACGCCGCTCTGGATCCCGCAACTGTTCTGGGTGGCCGGCCTTGTGCTGTTCATGATCACGCTGATCTTCGTCGCGGCCTTCAGCATCTCGCGCCTCATCGTCGGCGACATGGCCGGCATCAACAAAGTCGCAGGCGTGCTTTCGGTCGACGAAGAAGTACAGGCCGAGTTGTCCGGCCGAGACGCGAAGCGGGAGACTGCCTGACATGGCCGCTTTCTTAACCCTTGCAATCCTTCTGATTCTGGTTTTCGGGGCGATCCCGGTCGCGGCCGTGCTCGGCATGCTGTCGCTGACCTTGGATCAGATCTACTTCAGCGGCGGCCTGCAGAATGCGCTTGGCGAATTCGTCTGGGAGAAAAGCAAGGAGTTCATCCTTGTCGCGATTCCCATGTTCATCCTGCTCGGCGAAATCATGCTGCGCGCCGGCATTGCGCAGCGCATGTACAATGCCGTCATCCAGTGGCTTTCCTGGCTGCCCGGCGGCTTGATGCATGCCAATATCGGCTCCTGCGCGATTTTCGCCGCCTCCTCCGGCTCGAGCGTCGCGACAGCGGCGACTGTCGGCACGGTCGCCATCCCGGAGATCGAAAAGCGCGGCTACAATGAGCGTCTGTTTCTCGGCACGCTTGCAGCCGGCGGCACGCTCGGCATTCTGATCCCGCCCTCGATCAATCTCATCATCTATGGGCTGATTACGGAAACCTCGGTGCCGGAACTGTATCTGGCCGGCATCATCCCCGGCTTGCTGCTGTCGATCATCTTCATGCTCGTCGTCATCGCCGCCTGTCTCTACCGGCCGGCATGGGGCGGCGCGCCGGTCCCGACGACCTGGGCCGACCGCATCCGCGTCCTGCCCGACCTCCTGCCGCCGGTATTGCTGTTCGTGGTCGTCGTCGGCTCGATCTACGCTGGCATCGCGACCCCGACGGAAGCTGCATCGGTCGGCGTCGTCTTCGCCATCGGCCTTGCCGCATGGCACCGGACGGGCGGCTTCAAGTTCTGGATCGGCATCGCCCTCCTGACCGTCGTCGAGATTATCGTCGTGCAGTTGGAGATCATCCCGACCCAGTTCCGCATCATGGCGGCGACGGCGATCCTGCTGGCCGCCATTCTCTATGCGGTCAAGCGGGACATCATCCCCGGGCGCATGTTCCTGGAGGCTTTCAAAGGCACGATGCGGTCGACGGCGATGATCATGCTGATCATCCTGGCCGCGGTGTTCCTGAATTTCGTCCTTGGCTTCATGGGCGTGACCAAGGACATCATCGACTTCATCGCGGCGATGGGCCTGACGCCGTTCGAAACGCTGCTCATCATCGTCGGCTTCTATCTGATTCTCGGCATGTTCATGGAAACGCTGTCGATGATGCTGACGACCGTGCCCATCGTGTTCCCGATTGTCAGCGGGCTCGGCTACGATCCCGTCTGGTTCGGCATCCTGGTCACAGTCCTGATGGAAACCGCGTTGATCACGCCGCCGATCGGCGTCAACCTCTACGTCGTACACGGCGTCCGGGAAGGGCGCGGCAAATTCAATGACGTCGCGGTCGGCTCGATCCCCTTCGTGTTCGCGATGCTCGTGATGATCGCGCTGCTCATCGCTCTGCCCGATCTGGCGCTCTATCTGCCGACGGAGGTTTATCGCTAACCGATGCAGGACCGCTTCTCCGCCGGGCGCATTCTGCGCGAGGCGCTCGGCGGCAATGCCGGGTGGCGGCCGTGGCGGCGCAATCCCGAGCCCAAGCCGCGCTATGACGTGATCATCGTCGGCGGCGGCGGGCACGGGCTCGCGACCGCCTATTACCTGGCGAAGCTGCACGGGATCGCGAACGTCGCCGTCATCGAAAAGGGCTGGATCGGCGGCGGCAATGCCGGGCGCAACACGACCATCGTCCGCTCGAACTATCTCTGGGACGAAAGTGCGGCGATCTACGAGCATGGCCTGAAGCTCTGGGAAGGCTTGTCGGCCGACCTCAACATCAATGTCATGTTCAGCCAGCGCGGCGTCCTGAACCTCGCGCACACCTTGCACGATGTCCGGGAGGGCATGCGCCGGGTCAACGCCAACCAGTTGAACGGCGTCGACGCCGAATGGCTCGACGCGCCGGGCGTCAAGGCGTTCTGCCCGCTGATCGACATCTCGGCCGACGCGCGCTGGCCAGTGCTCGGCGCGACCTTGCAACGCCGGGGCGGCACGGCGCGCCATGACGCCGTCGTCTGGGGCTATGCCCGCGCCGCCGACCGGCTTGGCGTCGACATCATCGAAAATGCCGAGGTGACCGCCATCCTCCGGGACGGGCAAGGCCGGTTCGACGGCGTGGAGACGACGCGCGGGACCATCAAGGCCAGGACCGGGGCGCTCGTCGCGGCCGGCCATTCCTCCATCCTCGCGGCCATGGCGGGCTTTCGCCTGCCGATCGAAAGCCACCCGCTCCAGGCGCTGGTTTCGGAACCGTTGAAGCGCCTCCTGGATTGCGTGGTCATGTCAAACCAGGTGCATGTCTATGTCAGCCAGTCCGACAAGGGCGAACTGGTGATGGGCGCCGGCATCGACGCCTACACGTCATATACCCAGCGCGGCGCCTTGCATGTGATCGAGGATCAGATGGCGGCGGCTTGCGCCCTCTTCCCGATGTTCAGCCGCGTGCGGGTCATGCGGACCTGGGCCGGGATCGTCGATGTCTGCCCCGACGCCTCCCCGATCATCGGCGCGACGCCGGTTCCGGGCCTGTACATCAACTGCGGCTGGGGCACCGGCGGCTTCAAGGCGACGCCTTCATCCGGCTGGACCCTCGCCCACACCATCGCCACCGGCGCGCCGCACCCCCTGAATGCGCCCTTCGCCCTGAAGCGCTTCGAAACGGGCGCCTTGATCGACGAACACGGCGCAGCCGCCGTCGCGCATTAATCCCGCGCAGCTTTTGGCGGCGGCGCCAGACGCCGGATCAGGCGGTCGCCGCCGATAAAGCCGGCATGGGCTATGCCCCTCCCCATTCGCTCGCAAGCGCGGAGGCTTCGGCGCGCCATAGATCGGCGAACGCGACATTCCGATGCGTTTCGAACCAGGGGCCGCCGCTGGTATAATGCACCGCGCGCGGACGACCGCTCGCCGGGAGATCGCTCCACCCTTCAAGCCAGTTCCAATCGCTCGGCAGCGCCCCAATTTCGCTGTCCTTGGCCCATTGCATCCGATGCAGGTAGGCCCCGGTCTCCCGATTGACGACATCCGGCGTCAACCGGCGGGTCGACGGGTGCGCGCAATTGAACAGCATGAACGAGGACCAGTTCTTGCGCGGATAAACCGTCTGCGCCCGGCCGTCCATCTTGACGTCTTCCTGCGGCTTGTAGTCATGCTGAACGCAATAGACCGCGATCGTCGGGTCGGCGAAGCGCTGCAGCTCCGCAATGTCGCCGAGAAACAGAAAGTCGCAGTCGCAGAACAGCGCCCAGCCCTCGAAGCGGTTCAAATAGGGCGTCAGGAAGCGGGTATAGGTGAATTCCGTCGTCGCCAGGGGGTCGACGCCGCGCACGTATACGCCCGCCGCCCGGAGCGGCTCCTGCTTGATCGGCTTGACGTCGAGGGCAATGCTGGCATGGCGCAGCAATGACTGGCGCGCGACCGAATAGGCGATGGCCTCACGGGGGTCCCAGCCGATCCATACGGGAAATCCAGGCGGGATGCCGGAACGGTCACGCCGATCAGATGGCATCAGCCGGCCCGCGTCGCAATGGTCTCGGCATTGTTATCGTTCGGAACCGCCGTCACGGAGCCGCCGCTCACGTCATAGAGCCGGTCTGCGATCGTCGTCCATGCCGCACGGTGGGTGATGGCGATGATCGTATAGCGGCCATTGCCCAGGCGGCGAATGTTCTCGACGATCGCGGCTTCGGTCTCGGGGTCAAGCGCGCTAGTCACCTCGTCCAGGATCAAGACCTTGGGCCCCGCCGCCAGCGCGCGGGCCAGCGAAATGCGTTGCCGTTGACCGCCTGAAAGCTTGCCGCCAGTTTCGCCGACATCGGTATCGAGACCCGCCGGCAGGCTGGCCACAAAGCCGTCCGCATTGACTTGTTTCAGGGCGGCCCAGATCGCCTCGTCCGTGATTGTCGGATCGCCGAGCGTGATGTTCTCGCGCACGCTCGCGTGCAGCAGGTTCAGTTCCTGCGGCACATACCCGATCATGGCGCGCCATTTCCCGATATCGACGTCTGAAATCAGCGTATCGCCGATTCTGATTTCGCCGGACCCCGCCCGATGCAACCCGATCAGCAGGTCGACAATCGTGGTCTTGCCCGACCCCGACGGCCCCATGAAGACGGTGATCGCGCAGGCGGGGATACTGAGGTCGAGGCCGCGCAACACCGGCAGTCGGTCATGCGCAAAGGTAACGTTGCGGAAACTGAACCCGATATCCGGTTGCGGCTCCGCCGTGCCAGTCCAGGTCTCACGGTTGGCTTCGGCCTCCTTGATCAACGCTTCAGTTCGGAAGTAGGCGCTTTCCAATTCAGCCGACTGCTGCAGAAACTTTTGCAGCTTCGATATGATAGAGACCAGTTGAAAGAAGATGACGCCGCTGACGACCAGTTCTGGCAAAGGGATCTGCCAGGCCGTGTGCGCGAAGTAGATTGCGACGCCGATCAGGATGGTGACGAGCGCGTCGCCGCCCTGCATCAATCCCTGCTTCGCAAGCTCCCGCCTGACCAACGACCGCTTCAGGCGCGTCAGGGTGGCAGTCATCGCCTGCAGCGAGCCCTGCCATCGATCCATGGTCTTGAGCGGCTTGATATTGCTCAGCATGTCAACTGTCTGCACCGTCAGGTCCGAGGTGCGGTCGGTCTGCTTATCGCCGGCCTTGCGGGACAGCAGCACGAGATGGCCAAGCGCGCCCGTCACCAGCGCGCCGGCCAGAAGGCCGAGCAGCGCCAGCTTCCAGTCGACGAGCATCGCGACGGCGACATAGGCCAGCGCCTGGATGCCGTAGGCGATCACGCGCACCGCGAGCAGATAGGCCGAACCGGCGCGGCCCGCGTCATTGGCGATGGCGTTGGCGAAGCGGCCGCGCGATTGCTCGGAATAAAAGCGCCACTGGGCCGAGAATAGCGCGGCGATCAAGCGTTGGCGCAGTTCGATCGCCACCCGAGCGCTGGCGACGCCCGCGTACGACAATGCGCTGAACGAGAGCGCCGACTTCAGAACCATGAATCCCGACATCAACAGGATCATCATCCCGAGCGTCGGCTCAACGCCAACTTGCCGGATGAAGTCACGCGCTGTCCCATTCAGGGGCGAGGCATTGGCCGATTCGCCGCCGGATAGCGTTGTGATCACCGGCAGCAGGGCGCTGATGCTCGCCATCTCGGCAACACCGCCGAACAGCAGGCAGGTAAGCACCAGCCAAGGGCGCGTGCTCTTCGAATTCAAAAAAATCTTGAGAACGGCTAGCATGGTGCTGACGACCGGCCTTCAGGGCTGCAAGGGCGACGACGCAAAAACGCCACTGCTGTCTAGGCTCCGCATGCCAAGGCTGTCAAACCGGCAAGCTGCGACGGTCGTGCGGCTACTGCCAATCGCTATATCACGCCCTCCTTCCGCAATGCCGCTTGCGCCGCGGCATCATAGCCAAGCGCCGCCAGGGTTTCGGCCGTCGCGTCGCCCTGGGCAGGGGCGGCGGCGCGCATGACGAAGGGCGTGCGCTCCAGGTTCGTCGCATGACGGATGATCGGGAGATCGCCCAGGTCCGGGTGCGGCGCCGGGGCCACCATGGCGAGGTGGCGGACCTGTTCGTCCTCGAACGTCTGCTTCACGTTGTAGATCGGCCCGCAGGGCACGCCGCCGGCATTGAGCGCCTCGATCAGGTCGGCCGAGTTCCGCTTCGCCGTATAGCTTTCGATGGCCGCGTTCATGGCGTCGCGGTTCTCGGCCCGGGCCTTGTTGCTGTTGAAACGGGGGTCGGAGAGGAACTCCGGCGCGGCGAGCACGGTCGACAACCGCTCCACCATCGTCCCGCCCGAGGCCGCGATATTGATATGGCCGTCGGCCGTCTTGAAGACGCCTGTCGGCACGCTGGTCGGGTGGTTGTTGCCGGCCTGGGGCGGGATTTCCCCAGCCATGGTCCAGCGGCTCGCCTGGAAGTCGAGCATGGCGATCTGCGCTTCCAGGAGCGAGGTATGCACCCACTGCCCCTCGCCCGAGACCTCCCGCTCCAGCAGCGCCGTCAGGACGCCGATCGCCAGATACATGCCGCAGGTCAGGTCCGCGATCGGGATGCCGACCCGGACCGGTCCCTGGCCCGGCAGGCCCGTGACCGACATCAGCCCGCCCATGCCTTGCGCGATCTGGTCGACGCCCGGCCGATCCATATAAGGCCCCGTCTGGCCGAAGCCCGAGATCGAGCCGTAGACGATGCGCGGGTTGACCGCCTTGCACGCTTCATAGTCGACGCCAAGGCGGGTCTTCACGCCCGGGCGGTAGTTCTCGATCACCACATCCGCCGTCTCGACGAGCTTCAGGAAGATTTTCCGGCCCTCATCCGACTTCAGGTTCAGGGTCATCGAGCGCTTGTTGCGATGCAGGTTCTGAAAGTCGAAGCCGTCGCGCTCGCCCGCGGTGACGCTGCGGCCGTCGCTTTCCGACGGACCCTCGATCTTGAGGCACTCAGCGCCCCAGTCCGCCAGTTGGCGCACGGCCGTCGGCCCCGCGCGGGCGCGGGTCAGGTCCAGAACCTTGAAGCGGCGGAGCGGCAGGGTGTTCTCGGTCATGGCGGCGTCCTCCCGGAAAATTGGTTGGCCCGCAGTCTCCGACAGTTCGGCGCCCAAAGGAAAGAGCGCGCTACAAGCGCCCCAAAAGCCGCGCCTTGGCGAGGCGCCACATGCGGCCGGGATCGACCGAAACCATGATCGGGTGCTGGGGATCGGAGCCGACGGCGCGCGCCCGCTCCACATACCCGGCCGCCAGGATGGCGGGCGCGACGGCGCCGCGATGCCCCGGCACGGCCTTGACCCTGGCCAGGTCCGCCGCGCGCTCGACAATAGGCCTCAGGCCGCCGCGAAGCGACTTCGGCGCCCAGGGCCGCCCGGCCGCCTGGTTGATCGGTTCTGACCGCATCAGGCCGATCAGCGCGAAGGCCGTGCCCGCGTCCGCCGCCGCCGCCGCCGCCGGCGTTCCCTGCCACAGGGCGGCGTTCAGGGCCCCCGCGGTCGCCCTGGCATAGGCTTCGAGATCGTCCAGATTAGCGGCGGGCGCTGGGTCCAGGTCCCGCTCCCGCGCGTCGACTATGCCCTCCAGGTGGTCCAGATCCACCAGCCTGGCGGCATGGGCCGCCGCCAGTTCGCCGATGACCGGATGACGGCGGGCGCGGCCCTCGCGGATTTCTTGCAGCGCTTCTCGGTGCCATTGCAGGCGCATCAGGCCTATGGCCGTCTCGCCCGAGCGCGGCCGGGCCCGCGCCAGTTCCAGGTTCCAGGCAGCGAGCGCCACCGACGCCTGCCGGAGGCGGCGCTGCTGGAAGAACGCGATCAGATAGCGGTCGCTATCCTGGGCGCGGACCGTGTCCTCGCAATACTGGGCGTCAGAGGCCGGCGGCGAATGTTTCATAGCGCTCGATATAGGGTTCGCAGAGGCCGCGCAAAATCGCGCTGTCGCCGGGGGCCAGAACGGCGTCGAGCGCGGTCAACTCGCCAAGCGCCGGCAGCAGGAACCGGCCGGCATAGTCCGCGACCCGCGCGCGGACGTCGGCGACGAGCGCCGGCTCGGCCGCCGCGCGGGCGACGAAGCTGGTGGCGTCGGCGCCGATTTCCTGAAACAGGCTTTCCGGCAGGGTCAGCAGCACCGCGCCTTTCGCCGCGTCCTTCGCGAGATCGCGCATGATGTGCACGAGGTAGAGCAGGATCGCCGCATTCCGGATGCGCGCGACTGCGGGTCCCTCCAGGGCGCTCGCCAACCGTCCGCCAGCCGCTGGCCGGAGCGCCAGGATTTCTATGAAAACGGCGGCCGGCGCGGCCGTCGCGCCCTCGGCGTAGTCCAGGAAGGCTGTCCAATCGGGCATCGGCCGCTCGTCGATATCCCGCTGCATGGCGCCGGCGAGCTTGTCCCAGGGCGCTGGATCGAGGACCGCCACGCCATGGCATGCCGCCAGCGCGGCCAGGGTCGCCTGGAACCGGTCGCCTTTGGCGGGGGCGGCGCCCGTGGTCAGGGCCGCCATAGCGCCCGTCCGCCAGCCTTCGACGACAGCGCGCGCCGACGGCCGGTCCGCGGCGCGGCGCGGGGCCGGCTGCGCCAAGAATTCGTCATCGACAAAATCGTCGATCACGCGCATCGAGGCATATGTGGCGCAGAACAGGCCATAGCGCACGGGGTCGAGCGCCGCCGCTGCTTTCTCCATGGGCGACCCGGACGCCCTGGCTATTCGAATAGCATCCTCAAAGCCGGCGATCACGGGCGGCACTCGACAGACGCGGAATGCAAGCATAGATACGAGGGTACGCGCACGTCTTGCGCTCGAACGTCCAATTCACACTTCCGAAGGGGAATGTCATGGCCTTTGAACTGCCAAATCTGCCGTATGCTCACGACGCGCTTGGTCCGTACATGTCGCAGGAGACGCTTGAGTTTCATCACGACAAACACCACCAGACCTACGTCACGAATTTGAACAATTTGGTCAAGGACACCCCGCTGGCGTCCAAGTCCCTCGAGGACATTGTGACCAGCACCTACAACGTGGCCGATAAAGCGGGCGTGTTCAATAACGCATCGCAACATTGGAACCACATGCAGTTCTGGGAAATGATGAAGCCCAAGGGCGGCGGCGCGATTCCGGGCGAGCTCGAGAAGCGCATCAAGGCGGATTTCGGTTCGGTCGATGAGTTCAAGGCGGCGTTCGTCGCGAAGGCGGCCGGTCAATTCGGCTCCGGCTGGGCCTGGCTCGTCGACAACGGCGGCAAGCTTGAAGTGACCTCGACGCCGAACGGCGTCAATCCGCTGTGCTTCAAGGGCCAGAAGACGTTGCTTGGCTGCGATGTGTGGGAACACTCCTACTACATCGATTACCGCAACCGTCGCCCCGACTACGTGAAGGCCTTCCTCGACAGCATGGTCAACTGGGAAAACGTGGCGAGCCGCCTCTGATTCCCGACTGACGCAAGTCTGTCCCGGCTTTGAGAAGCCCGGTCGCCGGAAACGGCGGCCGGGCTTTTTGTTGCGGTCAGCGCGATCAGGCCTTGACGCCCCGCTCCGGCTCCTTGCGGCCTTCCAGGACGCGGCTGGCGGCGAAGCGGTTCAGGTCGAGCGCCTGGAAGCCCCCGTCCAGGATCAATTCTGAGAGCGCCCGCCCGCTCGCCGGCGCCTGTTGCAGGCCGTGGCCGGAAAAGCCGGTCGCCATCAGAAAATTCTCGGGCTGGCCGGGCCAGGCGCCGAGCAGGGCATTGCCGTCCCATTCGCTCAAGGCGTAGTGGCAGGCCCAGGAATTCACCAGTTTCACGGTTTCGAACGCCGGGATGCGATGGCTGACGAGGGGCCAGTTCTCCGCTTCGAACCGATCCTCATGGACGGTCCAGTCGAACGCGCCGGCGCGGGAAAATACCGTGTGGCCGGTGACATAGCCCTTGCCTTCGGGCTTGAAGCTGCAGCCCTTGCCGTCGATGGTCAGGCTGTGCTGCTCCAGTTGCTCCCGGCATTCGAAATAGAAGGTGATCCGGGGCAGCGGCGCGACCGGGATATCGAAGCCCAGCATGCCCGTGATCTCCCGCGCCCAGGCGCCGGTCGTGTTGAGGAACCAGTCGGCCGCAAGCGTCTCGCCGGTGTCCAGCGTGACAGTGCGGACCGCCCCGCCCGTGACCGTGAAGCCCGTCGCGGCGGCCTTCAGATATGTGACGCCCAGAGCCTGGTTCTTGCGCTTCAAGCCCATCAGCGCGCCATAGGGATCGATCCAGCCGTCTTTCGGCGAGTGGCAGGCGAGCGTCACGTCGTCGGTATTCATGGAGGGCCGGCGGCGCTTCAACTCGGCTGCGTCGATCAGGTCGGCCTCGGCGCCGAGCGCCGTCTGAACTTCATAATTCGCCGCCATGTCGTCCGCCTGGGCGGCCGTGTTGGCGATGAAGAGATAGCCGTGCCGCCAGAAGGACAGCGGCTGCGGCGTTCCGTCGACCGCCATCAACTCGCCGAAGTTCCCATAGACCTCGTGGCCATACTGGGACATGCGGAGATTTTCTTCCTGGCTGAACAGGACGCGGATGCCGGCGTTCGACCGCGCCGAGGCCGCGAACTCATAGGTCGGGTCCTTTTCGACGATGGCGATCCTGAGGCCCGGCTCCCGCTTGAGCAGATGCCACGCGGCGAACCCGCCATGCAGTCCGCCGCCGATCATAACAACATCATACATCGATCATGCCCCGCCTGATGCTCCCGCCGGACTGCCCGAGGGAATATGCCAGATTACTCACGACCCGCCCTGCTTGTCACAGGGGGGGGCGTCGCGCGCGTCAGCCGCCGTCCGGGTTCCGGATCGCATCGGCGATGGCGTCGAGGTCGGCCCGCATGCCGGCGCCGACCCGCGTCAGCCCCATCTGCCGCGCGATGGCCCCGTGGAACGCCTCCCCGTCCGCGGCCATGGCCGCCTCCACGGCGGCGCGACGTTCCGGATAGGCCACGTCCGCCCAGGCGCGCGTCTGGCCGTCGATGGCCGGGCCCCGGAACGGGAAGGATGCGGCGGGCGGCACGTCCTTCGGCCAGAAGACCGTGTGGCCGTCCGGCGTCGACACATGGCGGCGCGCGCGCTCGACGACCCGCCAGACCCGCTTCTTGATCTCCGAGCCGGTGCGCTGAAAGCCGTGCAGCCGGGCGATGCGGTCGGACAGAGCCTTGAAGGTGACCGGCCCTTCCCGGTCGATCAGCCCGGTCGCGATGGCGGCGAGCGTGCGATTGTAGTCGCCGTCATAGAACCGGCCGCCATCTGCGTCCGGCATCGGCGGGAACGCGGATGCATCCGATTTCGGAAACAGGTCCGCCGGCGCGGGCGCCGTGGCAGCGGCGCCAACTGCAGGTTCCGGCGCCGCAAGCGGCGGCTCTGCCTGTGCTTCAGGCGCAGGATCAACGGGGTCGGCGGTCGGCGGCGGCGGCGGCAGGTCCGGCTCTGGCGGCGCTTCAGCCGCCGCCTGCCTGTCGTCCGCCAGCAGATCGATCAGCGCGCCATCCACATCGTCCAGAACCGCTTCCGGTTCGCGGAAATAGTGCGTCGACCAGATGCGGAGAAGCCGCCAGCCCAACGCTTCCAGGATCGCCTGGCGCACCCGGTCGCGGTCCCGCGCTGTCGGCGAGGCATGATAGGCGGCGCCGTCGCACTCGATCCCTGCCAGAAACCGGCCGGGCGCATCGGGATGGACGACGCCAAGGTCGATCCGGAACTTCGAGACGCCGACCTGGGTCCTGATGTCCCAGCCCCGGCGCCGAAGGCCTTCGGCCACGACAAATTCGAAATCCGAATCGTAGCTGTCTCCCGCCGCGAGCGCGATCGCCTGCCCTAAGGCGACCGGCCCGCGCTCGGCGAAATCGATATAGGTCTTGAGATCGCGCACCGCCGCCGCCTGGGTCCGGGAGAGATCGATCATCGTCGCGTCGAAGCTTGCGAACAATATGACTTCGGTCGTCGCCCGTGTGATCGCCACATTCAACCGACGCTCGCCGCCCATACGGTTGAGCGGGCCGAAATTCATCGACATGGCCGGGCTATCGGGCGCGGTCGGGCCATAGCCGATGCTGATCAGGATTACGTCGCGCTGGTCGCCCTGCACGGTCTCCAGGTTCTTGACGAACACTGGCTCGCCCGCCTGCCCATTGAAATACGGCTCGAACTCGGGACGGCTGCGGCGCAGCTCGTCGAGTTTGTCCTCTATCAGCCGCTGCTGTTCCGCGTTCAACGTGACGATGCCGATGCTGAGCGCGCTCAAGCCCGGATCGGCGAGGCGGCGGGCGGCCTCATCGACCACGGCTTGCGCTTCGATCGGGTTGGTGCGCGCCGCGCCCTTGGCATAAACGCCCTTGACCCGCCGGAAGGACACCGCGCTCGCCCGCGTCTCGGCTGAGGGGAAGGTGATCAGGCGGCTGTCGTAATAGGCGTGGTTGGAGAACGCGATCAGGCTTTCGTGCCGGCTTCGATAATGCCCGGTCAGCCGGTGATGCGGCACGCGGGCGCCCATCGCCTCGTCGAGAATGCTCTCCAGGTCCGCCGTGTCGCTTTCCAGATCATCGTCCGCCGCCGCCTTGTTGAAGAAATTCGTCGGCGGCATCTGTTTCGGGTCGCCGACGACGATGACGTTCCGGCCGCGCGCGATCGCGCCGATGGCGTCCCAGACCGTGATCTGCGAGGCTTCGTCGAAGATCACGAGATCGAATAAGGCTTGGTCAGCCGGCAGGAATTGCGCGACCGAAAGCGGGCTCATCAACACGCAAGGCGTCAGGCGGAACAGCGTGTCGCCCATTTCCGACATCAGGCGGCGCACGGGCAAATGCCGGGCTTTCTTCCGCATCTCCCGCGCCAGCACGCTGAAGCCGGGGCCGGCATCCTTCGCCTGGGGCGACGGGATGGCGCCGGAGAGCCGAACCCGGATATAGGCGCTGGTCAGGCCCGCCACTTCCGCGTCAAGCGCCCGGAATGCCGCGATCCGGTCCTCATGCAATTGCTTCGAGAAGCGGCGCAGCGCCGGCCGCTCGTCGATCAGCTTCGGCGCGAGCCAGGCTGCGTAGGCCGTATCGAACGCTGCCCGGGCGTCGCCGGGCGCTATCAGGCCCGCGTCCAGACCGGCCGCGAGCGCGCCAAGGCCCACGTCCTCGGCGATCCGCCGCGCTTCGACCCAGGCGCACCAGTCCCGGAGCCGCGGCGCTTGCGCGATCACCGCGCCGGCGCTCTCCGCGATCGCCTTGAGCGACGGGGCGTCGCCTGACCATCCGGCAAGGTCCTGGAACGCCCCAAGCGCCGCCTCGAACCGGGCGAACGCCGCCTGGAACCCGGCCGCCCGTTCGGCGATGGCGCCGCCGGCCGCCAGGAGGTCCCGGTTGTCGACAAGCCGCAGGCGGAGCGTCTCGCGCAAGGCGCCCGGATCTTCGCCCGTCCCGGCGAGCGCCAGGAAGGCCGCGCGCGCGGCAGCGCCCGCGTCCGCCTGCTCCGTCAGAATTGCGGGATCGGTCGCGCGCCCGCGCCAGGCCGGCGGCAGCGCCGCG
>ERZ888423.520-NODE-520-length-38734-cov-10.674449_pt1 | contig 38734 bp, 35 predicted proteins | sample MGYA00520523_ERZ888423 | MGnify/ENA primary metagenome ERZ888423 (study PRJEB32303, sample SAMEA104408611) | aquatic metagenome | biome: Brackish water; feature: Pelagic; material: water | place: Baltic Sea | collected 2014-06-08T10:24:00 | depth 30,27 m ... | reverse complement strand
GCCGGCGCAGGCTGCGCGGCCCATGCCAGCGTCCGCCGCCGCCGTTCCCGCCGCGTCTGCTATTGCCCCTGCTGAAACTGGAGCCGCAGCGCCCGACCAGCCGCGAGCGCTGGCGGGGACGAATGCGGCGGAGGAGGCCGCCCCGGCGCCGCCGCCCCAGGTCACGCCTGCGGCCGGTTCGCCTGCGACAGGCACTGCAGGGCCGCCGCGGACCTTGCTAGCGGCCGCGCTCGCGCCGCCGCCAGCGCCGCCAAAGCGTCCGCTGGCGTTGTCGGTCGCGCGGCCGCTGCCATCGGAGCCGCGGCTTGAGCGGCAAGCGGCCGGGCAAGATACGAAGTCGGCGCCAGCGCCGAACCCTGCCGGAAGCAGCGCGCCGGATGCCGCAGCGGTCGTCGCGGCTTCGGCACCGACGCAGCCGCCGTCATATGCCGGCGGCGGCCTCTCGAACCAGCCGCCGGACTATCCGTTGATCGCCCGGCGCCGGGGGATGGAAGGGCGCGTGCTTCTTCGGGTCGCGGTCACCGCCGAGGGCGCGCCATCGAGCGTCACGATCCGCAGCTCGAGCGGGTATCGGGCGCTCGATGAAGCCGCCCTTGAAGCGGTGCGCCGCTGGCGCTTCAAGCCCGCGCAGCGGGGCGGAGCGCCGGTCGCTGGCGTCATCGACGCGCCGGTCGTCTTCGAACTGACCCGCGGCCGGTGACATCGCGCTCGAATTAGCGGGCCTCGGTCCAGCTTTCGGCGAAAGCGAGAGCGGAGGTGCTGAACGGCCGGCCTTCGCGTTCCCTGGCCCAGGCCTGGCCGCGCGCCTGCTCGCCGTCCATGACGAGCCGCGTGCCGGCGGCTGGGATCAGGACAGTGTTGACGCCGTAGGGGCGCTGGCCGGGGCCGGTTCCAGGCTGGGTGTGGATCATCAGGGGGTCGCCCAGATTGAACCAGGTGAGGGAGATTTCGGCGTCGCTGCCGATGACATATTCCGTATAGAATTTGTGGGGATCGCCGTCTTTCTCGAAGGATGCTTCCTCGACGGGGATCGAGGTATCCTTCAGTTCGGGATTGAGCACGCCCTGAATGGTCTCCTGCAGCCAGCGCGCCATGGCGATGTTGTCGGACCAGATGCGCCAGCGGTCGGCGGTCAATTCGCTTTTCATGTACAGCACATGGCCGGGGCCGACGGGGGACATGACGTTCCGCCAGAAGCTGGCGACCGTGGTCTCCGGCCCGCCATCGGTTTCCGAAATACGGATGAACGGATTTTCGCCGCAGCAGAGCACGCGATTTGGATCGGCGGTCATGGACGCAGCCTCCTTGTGTTGAAGATCGTATGATTGAGCGTACCCGCGCGCCCGTTGGTTTGTCTATCGCCGGGACGATTGACCGACAGCGGCGGCGGACCTACGGTTCCTGCGAACTGGATCAATGCATTTGCGGGAGCATTTCGATGGCTGAATCCTACATTTTTGCAGGCGTCGCCGGGTATGTCGGGCGTCCGGACGCGACGGGCGCGGTCGGGGTGTTCCGCCGGGCCGCCAGCGGCGGCGCATGGGAGCATGTGTTCGGCGCGCATCCGGCGCACACGGTCTATGTTCACCCCGACGATCCGAAGGTGGTGTTCGCGGGCACGACTAACGGCGTGTGGCGGAGCGATGACAGCGGCGCAACCTTCGCGAAGGCGGCGTTTCCGGACACGGACAAGCAGATATGGAGCTTCCTGGCGATCGAGGGCCAGCCGGACACGGTCTATGCGGGCGGCGCGCCGATTGACGTGTATCGCTCCGACGACCGCGGCAAAAGCTGGACGAAGCTGCCGAACCCCGGCATGCCGGAACGCTGCAAGGGTCCGTTCGCGCCGCGCGTCATGCGCATGGTCCAGCGCCCCGGCCGGCCGAACGAGATTTACGCCGCCTGCGAAATAGCCGGCACCATGCGCACGACCGACGGCGGCCAGACCTGGACCGACACCAGCGATCACATGGTTGAACTGTCGAAGCTGCCGCATCTGGAGAGCTCCATCGTCCAGAAGGAGACGAAGGCCGAGGGCATGCTCGACTGTCACGCCATCGCCATCGCGCCCGCCAGGCCGGATACGCCCATCGTTGCGCTCCGGATGGGCCTCTTCAAGACGGAAGACGCCGGCAAGTCGTGGCAGGACATGGAGGTCAAGCGCTTCTCGCCGACCACTTATGGCCGCGACATCCGGGTATCGCCCCACGATCCGAAGACCTTGTTCGCGGCCTTGTCCGTTTCCGCCGCGAGCCACGATGGCGGCCTCTATCGCAGCCAGGACGCTGGCGAAACCTGGACCCGCTTCGACAAGGTGCAGGTGCACGGGACGATCATGTCCGTCGGTCTCAGCAAATCGAACCCGGATCAGGTGATCATCGGGGCGCGCTACAATGGCGAAATCTTCGGGACCCAGGACGGCGGCGCCACCTGGTCCGAGATGCCGCTGCCGGGCGACGTTCAGGACATTTACTCGATTGCGTGCAGCTAAGTGGGCGCGCGCCGTTCATCCTCTGACCTTGCGGTCTAATTCAGGATATCCGGCGACGCCTTGACCAGCATGCGCTTGATCGAGGCAAAGTGGCCGATCCGCTGAGCGCCATTGTCCTCGGCGATCGCGCGAGCGGTCCGCTTGACGACGGCATCCGGAATCTTGCGGAAGGGCAGGCCCTGGGACCGTGCCAGCGCCTGCACCTGGCAGGCGCGCTCCAGGTAATAGAGATCGTCGAACGCGGCTGCGATATCGCCGCCGCAGACGACGACGCCGTGATGGGCCAGGAAGCCGATGTCTTTGCCCTGCATTGCATCCGCAATGCGGTCGCCTTCCTCGCCGGAGAAAGCGACGCCGCCATAGTCGTCGTCATAGGCGATGCGATCGTAGAAGCGGAGCGCATTCTGCTCGACCATCTCCAGGCGGCAGTTCTCCAGAAGCGTGAACGATGTCGCATAGGGCATGTGCGTATGCAGCACGGCGCGGGCGTTCGGGTGCTTCAGGTGAAGGCGGCTGTGAATGAAGAAGGCCGTATCCTCGACCGTGTGGCGGCCCTCCAGCACCTGGCCTGTCGCATCGCAAAGCACGATGTCGCTCGCCGTGATCTCGGACCAGTGCAGGCCTTGCGGGTTCACCAGGAAGGTCTCGCCGGACGGGTCGATCGCCAGGCTGAAATGGTTGCAGATGCCTTCGCTTAGGCCCAGCTTCTCCGCCCACCGCAAGGCGCAGGCAAGGTCGACCTTTTGCTCATGGAGATCGTTGCGCATGGCGATGGCGGCTCCTTCAATGATCTTTCCTGAACGATAGCCGTTTCCGACGCGCGCGCCTATATTTCAGGCGGAGACGAAATTGGAGGATGACGACATGCCGGACAAAGTGGTGAAGAGCGACGCCGAGTGGCGCGCCCAGCTTTCCGCCGAAGAATTTCACGTGACGCGCCAGCATGGCACCGAGCGCGCCTTCACCGGCCGGACCTGGGACGAGAAGCGCAAGGGCCGCTATGACTGCGTGTGTTGCGGACAGCCCCTGTTTTCGTCGGAAACCAAATATGACAGCGGCACCGGCTGGCCGAGCTATTTTGCGCCGCTGGCCAAGGATGCCGTTGCGGTCAAATCCGACCGCTCCTGGTTCATGGTCCGCAACGAAGTGCTGTGCAGCCGTTGCGACGCGCATCTGGGCCATGTATTTCCGGACGGCCCGGAGCCGACGGGCGAGCGCTATTGCATGAATTCCGCCGCCCTGGACTTCAAGCCCGCGAAAGACGATGGCGGACCGGCCGAATGAACGAAGTCTCCGCCCGGCGCCGGGCGGCGAAGCCGAACGGCCGGGTGCTGACCGCAAGCTTGGTCCTGCTCCTCGGCCTCGCGCTTTATGCGGCGGCGGCGGTGCAGATCGCGGAATTGCTGCCGGATCATCAATTGGCGCAAGGCAGCTTTATCGCGGTCGCTGGCCTCGTCTGGGTCTGGCCGGCGGTTCGGTTGATCCGCTGGGCGGCGCGGCGACAGGCGTGAGGCGGCGCGATCAGGCTCGCCGCCGCCGGGACCGCCGGGGCGCCGCGATCCACATCGCGGCGATGCTGATCCCGGCGAACGCGATCGCCAGCCCGAAGGCTCGGACATAGGATCCGTCGATATCTTAGATCAAGCCCGTAAAATACGGGCCGGCCCCGCCGCCAAGCGATGAGAAGACGCTGAGCACGCCGAAGATCGTCGAATAGTTCCGGCCCTGGAACATATCGGCCGGGGCGGAGGCGAAGACCGCCGTCAGCCCGTATCCGACCAGTCCCTGCGCCGCGACCATCGTCCATAGCAGGATGGGCGTCGGGTAGCGGGTCAAACCGATCAGGCAGGCATAGCAGACGATGAAGCCGAGGCAGCCGATGGTCCATGCGGCCTCCCGGCCCAGGCGGTCAGCCATCCAGCCGCCATTGATCTGCCCGAAGACGCCGGCCGCCGATACCAGCGCCAGCGCGAGGCCGGCGACGCCGCTGGTGAAGCCCACGTCCAGCAGGAATTGCGTCTGGTGGACCTGCACCGCATACCAGCACCAGAGCATGCCGAAAGCCGCGAGCGCGAAGAACCAGAACGCAGGCCGGGCGACCGCTTCGGCGAGCGTCGGGCCTTCTGGCGCCGGGCTATCGTCCTCGGACCCATCGGCGCGTCGGGCGCGCGGAACGCCGTCGGGTTCAAGGCCGAGGTCGCTTGGCCGGCGGCGTTGGACGATCAGGTTCAAGGGGACCAGCATCAGGAGCACGATGGCGGCGATGGTATAGCAGGCTTGCCGCCAGCCCTGATCGGCGATGATCGCCTCCGCCAGCGGCAAGAGCGTGACCGCGCCGATGCCGACGCCGGAGAACGCCAGGCCGACCGCAAGGCCGCGCCGCTTCTCGAACCACAGCGGCAAGGTCGCCGAATGGCCGATATAGCCAAGGATGGTGCTGCCGCCGATAACCAGAACGCCAAAGGCGGGATACAGCATCCAGGGCTCTGTGACGGCCGTCGTCAGAGTGAAGCCGCCAGCCATCATCACGGACCCGGCCGGCATCACCAGGCGCGGGCCGAAGCGGTTCAGCATCAGGCCAGAGAGGGGGCCGAGAAAAGCGGCGAAGACGAAGCCCATGGCGAAAGCGCCGGCGGTTTCGCCGCGCGACCAGCCGAATTCCGCCAGGATCGCTGGATAGAGCAGCGAGAACGCCGTCCGCGCGTTGACGCCGACCGCCATGGTCGCAAAGGCGCAAGCGACGATCGCCCAGCCGTAATAGAAGGTCACGCCGAATGGCTGGCGCGGCCTGCCGCTCGGCGGCGAGGCTGGCGCAGCCGGTTTCGCCATCGCGGGCGCAGGGTCCGCCATGGCCGCCGCCGGCGCCGCATGGACGGGCCGTTCCGCCGCTGGCCTGGCCGGCGGCCAATACCGGGTCGGGCGGTCGTTCACTTAATCGGCGAGAAAGGGGCCGGCGTCGTCAGGCTGTTCTCCTGGGCCGCGACCAGGCCGTCCGTGCGCGCCTGATAGTCGGCCCATGCCGGATCGCCATCCCGCCGGGCGCGGATTTTTTCCATCTCGCCGAGGTTTTCGAAGGACCAGAGATGGGTCACTTTGTTGAGGCTGCCGCTGGTATGGACGAAGTAGCCCAGAAGATTGAGGCCCGCGCGTTTCTGCACCGGCAAGCCATATTCTTCAAAGATCGCAAGATATTGCTTCATCTTGCGGGGAACGATCGTGTAGCACCGCACGTCGACAATCATCCGAAGCCTCTTTCCCGGCCGCTCGGCCGCTCTCCATGAACCCAGGATCGGATCGCCCGGCCGCCGCATCCGCCCTGGATCCTGTCCGATCCGGAGGCTACTGGATTTGGCGGCCGGGCGAAATGGCCATGGGGCGGCGCGGTCGAGCGGCGGTCGGCTTAGAAGATGAAGTCGTCGGCGCCGATGAAGATGGACAGCATGCCGCTCAACTGGACTTGATCGCCATTGCCGAAGTTGATCACTGTCGTCAGGAACGACTGGGAGATCGAGAGGTGGTCGATGCCGGAGAGGCCAAGCCCGGAAAGATCGATCTTGTCCGTCCCGTTCGTGAAGTCGGTGATGCGGTCGACCCCAAAGCCGAAGGCGTCGAACGTGAAGAGATCGGCGCCGCCGCCGCCTTTCAGCGTATCGTTGCCGGCGCCGCCGATCAGGACGTCCGCGCCGCCGCCGCCGGTCAGCTTGTCGTTGCCGGCGCCGCCTTCCAGACGGTCTCCGCCCGACCTGCCGTTCAGGGTATCGTCGCCGTCGCCGCCGAGGATGAGATCGGCGCCGTTCGTGCCGGTCAGCTTGTCCTTGCCGCTGCCGCCCTGGATCAGGTTGTAGGCCGGCGCGACGCCTTCGATGGTGAGCGTAGCCGTCGCGGTCGCGGTTCCGCCCTTGCCGTCGCTGATCGTGTAGGAGAACTGCTCCTGAGCGGTCTGGCCGGTTTGCAGCGTCGCAAAGGCATTGCCCGGATTGTAGGCGACCTGACCATTCGTCAGGCTGAGGACGCCCTGCACGCCGGTCCCGTCCAGCGAGACGATCGACAGCGCATCTCCGTTGGCGTCAGCGTCGCCATCCAGCAGGATCGACGTCAGGTTGCTCGTCGGCGCATTCGCCTTGAGGGTGGTCGCGTCATCATCGGCGACCGGCGCGAAGTTGCTGTCGCCGCCGACGTCGACGCCGATGGCGTGCGCGCCGGCGCCCTTTGTCGTGAGCGTGAGGATGTCGCCGACGATGCTTTTGACGTCAGCGCCGGAGACAGCGAAGGACCGCCCGTTGAGCGCCGTCAGATCGATGGCGATATCGCCCTCGCCGACCACGCCGATGGTCAGGTCTTCGCCGTCGCCCGTGACGGATGTCAGCGTCATGCGTTGGTCGAGGCCCGTGATGTGCGTGACATCGTCCTGGGTCGCGCCGACCGTGATCTGGAAGGTTCCGCCAGCATCGGGCAGGAAGACGGAGTCTGCGTCATAGGCATACCAGCCGGCGACGCTCTGGATGACGCCCTCGCCGCCGTTCAGGTCCAGATCGAGCGCCATGGCGCCCACGCCCTCGCCTGTCACGGTCGCGGTGATTTCGTTCCCGTCCTTGTCGACCGTGACGCTTGAGGACTGGAAGCTCTTGATGCGGCCGGCAAGGTCGTTCAGCGTCACGAATTCCGCGCCGGCGTTGAAGGCGGTCTGGATGAAGTTCGTGAACATCTCCTCCGAATAGAAGGAGCCTGGGTTCTCATCGGGATCGTCATCGTGCTCGGTCGGGCCGTAGTCGTGCCAGGGCCAGAGGGCGATGGGGGTCGAACTGTTGGCGGTCAAATCGTCGAACTCGGCCTGCCAGGCGGCCGAGGCTTCCTCCGGCGTCATGTCCTGGAACTCGACCAGGGTAAAGTCGAAGGAAATATTCGGCGCCAGATAGACCTTGTCGGTCTGGTCGGGCCCGAGGAAGCCGAACGCGCCCGGATAGCCGGCGCCGACGCCGGAATAGCCGCCGGATAGATAGTCGAAATACTGGATGATCTGCTGCGCGGTCTGCAGGCTCTCGGGCGCGCCGGGCACCGCAGCGCCCGTGATGTCGATGCCGAGCTCCGCTTCGATCACCGCCATCGACTGCTCGAACTCGAACTGGATCTGAGCTGGCGTCAGGGTGTTGGTGTCTTCGGGGTGGGTGAAGGAATGGGTGCCGATTTCATTCCCGAGCGCCATGATCTGTTGATAATAAGGGCCGGAGACGGCCCAATCCGTCTGCTGGTCTGGCGGGTTGTCGCCGACATTGATGTAGTAGGACCCGACGAAATTATAGTCAGCCTTCCATTCTTCAAGGAGCGATACCAGGGTCTGATAGATCGGCGGACGGCCATCGTCCGGGTTGACTTCAAACATCTCCTGGGACTGATCCATGTCATTGCGCGACGCGACGATGAGGTCGCTGCGGGTCAGTTTCAGATCGATGCTGATTTCGCCCCGCTCGACGGCCCAGTCGATGGCCTGCCAGGCAAGGTCGGTGTCGGCGAAGACCGATTCGTTGGCGAAATGCACGTTCAGCCCGCCGGTATTGGTCGCCAGCACGGCATTGTAGGTTTCGCCGCCCGCGGTCAGCGTCGCGACCGTGTCGGCGCTAACGACCGGCTCGAAGTGCATGTAGAAGAAGTCGCCGTCATAGGATTGAACCGTAGCGCCTTCGGCGAGGGTTTCATTCCCGGCATGGTCGGCGCCGGCCCGGATGACCGCATCGGTCGCCTGGCCGAAGCCCTTGAAGTCGACGCCGAGCAGGGACTTCATGACGCTGTAGGGATCGCTCCCGAAGGCGGCGCCATTTTCATCATTGGTCATGAGATTGCCGGCCGCGATCATGCCGACGCCGTGTTCGTTCGACGCCGTTTCCAGCGCGCTCGAGATGGCGTCGCGAAGATCGGCCCGGACGTTGGCGAAGCTCGGGAACACGATCGCGTCGTAGGTTGCAAGTAGGTCGGCGTTCGTCAGGTCGGCTTCGTTCAGGAGGTCGAAGGGCGTGCCGGCCATCATCGCCTGGTGCTGCGCGCTCATGATGAGCTGCGCATAGGACGTTTCGTTGAAGTAGTTCGCGGCGCTGCTCTCGGAATAGACGATGGCGATCCGCTTGTCCGCCGTCGCGTCCGTGACTGGCGGCGGCGCGGGCGGCAGCACCAGGTCGCCGACCCGGTAGGAGAACTGGCTGTAATCGTTCGGGATATAGGCCTGCTCGTTCACGTCGACATGGATTTCCACGCTGTCGGGCGCGCCGGCGAGGTCGGCCTTGGCGATGGCGAGCTCCAGTGTCTTGCCGTCGGCGCTGTAGCCGAACGCGACCGGCGCATTGACCGCGGTCTGGCCGGCGGCGCCGGTGAACAATTGCGGCGCGCCGTCCTGACCGATGTTGATGTTGTATTCCGCGCCGGCCGCGAAGCCGAAGACCTGGAAGCCGGTCGCGTTGTTGTTGTCGGTATTGATCCAGATGGTCGTGTTGGCCCCGATCTCGACATCCGCTTCGATCGCGAACAGGAAATGATCGGCGCTCGCGCGGCCGTGCACGGCAAAGCCCGCGACGCCGTCGGCGGCGCCGTCCAGACGATCCGCGGCCGCCCAGTCCGAAAGGTCGCCGTTCAGCGTCGTCCCGTCGATGACATCGGTCGTGGGCGGCGGCGGCGGCGCGGTTTCGGGCGCGATCTCATAGGAGAAGCTGGAATAGTCGTTCGGGATATAGGCCTGGTCGTTCACGTCGACATGCAGGCGGAGACTGTCTGGCGCGCCGGCGAGATCGGTCTTGGCGATGGCGATTTCCATCCGCTGCCGCGTCGCGTTGAAGCCGTAGGTCAGGTCCGCCTGGACCGGCGTTTCGCCGGCGGCGCCCGTGAAGAGGCGGGGAACGCCGTCCGCGCCGATATTGATGTTGTATTCCGCGCCCGCGGCGAAGCCGAAGACCTGGAAACCCGTCGCGTTGTTGTTGTCGGTGTTCAGCCAAAGCGTCGTGTTGGCGCCGATCGCCGTGTCGGCTTCAAGCGCTATGACGAAATGGTCGGCGGTCTCGCGGCCGTAAACTGCAAATCCTTCGACGCCGTCCGCGGCGCCGTCCAACCGGTCGGCTGTGCTCCATTCGCCAAGCTCGCCGTCGAAAATGATGTCAGCGACGGTCTCCGCCGGCGTCGGCGCTTCCAGCTTGTAGGCGAAGCTGGAGTAGTCGTTCGGAATGAACGTCTGGTTGTTGATGTCCGCATAGACCGTCGCCGCGGTCGGGATCTCGCCGCCGGGCGCGGCCAGGAGCGCCGCCGGGATGCGGATTTCGAGGATGCCGCCGTCGGCCGAGCGGCCGACTTCCAATGCATCTGAAACCAGGGTCTCGCCCGCGTCGCCGGTATAGAGGCGAGGAACGCCGTCGGCGCCGATATTGACATTGAATTCAGCCCCCGCCGCGAAGCCGAAGACCTGGAAGCCGGTCGCAGCGTCGTTGTCGGTGTTCAGCCAGAAGGTCGTGTTTGGCCCGATCGCAGTCGCGCCGGCGTTGGCCGCCAGGACAAACGCGCCGCCTTCGACGCGGCCATACATCTCGAACCCGGCGACGCCGCCGCCGGCCAGGTCGAGGCGATCGTTGATGTCCCAGTCATTCAGGGCGCCATCGATCGTAACTGGCGTTTCTCCGGCCATACTAGCTCTCCCGCGGACAGACGGTTTAATCAGCCGACGGCCGCATCACCATAGAGCGGACGATTGGTTGATTGATTGTCCGGGAATACTAAGAAATAACCGCTCAAATACTATAGCAAATAGGCATTACGCCATTGGTAGTTATCAAGAAATTCCAGTTCAAAACAATCCATCTTCAATAGAAATGGTTAATATTCATATGAAGTGTAGTACTTCTGCGAAATGCGATCCGCGTAGGCGGCAAGGTTTGGGGCTGCTCTGGCGGCTTTCCGGATGGGCGTGTCGAACGGTTCGCCGACCACGCTAGCGACGAAGGCGCCGATGCTGGCGTCGACGGCGGTTGGCTCCGGTCCATGCATGTAGGGCTTGTCGCCCAGCCAATCGGATATGGCCCGGAGATTATCGACGCCGATCTGATATTGCTCGGCGAGCGTGTGGCGACCGGCGCCATGGCCGCGCATGTCGCGGAGGAGCGACTTGCGGATATGCCCGGCGATGAGCGGCCGAACCAATTTGGGGATCGGCTGGAAAATCCTGTCGCGGAGCGTCGGCCAATTTGCTTGGTCGACCCACCGGGCCGCGACGATCGACCAGTAAAGGCTTTCTTCCGCGAGCCGCTGGAAGGCGAGGGGGATGGCGCGCGCTTCGGCGGACAGGCCGGCGTCCAGGTCGACGCCATATTTCCGTTCCAGGTGATGGCGAATGAAGGTGCTGTCCGCCACGGTTTCGCCGTCGTCGACGATCAGCGGCAATTTGCCCTTTGGCGCCTTGCGCGGATCGTCCTGGTAGACGGTCCGATGCTCGACGCCCGCCATTTGCAGCAGGATCAGGGCCTTCACGCCAAAAGGCGTCGCGGTCGGCTGCCCGAACGCGGCGCGATAGGTCTGGAGATCGATCATGCTGACGGGCCTCCCTCAGGCAAGAAGTCCCGTCAGCTTAGCGCACTTTCCAGCCATCCGGCGCTCACAGCCGCGTCAACCGGCGTCAGCCGCGCATGGCGTGCAGATAGGGCCCGGTTTCCCGTAGCGGCGCCGCCGTGTTCGCGAAATCGACCAGCATCTTCCGGGTATCCCGGGGATCGATGATTTCCTCGACCCAGAAGGTCTCGGCCGAGCGGAAGGGCGAGCGGAGCTTGCCGAGCCGATCCTCGATTTCGGCGAGTTTCGCTTTCGGGTCGGGGGCGGCGGCTATATCGGCCGAATATGCGGCTTCAATGCCGCCCTCGAGCGGCAGCGAGCCCCAGCGGCCGGACGGCCAAGCATACCGCATGTTAAAGCGGGAGCCGTTCTGATGCGCCGCGCCCGCAACTCCGAACACGTTCCGCACCAGGATCGAGCACCAGGGGATCGTCGATTGCCAGATCGCCGCCATCGCCCGCGCGCCTTCCTTGATCGTGCCGGCTTTCTCGCTTTCCAGCCCGATCAGGAAGCCGGGGCAGTCAACCAGATAGATCATCGGCAAGTGGAAGGTCTGGGCGGTATCGACGAAGCGCTCGACCTTGCGGCAGGCGTCCGCCGTCCAGCCGCCGCCGAAGTGGAAAGGATCGCTGGCCATCACGGCGACGGGCCAGCCGTCGACCCGGGCAAAGCCGGTGATCACCGAACGCCCATAGAGCTTGCCCATTTCAAAGAACGAGCCCGTGTCGACGACGGATTCAACGATCGGCCGCATCTTGTAGACCTTGCGGATATCCCGCGGCACGGCGTCCATCAGCGCCGGGTCGCGGCGGTCGGGATCGTCCGTCGGATCAAGGCGCGCCGGCAATTCGTAGACGTTCTGCGGCAGGTAGGAGAGGAAACGCCGGGCATGCTCGAACGCTTCCTCCTCGGTATCGACCGCCTCGTCGACGGCGCCGGACCGAAGCTGGATCTTCCAGCCGCCAAGCTCCTGTTTGGTCAAATCCTGTCCGAGCCGCTTCACGACCGGCGGGCCGGCGACGAAAAGGGCGGACATCTCCTTGACCATCACAGAATAATGCGCCGCCGTCAGATGCGCCGCTCCGAGGCCGGCGACAGAGCCGAGGCCCAGCGCGACCCGCGGCACCGTGCCGAGATTGCGGACCACCCACTCCCAACCCTTGACGCCCGGCACATTGGCGCGGCCGGTGGTTTCGATGGTCTTGACCGAACCGCCGCCGCCGGAGCCTTCGACGATGCGGATCAGGGGCAGGCGCAGGTCATGGGCCATCTGCTCGCACATGATGTGCTTTTCTTTGATGGTGGCGTCGGCCGAGCCGCCGCGCACCGTGAAATCGTCGCCGCCGACGACGACCTGACGGCCGTTCACCCGCCCGCGCCCAAAGACGAAGTTGGACGCCATGAAGCTTTCGAGATCGTTCCGGCCGTCATACTGGGCCATGCCCGCGACCTTGCCGAGTTCATGGAACGAGCCGTCATCGAGCATCGCGTCGATGCGCTCGCGCACCGTCAGCCGTCCGCCGTCATGCTGGCGCTTGACCTTGTCCGGCCCGCCCATCTGTTCCACGAATGCCTCACGGCGGCGGAGTTCATCGAGTTCAGTTTGCCAGGTCATGGGAGAGGGCGATCCTTCAGCATCGGCTTTGAAAGCGGAAAGCCTACCGTCGGTCCGCCCGGCGCGCCAGTCTTACCCGGAGCGCCTTGCGCCGGGCGCCTTCAGAGCGGCGCGGCGCCCTCTGCCTTTGTGATGTCGGCCAAGATATCGACGCATAGGCGTTCCGGCTCGGTGACTGTGCGGAACCAAGTTGGTTCATTGATGACACCGCCCGGAAAGACCGATCAAGCCAGAATCACATCCAAGTCTAACACGGAGCGATTTCTGGGATAGTCTCTTCCGATGATTTTCCCAATTTACTCGAATAGCGAAGGAAGAAGTATGCGACCAATGAAGTCTATATTGATTGCGGGGGTACTGACCGCCGTGGCAACGCAGAGCGTGGCCGAGCGGCTTACTATGTCGGTGCCACTTGCAGTTCCTAGCGATCCAAAAGCGGAATACATGCTACTTGATTTTGAACAAGTTTTGCCAGGGCTCATAATTGCGACAACGCGCCGAGACGGCCCATCTGGGGTATCGTATTCAGTGCGAGTGTTCGATTGCGAATCCATGCGGTTTAAATATTTGGCAGACGGTGAATCGCTTGCCCAGGTTCGCGCTAAAGCCGCGGCTGCGCCGCGACGACGTGCCGGTCGCGATTTAGCGCCCCTCACGCGGGGGTCGATCTCGTATTTCGTGGCGCGGCAGGCCTGTGCCGCGTCGATGTAGCCGTCCCGGCTACGGGATTGTTGGATAGCTTCGCATACGTTCGTTGCGTTCTTTGGCGTTCAACTTCTTCTATGACGCTAGTGTCCAAGTTGGTGGAAGGCTCACCGTTACAGGTACTTGTCCGAGATATTGACGGAGCTTTCGTGGCCGACCTTATCAAAATGTTCCGTGACCCATGTGTCGGCCTTGGCCCGACCGATCTCGAACAGGTGGGTCAGGAAATCCCAGTTGGCGTTCAGTTTCGACGACGCGCCGAGCTTGCGCATCTCCATCTCGGCTTCGACGACGTGGATCTTGAGCTTCTTGTAGTGCTCGGGCGGCAACTGGCCCTTATCGAGCTGCTTCGAGATGAAGTCGATGATGCGCATTTCCCGCATCAGGGAGGAATTGAAGCTCAACGTGTTGATCCGGTCCATGATCGCCTGCGCCGTCGTCGGCAGTTCGTCGATAACGATCGGGTTGATCTGGCAGATCAGGATATCGCTGGTCTTTGTGTTGTAGATCAACGGGTAAAGCGGCGGGTTGCCCATATATCCGCCGTCCCAGTAAAAGTGACCGTCGATCTCAACCGCCTGGAACAGGAAGGGCAGGCAGGCCGAGGCTAGCACGGCGTCGACGGAGATTTCATCGCCTTTGAAGACATGAATCTTGCCGTTCATCACATCGGTCGCGCACAGAAACAGGCGCACGCGCTCGGTATGGCAGACCAGATCGAAGTCCACGACGCTGGATAGCGTGTCGCGCAGCGGATTCAGGTTGAGCGGGTTCAGTTGATAGGGCGAGAACATTTTCGAGAGCGCGTCCGCCGCGAGCCACATGGGCGAAAAATCCATGTTGCCCGGCGAGAGCATCTGATCGATCAGGCTCGGCTGCATCGGGCCTTTCTTCGAGGCGGCGGAAATCGCGGTCCAGAATTCCCGCATCTTGGCGCGGGCGCCCTCCGCCCCGCCGCTCGCGAGGCCGCAGGCGACGACGGCGGCGTTCATGGCCCCGGCGCTGGTGCCGACGATGCCGTCAATCTCAAACAGGTCGAGTTCGAATATCCGGTCAAGCACGCCCCAGGTGAAAGCCCCGTGCGACCCTCCGCCCTGCAGCGCCAGGTTCAACCGCGGTTTCGTCGCTTTGCTGGCTTTGGCCACAGCTTCAATCCTTCAGGTAATCGTGGATGACGCGGCCATAGGGCAAGGTCAGGTCGGCGATGAAGTGCCGGCCGCCGATGATCTTGCGCACCGGCAGGTCCGCCACGGGCGCGTTGACATGGGGCACCAGATGAAGCCGCGCTGGCCCGGACCAATAGCCTTTGACCGTAATATCCTCAAGATTGTAGGCGACCAGTTGCGCGATCGCCGGATTGCCATTGACGTCGGGCAGAAGCTTCAGGTTGATCTGCGTCAGCGCCATCATCGCCGCCCGGTCCTGCGGATCCTTGAACGAGCCTTCGTGCTTGTAGCCCATGGTTCCCATAGCGACCCGTTCGCCGGAATAGTCCAGCGTGCCCGTCAGCGTGTCCGTCTTGACGGAGAGTTTCGGTTCGCCCCAGCGCTTCGGGAAGCCCCAGATTTCGCGGCCTGCCGAAATCGGCGGCTCGTCGTTCAGGAACATCATCGCGGTGTAGTTCACATCTTCGCCGTTGAAGGTGCAGGGAATGACCGCGCCCGACTCCTCATATGACCCGAAGCCGGAGGAGTCCGGCATGTTGATCCATTCGTAGAAGACCCGGTTCGAGCCGTTCGGCTTCAAGGGCTCCGGCACCGCCGCGGCGATGGCGTCGGGATCGGATTCATAGACAATGACGAAATATTCCCGGTCGACGAAGCGGTAGGGCCCAAACGGATAGCTTGGGTTCATCAGCGGCATCGACGGCGACTTCAGAATATCCTTGACCTGCATGACTACCCCCTCCAATGACCGGTTTCTGCAAGGCGATCCCAGATTTTGCGGGACTATTGGGCCGTCCAGCCGCCGTCGACGGCGATGGCCTGGCCGGTCAACTGGGCGGCCGAGGGCGACGCCAGGAAGACTGCGAGATCGCCGATCTGCTCGGGCGTCGTGAACTCCATCGAAGGCTGCTTTTCCGAGACCAGCTTCAGCTTCTCGATGGCGAAGGTCGTGCCATTGTCGGCGGCGCGCTGCTGGATCTGCTTTTCGACCAGCGGCGTCAGCACCCAGCCGGGGCAGATGCAATTGCAGGTGACGTTCGTTTCCGCCGTCTCGAGCGCGATCACCTTGCTGAGGCCGATTACGCCGTGCTTGGCGGCGACATAGGCGGCTTTCTGCTTGGAGGCGACCATGCCGTGCACCGAGGCGATATTGATGATCCGCCCAAAGCCCTGGGCCAGCATCAGCGGCAGCACCGCCTGCGCGCCATGGAAGACCGATGACAGATTGACGTCGATGATCTGACTCCATTTGTCCGCAGGGAAATCGACGACCGACGCCGTGTGCTGGATGCCGGCGTTCTGGACCAGCACATCGACGCGGCCGAATGCCGCCGTCGCGGTCTCGACCATCGTCTTGACCTGATCCGGGACGCTGATGTCCGCGCCGGCGAAGACGATATTCTCCGCGCCATACATGGCCTGAAACTCGGTCAGGACGCTTTGCGCGGCGTCGTTCAACTTCCGCCCGTTGAGCGCGACCTTGGCGCCCGCCTTGGCGAAGGAATGGGCGACGCCCATCCCGATCCCGCTGGTCGAGCCGGTTACGATTACGCACAAACCATCCGCCATGACATGCACCCTCCAGCGCTGCGCGGGCGGCCCGCCGTCCCGCCTTAATTCGATCGCCGAATGTGTGGACGGGATTTCAATCGATGCAAGTGAAATATTTGCGTCGCAACAAGAAAATGGTGCAACGCACAATAATCAGGCGATTATTACGAGGCGGTGCGCAAAAGCTGTGCGTTTCGACATGCGCCTACAGGGCGGCAAGGCTCACCAGTCGAGATGCCGGATGATGGCGTCGACGCAGGCGTCGGCCCGGGTCAGGAAAAGGCGGTGCTTGGCCGCACGGAAATCAACCTGGGCATAGCGTGGCAGGCGCCTGGCCAGTTCCGCATGCTGGGCCATATCGACGAAGGGCGATCGGTGGGCCGTCAGGTTCAGGACCGGCATGGTCAGCCGGTCGAGATCGGGCCCGAGGTCGGCGGCGCGCAGGCATTTGACGATCGCTGAAACGACCTGGGGCGCGAGCTTGACCTGCTGGGCCTCCGCCCAGGCGATCAGCGCCGGATCGTCGGATGCGGGATCGAAACTGCCGGCTGTGATCATGTCCGACCAGCGCTTGACCCCGTCCGGCTTCTCCAGGACGGACGGCCAATCGGCGATATTGTTGACCAGCGCCCCGCGCCATCCCGTCGAGACGACGGTCAGGCTGGCGAACCGCTCTGGATGATGAATGCCGAGATAGAGCCCGGTCGTGCCGCCGAAGCTTTCGCCGACGAAGTGGCAGCGGTCGAATTCAAGGCAGTCCAGAACATCAAGCACGTCGCCCGCATAATCGGCGATCTCCAGGCTTGGGGCCTGCCAACGGTCGACCGAGGCGCCGTGGCCGCGCATGTCGATGCTGACGATCGGCGCGCGGCCGGCAAGCGCCCGGATCCACGGCAGCCAGGCTCGGCCGTCCAATCCGAGGCCATGCTGAAAAACGATGGGCGTCGTCCGCGCCGGATCGTCCTCCAGGCCCCATGGGCCGGCAAGATCGAACGCCCGATAGCCGACGCCGCCTGGGCTGTGGCGAACTCCGTCAAGGAATGCCTGCAAAACCGCTCCTGCCGTCCCTCTGATCCGAAGCGGCAGAATGATCCGATTTGCCGTCGCCGTCCATCGGCCGGAAGTCTCAGAACGGGGTCCGCGGCAGGTCGGGAATGTCGGCGGGGCGCGGGCCGGGCGCGGGCCAGAGAAACTGCCGCTCCGCCGCGTTGATGAGAACGTCGTTGATGCTGGCCTCGCGCCGCCGCATCAGTCCGGCCCCGTCGAATTCCCAGTTCTCATTGCCGAAGGATCGCCGCCATTGCCCGGCCGCGTCACGCCACTCATAGCGGAAGCGCACGGCGATATGCGCGTCCGTGAAGGCATGCAGGTCCTTGATCAGCCGGTAGTCCAGCTCCGTCGCCCACTTCCGGGTCAGGAACGCGACGATGGCCGCGCGGCCCTGGATGAACTCGCCCCGGTTCCGCCATTGGCTGTCTTCGGTATACGCGAGCGCCACCCGCTCCGGGTCGCGATCGTTCCAGGCGTCCTCCGCCATCCGCACTTTCTGGCGAGCGGTCGCTTCCGTGAACGGCGGGAAAGGCGGGCGGGACATGCGCCGGACTACCAGGACTTGTAAGCCAGGAATTTTCCGGACATTTCCAACTTGACCCGGTCGCCCTTGGGGTCCTTGACGCGGCTCAGATACATTTCAAAGTCGATGGCGGACATGATGCCGTCGCCGAATTCTTCCTGGACCAGATCCTTGATCGTCGGGCCGTAGACGCCGACGATTTCATACAGGCGATAGACGCAAGGGTCGGTCGGCACGGCCTGTTCCCAGACCTTGGTCGGCGGCTCGGCCAGGACGAGCGCCGCTTCCTGGGGCAAGCCCAGCTTGCTGACCAGCAGTTCGGCCTTGTCCTTGGGCATGGAGTTCATGCCAAGGCAAGCGGAGTGGGTGAAGACCGGCGACATGCCGATCATCTCCGCGATCTTTTCCCATTTCAGGCCAGCTTGCCGTTTTGCCGACAGCACCATGGCCGCCACATCGTCCTTGTCCATGGCCGGTTCTACAAAGCGTGACGGTTTCATAACGTCCTCCTGGAAGCAGTCATTCGTTGCGTTTCTTGGATTTATCGGGTGATGGCGTAGAGCGCGGCCTGGGGCGGCGCCGGTCGTTCCTTTTCAGGATCGTCGAAGCTGACGGTCTCGGGCCGGCCGGTCGGCGTCGCATGCTCGCGCCCCGCCATTTCCTTGGAGCGGCGGGCGAGGAAGTGCACGAGATGGTTCCGGACCTTGTAGTAGTTCGGATGCTCGACGATCTCATCGCGGGCGCGGGGCCGCGGGATGCCGACCTCGACCGATTCCGCGACGCGGGCATAGGGGCCGTTGGTCATCAGCAGCACCCGGTCGGCCAGATAGATCGCCTCGTCGACGTCATGGGTGATCATGAACACGGTCTGGTCGGTGCCCTGCCAGATCTTCAGCAGTTCGTCCTGGATCGTGCCGCGGGTCAGCGCGTCGAGCGCGCCGAAGGGTTCGTCGAGCAGCAGCAGTTCCGGCTGGATGGCGAAGGCGCGCGCGATCGAGACGCGCTGGCGCATGCCGCCCGAGAGCTGCGCCGGCTTGCGATGTTCGGCGCCGCCGGTCAGGCCGACAAGCTCCAGATATTTGTAGGAGTGCGCCCGGACCTGTTCCTTGGTCCAGGCCCGGTTGCGGGCTTCGACCGCGAAGGTGACGTTCCGGAGGGCGCTCAGCCACGGCAGCAGCGAGTAATTCTGAAACACCACGCCCCGGTCGAGGCTCGGGCCTTTGACTTCCTTGCCGTTCATGATCACGACGCCCTCGGTCGCCTCGTCGAGGCCCGCCAGCACATTCATGATCGTCGACTTGCCGCAGCCGGAATGGCCGACGATGCAGACGAACTCGCCGCGCTCGATCCGGAAATTCACGTTCTCGAAGACGGTCAGCGGCTCGCCTTCGCCGTTCTGGGCCGGGAACCGTTTCGCGAGGGCTTCGATCGACAGAAATCCGTTGCTCATCGTTTCGCCTCCTATTCGTTGAATGCGACGGCGCGTTGGGCGAAGGCGAAGACAGCGTCCAGCGCCATGCCGACGAGGCCGATCATCAGGATCGAGAAGATGACGGAGGTGAGATCGAGATTGTTCCACTCGTTCCAGACGTAGTAGCCAATGCCGGTGCCGCCGACGAGCATCTCCGCCGCCACAATCACCAGCCAGGCGATGCCGATGGAAATCCGCATGCCGGTCAGAATCGTCGGCGCGGCCGCGGGCAGGATGACCAGAAACGCGGTCTTGATCGGGCTGAGTTCATGGGTGCGGGCGACGTTGACCCAGTCCTTGCGGACGCCGGCGACGCCGAACGCCGTGTTGATCAGCATCGGCCAGATCGAGCAGATGAAGATCACGAAGATGGCCGACGCCTGGCTGTCCTGGATCACGAACAGGGCGAGCGGCATCCAGGCGAGCGGCGAAATCGGCTTCAGGATCTGGATGAACGGATCGAGCGCCTTGTACATCAGCGGCGACATGCCGATCAGGAAGCCCAGCGGAATCGCGATGGCGGCCGCCAGGAAATATCCCGTCAGCACCCGATAGATCGAGTAGCCAAGCTGGATGCCGATGCCCTTGTCGTTCGGGCCGGCGTCGTAGAATGGGTTCGAAAGCTGCTCCCATGCCTTAACGAAGACCTTGGACGGCGGCGGCACGCCCGCCTTGGGCGCGCCGCCGCCGGTCAGGCGTTCATATTCGGTGAGTTCGCCGCTGCTGCCGCTATTCGCGGTGATGGACAACTCCCAGACCCCAAGCGCCGCGATCAGGATGAGGATCGAAACCATCATCGCCTGGATCTTGAGCGGAAGGGTTTTGAACGCCGGCATGGGGGTCAGCCCTTTCCGATCGGGAAGGACTTCACATAGCCCTCGGGGTCCATGGGATCGAAGGTCTTGCCCATGATCGAATAGGTCTTGTAGGTGGTCGACGGATGCTCGTAGCCAAGGTCCTTCATGATCTTGGCGGTGTCGCCCGCGACATAGACCTGTTCGGCGATGCCCTTGTAGTCGATGTCGCCCGAGACATAGCCCCAGCGCTTCATCTGGGTCAGGATCCAGACGCCCATGGAGTGCCAGGGGAAGGGATCGAAATCGATCCGGTCCGGCACATTCAGGACATTGCCAAGCCCGTCGGCAAAGCGCCCGGTCAGGACCTGGGTGACGACCGGAACTGGCTGGTTCAGGTAGTTGGTCGGGCTGATCGCTTCCGCGATCTCGACGCGGTTCTCGGCTTTCGAGGCATATTGCGTCGCGTCGACGATCGACTTCAGCAGCGCGCCATAGGTGTTCGGCATCTCGGTCGCGAGCGAGGCCGGGCAGGCGAAGGCGCAGCAGGGATGGCCTTCCCAGATATCCTTGGTCAGGATGTGGATGAAGCCGATCTTCTCCCAGACCGCGCGCTGGTTGAACGGATCCGGCGAGAGATAGCCGTCCAGGTTCCCGGCGCGCAGGTTCGCGACCATTTCCGGCGGCGGCACGACGCGGATCTGGATGTCCTGATCGGGGTCGAGGCCATGTTCGGCCACATAGTAGCGCAGCAGGAAATTGTGCATCGAGTATTCGAAGGGCACGCCGAACTTGAAGCCCTTCCACTGCTTGGGATCGCGCTTGTCCTTGTGCTGATTGGCGAGGACGATGGCCTGGCCGTTGATGTTCTCGACCGCCGGCATCAGGTATGGCGTCGCCGTCGAGCCAGCGCCCATGGTCATGGCGAGCGGCATCGGCGTCAGCATGTGGCTGGCGTCATATTCGCCGTTCAGGGACTTGTCGCGCGCGACCGCCCAGCCGGCCGTCTTGATGACGGAGGCATTCAGGCCATGGCGTTCATAGAAGCCAAGCGGCTGCGCCATGATGATCGGCGTGGCGCAGGTGATCGGCACGAAGCCGATCTTGAGGTCGGTCTTCTCCGGCTTGCCAAGCTTGTCCAGGATCGCGGCCTTGGCCTTGTCGAGCGGCAGCACCGAGCCGATGAGGCCGGCCATCGTCGCGCCGCCCATCAATTTGGCGAATGAGCGGCGGGAGAATTCGTTCTGGCCGAAGACCGAACGCACGACGGCGCTTTCGACGGCGCGCTCCAGCATCGCTTCATTGGATAGCGGCAGGGCGTCAGGCTTCGGCGCGGCGTGAACCGCGTGTCCCGAAGCGCAGGCGCTGCACGAGCAAGCGGCGCCGTGTACCAGATCGACATCTCCGTCAAACGGGTCTCCAAGGCTTTTAACTGTCATCGTCATCTCCTTGTCTCTGCGAAGCTTGCTGGTCCGCGCCAGGCGTGCCTGCTGCATTGCACAAGGCGTGCCAGTTTCCTCCGCCGCAGCCGTGACAATAAATATTGACTGAAACTTAACGGCTTAGGGCGCCTTCGGCGGGCCGTCCCGCATAGCCTGTTGAATTATGCATTTTCGTGATTTATGCATTCGCACATGCAAATTACGAAAATGACTAAAAATGCGGCAGCCGCAGCGACCCCGGACCAGGCGCTTCTCGGGCTGATCGCGGATGCGGTCGCCGCCGCCTGCATGATTGTCGATCCGGCGACCGACCTGGTCGCGACGGGGAATGCCGCCGCAGCCCGCCTGTTCGGCGTCGAGGATGTCGCGGGGCTGAAATTCTCCCGCCTGCATCCTGGCTTCGTCCCGCAATTGCTGGTCTTCGCCGAAGAGGTCGTCGACCGCGGCGCGTCCTGGACGCGGCGGATCGAGGGCCGCCATGCGCGCGGCCACCAGTTGCAACTGGAATACGAGGCGCGGGCGTTCGAGACGCAAGATGGCCTGCGGCTGGTGTTTGTCGCCGCCGATCTGGAGGAAAGGGCGCGGCGCAATCAGTTCCAGGAGGTCGACGGCCTGGTCCGGGGCGGCCTGCTGGAATGGAGCCGGCTGGAGCGCCTGTTTCGGCAGACGGAACGGCTGAACGACCTGATCCTGTCCTCGGCCGGCGACGGCATCTACGGCGTCGATCCGGATGGCCTGACGACCTTCGTCAACGAGGCGGCGGAGCGTATGCTGGGCTGGAGCGCCGACGACCTGATCGGGCGCAACATGCACGATCTGATCCATCACCATCACGCGGACGGACGGGCTTATCCCGCCGCCGAATGCCCGATCTACAACGCTTTCCGCCACGCCAAGGTCAATCGCGTCGAGGATGAAATCTTCTGGCACAAGGACGGCCGTCCGCTCCGGGTCGAGTATTCCTCGAACCCGATTCTGGAGGGCGCGTCGGTCTTGGGCGCGGTCATCATCTTCCGGGACATCACTGAGCGGAAGGACAATGAACGCCGGCTCCAGGACGCGCTGACCGAGGTTGAGCGGCTGCGGCAGCGCCTGGAGATGGAGAACGCTTATCTCCAGGAGGAAATCCGGAACAGCCGCAATCACCACGAGATCATCGGGGTCAGCGCCGCGATCGCCGATACGGTGCGGCAGATCGAGCTTGTGGCGCCGACGAACGCCAACGTGTTGATCATCGGCGAAAGCGGCACCGGCAAGGAACTGGTGGCGCAAGCGATCCATGCCGACAGTCCGCGCGCCGGCCGGCCCCTGATCCGGGTGAACTGCGCCGCCATCCCGCGCGATCTGTTCGAGAGCGAGTTCTTCGGCCATGTCAAAGGCGCGTTTACCGGCGCGCTCAGGGACCGGATCGGCCGGTTCGAACTGGCGGACGGCGGCACGCTCTTCCTGGACGAGGTCGGCGAGATCCCGCTGGAGCTTCAGGGCAAGCTATTGCGCGTGCTGCAAGAGCGCAGCTTCGAGCGGATCGGCGAGGCGGAGACCCGCGCCATCGACGTGCGGATCATCGCGGCGACCAATCGCGATCTCGGCGACGCCGTCGCGAAGGGACAATTTCGCGAGGACCTGTATTTTCGCCTGAACGTCTTCCCGATTCTCCTGACGCCCTTGCGCGATCGACCGGAGGATATCGCGCCATTGGCGGCGCATTTCCTCAAACTGGCATGCAGTCAGTTGAATATAGCGGCCGCCTCGGCCCTGTCGCGGGCGAATGTGGCGAACCTCATGGCGTATTCCTGGCCCGGCAATGCGCGGGAGCTTGGCAACGTCATCGAGCGCGCCGTCATCCTCGCCCGCGGCGGCAAGCTCGTCTTCGATCTGCCCGACGCGGCGGAGTTGGAGCTGAAGCGGCGGCCGCGCGTCATGCCAGCCGAAGGGGCGGCGATCGAAACGGAAGCGGAGCGTCGGGCGCGCGAAATCGCGAACATCAAGGCCGCGCTCGCAGCGTCCGGCGGCAAGGTGTCGGGCGCGGACGGGGCGGCCGAACGGCTGGGCGTCAAGGCGACGACGCTGTATTCCCGGATCCGCCGGCTGGGCCTGCAACGCAGCGAGCGCGCCGAGTAACGCTTGCGGCTGCGTTCAGAACGGCACGCCTTCAAGCCGCCCCATCCTGCCCGCGATGTAATCTGCGCGCGCCTGGGCCAGCCGCTCGACGCTATCCATGACAAAGGGGCCGCCAAACAGGATCGGCCGCGCCGCCGTCTGCCCGCCGAGGATTGCGATCTGCGCAGCCGATTCCGACGTCGCGCAATGGAGCGTCTCGCCGGGCGTCAGGACCGCGAGCGCGCCGACTTCAAGCGTATCACCGCCGTCGATCCGGACGCTGCCTTCCAGCACATAGACGCCAAGCTCGTCCGCAGGATCGAGGGGCAGGTCTACCGCGACATCGGCGTCGAACCGGACGTGGATGAACGTCGTCGGGGTCGCGAGGCGCATCGGCCCTTCGACGCCGCCGGCCGATCCCGCCAGCACGACGGCGGCCGCGCCCTCGAACGTGAGGCGCGGCAGGTCGCCTGCCCGCCAGGAGGCGTAGGCCGGCTCCGCGAACTTCTGATCGGGCGGCAAGCTTGTCCATAATTGCAGGCCGTGGCGCGGTCCGGTCGGCTGCTCGGCATGCAGGATGCCGCGTCCGGCGCGGATCCATTGGGCGTCGCCGGGGCCGATGGCGTCCCGGAAGCCCATGCTGTCCCGATGCTGCACGCCGCCTTCCAGGAGATAGCTGATCACTTCTATGCCCGCATGGGGATGCGGCCGGTCGCCAATGCCGCGCGCGCTCCGGGACCGGTAGTGATCGATGAAGACAAAGGGTCCAAGCGCATCCAGCGCTTCGGTCGGCAAGGCCCGGAAAAGGCGCATGTCGCCATCGTCGATGATGCGGTCTCCGGCGATCACGGCGGCGATGCGGCGGCGCATGGGTTCGGTCCTTCATTCGGGCGCTAGGTCCGCCTTTATGCCACAGCGCCGATCCAGCGCGAAATCCGCTCCGCCGCGCGCCTTGGAGGCGCTCCGGCGTAAGTGGTATTCTCGAGCGGCCGGAGGGTCGCCTGGCCGACTTTGGAAAGGAGCGCGTCATGCCTAAACGCCTGGATCAACTGGAGATTGACCGCTATCGCCGCGACGGTTTCATCGGCCCCGTGCCGGTTCTGTCGGATGCGGAAGTCGCCCGATATCGCGCCAGCCTGGAATCCTATGAAGCGCGCAGCGGCGCGAAACTGGCGTTCCCGCAGAAATCGAAATCCTATCTCCTGTTCGATTGGGCGGACGCGATCGTGCATCACCCGGCCGTGCTGGACGCGGTCGAGGACCTCATCGGTCCGGATATCCTGGTCTACCATCTGACGATGCATATCAAGGAGCCGGCGAGCGACGGCCTGATTGTCTGGCATCAGGACGACGACTATTTCCACCTGGCGCCGGCGGAGCATGTGACGGCATGGGTGGCGCTGTCGGACGCGAGCGAAGCTGCGGGCTGCATGCGCATGGCGCCCGGCGTCTATCGGGAAGGTTTGCTGCCGCATATCGAAGACCCGCAGCCCAATCATCTGATCCGACTCGGCAAGGGCATCCACGGGCGCTTCCGGGACGATGACGGCGTGCTGGTCCCTGTGCCCGCGGGCGCGATGTCGCTGCACCATACCCACACGCCCCATTGCTCCGGCCCGAACCGAGCCGGCGACCGGCGGATCGGCGTCGGCGTCAGCTACATTCCGGCTCATGTCAGACCGACACGCGAGCCGCGCTCAAGCGCGCTGCTGGTGCGAGGCGAGGACCGCTTTGGCCATTTCCACCCGGAAACACGCCTCAAAACATCCGAAAGCCCGGCCGCCGTCGCTGCTCATGCAAAGGCCTACGATCTCTATATGGCGGCGACCGGCATCGCGCGCTGAAGGCGGCGGCGTTCAGGGCGTGTCCGGCCGAAGCGGTTTCCGCGCCGCGAAATCTTGAGGCGGCGGCGGTGGCGGCGTTCGCGCGTCCGCCTTTTAGCTCGGCAAGCGAATGCAATCCTTGGGGGAAGCCAGCCATGACCGCGACCGTCGCGATGTACGATCAATCCTATGCCCATATCAAAGACCGGCTGGACGCGCTTGGCCTGGATATCGAGGTATTGCAGTTCGACCGGGAGGGACAGTTCCAGATTGGCGGCAAGGCGGTTCCGCCGAGCGAAGTCGCGGTCGATTATCTCTGGCTGTCGAACCACCTGAACGCTGGCGGCGCGATCCGGAAAGCCTTTGAGCTTGTGCTCGCCCTGAAGTCGGTCAAGGTGGTTCAGACCTTTAACGCCGGCCTCGACAACCCGGTATACAAGCAAGCGTCGGAGAAGGGCATCCGGATCTGTAACAGCAGCGCCCAGGGCGTGGCCATCGCCGAGTATGTGATGGCGCAGGTGATGAGCGTCGTGCATCCGATCGACCTGCAGCGCAAGCAGCAGGCAGCCCGTGAATGGAAGCTGACGCCTTTCCGCGAACTCTCCCGGATGAACTGGCTCATCATCGGTTTCGGGCCGATCGGCGAGGCGCTGGCGACGCGGGCGAAGGCGTTCGGCACGACGATCGATGTCGTTCGCCGGTCGCCCGCGACCTCGGCCATTGTCGACCGGGCCGGGACCATGGCCGATCTGCCGCGGTTCCTGCCCGACGCGGACGTGATCGTCCTCGCCTGCTCCTTGACCGAGGCGACGCGCGGCTTCGCGGGCAAGGCGTTCTTCGAGGCGATCAAGCCGGGCGCCGTGCTGGTCAATATCGCGCGCGGCGCGTTGATCGACGACGCGGAGTTGCTGAAGGCGCTCGACCGGGGGCAATTGGCGACCGCGGTGCTCGATGTCTTCCATGAGGAGCCGCTGCCGAAGGACAACCCGCTCTGGTCGCATCCCCAGGTCCGCCTGACGCCGCATACATCGTTCGGCGGCGACGGCGGCCGCGCGCGCTGGGACGCGCTCTTCCTCGACAACATCCAGCGGTTCGTCAAAGGCGCCCCGCTGGCCTTTGAGGTCAACCCGGCGGATATCGCGTGAGGGCTGCGCCGGCGTTCAAGCCAAAGGTTTGGCGTTGATTTGAGCGCAGCCGATGCCCTCCTTCTGTAGCCATTGGGCATGTTTCAGCGTGCTGCCCATGAAGGTGACGCGCTTGCCATGCTGCAGGAGCGCGAGGGCGATCCGGATGGCGCGATTGTTCAAGCTCAGATCGTTGACGCCGACAAATGCGGCATGGTCGATGGGAGCAAACGCCTTGTGGATCGTTTCGGTCTGTGTCGACCATGTCAGGGCAGCGTTCGCGGCCACGGCGGCCGCCCGGTAGGTCGCTGCGTCGGCATGGATCGCCTGCAGGGCCTTGGACCATGCGTCCGCTGTAGCGGTCGCGACGATCCGGCCGCAATTATGGTCAGTCACTATTTCGGCGATATCGGGAATGCTGGTCGAGACGAATGGCAAGCCGCCAGCCAGGAAATCGAAGATCCGGTTGGGCAGGGCGATGCTGATATTGCCGATGGCGGGATCGCTCCAGTAGACGCCGATGTCGGACGCGGCGCAGCAGGCTGCGAGTTCGCGGTAAGGCGCCGGCGGCAGGAGATGCACGCGGTCGGCCATGTCCATGGACTTGGCGGCCGCGAGTATCTCGGCTTCCAACTCGCTGCTGGCGATGCGGCCGACGGAGACAAGTCGCCAGTTCGGCCCGTTCCGGCGGAGCGCTTCCAGAACGGCGGCGAAGCCAACGGATGCGGGCGAGGCGAGCATGCCGACCGACAACACGACGATTGCGTCGTCCGGTATGCCATGCGAGGCCCTGAAATCATTCGGTCCTGGCGGAGGGGCGAAATTTCGATAGTTCGGCAACACGGCGATCGGCGCCGTGTAGCGCTCCTGAAGCGATTGGGCGAGCGCCTTGCTGATCGCGAAGATGCAATCGACTTCCGCGAGCAGGGATGACAGATAGCGATTGATCGCGTCGAGGTTCTGATCGTTCCAATCGATCTTGCCGGAACGCCAGCCAAAGTCCGGCGCTTCGATGCAATCGTTGATGATCCGCTTCAGCGGCCGGCCGGCGAGCGGCGGCAGCGCCGCCAAGGGTTGCATGCCGCGCAAGTACAGGCCGTCGGCCGTATCCGGAATTGAGTCGGCGATCGCCTTGCCGAACTCCATGATGCGCATGAGGGGGCGCATCGGCGCGAACGCTATCAATTGCTCACGGTAGCCCGCAATCTGGTCGCGCAAATTGGCGATCGTATCGTTTCTGCCGAGGATATTTGCCTGAAGCTGGCCGATTTCCTCGACCCACCTTGAAAGATTCGCGGTCTTCAGCGCCGCCGCCGCCGACTGCAGTTCAGCGAGATCGCCGAAATTCTCGGTAAGGGCGGCCGCCAACGCGGCCTGGGTATCGGTCTGCTGTTGCAGGACGGCCGTAAACTGCCTGGCCTGGGCATTGTGCTCCCGACGGAGCGCCGTCAGCGCGGACGCCAGTTTCTCGTTCTTCAGTTCGATATGCTTTGCCGTCGCGAGCAGGCGCTGCGCTTCCCGGAGCTCTTCGTTGGCCGTGCGCTTGATGTAGCTGTTCAGCGCGCGGAGCTGCTTCAGTTCATCGGATGGATCGACTTCGGTCATTGAAGCGTCCGCAACTCCACATTACGCGGGACCTCGGGCCCGTTTTAATCTTGCCTTTTGCCATAACACCGAAGAAACGGCAAAGTCGCCCATCTGGATCAGCCCTGGACGCGCCCAGGCGGGCGTCGTCGCCATCAAAGCGGAATGCCGAGCAGCACGTCGATGCGGCGGGATTCGAGGACGATCAGGCGTTCGGCGAATTTCAGCTCCGGCCCCGAGATATCGATCCGGTCGAGATACTTCCCGGCGGCGAACAAGCTCATCTCGCCGTCCTCCATGGTCCGGATCACCTGAAAATTCGTTCGCCCGGCGACGCAGCCGCCGCCGGCATCCTCGTAGCGGGAGCGGCTGAGGATGTGGCAATAGGTGTGCGGCTCGTAGATATTCGCTGTCCTGAGCGCCAGCACCCGATCCGACAACATGCCGCGGGAGTTGCAATAGAGTATCCCCATCGGCATTCCAGCCTGATGGTTCTCGCGCGTGACGATCTTGTAGACGCACGCTTCCCGGAAGAAGCCTGGCCAGGCCTCCAGCCGGTCGTCGTCGATGGCGTGGGCATAGTCGGTCTGAAGGTCGTCGAGGCGTTTGCGCAAAGCCGGTTCCAGCATGATCAGAAGCCCATGATCTGGCGATAGCCCGTCCAGAAGCCGCGGATGGCGGCTTCGGTGGCGCGGGAATTCTCGCTGGATTCGGCGTCGCGTCCGCCCATTTCCATGAAGGCCCGCTTGTCCTCGCTGCCCTTGGTGCCGCGCTGGACGAAATTGTTGATGCAGCCGTCCTCCATCGAGACGAGGCCGGCCGAGCCGGTGAGGTTCACCTGCATCACCCGCTTCTCGGTTTCCTCCGGCGTGTCGTCCTCGTAGCCCACATAGATCCAGAACAGTTCCGTCTTGTCCTGCCCGCGCGGCAGGAAATGGCGGACGCAGAGCGAATTCAGCGTGAAATGGATGCAGAGGTTCGGGAAGAACGCCTGGATCGAATGGGTAATCCCGTCCTCGAACTCGTCCCATGTCGCCAGCAATTGCGGGCCTTCGAGTTTGGATTCGTACTTGGCGGAATGCACCTCCGCCTTCTTGTATTCATCGGACTCGTCGAAGGTCGCGCGCTTGGCGTAGGAGATGTGGTGCCACTTCGAGGGCGCAATGATGATGCCGCCATCCATGTCCAGGCGGTTCACCTTGAAGGTGGTGTAGAACGTGTGCAGCAAGGTCGCGTGGTAGGCGTCGCGCAGGTTTTCGGCGTAGAGCTTCCAGTTATTGTGGATGATCTGGCTTTGCATGCCGAGCGGCTTCAGCTTGCGGCCGAGATTGCGCCGGACGAAATCCGCCATGGTCTTGCCGAGATAATCCTCGACCGGCGGCGTCGCCTCGGAGAAGGTGCCGAAGACCATGCCGCAGAACACTTCCGTGCGGAGCGGCTCCAGCCGGTGGGCGGCCATGTCGAAGTCATCGGGCATGCCGCCCTTGCCGCCGACGCCGTTCTTGAAGGCGAGGCCGATCAGCTTGCCGTCCAGGCCATAGTTCCAGGAATGATAGACGCAGGTCAGCGACTTCGCGTTGCCCTTGTTCTGCAGGCAGACGAGCGCGCCCTTGTGGGCGCAGCGGTTGACCATGGCATGGACGTCGCCGTGGCGGTCGCGGGTCGCGACCACGGGCGTTTCGCCGACGAAGGTCGTCTTGAAGTCGCCGGGTTCAGGGATGTCGAACTCCATGCAAAGGAAGTTCCAGACAGGCCCGCGGAAGATCTTCTCCTGCTCCATCGCATAAATTTCCGGGTCCGCGAACAGGCGGTAGGGAATGCGGGTGATGCCTTCCTCCGGCCAGACGAATGGCTCGGTCGGGGCATTTTCTACGGCTAGGGTCATCCTGGATGGCCTCCTTAATCTTCACGCGGGCCGAGGGTTACGCCCGCGAGCTTTTCGTAAAGGGTGACGATCGATGCGCCGTCCCGTTTGCCGAGACCGGACGCTTTCGCCATTTCGTAAATCTGCAGGCTGACATTCGCCATGAAGATCGGCACGCCGAGCGAGCGGGCGAAATCGGTCTGCAGGCTCTGGTCCTTGACGGTGATGTCGACTGTGCCGCCGGGCTCGAAATTGCCGGTCAGGAAGCGGGGCGCCCGCATTTCAAGCGCGGTCGATGCGCCGGTCGAAACCCTGAGCACATCATACATGTCCTGGGTCGAGAGGCCCGCCTTGGCGCCCATGACGAAAGCCTCGGCGAGGGCGGCTGTCGTGGTCTGGATCATCATGTTGTTGACATGCTTCATCGCCAGGCCCTGGCCGACGCCGCCCACATGAAACACCCGGCTGGAATAGGCTTCCAGGATCGGGCGCACATCCTCCAGGGCCGCGGCGTCGCCGCCGACGATGGAGGAAAGATCGCCCTTGTCGGCCCGTTCCGCCCCGCCCGATACCGGCGCATCCAGAAGTTCCGCGCCCTTGGCGGCCAGCACGCCATGCCAGCGCTTGACCGCGTTCGGGTCGATGGTCGCGGTCGAGAGCACCCGGTCGCCCTGGCGGAGCGCCGGCAAAAACCCAGTCTCGCCCATAATGACGGCTTCGGACTGCGCCGTCGTCTCGACCATCGAGATCAACGTCGCCGCCTGTTCCGCGACCTCGCGGGCGGAACTGGCGCGAATGGCGCCCCGCGCCACGATATCGTTCAGGCGGCCGGCATCCGTGTCGAAAGCGACGAGCCGGCGGCCGGCCTTCAAAAGGTTGCGGGCCATGCCGCCGCCCATCACGCCGACGCCGACGATTCCGATCGTTCCGGCCCGGTTTTCATCCGCCATCCTGCATTCCCCCAATGTCTTGTCGTTTGGACCATTGGATGGGAGGGGGCCGGACATTGCAAGCCGTCGCCGCATGCCCGCTTGGCGCCGGCCGGTCGGCGCGGGGGGCTTGTTCCGGCGCGCCGGACAGTCGAAAGTTCGGGGAACTGAATTTCAATGCGGGGGAGACAATCGGGATGGACGTTTCAGGGAAAGTCGCAGTCGTAACCGGGGCCGCCGGCGGCATCGGGTTCGCCGTGGCGAAGGCCTTGATGGCCGCCGGCGCCAAAGGCGTCGCGATGGCGGACCTGCAACCGGAGCCGCTGGCGGCAAGGGCGAAAGAGATCGGCGGCCTGGCCTGTCCGACCGACGTATCTGACGAAGCCGCCATCCAGGCGCTGGCGGCGAAAGCTGAAGCTGCCTATGGGCCGGTCGATCTGTTCGTCTCGAACGCCGGCATCAGTCCGAAACCGCCCCGGGACGACGACAACGGGCATTGGGCGCAGCAATGGGGCGTCCATGTGATGGCGCATCTGTTCGCGGCCAGGGCGGTCGCCCCCGGCATGGCGGCGCGCGGCGGCGGCAAGCTGGTCAATGTCGCTTCGGCCGCGGGCATTCTGATGCAGATGAACTCGGCCGTTTATACGGCGACGAAACATGGCGCGGTCGGGCTGGCGGAATGGCTCGCGGTCGAATGGGGGCCGAAGGGCGTCAGCGTAGCGGTCGTGTGTCCGCTACGGGTCGCGACGGCCATGACGGCCGATACGCCGGATTCCGGAACGGTGCGGGACGGGGTCTTGTCCGCTGACGAAGCGGCGGCCCAGATCATGGCCGGCATCGCCGACGATCGGTTCATGATCTACACCCACCCTACGGCAGGCGCCTATTGGGCGAAGAAAGCCGCCGATCCGGAACGCTGGATCAAGAGCATGGCGTCCCTGAAACAGAAACTGACCGCGGGGCGCTAAAACCATCCGCCCCTTGGCGGGGTCGCCAAGGGGCGGATAAAGGCTTTTGGATCAATCCGTTCAGGCCGTGCTCAGGCTGCCGGCCAGCTTAGCTGGCCTGGCTGGCCGCGACCTTGCGCGTCGGGCGCAGCAGGAAGGCGGGGGTGTTGTCCTCGCCGAAGGACTGCGGGCCGGGAATGTCGGCTGGATGCTCGGTCCGGAAGCCCTGGCGGCCGCGGGCCGGAGCATCGCGGCTGTCCTGGCGGTCGCTTTGCTCGCGGCGCGGGCTTGGGCGTGCGGCGCGGGCAGGTTTAGCCGCTCTGGCCGGCTTGGCCGGGGCAGGGGGCGCCGGCGGTTCGACCGGGGCCGCAGCTTCGGCTTCGACAGGCTCCGGCGCAGCTTCGGCTTCAGCGGCTTCAGGGGCCTCGACCGCTTCGGCGGTCTTGCTGGACCGGCGCTTGCCGCGTTCGCCCCGTTCGCTGCGCTCGCCGCTGCGTGCGGACCGTTCCCGACGCGGACGGCTTGGGCGCTCGTCCTCGGCGGCCTCGGTCGGCCCGGCGTCTTCGGCGGACCGGCCGCCAGCGACGTCAGAGAGCTTGAGTTCCGGAATGTCACGCTTGATCAAGCGCTCGATGCCGGCGATCGATTTCGCGTCGTCATCGGTCACGAGCGTGAACGACTTGCCCGAGCGGCCGGCGCGGCCCGTGCGGCCAATCCGATGCACGTAATCGTCCGGGTGATAGGGCACGTCGAAATTGAAGACATGGCCGACGGTCACGATATCCAGCCCGCGCGCCGCAACATCGCTGGCTATCAGGATGTCGATTTCGCCGCTCTTGAACTTGGCGAGCGTTTCGGTGCGCAGATACTGCGCCATGTCGCCATGCAGCGCCGCCGCATTGAAGCCGGACGTCACCAGCGACTTAACCAGCACGTCGATGTCCCGCTTGCGATTGCAGAAGACGATCGCGTTGACGATCTCCTCGGCCCGCATCAACTGGCGGAGCACGGTGCGCTTGTCCCGAGCCTGGCAAAAGATCTTCCGTTGTTCGACCGTTTCCGCCGGAGAGGCCGGCGGCGCGACGCTGATCGTTTTCGGGTTCATCAGGAACTGATCGGCCAGCCGCTTGATTTCCGGCGGCATGGTCGCGGAGAACAGCATGGTCTGACGCAAGGACGGCAGGCGGCTCGCAATCTTCTCGACATCGGGAATGAAGCCCATGTCCAGCATGCGGTCGGATTCGTCGATTACGAAAATCTTGACGTCGGACATCATGATCTTGCCGCGTTCGTACATGTCGATCAGGCGGCCGGGGGTGGCGATCAGCACATCGACGCCGCGTTCCAGCGTCTTCAATTGCTCGGTCATGAACTCGCCGCCGATCAGCAGCGCATGGGTGAGCTTGAGGTGCTTGCCGTATTTCTCGAAGTTCTCGGCGACCTGCGCGGCGAGTTCGCGCGTCGGCTCCAGGATCAGCGCGCGCGGCATCCGCGCCCGGCTGCGGCCGGTGGAGAGCGCTTCGATCATCGGCAGTACGAAGGAGGCCGTCTTGCCGGTGCCGGTCTGCGCGCACCCCAGGATGTCCCGGCCCATGAGGGCGACGGGAATGGCTTGAGCCTGGATTGGAGTCGGCGTTTCGTAACCCGACTCGCGGATGGCCTGCAAGATTGCGTCTGACAGGCCAAATTCATCAAAATTCATGTGTAGATTCAGGACTTTCTGTGCGGTTTGAGCGCTAGCGCGCTATCGCGTCCGCAAAACGGTTTTATCGACCGGCATCAAGTGGACGCTGTTTTAATAGGTGCGAGTTAGTGTAAAAATCCCGAAATGTCAAGGTCTCCGCCCTTGCTCAAGCTTGGTTTGGGCGATCTATGCTCAACCCCGCCTTGGCGGTCAATCGCAGCGGCGGCCGCGGCAATCGTCCCGTTCCGGGTTCCGGATCGGCAGCAATTGGCTCGCGGCGCCGGCGATGGCGTTGTGGAACCGGGCGCTTTGAATGTTCGTTTCGCCGACCGCGCCCTCAAGGTAGGAAAGCGCCCGGCCGTCCTTGCAGAAGGCCGCGAGATAATCGGGGCCAATGCCGCCGGGCGGCGGCGTATCGGCGCAGAGCGCGCGGGCGTCGCCGCGTGCGCCGAACCGCAGCGCCATGACATAGCCGGAGGCCGTCGTCCCGGCATAGGGCGTGTAGGCGACGGGCGTGCCGAAATTCGCGCCGGTCATCGCTTCGATCACCCGATCGGTCAGCGCCGTGGGTTCAATGCCCGCCGCCGGCGCGCCGAGCACGCGGACGGGCACGGGGCCGCGGCTGGCGGCATAGGCCAGGTCCGCCCGGCTGTAGCTGTCATAGCTCACATGGGAAATGCGATCGCCAGCGCAGGCGGCCGCGCCAAGCGCGCTCAGGAGGGCAATCGGGGCTTTGGGCAAACGTCCCATTGTCGCGGTCTCCGCTTTCAGGCGTTCGTCGCACACAGATGGGCCTCCGCCAGGGCGGCGGCAAGCGGTCGGCTTATTGTCCGGGCGAAGGACCGCTGATCCGCTGGGCCATCCGTTCAAGCTGGGTCTTGTCGGCAAGGTACAGCGTGCGGCCCTTGCGGCGGATCAATCCGCCTGCCGCCAATTGCGCGAACACCCGGGCGACGGTTTCGCGCGTCGTGGACGCGCGGGCGGCGAACTCGCGCTGCGGCGGCGCCGGGTAGATCAGCCAGGAGTCCTTGGTGATCGGGTCGGGCTTCGCCGCGCGGCATAGTTCGACGATGACGCGCTGCATGGCCCCCAGCGTCGCCAGGTCCATGATGCGCTCGTCGCAGATGCGAATGATCGAGGCCATCCGGCGCAGCACCTTGGATGCAATTTCCGGCCGCGACGCGATCAGTTCCAGGAAGACGCTGGCCGGCAGCGTCGCGATAGTGGTATTCCCGGCCGACAGGACCGAGGCAGAGCGCGGCTCCCCGTCGATCGCCGACAATTCGCCGAAATAGTCCCCCATCCCGAGCGATCCGTAAGCGACCGGGCGGCCGGACAAGGAGTAGTTGATGACGTCGACCGAACCTTCGACAATCAACGAAAGATCGCGATTGTCGGAATTCCGCGCAAGAATTTCGTCGCCTTTGCCAAACCGACGCCATTGGCAGCGGCTTTCAAGCGCGTTGCGCTCCTCGGCGTTCAAGGTCTCCAGCAATTTGATGCCGTTCAATCGTCCCATTGCAAGCGCCATTTCCTTCCAACTGACGCGCGCCGCCCAGCACCGCCCCCTGGGACTGGTTTTAACATGGATTGTACTTTTCTGCGCCCCCCTTTTCTTGGCTTCCCTCCCTGCCGCCGCCGCGACGGAGGAGTCCGTGCTTGGCGCGGGCGATCTGGTGCTGCGGGTCAATCGGGAAGTCGGCGGCCATTGCTCCGGCTTCGCGCTCGACGCGACGACGGTCGCGACCGCCGCGCACTGCCTCTGGCTCGAACGCCCACGGGCCTGGATTCGGCCGACATCCCTGCATGTGCTCCTCGGCTATGACCGCGGGGATTATGTCCAGCACATCCGGGTGACGGCCTATCGCATCGCGGCCGCATACCGCGCCGATCGCGGGCCGGGACAGGCGAGCGACTGGGCGCTGTTGACTCTCGACCGGCCGCTCCTGGGCGCCGTGCCGACGCTGGCGCCGGTTCCGGCGCTGCGGGGGGCGGCGTATGCGGTCGGCGGGTTCGGCGCCAGGCGCGCCCATCGCGCGGCCTGGGCGGTAAATTGCCGGGCGACGCGGGTCGGACCCGATCGCTTCGCCCATTCCTGCCCCCTGGCGGCGGGGTTTTCAGGCGGTCCCGTCGTCGGGCGGCGGGACGGCGCCAGCATGATCTTCGGCCTGCATATCGCGAGCGACAAGACCCAGGGACTGGCCATCCCGGCCGCCGCGATCGGCCAGGGCGAGATGCGACAACCCTACTGACGCGCGCCGCCCGAGCCTGCCATACTGGCTGGAACCCGCGCTTGGAGCGCCGGTTCTGCTTTCGGAAGGTCTCGCCTATGAATATCGCCAGCTTGCTCGCCCGCGCCGCCCTGTCCCGTCCGGACAACATCGCGCTGATGACCGGATTGAAGCCCCATGCGACCTACCGCGCGTTCGCGGCCAGGTCCGGCGCGATCGCCCGCTGGCTGACCGAAACCGCCGGCCTGCGCCCCGGCGACCGGGCCGGGTTCGCCATGACCAACACCGTCGCGTTCGAGGAAATTTTGTTCGGCTGCTGGATCGCCGGGCTGACGGCGGTGCCGATCAACGCGAAGCTGCATCCGAAGGAGTTTGCCTACATCCTGGAGAATTCGGGCGCGCGCATCTGCTTCGCGACCGACGATCTGGCGGACGCGCTCGCCGGCGTCATGGACGATCTGCCGGATTGCGAGCGGCTGATCCTCGCGTCGGGCGCCGACTACAAGGCGATGCTGGCCGCGGAGCCCTTGCCCATGGTCGCCCGCGCCCAGGACGATCCGGCGTGGCTGTTTTATACCTCCGGAACGACCGGGCGGCCGAAGGGGGCGATCCTCACCAACCGCAACCTGATGGGCTGCACGCTCGCTTATCTGGCCGATGTCAATCCGGTCGCGGCAGGCGACCATTGGCTGCACGGCGCGCCGATGTCCCATGGCGGCGGCCTCTACGGGTTGCCGTTCGTCGCCGCGGCTGCCCGGCAGGTCGTGCCCGAAAGCGGCAAGTTCGATCCGCCGGAATTGTTCGACATGCTCCCCAGCCTGCCGGGCGCGTCGATGTTTGCGGCCCCGACCATGGTCAAGCGCCTGGTCGAGCATCCGGCCCGCGCCCATGCCGATACGTCGAACTGGAAAACCATCGTCTATGGCGGCGGTCCGATGTATGTGGAGGATTGCAAGGCGGCCCAGGCGGCCTTTGGGGACGTGTTTGTGCAGATTTACGGTCAGGGCGAATGCCCGATGACCATCACCTGCCTGCCGCGCGGCGATATCGCGGCGAAGGATCATCCGCGATACGAGGAGAGGATCGCGTCCGCCGGTCGTCCGTTCATCAATGTCGAGGTCATGGTGGCCGATGCGAACGACGAACCGGTCGCCGTCGGCGAGTTGGGCGAAATCTGCGCCCGCAGCGATGTCGTGATGGCCGGTTACTGGGGCAATCCCGAAGCGACGGCGGCGACGCTGCGCAATGGCTGGCTGCACACCGGCGACGTGGGATTCCTGGACGCGGACGGCTACCTGACGCTGCGCGATCGCTCCAAGGACCTGATCATCTCCGGCGGCACAAACATCTATCCGCGCGAGGTCGAGGAAGCGCTGCTGACCCATCCAGGCGTCGCCGAGGTTTCGGTAATCGGCGAGCCGGACGAGGAGTGGGGCGAGAACGTGCTGGCCTTTGTCGTGGCGCGGACCGGCAGCGGCGTCGATCAGGCGGCGCTCGACGCCCATTGCCGCGCGCTGATCGCCGGCTTCAAGCGCCCGAAGCGCTATCGCTTTGTCGAGAGCCTGCCGAAAAACAATTACGGCAAGATTCTCAAGACCGATCTCCGCGCCTTGCTGCAAACGGAGACCGGTTGAGAGCAGCGCTTATTTCGTCGCCGTGACCATGATTTCGACCAGAATTTCCGGCCGCGCCAGGTCAGCCCTGACGCAAGCCCGGACCGGCGGATTGGCCGGGTCGACCCAGGCGTTCCAGACCTGATTCATCGCCTTGAAGTTCGCCATGTCCGTAATCCAGAGCTGCGCGGTCAGCAGCTTCGACTTGCTCGTGCCGCCCTTGGCGAGATAGCCGTCGATCTTGTCCAGAATCTGCTGGGTCTGGCCGCTGATATCCTGGGAGGTGTCGCTCGCCGTCAGGCCGCAGACATAGACCATGTCGCCGTTGACGACGCAGCGGCTCATGCGGGGGCCGGGGCCTTCGGTAATCTCGAATCTCTGAATGGTCATGGGACTGGCTCCTGCTTCTGAAAAAACTAGTTAGCAGACTACAGCAGGCCATGGATCGATAAAGCGGCGCAAGTGCCGGGGCGCAGCGTCCATTGGCTGGAGTTTCAAACCCGTCTGCTGTATTGCGGGCAAAATTTCAGGAGCATCTGCGACAATGAAACGATTGTTCGGCCTTGCGCTCACGGCGCTCGCCCTTTGGTCTGCGCCCGTGGGCGCCCAGGCTTTCAAGCCAGGCGATCCGACCTTGATCCCGCAGGCGGAAGCTGCGTTGCGAGAGATCGGGATCATGACCGCGGACTTCAAATTCCAGAACGTCGCCCAGATCAACACCGGCCGGCTGTTCGTCGATCGGGTCGGCGGCCGCCTGCGGATGGAGTTCGATCCCCCCTTGAGCCATCTTCTGGTCGCGAACGGCAGCCGCGTCGATTTTATCGGCGGCGACGGGACGATCGTGAACGCCGGGACGCAGTCCACGCCTTTGAAATTGATCTTCGGCAAGGACGCCAGCCTTTCGGGCGACGCCGAGGTGCTGGAGATCGCGGTGAAGGGCGCCAACGCCTATTTCGCCGTCGGCGACCGCACGAACCCCGATCAGGGCAAGGTCATCCTGCATTTCGAGCGAACGAAGCCGATCTGGACCCTGCACGGCTGGGGCTTCATCGATCCCGAAGGCCGCTACACGAAGACCGTGCTGAGCAATCGGGCGTTCGATGTCGATCTCGACGAGAACCTGTTCGTGGTCGATCGCTAGCGGCGCGAGCATAGGTGTGCCGGCCATGTTCTTGTGCGCCTCAGTGCTCGCGCAACTTCAGTCGCACAAATTCGGCGTGCGAATTTACATTACTAAAAGCACATAAATTATTGAAAAAAATCGTGATTTCTTGAGCCGCTTTGTGTCAATAGCAAATGCAGCGTTTCCTGATTGATGTGCAAATATCACTTGAAGCCTTGATATCCCCTAGGATAACGTTTGGGCATCTCGGTGGATAGGGTGGGCAGTCGTCTGTCGTATCCGATTGGCTCAACTGCACGGCCAAATAGCATTATGTCGCTTATTTCGTAC
>ERZ888423.519-NODE-519-length-38772-cov-14.610223_pt1 | contig 38772 bp, 37 predicted proteins | sample MGYA00520523_ERZ888423 | MGnify/ENA primary metagenome ERZ888423 (study PRJEB32303, sample SAMEA104408611) | aquatic metagenome | biome: Brackish water; feature: Pelagic; material: water | place: Baltic Sea | collected 2014-06-08T10:24:00 | depth 30,27 m ... | reverse complement strand
CGGGTTATCTACCCATTATATAGAGACACCTCGGAATAGAAAGTCATAATATTTAGACCAGATGGGGTAATGTTTACGAAATGTTCTCTGGATTTTTTGGCGTTTTTCTTGATACACCTAGTGCTATACCTGCTACCTTACTACATCTGCTGCTAAGCCATACTAGTCCGCTAACGTTTGCATACGTGATACGCATTAAGGGGGTGAGTGCTTCCTATGTGCTTCCTGCTCTTAACAAAAAACCCTATAAACATCTTAATATCAGATACTTATAGGGTTAATGCTTGTAGCCCGTAGGGGAATCGAACCCCTCTTGCCGAGATGAAAACCCGGTGTCCTAGCCGATAGACGAACGGGCCATTAATGCTCGTATCACATTCACTATTTCTAGCTTTTGTGCTGTCCGGCTCCGAATCCTTCGGATGACGTTTACTAAACGCTAGTGTAAGAACAATATCTCCTTTTGCGTTTGGCGAGTGCAAAGGAAATCTTATTTCTTTTATTTACAACAAAAATTTTATAAATATTGATTAGTTGAATAAGCCATCTACTTATGCCCCATTTAAAACCCTGCTAGAGGATTCCGTTTCACTAATCTTTGTCGCTTAAAAAACGCTAAAGTAATCCCAATTCACTCCGCTATTTTTCAAAAAATAGTTACGTTTGCATTCCTTATTTAAAAAAATAAAAATATTTAATAATCATGAAAGTAGCCATCAACGGTTTCGGGAGAATTGGAAGACTAGCCTTTAAATGTCTTCTGGAAAAGTCAAATGTAGAGGTTGTAGCCATTAACGATCTTACCGACAACAAAACACTTGCACACTTACTCAAATACGATTCTGTACAAGGTAAGTTTAACGGCACAGTAGATTATAACGAGGAATACCTTATCGTAAATGGTATCAAAATACATGCAACCGCAGAACGAGACCCAGCCAATCTCCCTTGGGCGGCACTTGGCGTAGATGTAGTTCTTGAAAGCACAGGCTTTTTTACTTCTCCTGAAGGAGCCGGTAAGCACCTAGAAGCAGGTGCCAAAAAAGTAGTAATCTCAGCTCCGGCAACTGGAGATATCAAAACAGTAGTTTTGGGCGTAAACGACGACACCCTAGTGGGTGATGAAACTATCCTTTCTAACGCTAGTTGCACAACTAATTGCCTTGCCCCTATGGTTAAGGTGCTAGATGACTTAATTGGGGTAGAAAGCGGCTTTATGACGACTATACACTCATACACTAGCGACCAACGTTTACTAGATGCTCCGCATAAAGACCTAAGAAGAGCTCGTTCTGCTGCTCTTAATATTATTCCAACTAGCACAGGTGCGGCTAAAGCTGTTGGGTTGGTATTGCCACACTTAGCAGGCAAACTTAACGGAAACTCACTTCGTGTTCCAACACCTACGGGTAGCGCTACAGATTTTGTAGTTACCTTAAAGGGAAATACAACAGTGGCAGACGTAAATGCAGCGTTCAAAAAAGCTTCTGAAACAAATCTTAAAGGTATTTTAGAGTACAGTGAAGATCCACTGGTTTCTTCTGATATTGTGGGGAATCCTCACTCTTGTATTTTTGATGCAGATACCACTATGGTACAAGGCAATACGGTAAAAATTATGGGTTGGTACGACAATGAAGCTGGTTACAGCAACAGAGTAGCCGATCTTATTATCAAAATAGGCTAATTAGCTTTATATCATAGTATCTAAAAACGGCAGCACTTCAGTGCTGCCGTTTTTAGTATGCCTTGTTTGGAGATAAATGGTAAGGTCTTGTGTATTCAATCAAATTGCTATTTTAGCTGCATGGTTTCTAAACTAAAATCGCTTGGACCTGGTTTACTCTATGCAGGGGCTGCCATTGGGGTTTCTCACTTGGTACAAAGTACAAAGGCTGGCGCTCAATATGGATATATTCTCATTATCGCCATAGTATTAGCACACCTCTTTAAATATCCATTTTTTGTACTCGGACCGCGATATGCTGAGCGCGCAGAAGAATCACTAGTATCGGGATACGCTAAAATAGGTAAGTGGGCCGTAATACTTTTACTCATTCTTTCTCTCAGCACTATGTTTACGGTGCAAGCAGCGGTGACATTGGTTACCGCCGGTCTGATTCAGAATATGGGTGTTTCATTAAATCAAGCCTCATTGTCACTTGGTTTACTGACTGTATGTTTAGCGATTGTTAGAATTGGAAAGTTTAGTATCCTAGATAATCTCATGAAGGTTATTATGATCGTGCTAAGTATTTCTACCTTAGTTGCCTTCCTGCTTTCATTTGGGATGGAGCGTGAGATAGTACCTTCTGCAAAAACGGTATTTAAACTAACCAACAAAAACGACATTACTTTTTTATTAGCTTTTGTGGGCTGGATGCCAGCTCCATTAGACTTGGCCATATGGCACAGCATCTGGACCCTATCTAGTGGTATAAAAAAATCTAAGGGAGATTTTGATTTTAATGTTGGCTTCTATGGTACCGCCATTTTAGGCGTGTGCTTTTTAGTACTTGGAGCCCACACTATGTATGGCACTGGAGCGGCCTTAGAAGCAAGTTCAAGTGGATTTGCAGCTCAGTTAATAAATGCATTTACCCGTTGTTTAGGAGGCTGGTCGTATTGGTTAATATCGATAGCCGCCTTTACCACTATGTTTAGCACCACACTTACCTGTTTTGATGCTATGCCAAGAGTCATGCAACATATAAGTAAAGAATTAAACTTGGGTAACGTGCTAAAATCGAGTCTGCTTTGGCAAATCTTACTTTATTTAGGCACCATGCTTATATTGACCTATGCGGTAAATAGTATGAGTCAGATGGTAAACTTTGCTACTATTATGTCGTTTATTACCGCTCCAGCATTAGCTATGCTTAGTTATCAATTGGTAAGCCAAAGTCCACATCAGTTGTGGTCTAAGGGCGAAAAAAGATTAGCAGTGTTTGGAATTATTTTTTTACTTCTTTTCTCCATTATATATTTAAAACACTTTTTATAAAATAATTACCTTAAGGGGCCTCTGTTTTTAAAAAATTACGTTGTTTTGAAGTAGGTGACGAAAATAAATGGATGCCAAATAGAGTTAAAAAAATAAAATATATGAAAGGCAAGGTACTTATTTCAGAACCCTTTTTAGCAGATCCCAATTTTAGTAGATCTGTGATATTAATTACAGAGCATAACGCTACAGGCTCCTTTGGCTTTGTGCTGAATCAAAAAACTAATATATTGGCGAACACTATGGTGGAGGAACTTCATCTCGTAACCCAAGCTGTATATAACGGAGGCCCGGTTGATCTTCAAAGCTTTCATTGTCTCCATACGTACGATCATATTCAAGATGCTGTTCACGTATGCAAAAATGTCTATTGGGGTGGAAATTTCGAGCAAGTATTTCAGGAATTAAAGCAGGGATTAATGGATCCCAAAAACATTAAATTTTTTATAGGGTATAGTGGTTGGGGCCCCCATCAGTTGGATGATGAGTTAACAGAAAATGCGTGGCATGTAGGGAATTTAGAGTCCCAAGATATTTTTGATTCTAGCATAGATGACCAAGATTTATGGAAACTTGCCATCCGAAATCTTGGGGGTCAAGTTTCTCTTTTGGCTAATTCCCCTGTGGACCCAAACTTGAATTAAAACCCTAACTTTGCATCCTTAAAACGATAATAAATGGATAATACACTTTTACTTAGTGTACATAGCGTACTAAGATGGGCTGTGTTGCTTTTTGGCCTATATGCCATTACTAAATCAGCAAGAGGGTTGCTTTATAAACAAGATTTTACACCTAATCATAATATGGCTGCTACACTTTTTATTGCGAGTGTACATTTACAAGTAGTTATTGGTTTATTGTTATATGTAGCCAGAGGTTGGGCGTCTAGTTTTTCAAATATGGCAGAAACAATGGGTAATACGGCGCTCAGATTTTGGAGTGTAGAACATGTTTTTGGAATGGTATTAGCCGCTGTTCTTATTCAAATTGGACGAACAAAAAGTAAAAAAGCAGTTGACCCTGCCCGAAAACACAAAATAGCACTAATCTATTTCACCATAGGCCTATTGCTCATATTGGCAATGATACCTTGGCCATTTAGAGCAGACATAGGTAGAAGCTTATTGCCATAAACGTATTTAATATTTTAATTTGAAGATAGAAACACTAAACGCAGTTGCCGAAATTCTAGGGAATGGCTACAAATGCTACGTTCATTCACTAACCGAAGAAGTTTTTTCTGCCGAAAACATAGACGTGGAGACCCGAAAAAAGGATGACTACCAAGAATTTGTGCCGTTAGAAGGCTCGGTTACCTTTGGAATAATGAAAGATTATGTAAGTGCGGTAGATAATTTTGAGCATCAAAGTGAGCTGATGGAAGCATTGAGTTATGATCAACCTTTTCTGACTTTCAAAAGGAAAGTATATGCTTTGCATATAGCAGACAGCTGGATAGCATATCGCAATCAGCAGATTGTACACATGTTAGAAAACAAGCCAAGTTGATAAGAAACCGGATCTTTTCTAATTTAATTAATGCAAAATTTATAAATCTCTGAACCTGCTGCTTATTTTTGCCATCGTAAAGTGCGTGTAACTAACCTTATATTTTTAATTGGTTTATCCATAAGTTCATTTGGTCAAGTCTTACCCAATTTTGGTGGTCAAAGAGCCGGACTTTCTGCACTCAGCTTTTTAAAGAACGATTTAAATCCTACCTCTTTTGGGATGGCTGGAGCAAGCGTTGCCAATAAAGGAAACTTATATAGCGGAGAAAATAATCCTGCAGCGTTGGTCCAAATACCCAATACAGGCATAGCATTGAGCAATTATACCGTAGGAGCGGGTGTTCAGCAAAGCTTTATGAGTGTGGGTATTAAACTAGAGTCGGATGCGGTAGTAGCATTCTCGGTTAACTCACTAAATAGCGGCGCAATGGAAGTGCGCACAGAATTCGAACCTAACGGAACGGGACAGCAGTTTTATGTCAACAATACAGCGCTTGGCATCAATTATTCTCAGAAATTATCCGAGAGATTTAGTATTGGCGTAGGATTAAAATATGTATATGAAGGTATTTCAACTTATAGAAATCATACCGTTACAGCCGATATTGGGTTCTTGTATAATACGGATTATAAGGATTTGACATTTGCCGTTGTGGTAAAAAACTTTGGTGGCAACTCACAAATGAGCGGTAGTGACATAGAAGCGGAGTATAACCGCACCTTTGTATCGCTTGACAAATATACCACGCCTACTATCTTTAAAATGGGTTTTTCGTTGGTGCCTTATCAAACGGAAACTAAAAAGTTGCTAGTTGCTGCGGAGTTAAACCACCCCAGCGATAATGCTGAGAATCTTCGCTTTGGGGCAGAATACAGCTTACGTGACCTTCTTTTTATTCGCCTTGGATATAAACTTAGTGTAAAAGGTCAAAATTATCCTACGGCTGGCATAGGCGTTAAAACGCGGATTGGAGTACACCCCATGTACATAGATTACGGTATTAATCCTACCAACAGAATGGGTGTACAGCATATATTTGGAATTCACATGCCATTTAATAACGACAAGCGTTAATGATAAAACTAACGACATATACGGGTTTGCTGTGCAGTATCTTTTTACTAGTTGGTTGTGACGGATTTTTAGGTAAAAAAACAAACACCGATTTTATTGAAGTTCCAACGTACAGCCCCAGAGAAGTTGCCTATGTTCCTGTACAGCCTGCTTTAATCGGCTTTGTATCGCCTGTAGATATTATTGCGGGATTTGATGAGTTAATATATGTGGTGGATGACGCTACAGAAGAAATTATATCACTGGATGAGAGCGGCAAAATTTTGGCAAGAATTAAGGTGCAAGGCGTAAGAGCCGTGGCTCAAAACCGTCGACTCGACCTGCTAGCTATTGGCAGTGTAGATATATTAAAAGCAGGTGAAACACTCACTTTTACGTGTATTTATAAAATTGATATGCATGGGCCGGGTAACAACTTCGGTTTGCAGTACGCACAAGTGGTTGATACCATCATACATCCTTTTTATTTTAAAAGCACTTACTCATCTTCAGATAGCAAAGTTCAGTTTAATAAAATAGCGGTATTAGAAGATAATCGATTTTATGTGACCCGTACGGGCACAGATAACAATGCTCAAAAATTTGGTGGTCCGGATGATGCAGTCTTACTTTTTGATGCAGATGGCACGTATCTAACTCCTATTTCCGTAAACACTCCAAGTGGATTATTTAGAGATTATTTTAAGAAGCCTATGGGGATATCTAGTTTTGTGCAGCCTCCTCAAGTGTCTGCAGGTGGACCAGATCATTTTGTGTTCACCTCGATAGCTGAAAATACTTCCATTAAAGTACAAATTATTGATTTTATAGAAACAGATTTTGGAGCTAATTACGAACCTAGAATTCTTGTAGAAACAGATACCACCGTGGCAGATGATAATCTTACTACCCCAGATAGATTTGCTCAGCCAGTATCTACTCTGGTTACAGGTGACGGATCTAATTATATTTTTGTGGTAGATAAGAGTAAAGACTCGTTTTATCAATTTACCGTAACGGGATTAGAAGGTGTAAAACCGCCCACAGGTGCAGCCAGCACCAAGTATCAATTAGCTAGCTTTGGGGGCAGGGGTGAAGGACTTTCTCAATTCAATTCGCCAAGTGCTGTGGCGTATAAAAATAGAATAGTGTGGATATGTGATACCGGAAACGGACGTATTCTACGGTTCAAATTGACTACAGATTTTCAATAAGAGCATCCACTAGTTTTTAATTAGCAGGCGCACCTTTTTTTCTTCTTCTCAAATGAAAATTGTCAAACTGGTAACGGTAGTATAAACCAACACCGGTGGTATTTACGTTGGTAATATTGCCAAGCGTAGGGTCGTTTGCCTGTTTCTGAAATCCTCGCACCTTAAGTGATCCGTCTTCGTTTATATCATATTTAACACTGATGTCATACGGCCTATTCTCCGCCGTCACTGCATCTACCGAAAATGATACTTCTAATCGGTCATTCCAAATTTTACGACGAAGTGAGAGTATTAACTCAGCTTGGCTTTTATAAGTGCTTTGATAATCGACTCCAACCTGCCATCTGGTATCGAGCTTGCCTAACCAGTTATTCAACTGGCTGCTGGCAAAATCACTTAAACTATTGATACCTGTATTAGCGGCACCGGCTTCTACGAGCGCGCTACTCGCGCTTGCAGAACCAAAGCTAGGAGGGATAAAAGTGCCTAACACCAATAAGGCGAAGACTTGCCTATCTAATTCTTCTTGATCTAATTTTATGCGATCTATGACGGTGTTTAATGCGGAGGAAGCACTTCCACTTAAACTATTTTGAGTGGGGAACTTAAGATCAAAATTGACGATTGGATTAAATAGAAGTCCAGTTAATTTTAAGTTGCAATCTACGGGAATGGCTTGATTATAGGCGTCTAGCTCTTCGGCGGATACAGTTCCTATCATAAGCGTACCGGGCACGGGATATTCTCTCTTGATGGCGTCTAGATTTATTCGGGCATTATAGGGATTGCCGTCCCAGAAAAGCGTGCCGCCTTGCTTCACCGTAAAGTATTTATTGATTAAGTCCAGTGCCGTAAATAAGTAGTTTCCTCTATCAATAGTCAACCCTCCGTACATGTTAAAATCTCCATAGGTATTGATCTCCATCCGTAAGTTTCCGTGACCAGCAGCCTCAATTTTATCGCCAAGTAATTCATCAAAAACCATTTTTATGTTGGCGTCATTCGTTATTTCAAAGTTGAAATCCATCCGCACGCCTGCTTGCGATTTAATAGTATTACTAACACCATTATTGTCTGCTTTTAGATTGACAAAATGCACATAGCTAAGCTTACCGCTAGATTCTGAGGTTTCAAGGGGTATTACTATTTGGGTACCTTTTCTACTCTTGGCGTTTATGGTAAGTAAGATGTCATCCAAAGGTCCCGTTATCTCCATATTGCCATCTACAAAAGCAGTCCCATAAAAGAGATCATTATCTTCTTTACGGGTATTCATTATCTCAAAGTCATACAGGTCTTTAAAGTTAAGATTAAAGATAAAATCTTGAAAACTATGATGCGTTACCTCGCCAACCACCGCAGCTTTTTTGCCAAATCGATCGGTTATTTCAGATTTAATTATACTGAAAGAACTGTAGTCTATGTCAATTATAGCACTTCCGGTATAGTGTGTTTGCATATAATCAACAATAAAATCAAGGCTGTCTAGCTGCATAGTTCCCCGTAATTGTGGACTTGTGAGCGCACCAGTTATGCCTATTTTAGAAGTACTAAACCCACTTATTTCAGAGGCTAGTCCTGTTAGGTATTTTTCAAATGGTTTTATATTACTAGTTTGAGTGGTTAGTTGCAGGTTCAAAGGAGATCTTTTGCTGTCAAAATTGATATCACCTGCAATTTCCATATCATTGAGCAAACCACCTGTTATTTTACCGTCTATGCTTACGGCAAGTAGGTTATCTTGGCTCGTACTTTTTAGATCTAAATCACCTAGTGTATCTTGCTCTAATTGTAAGTCTTGAACCATTAAATCAGCCTCAATAATAGGGAATCCATCTCTGTCAGAAATATCGATATAGCCATTGGTAGTGCCTTCCAGCTTAAGGTCATAGCCTGCCAAGAAAGGAGTAAGGTTGGCGAGTTTAAAATTGGATAAATTTGCATTTAGCTTATTCGCATTTTGACCCATGGAAGCATCTAAAAAGAGTATTTCAGCACCATTTCTAAAATCAAAATACCTAAATTCAGTGACATTCTTACTGTGTATTAAATTAGGGAATGTAGTATTTTTTAGCTCCCAAGATTTATGGTAAATGTCCACCTTGGTATTATCCAAAAAGACAAGTGCACTATCATTTCGGTACAAGAAACGTCCTGCAAGGGCAATGTCCAACACATCGTCTTTTTTTGACGTAGTTTCAAAAATAACTTCGCCATCTTTTACAAATCCATGGGCATTTAATACATTAAAGATGGCACTATCATTTTGCATAAGCCCTCCCGTATTTATGCCAAAATTAATGGGAGAAAGTTCCCCGCCATTCTTAAGCGAAAGACTAATAAATGGACTTGAAATGGCATCGTAACTGAGATTTACAAAATTATTTTCTCCGTTAATTTGGCCAAGAATATGATTGTAAGTAACGTCTAAACTCCCGCGGTCAAAGCTCACAGCGCCTAAAAATTCTTTAAATACCGGGTGGAATTGATCAATTGTGATAGCAACTGTTACGTCTTTACTACCGAGTATTTTTTCAGGTTTAATAAATCGTGAAGGATAAATAATGTGTTTCACAAAATCAATCAGATCCTCAGATTCAGAAGGATAAAAATCTCCTTCAATATTGATTTGGGCTAAGTCGCTACTTAGCGTATAATCCCTTTTATTTTCCGATAAATTAGCGGTGAGTAGTATGTCTTTTATCTTGTAGCTTCTTCCCTCTTTTAATAGATTAAAACTATCTAGTTGCACCGTACCATTTAAGTTGTCTAGATTATCGCCGGCAAGGTTGATATCTCCCGTAAACTTTACAAAATTATCGATGTTATCTAAATCTAACAGTCTAAGGTTTATTCCAAAGACATTCGCCTTAACGGCAATTTCGGGAGTTTGCTTGCTGGCATCTAGGGTTCCGTTAAAATTAAAGTTGAAATTAGGATCTACAATGTCAAATGTTCCATTGAACAGTGAGTTAGATACATTGCCGTTCACCTGCATATTTTGATACCGGTAGCCCCCAAAGGTAAATTGTGATATGGTTCCTTCTACCTTACTTTTGAGTGTTTCTAGTGTTAAACCACTGCCATTAAGGCTAAGATCAAAAATTGCAGGACCAAGATTAGGGAGTCCTAACAGCAGTGCTAAATCAAGATTAGTACTACTAATCTCGCCTGCATAAGCAGCATTATGACTTGGCAAAAGAGTGTAATGTACTTGAGCCTTCACACTACCTGCGTCTGTCCCTATTTCAGCATTGGTAATAAAATCGGTTAACAGGCCCTTAAAAGTGCCCGTATAACTAATATCACCTAGATTTAATAACTCTTTAGGTGCGGGGTTAAGTTTGGCAATTCGCGCAAGATCAATTGCATTAGTGGTTAGTCTTTTTGCGTCTATGTCAAAAACAGTTGTTTCTATATCGGGTAGGCCTTTAAGATGGGCTGAACCTACAAAACGGGTATGACTGCCTATAGCCAATTTTAATCGTTTACTGCGCATGTTTGCAATGGTTCCAAAAACCTTACCAGACGCTTTAATTTGTTCATTATAGGTAGCGACGTTAGTGCTGAATAAGGCAATATCATCAGTATGTATTACAGCGTCCTTAAAAGTCGCTTTTAACGCTACTACATCTATAAAATCAGAAAAATCTCCGTAACTGCTATAGTTAAACTCAAGGTAATCTTTGATATAACTTTTAGGTGTTTTGAATTCTAAATTTTCAAATCGCATGGTGGTAGAACTGATAGTGCTCTTGGCGGTAAGGCGATCTATTTGTAGACCCGATTTCTCGGTCCCTGATAAGTTTTCAATAACAAAACTTAACGAATCATTGATGATATCAAAATTATGCAGATGCCCATTTATTTCCTTAAAAAACATGTCGTTTTCGTCAAAGGCTCTGCTTGTTGGAGGGCTATAGTTTTTATTAAAGTACCTAAAAACGGTGTTTACTAGTTCTACTTTATCAAAGGTGATAATCTGCTGTTGACGGGGTTTATTAGTAGGTGGGGGAGTAAAATAATCAATTAAAAATTGTAAATTTAGCTCCTGCGATCCTTCATGTATGCCAAGATATACTTTGGCATTTTTAAGACTAACTTCATCCAGTTTAATAAGTGAATTACTAAATCTAAAAAGGTCGTAATTTACACCTAATTCAGCTATGTAAATCATGGTGTCATGCTCACGGTCTGCTATGTATAGGTCATGAGCTGTAAGGGCGTCAAAATAGTTAAGTTCTATTTGACGAATGCTAACAGGAACACCCAATTCCTTGCTTAAAAAGCGGGTTGCTTTATCGGTTGCATAGTTTTTAAACCATTTAGTTTGTGCAAACGCCAAAAACACCAATGCAAACATGAGTAATGCGGAAAGCGTAATAAGCGGTATTTTAACTATTTTTGGCAACGCTTTTTATCAGTATTTCTTAAAGTGTACAAACATACCTTGGAACACACAAATAATAATTCACATATCACCATACTAGGTATAGAATCGTCCTGTGATGATACATCTGCATCTATTTGGAAAAATGGCAAAATTTGCTCCAATGTTGTAGCGTCTCAAAGTGTACATGCTGAATTTGGCGGAGTAGTGCCAGAATGGGCAAGTAGAAAACACCAACTTAATATTGTTCCTACAGTGCAATCAGCCTTGCAAAATGCGGGTATTCAGCTTTCTGAAGTAGATGCTATTGCCTGTACACAAGGTCCAGGATTAATGGGTTCGCTTTTAGTTGGACATTCATTTACCAAAGGGCTTGCTATGTCTGCTAATCTTCCGTTTGTAAATGTAGACCATTTAGATGCACATATTTTAGCGCATTTTATTGACGATAAATCCCCCCAATTACCCTTTTTATGTCTTTTAGTATCTGGCGGGCATACTCAAATAGCGGTTGTTAAGGAAGATTATGTCATTGAAGTGTTGGGAAAAACCATAGATGATGCTGCGGGCGAAGCTTTTGATAAAGCCGGCAAAATGTTAAACTTGGGGTACCCTGCAGGACCCATTATAGATAAGCTATCGACCAAAGGCGATGCTACAAAATTTGTCTTTAATACACCCAATGTGGAAGGGCTCAATTTTAGTTTTTCGGGACTCAAAACCTCCATCCTTTACTTTTTACAAAAACAGAGCAAGTTAGATCCTGACTTTGTTACCAAAAATAGTAATGATCTGTGTGCATCTATTCAGCATACTATTGTGTCTTATTTGCTGAGTCAGCTTGAAGAAGCAATGAAACTAACCGGAATAACGCAAATAGGTATAGCCGGTGGCGTAGCTGCAAACTCAGAATTGCGACTTAAATTGCAAGTATTAGCTAAAAAGTACAATGGTGAAGCATTTATTCCTAAGTTTGAATATTGCACTGATAATGCAGCGATGGTAGCTTTTGCAGGCGAAATAAAATTAAAACAAAAAAAATATGGCACACTGAGCGATGTGTGTTTTGTACGAAAATGAATAAAATAATACTCATACTCTTTTCCGTATTAAGTTACGGTATGTCTCTAGCTCAAGAAAATGATTCTACATTTTTGCGAATTAACAAAGTAGCAGAAGTTAAAAAAAAGCAGTTCATTCATGCCTTCCCTAATAACAAGGATACATGCCTACTGGATTATAAAAAATTTGATGCACAATCCCGATTAACGTATCAAAAAGTAGATATGCGATGCATGGGTTGGACAGGATATGATGAGACTTTTTTAATCTATAATGACAGAGAACTTCTTCTGGTAAGAAATAATGTAGACGGAGTAGAAAAAAGCAACACCAGTTTTTGGTACTCTAAAGACGAAGAAAAACCAATTAAGACAGTATTGTTCTTAACAGAAATATTGGATACCATCGTCACGAATACCACCTACTATAGAAATAAAACAGGCAGGTTAGATAGTTTTGTTGCCGTGACTATTAACTACGATGGGAACAAAGTACGCACCAAAAATGTAGTACGATATGATGTCAATGGAAATCTTAGTCAACTATATGTAATAGACGAAATGGGCAAACCAATACAAATGATGTTCTATGAGTTTGATAAAGAGAGTAAAATGAAATCAGCTGGGTTTACGACTTATGGAGAAAAACCTACTTTTTCACAGACCTATTTTTCGTATAATCAGTTTGGTCAACTGGCCAATACCATCAATACGGCAAATCAAAAACAAGAGTATTTTTACCATGATAATGGGCTAATATCTAATGTCTTATCCTACAATCCTAAAGGAGTTTTAGAAATAGAATTTATTTTTGAATACATCTTGCAAAAATGAATTTAGTATGGGTTTTCTTAGGTGGGGGTATAGGTGCTGCTTGTCGTTGGGCAGTAAGCAAGGCCTTTGATGAAGGCGTACAGTTTCCTTTTGCAACGCTTACCGTTAATCTTGTAGGCTGTTTCTTGATTGGATTGGTTTATTCTTACGCCATCAAAATTCAGAATCCGTGGTATCTAATTGGCGTAGTTGGATTTTTAGGGGGTTTTACAACCTTTTCGAGCTATAGCCTAGAACTTATGAAAATGCTAGAATACGGGTTTCATAAAAATTTCCTGATCTATTTTTTAGCCAGTAATGTTCTAGGAGTTTTGCTCGTGTATTCAGGATATAAAGCAGCGACTTACTGGTTGTCATGAAAAGAGTACTAATCTACATACTCTTGCTCTGCTTGGGGCAAAATTTGTTGGCGGATAAACTGCTTATCCCCATGGATGCCAGCCAGAAAAATCATCTTAAGGCTTATGGAATCGCCTATTGGGTGTTAAGTATGGAGCAGGAAGTGGAGTGGTTATTAAATTATAAGGCGGGGAGCTTTATGATGGACGATTACGAGAACATTGAAAAAGAATGCCTATTGCGTGGAGTTTCCTTTAGTACCCTTAGCGAGGGGAAGGCCAATAGTATTAAAGATGAAATAGCCAATCCTGCAGTTAATGCCGAAACGGTTAAACTCCTCAAAGTCCCGAAAATAGCAGTGTACTCTCCTAAGTCAGCACAACCTTGGGACGATGCCGTAACGATGGTACTTAATTATGCCGAAATACCGTATGATGTTGTGTTTGACGATGAAGTATTGGATGGCAAACTGCCAACTTATGAATGGTTGCATTTACATCATGAAGATTTTACGGGGCAATACGGCAAGTTTTGGTCAAGTTACCGCAATGCGTCATGGTACAAGGCACAAGTTGCGGAAGCGGAAGAAATGGCTTCGAAACATGGATTTGCAACGGTAGCAGAACTGAAATTAGCCGTTACCAAAAAGATTCGAGATTTTACGGTTGGAGGTGGATTTTTATTTGCCATGTGCAGTGCAACAGATAGTTATGATATTGCTATGGCAGCTGATGGAACAGATATTTGTGAATATATGTTTGACGGTGATCCTATAGATCCAGGAGCTCAAGCTAAATTAGATTATACTAAAACCTTTGCATTTAAGGATTTTAACATAGAACAAAATCCTATGGTGTATGAAGTGAGCAGCATAGATGTTGACCCGATATCTCGCAACGTTACCGAAGAAAATGACCTGTTTGCCCTAAATGAATTTAGTGCGAAGTGGGATGTTATCCCCGCTATCCTTACGCAAAATCATGAACGAATCATCAAAGGATTTATGGGGCAGACTACAGCGTTTCACAAGGAACAAATAAAAAGTTCTGTGATAATTATGGGCGAAAACAAAAGCCTTAGTGAAGCTAGATATATTCACGGTACTATGGGTAAAGGCCAGTTTACGTTTTATGGAGGTCACGATCCAGAAGACTATCAGCACATGGTAAATGAACCACCTACAGACATGGCCTTGCATCCTAATTCTCCTGGATATAGGCTAATCTTAAACAACATTTTGTTTCCTAGCGTGAAGAAGAAAAAGCAAAAAACCTAAGACATCAAGAAGCGTAACGATCGTATTATTTTGACTCCTAATCCAGAAATACTAAAACAAATAGTTACCGTAAAAATGCCTTTTGGCAGATTTAAGGGAAGTTTGCTTTGTGATTTACCCGTGAGTTATCTAGAATGGTTTAAGCGAAAAGGTGGATTCCCCGCAGGTGCTCTTGGAATGCAATTAGATACGGTTTATGAAATTAAACTCAATGGTTTGGAAGAAATCATTTTTGAACTCAAAAAAAGATATAGATACACTTAAATAGTTTGCAATAAACACCCATGAATAAAAAAGAACACTGGGAAAATATATATTCCACCAAGACACCTGCCGAAGTAAGTTGGACACAGGCGTATCCTGAAACATCTATAGAATTAGTAGCGCAAACCTTGGTAAGTAAAAATGCGCCAATCATTGATATAGGTGGTGGCGATAGTTTGGTCGTAGACTTCTTGCTAAAACTGGGGTATACCGATATCACCGTTTTAGATATCTCTGCAGCAGCTATCGAAAGAGCAAAGAAACGACTAGGTGCCGATGCTACAAAGGTAGAATGGCTGGTAACTGACATCTTGGATTTTAAACCTACTAAAACATATGAAGTGTGGCATGACCGTGCAGTTTTTCATTTTCTAAGAGAGCAAGAAGAAGTAAATACGTATGTAGACATGGTAAAAGAGTATGCAGAAAATGTTATTCTAGCTACTTTCTCGCCTTCTGGCCCACTCAAATGTAGTGGTCTTGAAATTATACAGTATGATCATAATCAAATGGAGGATACATTTGGAAGTGATTTTAGCGTAGAAAATTACTTTACTGCAGATCACGTTACGCCATTTAATACGGTTCAAAATTTTTCGTTCGCTAGGATGAAGAAGAAATAATGACAGCTTATTTTTAACCTTAATTCTCTTATAAACAGGTAGTAAGGTTAAATTTTATCAAGAATTATAGGTGTCATTCTAAATAAGTAGAGTCTTACTTATTTTTAGCATTTCTTATTTTTAATTAATCCAAATAAAAATAGATTTGCACTACTAAAGAACCTATATGAAATTATTTTACACCCTTATAGCGCTATTAATAGGTCAGTTAAGCATGGCCCAAGAAATGGATAGTTTTACGAATTACCATATGAATGCGGCTCGTACACTATTGGAGAGCAAAGACGGAAATCTACTCATGGGCGCTTATGGCGAAGTGCATTACGAACAACCTTTTGGGAATAATACACAATACAATGGCGATTTAGATGCAGAACGAATGGTGCTACTTTTTGGCTATAAATTCAACAATAAGACTTCGTTTATCAGTGAAATAGAAATAGAGCATATTAAAGAAGTTTACCTCGAGCAAGCTTTTTTAAACTATCAGGCAAAACCTTGGCTAAATGTGCAAGCAGGATTATTACTTATCCCAATGGGACTGATGAACGAGTACCATGAGCCCACTATTTTTAACGGAGTAAACAGACCCGTAATATCGAATGCATTGTACCCAAGTACGTGGAGAGAAATAGGAGCAGGCATCGCAGGTAATCTACCAAGTGCGGCACTCAGATACCAACTTTATCTCGTAAATGGCCCCATGAGTTATGATAATGGAGCTAAATTAGAAGGCAGCAAACCGTTACGTGGAGCTCGTCAAAAAGGAGCCCAATCAACCATGACGAGACCTGATCTTTCTGGAAAGATAAATTATTACGGTTTAAAGGGATTTGACATAGGACTTGCCGGATATGTGGGTTCTACCGAATCTAGTCTTTTCGAGAATATTCATAGAGATAGCGTAAGTCAAATGGCTAGAGCGGATAGCTCCATAGTAGGCGTGCAAATGGTTGGTTTTGATTTTAGATATCAAGCGAAGAAACTGCAAGCAAAAGGGGAATTATTCTTTGCGAATTTTACCAATACCTCCGCTTATAATGCGTTTACGGGAAAAGATCTAGGCTCAAGTATGTTTGGGTATTATGGTGAAGTTGGTTATGATGTTTCAAGCCTGTTGGGAATGCAAAAGAAAATCGTGCCTTTTGTACGTTACTCACAATACAATACACATCAATCGGTAGATGAAGCTATGATACCCAATAAGGCGTATGACCGCACAGTAGTTACCGCTGGTTTCTCATTTTTTCTGAATGACGCAGTTGTTATTAAAGCTGATTATCAAAATTTTAACAATGCACTTCATAGTCAAACGCATCAATTTAACTCGGGTATAGGTTTTTGGTTTAGATAGCATAGTTAGTGAAGCATAGATATTACATAGGTATATTTTTTGTGCTAGGCGGCTTCACCTTAGCTGCTTCTTATAGCTATTTGCCCGGCTATCTTAGTCATAAAATGAGCAAACAGTTAAACAAGTTATTTGATAAAGACGTACTTGTTCGGGAGCTCTCCATAAATGATACATTGACATTAAATCATCAGTTATACGAGGTGTATAGTGCCGATACGCTAGCAGGATATTCTATTATTACTAGAGCATTAGGATGTAAAATAGGAGGGTGTGATAAGCCCTCAAAAGATTCTATTTCGTTTGAGCAATTTTACTTTTTCACCGCTTTTGATAAGGATAAAAATATCAAAAAAGTAAGGGTGTTGGAATACACATCAGACCATGGTTATCAGATTGCCAACAAGGGATGGCTTAAACAATTTGAAAAAGGAACATCATTTAGTGTAGGAGAAAATATAGATGCTATCTCAGGTGCTACTATTTCTGTAAAATCGATTACTGCTGGAGTTAATGAGCAGTTGCGCATTATTCAAAAACAATAGGAAAAGCTTTAATTTCGTGGCATGTCAATAATCCCATTCGATATAACTTGCTATAATCACTTACACAGTCGTTTTCAAAATATTTTTAAAGAAGAACTGATCAATGAGATTTGCTATAATGGTCAATTAAAAGTCTTCAATACAGATGAAATAATCATTAACATAGGGGATAAGATGGAGTATTTTCCTCTAATTGTTTCTGGAACTTTAAAAATATTAACCGAAGACGCCGATGGCAAAGAGCTACTACTATACTACCTTGAAATGGGCGATACGTGTGCCGTTACACTTAACCTTGCAACACACGGGAGCAAGAGTAAAATAAGAGCTATTGCAGAAGAACAATGCGAATTATTATTTTTACCTATCGTTAAAGTGGATGACTGGATGGTTAAGTATAAAGAATGGCGTCACTTTATTATGGAAACCTATAACTACAGGTTAAATGAAATGCTTGAAGCTATCGATACGCTCGCTTTTCACAATATGGAAGAACGACTTATGAAGTACCTGCGAGATAAAGCAATGGTAACAGGCAGTGTCGAAATACAAGGTACTCATTTTCAAATCGCCAATGATATGCACTCTAGTCGTGTTGTGATATCTCGTATGCTAGCCAAGCTAGAGAAAGATGGCTTGTTAACCCATAGTAGAAATAAGATTATCTTAAATAAACTTTAAAGCAATAATGGAGTAATGTGACTTACGTAACAATGCAGTGCAAACTTCATCTTAACTTTGCAATCGTTAACGAATACTAAAATGAAAATAGAACAGATATATACCGGCTGCCTTGCTCAAGGATCTTATTACATTGAAAGCAACGGAGAAGTAGCGATTATTGATCCACTTAGAGAAGTAGATGACTATATCGCTAGGGCTGAAAAAGACGGCGCTAAAATCAAGTATATCTTTGAAACTCATTTTCATGCTGACTTTGTAAGTGGACATATCACTCTAGCAGCTAAAAGCGGAGCCACCATAGTCTACGGACCTACAGCCAAGACTGGATACAAATCTCATATAGCCGAAGACGGAGAGGTATTCCAACTAGGAGATATCACCATCACTGCACTTCATACACCGGGCCACACCATGGAAAGTACCACCTATTTATTGAAAGATAAAGACGGTAAGGATCACGCAATTTTTTCGGGAGATACTTTATTCTTAGGTGATGTAGGTCGTCCAGACCTTGCTCAGAAAGTAGCTACTATGACCCAAGAAGAGCTGGCAGGAATCTTATTCGATAGCCTTAGAACTAAGATAATGCCGCTAGCCGATGATGTGGTAGTCTATCCAGCACACGGTGCGGGAAGTTCCTGTGGTAAAAACATGATGAAAGAGACTGTAGATTCATTAGGTAACCAAAAACAAATGAATTATGCCTTACGAGCAGATATGACTAAGGAAGAGTTTATTGCAGAAGTAACCGATGGTTTAGCTCCACCTCCAGCATATTTCCCTATGAATGTAGCTATGAATAGAGACGGGTATGCTAATGTTTCTGACGTAATTGCCCAAGGAAGTAGATCACTTTCTCCTGCGGCTTTTGAAGCAGCAGCTAATGAAACCGACGCAGTAATACTGGATACCCGAAAAGAAACCATTTTTGTCAAAGGATTTATTCCTCAAAGTATTTTCATAGGCATTGATGGAGGATTCGCTCCTTGGGTTGGATCTTTAATAAAAGATGTAAAACAACCTATTCTTTTAGTGGCAGATGAAGACAGAATCGAAGAAATAATTACGCGACTTAGTCGAGTAGGATTTGACAATACCATTGGCTATTTAAAAGGTGGTTTTGAAGCATGGGTTGCAGAAAATAGAGAAATAGATTCTATCCACTCCATTAACGCTTCAGATTTTGAAAAAGAAGTCACCGAAAACCGCTTGCCTGTTTTTGATGTGCGTAAAGAAGGAGAATTTTCAAGCGGTCACATAGACAAAGCAAACCATGTTTGCCTAAGCGGTATAAATGAGCACCTTGCTGAGTTTCCTAAAGATAAAAACTTCTATGTTCATTGTGCTGGCGGATATCGTTCTGTGATTGCAGCTTCCATTCTCAAGATGAGAGGCTACCACAATTTTACCGATATAGCAGGTGGTTTTGGGGCTATAAAAACAACCAATCTACCGATAGTTGTGTCCGTTGTGGCTTAGCCTATTGTGCAAAACACAACTAAACGTATATTTGGGCGTTTGCACAACACATGAATAAAAATACACTCGCACAAATCGGCCGCATCTTATTAAGTTTTCTGTTCGTTTTTGGAGCAGTTAGTAAGCTCGTTTCTATGCCGTTTTTCGACGGCATGGTAGCTGAACTGTTACTAGGCAAAGACTATTTTGATAATCCCGTAGGAATGATTTGGGTGCAGTGGCTCACGCGTATACTGGTTGCGGCAGAGTTAGTGCTGGGTTTAGCTTTGCTTCAAAATAAATGGTTTAAAAAAATAGTGCTCCCCGCTACGTTGGGGATGTTACTCCTTTTTACCATCCACTTATTATACGAAGGATTTAGACAAGTCAACGGATTTATAGAAGGGAATTGCGGTTGTTTTGGGGATGTACTTCCTATGACTAATCTAGAGTCGATTATCAAAAACGGGATAGGTATGCTCATTGGCATTTTTGTCTCGGTTACATTCAAAAAAGAAGATGTTTTTAAGTCTTGGGTTGCACCTACATTACTGGGTGTAATCACCTTATTTACGTTAAGTTTTGGTATAAAAAGCTACGAAGCAGAGTCGCCAAGTGTTCTAGATGAGTTAGGCACCATGTCCGGAATTGAATTACATAAAGCAGATAGTATTGCAGAGGCTGCAATTGCTGAATCAGAAAGTTTTTTTGCTAAACCAGAAATTATTCTTCTCGAAGCAGAAATAAGCAAGTTAAATACGGATTCAGTTAAAAGGACGAAAGTGGCGTCAGTAAAAACACCAAGCGACATAACCCTAGAATTACTGAGTAAATACGCTCCTGAAATAAAATCGCAGCATATAACCATAGGAACTAAGATGGTGTGCCTTTTTAGCATGACGTGTAGCCATTGCCAGGAGGTGTACAGAGACTTATCCGCCATGAAAGCAAGTGGTAAATTGCCTAATCTCTATTTAGTGAATTATGGAAGCGAGTATGAACAAAACTACTTTTTCTCCCAAGCAGGAGATTCAAAAGATCCACATACGAGAACCGAAGACTTTACCCATTTTAAGCGAATGCTAGAAGGTAAAACCTATCCACGCATATTGGTTATTAAAAATGGTAAAATAGAAAAAGAGTGGGATGTAGACACCTACGAAAAATCATATGTAATGCGCTATTTTGGTATCGAAAAACTAGAAGAAAAAAAATCAGGTGGGCTCGAACTAGAATTACAAAGCGGCGGGAGCCCTTGGTAATAAGTATATTTCCAGCACTAGTATCTGTTGTAAAACCATGAAACACGTTTTCGTATTCATTCAATTTTTATGCATCACAATACTGTCTTACTTTGGAGATGCTTTGGCTTTCGATGTCTTGATCTTGCTGCAACTTGTCGCAATTGTTTTGAGTCTTTGGGCAATAAGAAGTGTCGGTGATAATAATTGGAGTGTTTATCCTGTGCCTAACAAGGGGAGTGCAATTTCATCATTAGGAGCTTACCGTTATGTGCGGCACCCTATGTATACGGCCTTACTGCTTTTTTTTATGGCCGTTGCAATTAGGGCTAATGGGCCTTTTAGTTGGGCTATTTATGGCATTTTATGGATTATGCTCCTTACTAAAGTTTTAGTTGAAGAGCATAAAATCACACAAAAACATCCAGAATATACTCAGTATAAAAGGGTGACAAAAAAGAGATTAATACCCTTTGTGTGGTAAAAAAATGATTTTATAGCTTGGTTAACCCTTGTTGCCATGCCCATGCATGTTTCATCATATCTTCTATACCATATTGTGGCTTCCAGCCCAGTGCTTCTGTAACTTTTGACGTATCTGCCCATATTTGTTCTACGTCGCCAGGGCGTCGTGGTCCTATTTTATAGTTTAGTTTGATCCCGTTTATGTTTTCAAAGGCACGTATTACTTCTAGTACTGTAGTACCGTTTCCTGTTCCTACATTAAATACATCTACCGATTTAGTCATTTCATCCGCATATTTTAGTGCTTTTACGTGTGCTTTTGCAAGGTCTACCACATGTATGTAATCTCGTATGCAGGTGCCATCTAAGGTAGCGTAATCATCTCCATACACGGTAAGCTGCGCTCTGATGCCAGCAGCTGTTTGGGTAACAAAAGGAATTAAATTACTAGGAACACCTAAGGGAAGTTCACCTATCTGTGCACTAGGATGTGCTCCCACAGGATTAAAGTAGCGTAGCAGTATAGACTTAAACGCTTTGTGTTTTGCGAAATCTTGAATAATATCTTCGCCTAAAATTTTAGTGGTGCCATAAGGGCTTTCTGCTTTTTGAATTAAGGTATTTTCAGTAACGGGTAAATCGGTAGCTGCTCCATAAACGGTACAACTAGAAGAGAAAATGAGGTTAGAAACCTTAAATGTATTCATTGCCTCCAGCACAGAAATTAATCCAGAAACATTATTTTGATAATACATGATTGGATTTTCTACCGACTCGCCTACCGCCTTATATGCCGCAAAGTGAATAACCCCGTCAAAAGAATGTTTGTTGAAAAGGCTTTGTAAAGCAACCGTATCGTTTACATCTCCCACAAGCAGCTCAAATGGTTTGCCGGTTATGCTTTCAATGCGTGACTGCACTTGGTCACTAGAGTTGTTCAGATTGTCAATTACCACTACATCATAGCCTTCATTTTGTAGTTCTACAACGGTATGACTCCCTATATAGCCTAATCCTCCAGTTACTAGTATTTTCTTCATATGTATGCGGCAAATTTAGGCTTTATAGTCAAAAAGGTCAGTGTAGATTGATATCTATTCATTTTGGTTATTTCAGGATTTAGTGAGAATTCATTTGTTCTTTTGGTCGCAATATCATCTTGTAATGCTGTATGCCTGCTTCTTCAAAACGTTCACCCGAACGGACAAAGCCATGTTTGGCATAAAATTGTTCTACTTGCACTTGAGCATGTAAGTATATCTGGAGGTCTAAGTCTACTAAACTCAGGCAGTGTGTTAATAAGGCAGAGCCAATACTAAGCTGACGGTAGATAAGCAATACAGCAAATCGTTCGAGCTTAATTCCACTTTCTGTTTGTCTAAAACGGCATGTTCCTGCCGGTTGATTATTGTACAAGGCGATTAAGTGTGTGCTTATAGCTTCAAATTCATCGTGCTCTGCAGTCTCATCTACACCTTGCTCATTCACAAATACGTTGTTCCGAATAGCAAATAAGTCATGTAACCTTTCTTCGCTAAGGGCTATTTCTACAGAAATTGAATTAACCATTTAAACACAAAGGTAAAAATTAAAAAAAATGTACTTTTGCTCCCTAATTTAAAACAACCAAAAATAGTTTTTTTTAGTAAATCCGGTGTACTAACAACCAAAAGAGTGAAATCTTAATTGGGTCGTTATACTCACTCGTTTAGCACTAAAATTATACTTTTGATATAGAATTATTATGAGCTGGTTTAAGCGAGTAAAACACGGTATACTTACCAAAACGCAGGATAAAAAACCTACCCCAGATGGCTTGTGGCATAAGTGTCCTGAGTGTAAAGATCCGACTAGCACCAAGGAGTTTGAGGCTAATCTTTGGGTTTGTCCTTCGTGTAATCATCATGATAGAATAGGCTCTAGAGAATATTTTAGTATCCTTTTTGATGAGGGTAAGTTTAAAGAAATGGATGAGAATCTGGTTTCAGGTGACCCTTTACATTTTGAAGATACTAAGCCTTATGTGCAGCGTTTGGAGTCGTCTATCAAGAAAAGTGGCCTTAATGATGCCGTAAGAACAGCCACTGGCAAAATACATGGTATAAAAGTATCGATGGCGGTTATGGACTTTGCCTTCATAGGTGGATCCATGGGAAGTGTGGTAGGTGAAAAGATAAGTAGAGCTATAGATGCAGCGTTAGACCAAAATTTGCCGATGATTATAATATCCAAAAGTGGCGGTGCTCGTATGATGGAAGCAGCATTTTCACTAATGCAAATGGCTAAAACATCAGCTAAACTTGCCTTGCTCGATGAAGCTAAATTGCCTTATATCAGCATTTTAACAGATCCGACTACAGGGGGTATCACGGCATCCTTTGCCATGCTTGGCGATATTAATATAGCAGAACCCAAAGCCTTAATAGGTTTTGCGGGTCCTAGGGTTATTAAAGAAACTATTGGAAAAGATCTACCCGCTGGATTTCAGCGTTCTGAGTTTTTGCAGGAAAAAGGCTTTTTAGATTTTATAGTAGAGCGTAAAGATCTCAAACAAAAACTACATGATGTGCTACACATATTTAATGTCAAAAAAAAAATCAGCGTAATTAATTAAAATAAAAATATACAAATGAACTTTCCGGAAAATTTAAAATACACCAAAGAGCACGAGTGGGTAGCTATAGATGGTGACATCGCTACTGTTGGAGTTACAGAGTTCGCTCAAAGCGAATTAGGAGATATCGTATTTATTGAAATAGAAACAGTTGGAGATACTTTGTCCAAAGATGAAATGTTTGGAACGATTGAAGCGGTAAAAACAGTTTCAGACTTATTTATGCCTTTAAGTGGCGAGATTACTGAAATGAATGAAGGTCTTGAGGGAGAACCTGAAAGTGTAAATAGTGATCCTTACCAAGCGGGATGGATGATTAAAATAAAATTATCTGACGCTAGCGAACTAGATGACTTGCTTTCTGCAGCTGATTATAAAGCGCTTATCGGTCACTAAAAAAAGTGTTCCAAATTAGAATAGCAGTAGTATTAGCCTCAGTTTGGACACTTCTTATTCTTGTCTTAAGCTTAATATCTGCTTCTCGTTTTAGAGCATTTTCATTTGATACTATAATTTCAATTGACAAGCTAGTACACTTTATCATGTACTCGGTTTTCTTTGTGTTGTGGTCATTTGTAGTAGGTATTACGACAAAGAGCAGATTGTACAAACTTTTGACGATCAGTGTAGCTTTTGGAGTTCTTATTGAAATATTACAAGCTACTATGTCTTTGGGTCGTAGTTATGAGTTGGATGATATTATAGCCAATACTATTGGTAGTGTTTTTGGCTTATATCTTTTACCTTTTATTAGGCGAATGATGCCATTACTCAAAAAGTATTTACCTTTTCTTAACAAAGTGTATTAATAGAATAAATAATCAGTTAATTTTGAAATAATAAATTTTATGGAAGTAAAAAAGTATTCAAAACCAGAAGTTGGTAACAAGCGTATTGACTTTTTTCTTGTCGGACTTGCTTTTTCTATATTGCTTGTGTTCGGTGCCTTTACGTACAGAGTGTATGACAGAAAATTAGAGAATCTTGGGTCAATTGTGATCGAAGAAGACTTAGTAGTAATGGAAAATACCGTGCAACAGCGCACACCGCCACCGCCACCGCCACCACCTACTATTGAGGTTGTGGAAGATGATGCTGAAATTGAAGAACAGCCTGAGATTATGGAAACAGAAGTTGATCAGGAAACAGAGATGGAAGAGTATGAGGCAAAAGAGGATGAACTAGAGGAAACAGACGAAATTCTTGAAATTTTTGATGTATCCGAAAAAGCAGAATTCCCGGGAGGTGAAGAAGGGCTTCAAAAGTTTATTGCTGAGAACATTAGCTATCCAGCTATGGCGTTAGAAAATGACCAACAAGGCACCGTAAACGTAGTGTTTGTTATCGATAAAACAGGCCATGTAAAAGATATAGCCATTCTAGGAAGTAAAAAAGGCTTCGGTTTAGAAGACGAAGCAATGCGTGTTATTAAAGCTACTTCGGGTAAATGGAGACCGGCAAAACAAAGAGATAAACCAGTATCAATGAGATTTAGAATCCCGGTTAAATTCCAGATATTCTAGTTCTAACCAAGGTTAGTGTAATTTATTAAAAGCCATTCTTTAAATAGAGTGGCTTTTTTATGTTCTAAATTTCGGTTTTACCACCTAGCTCAGTTTAAGAATGCGACGAATCCAATTTAGTTTACCAGGGGTATGAGGGTAATATTTCAAATTAAGCTCTATTAGAGTAGATTTTTGTAAAACACTCTTTGCATGAGAGAAACAATCAAAGCCTGCTTTCCCACGATAGGCACCTATCCCGCTATTTCCTACGCCTCCAAATGGCAATGCGCTGTTTGAGATGTGCATTACTGCATCATTTACAGCACCCCCGCCAAAAGGTACCTTATTCAAAAAATAATCTCGCGTGCTTGAGTTACTCGTAAAAATATATGCCGCCAATGGTTTAGGCCCTTCATTAATCTGATCTATGACTGTTTCTAGCTGGTTATATACTATTACAGGGAGAATCGGTCCAAATATTTCCTCTTGCATCGCTTTTGATTGGAATGATGATGGATAAAGCACAGTTGGCTCAATAACTCTATCCTTTTCATCTACCCTGCCTCCAATGGCCACCTGCTCAGGTTCTATAAGAGCAGAAAGACGTGATAGATTGTGGTTATTTATAATTTGAACATAGTTCCCGTTTTCTATACTGAAGCACTCTTTGCTGATTTCGCTTCTCATTGCCCCTATAAAAGCTTCTGCGATGTTTTTGTGTACCATGACATAATCAGGGGCAATACAGGTTTGCCCAGCATTTAAATATTTGGCCCAGACCAACCGCTTTACTGTCATATTTAGGTTGCAGTCCTCGGTTATCACAGCAGGACTTTTCCCTCCTAATTCAAGGGTTACGGGCACTAAATTTTTAGCAGCGGCTGCGTATACTATTCTGCCCACACGCACACTGCCGGTAAAAAATATTTTATTCCAGGATAGTGTCAAAAGCTCAGTGGTTTCGGTTACTCCGCCTTCAATAACACGTAATAATCCAGGATCAAAATGTTGGTTGATAAGCTCAGACATAAGTGCACTCGTTGCAGAAGATAGCTCACTAGGTTTGAGCACTGCACTGCACCCAGCAGCTATAGCAGCAACGGCAGGAGCTAGTAAAAGTTGATAGGGATAATTCCAAGCACCTATAATTAATGTGACTCCTAGCGGCTCTTTCATAACGAAGCTCTTTGCCGGAAAATTAACCCAGTTAGTGGTTACCTTTTTCGTTTTAGCCCACTTCGTAAGATTGGATATAGCCTCATCTATTTCTTGGTACAAGATTGCAATCTCGGTAGTATAGGTATCAAATGTAGATTTACAAAAGTCTGCATAAATAGCTTCATACAATCTCTCTTCATTGGCTTGAAGTATTTCTTTTAGTTTTTTTAGCTGTGTTTTTCTAACTGCTAAAGCTAACGTTTTACCATCAGCAAAGAACTTTTTTTGGCCTTTAAATGTGGCTGTTATGGTTAAATCTTGGTTTGGCATAAATGATAATGGTGTTATACTAAAAGCGTTCTATAATGAGATACCTCCTTTAATGTGCCTCATTTATGTATACACGAAAATAGGTTAATTTATCTAGGTATTATTTGAAAATGAACCTTAAGATAGGTCATAATAGTACACCTAGCGTGGTCTTGCCTTGGTATGAGTAGCGAGCGATTATGCTATTTTAAAAGTACGTATAGATTAAAGACAGATTGTGAAAATTTGTAGTTACTTTGAATCATGAATAAAGCAAAGTATAGAGGTTTAGTATTAGTGCTGGGCGTGTTTTTTTTCACGTTTAACACAAGTGCCCAGGTATCAAGTGCGCAGATAGATAGTCTTGTTTCATTAGTAATGAAAAAGTTTAATGTGGCTGGATTAGCAGTAGGTGTAGTGCAAGACGGTAAAATCATTCATAGCAAAGGGTATGGATATGCAGATTTTGATAAAAAAACGGAGACAACTGAACATACTAATTTTGCAATAGCGAGTAATAGTAAAGCATTCACGGCAACTGCCATGGCGATTTTAGTAGAAGAAGGAATACTAAAATGGAACGATAAGGTAAAGTCTATACTCCCTGAATTTGAAATGTATAATGATTACGTTACCCAAAACTTTACCATAGAAGACTTACTATGCCATAGAAGCGGAATGGGATTAGGCCAAGGTGATTTGATGTGGTTTCCGGATGGAAGTGATTTTAAAATAGATGATATGCTAACCGCCTATAGACATACGGTACCTGAGTCAGCGGTAAGAACTAAAATGGAGTACAATAATATCCTGTTTTTTATTGCAGGAGAGGTGATTGCACGCACTTCAGGCATGTCTTGGGAGGCCTTTATAGCAAAGAGAATATTTGAACCTGCGGGGATGGAAAGCAGTGTTGCCAGTATTAGCCGCATAGGAAATTTGCCATTGGCAAAACCGCATGCAAATATGGCCGGGGAGTTAAAAGTGCTAGCTGATTATGAGCCACAAGTAAACGGTGGCGCCGCCGGCATTTATGCCAATGTAAACGATTTATGCAATTGGATGATGCTTAACTTGAATCATGGAAGTATAGGGGACAAGAAAGTATTTACTGCCAAAACACAAAAAGAGCATCTGTGGAAAATGCAAACGGTAACAGCCCCTAATGGGAATCCAAAATACAACGCTCATTTTGGCGGATATGGTTTAGGTTGGTTTTTAGGAGATATGAATGGCAATTTAATCGTAAGTCATAGTGGCGGCATGCCTGGTATGCTATCTAAAACTACCTTAATTACGGACAAAAATGTGGGCATTGTGATACTTACCAATACTAGTGACGACGGCGCAATGGTGTTTAGCGCACTTACCAATACCCTTTTGGATGCTTTTGTGAATGTTGAACCAACGAATTGGATTGATCGTTATGCATCGTATTATAAAAAGAATACTGCTTTTGCAGATTCAGTACTTAGCTCAACGTGGAGTAAGGTGGATGAGCGTAAAGCGGGTTTGCATGATAAAAAGATCGTCGGGATGTATCATGATTACTGGCTTGGAAACATCAGCATAGAAAATAAAGAAGACAAGTTAATATTGACCTGTACACGTTCTCCCAAACTTACGGGACAGCTGTTCTATTATCAAGATGCTACGTATTTAGTAAAGTGGGATTACCAAGATATGAATGCAGACGCTTTTGTAAAATTTGAGTTAGATGAAAAAAGTAATCCAACTGGATTTTCACTGGAGGGCATATCTCCAAACATCGATTTTAGCTTTGATTTTGATGATTTGAACATAAAACGGGTTAAATCATAATAGGCTACAGTTAGTATAGAAGTTGATGCTTTGCCTGGCAAATAGCCCAGGTTAAAATATGCTTGTGTGAGTTATCGGTCTTAGTTTAAGAAGGCTATTTATTTTTAGACGGATTTAACCCCTATCTACTGTAATATAAAGGCGCTTATCTACTGTTCCATCTTAGATTCGCGGTCTTGTTAAAACTTTACATTTTCACCGTTTTATGGAGTATATCTCCGTTGGGTGAAGCAAAGGTGGGAATACCTTTTGGACTATTAAAAGACTTAAATCCATACATGGTTCTTCTCGTAGCAGTAACAGCCAATATTCTGGTTTATCCATTGATGATCTTTTTTTTAAATTCGATGAACAAATTTCTGTCTAAAGCACTTTGGTACAAGAAAAGCGCTTTGTGGGTGGCCAAAAGAGCCAAGAAAGGTTCCAAAGAAAATCTACGAAAGTATGGCTACTTTGGGTTGGTACTTTTTGTCATGGTTCCTTTGCCCGGAACAGGAGTATACGCCGGAACTATTGCAGCATACTTATTTAAGATGGACTACAAAAAAGCCTTTGTAGCTAATGCTATTGGGATAACCTTATCTTCGATTATTGTATGGGGCATCACACTATTTGGACAAGGGTTAATGTAGCAATTGCTGCCTTTAAAGAATCTAATTTTATGGGTTATAGGGTGGTTTTGGGAAGACATCGAGTACACGCACCACAGAGTACCAATTGGCGTTGGGAACACCACTTTTGATATAAATATCATTTACTTCATCAAAACGACTGTTTAGCTCGTCTACTACAAACGTGATTATCTCTTCGGACTTTATTTTTTTGGTTAATTCTAGATTTTTAGAAAAGATAACGTTCCCATCTTCTACTATTTCCAGGTGGTAAAGAATCTTGGTATAATCATAGGGCGTATTATTCTTAACGGTGAGCTGAAGCCCGGTTAAGTACTTAATTTTTTTAGGATTCCAAAAATGTACTGCGTCGCCGATCCAAATCCCAGTTGGTACAAGAGGTGTTTTTAAATATTCTTGAAAGGCCTTTTCACGGGCTTCCTCAGCTGATTTTTTGAGATCCAGGGCAATAACTTCATCTTTAGCACAATCGGTTATGGAGTCAAAATAAAATCCTTTCCATCTATTGTTCTCGGTAAAAGTATAACCGTTGGCAAGCGACATTGAAAATTCTTTCCCTTTAAAAGTGAAAAATAACTGGCCAGTTAGTGTAAATGCATTGAATTCAGGGCTTGGTTTCTGTATCACAAAATCAAATTTCTTAAAAACTGCTTTTGACCAATTAATGCCCATATTAACGCCATCAAAATAGGTTTTATCCGTATTCTTGGTAATATCACTTTCTAGCAATTCCGTAAACTCGCAAAGGAAAGGGTTGTTGGCTAAATAGGGAGTATCTGAAAGTTGAATCTGGAGTTCAGGATGATCATTTAACTTTCGATAGCGAAATAAATTAAAAATGGTTTGGGCAAATTCTTCAGGAGTTTCTATGTGTATAGTACTTATCACCTTTTCAAAGCTGTCCACAGTAGCTTCTAAGGAAACTATTTTGGTTTTAAGCTGCAGGTTTTCGGTATTTAAATCAAGAATAGTATCTTTAAGATGTTGATTCTCGTTACTTATGTTTAGTATGATTTCTTTTTTAGATTGGGCAAACGAACTTCCAAAAAAGAGCAGGAGTGAAAGACTAATAAATATTCTCATTAAGCGTATGTGGTCAAAGATAAAATATTAGAATAAGATAAATGGGTTATTATCTCTGTTGACGAGAACTTGTTAATGTTTAATAAAAAGAAGGAGATTCGAAGTATAGTAAAAACAGTGAATAAAGGCTTGAGTACTTGCCATTAAGCTCTGTAGGTAGTTTGTTTTACTCAGTCTTTTTGTCAACACTTTTGATGAATTCAACAAGGCCTTTAAAATAAGTGTCAGCATCGTCGTACATAGCTAAATGACTGCCATTAGGGCAATGTAAATATTGTCCGTTTTGAACTTCTGAAGCTATCCATTCCATATGTTTAGGGTCCATAGTATCATATGTACCACCGATGGTTAAGGTAGGAGTTGAAATAGTGGAAAGTTTCCCTTTAATATCCCAGTTTTTCAATTTTGCATCACCAACTACCCCAAATTCGCTAGGACCTTGCATGGTTACATACAAGTCTGGGTTTATGTGAGCGAATGCACGATTTACAGGGTCTGGCCATTCTTTTAGGGGCATTCTCAAAACGTGTTCAGGGTAATAATTAGCAAAAATCAACTCTGAATATCTTGGGTTACTATAATCTCCTTTTGCTTCCAACGCTCTAATCTCCTTCAGTACATCTGAAGGTAATTGAGGGCCTAAAACGTCATTGGCATACGTAATGTAATCAGGAATAGAAGCCATCATATTGGATACAATAAGTCCTTTAAGGTTTTGCTGATATTTTAAAGCATACTCCATGCATAAAATACCTCCCCATGAACTGCCCAATAAGTAAAAATTATCTGAGTTTAATCCAAGTGCTATTCTCACCTGTTCAACTTCATCAACATATCTATCGACGCTCCACAGACTACTGTCATTTGGCTGGTCACTATACGCAGATTCTAACTGGTCATAGTAATAATATTCAATTTCAGCATTGGGAAAGTAGGAATCAAAAGCTTCGAAGTATTCATGAGTTGCACCTGGTCCGCCATGCAGTAACAATACTTTCATTGTAGGGTTATTTCCTACTCTTTTAGTCCAAACCTTAAATTCTCCAGCAGATGTTTGGATAGGTATCATTTTTACACCGCCACTTAATTTGTCATCACGATTAGAATAATCTAAATAGCTTGTTTCTTCGATTTTGGCATTCTGTGTTTGCTCATTATAGCATCCTTGGAAGATCAAGAGGGTAAGCGGAATGAATATTAATTGTTTCATGTTTTTGAGTTAGTTTTTGCGTGATATAGGTTAAAATGAACTGCGTTTTACTTCATATAGACGTAGTTGTTTTAGGAAATCGAAGTTAATTTAATTTTATTAAGTATTCCCTTTTTTTAGGACAGAATTAAACATAAGGATAGTTAATTTTAGTTGGTTTATTTTCTGGTAAATATTTTTCTTTGGGTGTAATAGCTCCTATTCTGGTATGCCTTCTTTCAGAGTTGTAAAAGTGTATTTACACTTTGATTATTTGATAGAGTTCGAAGCCTGCATTAAGAGGATTTAGATATATCTCTTCTGTACTTTTACCATCATCAAACTTCAACTAAATCCTCGCAAACTGATGCGGTGTAAACTTACTCTTTCTCATTTTTCGTGCTGTTAAATTTAATTACTTTTTTCTACTTCTTAGAACTACTAGTATGGGAAGCTTAATTTAGCTACCAATCTATTTTAGTTTTGAACTCTTTAATAGATATCGTATCAATTTCTCTTTACCCCTAAATCTTAAGAATACGATAGGAGTAAGATGGTGTAATAACGTGGTTACTTTCCGATACAGAAACTGATAAGAAAAAATAAACGTTGAAACCCTTGATAATGCTGGATTTCGCAATTTTTACGAGCAACAAATGAGCAACTACTCATCAAATTTCGACTTTCATGAGTTACAAGTGAGCAACAAAAAAAAACGATAAACAAAAATAAAATAAATTTTTAATACTTGTATTTTGTTATCGTTTTTTCTTCTTTCCTAACTCCATATTTCTGTTCATTTTTGAAGCGGTGAACAGATGAACATTGAACATTTGAATGATTAAATAACTTTGAATGATTTTTTGAGCTGTTCGTACACTCGATTCGTATCAATGGTAGTACCTAAACCCATTTCTTTAAAAATGGATCTATCGGGTATCTCACCAGCAATAGCTTCTATAAATTGATTCACATTATTTTGAATTGTGGTTGGCAATATATACTCTGTATCTGGAGACAACATCACAGCCAATCGAAAGATATCTGCTTTATGTTTCTTCATTTGCTTTGAATCTTCCTTACTACCATTTTCTATTCTTTGTTTTATTTCTAAAAATGCTATAACCTTCAAGCAAATCAATGCTTCAATATTGGCTCGATGCAAACCATCTTCAAATTGACTATGCTCAATCATATAATTGTAGTATTCATCATTGAGCAAAATAGCTGATAGGCTAGAAAGATCATCATCTACTGGAATTGGTGTAATATGTGAATCTTGTGGTAAAAAAATTACATCAGGTGTTCTTGAGAACAATTCAATTTGAAAAGGAAAGTCCGTGTTCTTAGGTCTTTTAAATCGATAGTATTGTCGTTGATCGGTGCTCTTCTCATTATCACCATAATCACCATCTTTGATGAACTGCCAAAATTGTTGCACAAATTCAGTGCTCAATGCTTCTACGATTAGAATGACATCAATATCCTTGGTTGCTCTTGGGGTAAACCCTGCCTCACCAATAATAATATCACATGCAGTACCACCGATAATGATATAATTATCAGGATACTGCTCAAAGTACTTTTTAAAAATATCTAGACCTACTACCATACATATTTCTTTAAAATTTGATCCAATGCCATAGCAATCCTTTCATCGTTAATATCGTACATACTTAAGTATAAAGAAAGCGGATCGACCACTGTTAATCCATCAACAATGTTTAAAGGCTTGTATTTCCATATCTCCAGTGCATATTTCCCTTCTGTTGGATTTGCATTTACCAACTCATTGCTTTTCTGTAATGCATAAAATTCATCCTTCTCAATGGCATAATACTGTTGATTGCTTGGATTCAAGTTTGTATAAGTTGGCAAAGCACTGGCGTTACTTTTTAGCAATAACAAACCCTTCGGTTTTTCATCTACGAACACCGTTTTAAGCACTGGATTGACAAATAAATTTTCATTCTTTACCTTTTCCCACAAAGCCTTTTTATCATATCGAAACCGAATGAATTTTTCTTTTTCTCCAAACACATCAATCAATTCATGGCTTTTTAAATTGTCAATAGCTTTGGTAATCGTCATTGGTGTATAACCAAACTTTTGCGCTATATACTTAAATGGATGTTCTTCTATTTTCCAATTCAAGTCAACGCTTAGGATCTGATAGATTAATAGCAACTGAGCCGAAGGCAGTAATGTTTCCTTTTTTGTATCGTAGCGATGATAGCTTTCACGTAAGTCAATCAATAAATCAGGTAAATACATTTGTTTTCCTGGTACAATAAAATTGACATGTTTCTCAATTAAGCGTTTGCGGTTATACGCTTGTATGTTTTCTAACACGACAACTACGATTTTATTTAGTTGTTTATTGATTTGCTGAAGTTGCTTGTCTATTTGATGGACACTAAAACTTTCATCATTCTTTAATTCTGCAAATACCACCTCCTTATTAAAAAGGGATATGTTGTATAGCTTGAATGTTTCGATTACATAAATGGGCAACTGTCCCAAGTTGCTCTTTGCAATCGGATTTGCTGTGACATAAATACCAAGCACCTCATTTAAATATTTTAGAGCATTCTTCATTTTACAACACTTAATAAACTAATTACTGCACAATATAGCTATTAGGATTATTGTGCAAATCTAGGTTTATTGTTTTGATTTACAAAATAATAAACCTACCAGTTTCAAAAAGCTCATTTTCTCGATACTGTACATACCCTAACTGGTTGGTTATTAATCGAGTATTACCAATGAAAAAATCAGGAGTATTACAATGATGATGCCCGTAACCCCAAAAAGCGATATTCGATGTTTCAATAAAGTCATGAAGTTCTGTAGCAAATGCTTCATTCAAAGCATCCCCTTTGTATTTCGGTGGATAGTTTAAAAATGTAGGGCAATGATGTGAAAACACAACTATCTTTTCTCCATTAAATTGGTTCACGGATTGTTTTATAAAATCTAAACTGTCGTAATGCAAAGCATTGTACTTTTCCGAAGTAAAATGAGAACCTTTGTACTTGATTTGATGAAAGTCATTCAAGCTTCTTTCAATCTGCCATTGATGCGAAACGTTAATTTGACTCCATAAGGTTGAAAACAGAATATTGACCTCATTTTGAACAACGGAAGTGTTATTCACCAACGTCACATTATTTCTTATTCTTTCATTCAACACTCCGCACTTATCTGCAATGTCAAAATGGTAATACTCATGATTACCAGGCAACCAATAGGTATGTTGAAAATGATCTGCTAGGTAACTGAAAAAGTCATCGAACTTATCCATCACAGCAAAGGGAACAATATCTCCTGACAACACCAAAATATCCCCCACTGGTTGCAAAGGATTTTCTTTGATAAATTTGCTGTTTCGAGGAAACTCCAAATGCAAATCAGAAGCATACTGAATTTTTAATTGCATACCGTACAAAGGTCATCTTTAACTTTTATAAATGTAAAAAATTATACCCATTATTTCGTCCAATCAAGTGCGTAAATAATTAATTTTCGAAAATATATTCCGCATTTTTTTCAACAAGATTCTGTAGTATTCTATAATTCCGATACAGAAACTGATAAGAAAAAATAAACGTTGAAACCCCTGATTTTGCTGGATTTCGCAATTTTTACGAGCAACAAATGAGCAACTACTCATCAAATTTCGACTTTCATGAGTTACAAGTGAGCAACAAAAAAAAACGATAAACAAAAATAAAATAAATTTTTAATACTTGTAGTTTGTTATCGTTTTTTTCTTCTGACTGCACCCTGGTTTACCCCGATTTTACATCCATTAAATACGCAAAATTTAATCACATGAGCCAATAAGCTTTTAATTATTTGAGTATTTGAATTTTATTTTTTCAAAGAAATAATTTCGATTTACCCGACTCTTAAAATCTTATTTTGTCCATACTCGTCTAATCTTCCGTTCCAAAGTGTACCATTCTGTTCGGAAGCTTTTTCATTCCAAAAAATGATTTTAATTTAGCGCAATATGTATCCAAATAAAGCCAAAAGTATCACCAATGACATGCTCATGGAACAATTCATGGAAATGAAATCCATGATTGCTAATTTGCAATCGGAGATTGAAAGTCTAAAAAATCCAGTTGATGATTTTTTGACTAAATGGATGGATACTTTTGAGGCTATGCGCATGCTTCGTGTTAGTCGCCGTACTATTGATAATTACATCAAAGCTGGCAAACTGACTCCAGTAAGAATCAATAAACGGAATCACTTTGCCGTAACCGAAGTAAATGGCCTTGTGCATGTTCCGGAATCACCCAAAATCAGAAGCTACCAGGAAGACATTCGGTTTATGCTGCAAAAAGTAGCACAAATGGATGAGATAGGTGAAGATTGGTAGTTATTGCATGAATTTTACCGTTTTTTGCATGCAATTCAAAAAATAGCTGTACTTTTGTTTCAAAGAATTGAATTTGCTCCGTCAACATATCAAGCAGGGTGAGGTATATCGCCGTTCTGACCTGGAATATTATTCCACGGCCATAGATAGGCATTTGGCTCAATTAACTAAAGACGGAACATTGGTAAAATTAAACCATGGATTGTATTACGCGCCTAGACAATCAAAATTTGGGGCTGTTCCTCCGGATGACCGCCAAGTAGTAGAAAGTTTTCTGAAGGACGAAGATTTTCTTTTGGTATCCCCAAATAGTTTTAATTCATTAGGACTAGGCCTAACACAACTTTACAATTCCACATGGGTATATAACCATAAGCGCAAAGGCGAATTTCAACTGAATGGAAAGACATTTGAATTCAAATTAAAATCCTCCTTCCCTAAAAATATCTCAAGAGAATATTTGCTCGTTGATTTATTAAACAATTTGGATAACCTAGCAGAAGACCAAACAAAAGCCTTAGAAAAATTGCCAAATAATGTACGTAGTTTTAATGTTGATGCTTTAATGAAGGCTACTCAACAATATGGAACAGGCAAAACAAAGCGCACTTTAAAATCAATCGTTCGAAACGTACTCCAGCATGCTTGATTTCATACATAACGACCCTGAATTCAAAGAGCTTCTCTCCATAGTATCTACCAAAAAAGGTATTGACATCACATTGGTTGAGAAAGATTATTGGATCATGCATGCATTGTACTCATTGCAACAACAGGGAATTGAGTTTGAATTGAAAGGAGGAACGTCATTATCCAAAGGCTATGGATTAATTCATAGATTTTCAGAGGACATCGACATTCACATTCGTACAAATTTTGGCTTACCTATTGAAGGGAAAGAAGACAAATCACAAGTAAAAACGGCACGCAAAGAATTTTATGATGTGTTTGCAAAATCGCTTTCGATAAATGGGATCAATGAAATTGTTAGAGACCATGAATTTGATGACAAAGAGAAATTCCGAAGTGGAGGAATAAGACTCTACTATGAAAGTTATACCCCTACGTTGGAAGGGCTGAAAGATGGGATTTTATTAGAAGCTGGATTCGACACCGTAACACCCAATAGCCCCATTGATATTTCTTCGTGGATTTGGGAACACCTTATTTCAATAGGAGCACACATCAATTACATAAACAATACAGCAACAGGCGTACAATGCTATCATCCAGGTTACACCCTGATTGAAAAACTCCAAACCATCGTTCGCAAATATCGCAACAGAGATAACCCTGGAGCTTCTGATGATAAAAACTTCATGCGCCAATATTATGACGTTTATTGCCTGCTTGGCAATTCTGATATAAAGGCTTTCATTGGAACGCCTGAATATTTAGCACATAAAGCAGCTAGAATCAAAGGAGCTGACAACCTAATACCACTTCGCGAACATCCTGCGCTTTTACTAAGCGATTCAGAGATAAGAGAATCATTTCAAAATCGTTATGAATCCACTTCCAAGCTTTATTATAATGGGCAACCAGATTTTAAAGATATTTTGGCAAGAATACAATTGCATTTGAATCGGTTGTAAAAGGGTTTCAACGGTTGAGTAGCCTTTATCATCATGATTTGAACCGTTAAATTCAGCTCAGTAAGTATTTTGTCAATTGACTAATTCAACTGTTCAGCAAGCCAAGATAAAAATGGCAACATTCCAAGAGATATCATTATAAAAATTACAGGAAGTATTGTCCTTTTAATTTTTTTTGTAAAATTCCCTGACCATAATATTATTAGTAGTATCAATAGTACTATTAGTCCTAAAACACGTATATACGGGATCATACTAAGTAATGTGCTTAGTATGATCCCGATGTTTAACTTTTTATTGTCCATAATTTGTTTCTACAGCAGAATCTGTAACATTGGTACCTGTACTTTCACTTTGTGGGTCAAGTTGCTTGAAGAGCGAATTCCACTCAGCTACGGCATACTCTTTACCATTATTTAGTCTAACACCACTAAAATTCTCATTCTCGTCAAATAGAATATTAAAAGAAAATTTCTGCATCTTCCTATTATTATCCCCAGGAAGCCAAATCTCCGGTGCAAGGTCCTTATTATTTGAGACAACTCCTGAAATACCTAAAAACAGCTTTATATTTTGTCTATCAGTAATGTAAGTCTCATTCGAAGGAAATCTATCACCTTTGATAGCTCCTGTTACCTTAAAAACTCCATCTTCTACTTTATCAAAAGATGCATAAAATTTGACGTCAATATCTCCAGTCAACTCTGGTATAATAAATTCATCATTGTTACCTGAAAGATGAAATGCCAAAGTATTATTTGCATATTTCAAACTTTCAAATTCTGCGTCTGAGTAATCCCACTGCGTATTAAGCCATCTTGAAAAAGAACCGTAGGCTTGTTCACTAATTTTTTTATTTGTACCTAGGTCTAATTTTACCTGTGCTCCTATTCTGAAGTTTTCGGATAGTTGAACTCCAGGACTAACATCATCTCCAAATTTTCTATCTGCTCCATCACCGTGAAAACCACCACCAAAATAATCAAACGGGGCAAAGGAATAGGTATGTACAGATATTTTTTCTAGACCTTCTAATTCAACAAAAGCTATTACACTATTTTCACTAAAAGCATAAGGAGAATTGTGTGGGTACTCTTTAAATAAAGGATCTACACTCAAGAACCTGCCCAATCTAGAGTCGTGTATTCTAAACTTG
>ERZ888423.518-NODE-518-length-38781-cov-21.120927_pt1 | contig 38781 bp, 33 predicted proteins | sample MGYA00520523_ERZ888423 | MGnify/ENA primary metagenome ERZ888423 (study PRJEB32303, sample SAMEA104408611) | aquatic metagenome | biome: Brackish water; feature: Pelagic; material: water | place: Baltic Sea | collected 2014-06-08T10:24:00 | depth 30,27 m ... | reverse complement strand
TATCAAGTTTGGTGTCATATACTCCCGTCGACTGAAACGAAAACACAGAGGCTACAGCGACACGTTCTACATCGATGAAGTTTTCATTAAGATCAACGTTAAGCAGCATTACCTGTGGCGGGCCGTAGATCAAGACGGAGAAGTGGTTGATGTCTATTTGCAGGCCAAGCGGGATGGCGCAGCAGCCAAGCGTTTCTTCAAACGGTTGTTACGAAACAATGGCAGCGAGCCCAGAAAGATCGTGACCGACAAACTGCGGAGTTATGGCGTTGCCCATCGGGAGTTGATCCCAGAGACGATCCACAGCACTAAGCAGTATGAGAATAACCGGGCAGAGCAATCCCACGAGGCGATCAGAGTAAGGGAGCGAGGGATGAGGCGATTCAAGTCGGTGAGGCAGGCACAGAGATTCTTGGGTGTTCATGCTGCCGTATCTAATCTTTTCAACTTGGATAGGCACCTCGTTCGCGCCGAAAATTACCGTGATCTCAGGGTAAGTGCGTTTTCAGAATGGGGAAGGGCAGTGGCGTGAATCTGGAAACGCGGATTTCCAGATCCAGAAGAGTTAACTTGCCAATGCCTCTCCTTGGGCATGCCGGCATTCAATGCCTGCTTTGGCCCAAGTGAGGGTCATGCTAATTGCGGTCTACAGAGGATATGTTCTATCCCCTGTGGATCACGTGGTGACGCACCACATTTGGGCTGAAGTCTGTTGCCGCATTTAGAGGAGCCGTTAGCTACGCCAAACGGCCATTCCGCTTAGTACATCATAGGTCGAGGCCACGCGCCCCAGGCATTCCAGTTCATTTCGTTTGCCTCTGAAGCTTCCGCGGTTGCTCTTTGCTCATTCGCGATATTTTGCTGTATTGAGAGGCGTTGATACGCTTGATAGTTTTTCTCTGAACCCACGTAGACGCACTTGCAGGTAGTCGGGTCGGCATAAGCAAAGACCGTTTCTCCATCCATTGTCGTGGCCACAACTTTGCGTTCAGTCATGGTTTTAAGACGGGCCATCTTTTCCGGTGTATCGGCCAGTTTCATTTGGAAGCCCGCAGCGGATAGTCGTCTTTCTGTATCCATCGCTGATTGATTCGCGATGGAGGCGCAACCGGTGATTGCAACGGCCACCACTGCGGCGCCGAATGTTTTTGTCAGAATATTGCTCATAGTGTTCTCCTTTAATGTGTCAGCTCATTACCCGAAGGCATAAGAAGCATATCATTTTTATGCCCGGCGACATATCCGTGAATTCGCCTCACGGTGCATGGGGCGATAAGGGTCAGGGGGGGCTGAATAGACACACTGATGAGGATAATAGGCTGCCAAGAGTGCAGAATATTATGGGCTGTACAGCAGGCAACTCGGATGTGTATAGTCGCCTAAATAATGATGATGCCTCAGTCGGGCATGGAAAGGAAAAGAGTTCATGTTATTGACGCTTAAGACCAGATACCTTGTTCAACTGCTCGCCGTTGTTGTGCTTATCGGCGCATCACCAGCGGATGCGCAAAATCCAGCTCTCAATTCGCAGGTGAGGGCCCAAGAGCAGGGCATCGCCCTCGCGATATCCAATAACACTACCTATAATTTGACCGCTGTGGGGTCTACTGATGCCGACGTCAATGTCAACGGTCCGGGATTTCCGACCTTTTTGCTTCCCTATCAGCACTCAGGGACAGGTGTTTTTTTGCGAGGCGGACCCGCGAGTGAGGGCTTGGTAGAACAGGCCTATTATCTGGAACCGCAGGGCACGTATTTCAGTCTTTTTTTTCAGGCCGAAACGGATTGGGACCTCAAAGCCGCAGCAAGCGATGTGCTGCATGCTGTTAAGTCGAAGGTGTCTTCCGAGGCGAAGGACAGTCTAAAAGACGACGCTAAGAAGGGGGGCGATGATGCGCTCAAAGCGGCAGGGGCCGAGGATGGGATGACAGAGGTAATAGAGACGATGAAGGTGATAGAGGCTATCGCCGATTTGTATAAGGCGCTCGACCCTGAGTACGTTATGGTGTTCGGTTGGCAGCCGCAGTCAGGTTACCCGTTCTACACGGATGAATCCTGCATCTCTGAGAATGTGAGCACCCCCGCTCCCGCTAACGTTGTGATTGTAGGGCCAGACCAATTACTAACGGCGGAGAGCGCCGGTGACTTTTTCGTTTTGTCTGCACTTAGCGTAAATGGGGAAAATCCAGGTTTTGTTGATGCTAGCGTCACGCCGATGTGCGACTATGCCTGTGCCGCGTTTAATGCCTCCAATGATTGGCTTAATGGCTACACCCAAAGCCAATGTATTGGCCAGTTGGGCACCACCACACAAGAGACCCAGGCCGCTGAGGTCTATAGCGGCTATGACACATTGAATGTGTGCATACGTACTGCTGCGGATGGGCCAGCCGGCGTATCCTGGGTCACACCACCAACCAACACGATAGAACGATGGTATCCCGATGGTAGTTCATGCGTCCAGGGTGAGGTAACATACCCGCCTATAACTGACAGCATTTGTGGCACCTGCCCTCCGCCACCTCCGCCAGCCCCAAGCGGCGCCCCAAGCGGCAGTTGGCAGGAATCATGCGAACAAACCTCCTGGGAGGCTCCGACGCTTTGCGCCAACTGTGAGCAGATTGGGTCCCCGAACAGCGTTTCTAGCTGTGCCACCTGCAGCAGCGAAGAATTTACCAATGTGGACGGAACGCTGACCTGCGCCAATTCCGCGGCGGCCTCTAGTGAGCAAACATTGACATTTCCCGACTTGTCACCGCGATCGCCATTTTTCGAGCAGCTTGCTACCGTTCAGCTTCCTGACCTAAGCAAGCCTTTTTTTGGAGAACGCCGATGAACGTAATATTATCTCTTCATCCGATGCGAGCGCTGCTTGCGATTTTTTCATTCGCTATGGCCCTTCCTGCTCAAGCGGTACTGCTGGAGTCCTATGAGGAAAACAATCAATACATTGGGGTGGCAAACTATGCCTTTAGCTACTCGTCGACGCCCTTGGTGTTGTCGGGCTACTGCGCAATTGGCACTGAAGAGAACAATAGCTCATGGGTAACCATTCCATCTTCTTGCGATACCAGCACAGACGCTACCTGCTGGGCTGACACGTGTACTGGTGACGGGTGCTCTTTAGAATCGAATGCCGAGGCCACTATATCCGTAGGTTCGATGCGAAAAGGACTGCTGCTGTACTATGCGGATAATCACAACGATAAAAGTCAAGGCTATTGCAACTTCTCGATTGGTACATCGCTTTTTTCTATTAACTTTGGCTACCTCGACACGGGTGAAGATTTTTCATTGTCACTTTACGCGGAAGCATATGTAGACGGCGTATTAACTATTGTCACTAATTCGGATGGCTGGACAACGTCAGGCGCCTGCCCTAATGCAACCAATTTTACCGCTAGCAGCGGGAGCGATAATGTTGGCAGTCAATACAATTTAATTTGCAATGAGCAGTTTGTTGTTAGCCTAGCGGCTGACCCCACTATCTCGCATGGCGCAATGATTTCCGTCGTCAACGCGCAGGGCTCGCTGCCGTCGGGCTCACAAGAATTTTCCGCTGATTCTTCCGTTTCATCGCAGCAGGCGTTTAACGGTTCATCGAGTCAAGAACAGGATTCACGCAAAGGGGTTAATCGCACTGCCGGCCCGTTGAATGCATCGAATCAATCCATCGCGGCGAGTGCATCGCCCACAGAGGGGCTGCGCAGACTGAGTAATCAGACCGCGGATGACAGACGATGGCTGGTGACCTCAGACGCTGAAGGCAAGGAGATGCGCGGAGCTTTGCTTTCCGGCCCCTCGCCTTATACGACCGATCTGGTCGCCTGCCAGCTTAGCGGTGATGATGGTAACTTAGACCCCGTACAGAGAAGCTATAGCTACGACTGTAACGTCGCCTCTCTGGATGGAACCTCGAACCGCAACGAGGTGATGACGGTGCCCGGATCAGTCCTGCGGCCCGGTCAGCTTCAAGCCCCGTTAACGGGGGTCCGAGCGACGAATCGTGACGTTCCTTCTCAGGTTAACGTAGCGATTAGCGATTTTGCGAAGAGCGCGCGCCTCGCGTCTCCCGATGGCTCGAAGAATCTGGTCTGGCACGGCAGAGGCACAACGGGTCGAGTCGTGATGGTCAAACGAGAGTTGGAGGACATCGTCGAAGTTGTTACGCATTCTCCCGACGCCTTAAGCCCGATGTTTATGTCCTGTTCGGGCGCTAACGAGGGCCGAGCACTCAACCCCGTTTATGCCTGCAAGGCAAATCTGAGGTGTACAGGCTCGCCCTGTCCCAACGCCAGCTGGAGCACTGTTTCAAACCTCACGCTTCCGCTCGCGCTGTTCAAAACTAGGCCGTGCCAACCCGGCAACGGTGTCGTTGCCGAGGCGCCTTTCTTCAAAGTGACGAACCCGACTGTCACCGGCCCTAGTTATATTAACTTTCACTCGACAATGGTTTTTCCCGCTGGCAGCAAGGTCAGGCCTGACGAGACCGGTTTTCGCCTGCTGGTGCAAGACGCTAATGGCCATACGGTTGTCGACGCGGACATCCCTGGGAGCAACTACGCTGTTCCCGGCTTCATGCCATCACGCTCCAGTTCGCGGCCGACTGACACATGGAAAGTCGACCGGGGCGGAGATAGGTTCATATTCCAGTCGTCTAAATTCAACGGCGGTCTTCGCGCGAAGGTCACGATTGAACGAGGAGATGGCCGCAACGAGTGGCTTGTATCCGTTAGTGGCGGGACGCTAAGCGACTTAAATGATCCGGGCCTGAATTTCCCGCTCACCGCAAGCCTGACGCTACAGCCGGCGGATCAAAACAGCGGGCTCTGTACGGCAACGGAATTTGCGAGTGCCTCCAACTGAGGCAGTGGAGGCGCTGCCTAGCGTGTGTTGCTGGCAGCAGTGTCGCTTGTCTTATCGGGTCAACGCATAAAATCCAGTAGCGCATTCCAACTGCTGGTATCTGCATAGGCATCATAACTGAGCGGCAAGCCATATTTTTTGCCGTTTTCGGTGGCAGCGGGGTTAGTAAAGCCATGCTCCACGTTCGGGAACGACGTTAAATGATATTCGGCACCTGCATTTTGCATTTCTTTTACAAAACCAGCCACGATATCAGGCCCGTTCATTGGGTCCGCACCGCCCGTGGTGACTAATACTTTGGTGTTAACGCTGCCCGCCTGTGCAGGGCTATCGGTTTCCAGCAAGCCATGGAAGCTGGCAACGCCGGCTAATGCTGTTCCCGAGCGCGCTTGATTTAACACCACAGCCCCCCCAAAGCAGTAGCCAATCGCATAAATACGGTTGGCGTCTACATTGCCGTGCTGCACTAACAGATTTTTAGCTTCCTGAAACCGCGCGTTCAGCTTCTCGGGTTCAGCAAACGCCGCGTTCATCATGCGCTCTGCTTCTTCAGGATCCGTTGCTGTTTTTCCATGGCCATACATGTCAACGGCAATGGCGGCATAACCCAAATCGGCTAATGCTTCGGCGCGCCCTTTGGCATAGTCGTTCAAACCCCACCACTCATGCACGACGATTACGCCAGCCTTTGGCTGGGCATTGTTAGGCATGCACAATATCGCACTGCCCAGTTGATTGGGTAGGGTTAGGGTTTCTGTATTGCTCATTGGACGGATCCTGAAAAGTAGAGGAACGAAAGTATAATGATTTTATAAGGTCATTAGCGATTTAAACGTCAAGGAAACACACACATACAGGTGGGCGCGGTGCGATCCAGTCCACAAGTGTTAGATGGTTCTATAATCACATGTTGTTCACATTGCGGCCGTGAACAGTCGCTCAAAATCGGCCACAGTGCAGACGCGTGGGTTAGTCTGGTGACAGATGTCGTTGCTGGCAATGGCGGCCAACTGGCCAATCTGTGTATGTTTGACGCCGTGGGCAGCAAGCCCGCCTGTTATCCCTGCGTCGGTCTTGAGCTGGCGCAGCCAATCAATAAAGGCTTCACCACCGCCTGCAACGCCGCATACATGTGCCAGTTCGTCGAACTTCGCAGGAACCACTGGCTGATTCCAAGCCAACACAGTGTCTATCATCAAAGCGTTAGCCAAACCATGGTGCAGATCACAGACAGCGCCTAAAGCGTGCGCGCAAGCATGCACGGCACCAAGGTCCTTTTGGAACGCGATAGCGCCTAGCATGGAGGCCATCATCATATCGGAGCGTGCCTGCAAGTTATCCGGTTCTATTACGGCGGTTACTAATGCTCTTGCGGCGATACGCGTGCCCTCCAGTGCGATGCCGTCACACAGAGGGTGATAAGCCGGTGACAGGTAGCTTTCAATATTGTGCGTGAGTGCGTCAATGCCGGTGGCCGCGGTGATATGAGGCGGCAACGACAAGGTGAGCTCTGGGTCAGCAAAAACACATTTGGCGAGAAGTTTCGGGTTAAATACTACGCGCTTTAGATGGCTGTCATCCTCGCTGATGACGCTAGCGCGGCCCACCTCGGAACCGGTGCCCGCCGTGGTGGGTAGCGCCACCAAATAGGGTAGGGGATGTTCAATCGCACGCACCTCTGGGTGGTCCCATGCGTACTCTATAATGTCGCCTGTGTGCGTTGCTGCAACGCCGACAAGTTTGGCAACATCAAGCGCTGCGCCGCCGCCAAATCCGATAATGCAATCGGCGCGATGACCGATGAACGCCACGGCGCCGGCCATTACCTGGCTGGTCGTTGGATTGCCGAAAACGCCAGAGAATACTGCGACGTCGAGGCCTTCCAAATGTGTTTTGAATTCACCTAATACCGGCAGTGCAGCAAGTGCTTTGTCGGTGACAAGTAATGGCCGCTGATAGCCCGCCTCGCGAAGATGTGCTGCGACCAAGCGCCGTGCGCCCGCCCCAAATTGTATGTTGGTCGGAAAGCTAAAAGCGGTAACGCTCATGGTGATGGGCTCCGAGTTGTCTAGCGCACTGGGCGATGCATTAAACGATCTCAAAGTAGCGTTTTAATTCCCAGTCGGTCACACTGTCCAGCCACTGACGCCATTCCCATTCGCGGCTAGCGCTAAAGTGGTCGACAAAAACATCACCCAGCCAATCTCTGGCGATCTCAGATTGCTGAAACAATCGTGTGGCGTCTATTAAAGTGCGCGGAACACCGGTTGTATTTTCCGCGCCCCGGTTGGTGCCGGTAATAGGAGGCGTCGTTAATTTAAGCCCCTTTTCAACGCCGTCGAGACCTGCAGCGATCACCGCTGCCATGGCTAGATAAGGATTGACGTCAGCGCCAGGGCAACGCGTTTCCAAACGTGTCGCTTTTGGCGAGGCGCTAATAACACGGAAACTGGCAGTGCGATTATCCACGCCCCAGGTGGGCTTGACGGGCGCCCAATAGCCATCGACCAGCCGCTTGTAGCTGTTGATGGTAGGCCACAGCAGTGGCGCAAAGTCCATCATGAAAGCCAGCTGTCCCGCAAGATAACTTTCAAACAGCGGGCTCATGTTATGCGTGCCCTTCGCGCCGTAAAATACATTGTTTTTACCATCGGACAGGCTTTGGTGGATATGTCCACTGCAGCCGGGCAGCTGTTGGTTTGGTTTGGCCATAAAACTGGGCATGATGCCAAAGCCGGCAGCGATTTCTTTGATGCCGGCCTTGAATAATACCGCCCGGTCAGCTTGTTCTAGCGCGCTGGAAAAGGCGATGGCAGCTTCGTAAACACCTGGCCCCGTTTCAGTATGCAGCCCCTCTAGTGGCACGCCGAAGGCCAGCATTTGATCCATGATAGCGTTGAAATAGTCCTGATGTTGACTGACCCGCAATAGAGAATATCCAAACATACCTTGTGTGAGTGGTTCAGGGTCAACCCCTTTTTTGGCCGCCCAGCTCTGCGGCGTTTCGGCAAAGTTATACCATTCGAACTCCATGCCGGTCATTACCTGAAAGCCCATTTTCTCAGCTCGTTTGAGCACCCGCTGCAACGTCTGGCGCGCGCATGCTGCGTGGGGAGTGCTATCGGCGTTGACAAATTCGCCCAATACCAAAGGTATATCACTATCCCACGGGACGCGGCGCAGTGTGTCAAGATCCAGTCGCGCCAGTGCATCGGGGTAGCCGTGTTGCCAGCCGGTGAGCTCTGTGTTGTCGTAAGGGTGATCCATCATGTCCCACCCCATTACCACGTCACAAAAGCCGAAGCCGCCAGCAGGGAAGGGCTGGGCTGCACTCAGGAATTTATCAATGTGCAGATACTTGCCGCGTAAAATACCGTCTATATCAGCAACAGCAACTTTCACTTTGGTGGCGCCAGACTCTTTAAGCATAGCGATGGCTGGATGCTCACCTGTGATTTTTTCTTCTGTCGCCATAGCCGTGATCTCGTCGAGTAACTCAAAAAACAGATTGATGGTGCGTTATAGGGCCCGCGCTTTGTCGTGCTCTAAAGCGAACTCTTCTTCGGGTGACAGAATTAATCGGTGGCGTCCGATAAGAGTGAAGTAAAGGATACCCACCGCAAACCAGCCAGCCACCCATAGGACACCTTGTCGATAGATGGGGTCAGTGAGTTGGTAATAGACCGTTACTGTGGCGATCAGAATGGTTAAGCTAGCCCCTAAAATGCCAAACGGGCTGCGGTATGGACGCTCCAACCGTGGTAACTTGCGGCGCAGTAAAATAAAGGACAAGGCCTGCATGATATAGGAGAACATAGCGGCAAATACCGCCATATTTAACAGCGTGCCGCCAATTGCCGCAGCGCCCTGGTCGACACCCATACTAAACCATAGAATAAACATAACGGTAAGTGCCAGTAATGCGCCGGCGATCATAGCGCGGTGCGGTGTCTTGCGGCTGCCGTGGGTTACCGATAGGCCCGAAGGGAAGTAGCCCGCCCGGCTGAGCGAATAGATTTGCCTACCCTGGGCAAAGATGATGGTGTGAAAGCTGGCAACCAAACCCAGTACCGCTATCGTTGCCAATAGCTTTGCTATACCGTCGCCATAAATAGCCTTGAAACCATCGAGTAGAGGCTCCCCGGAGCCCGCCAATTGAAACGAACCGACGCCAGCGATCGACGGGTTGAGCCATAAAATCATGAACGCTGATATCAGCAGTGTAAAAAAACCAGCCAGAATGCCGCGTGGCATATCCCGTTTGGGGTCAACGGATTCCTCGGCCGCCAGCGGCAATTGTTCGATGGCGAGAAAAAGCCACACAGCGAATGGCAGGCAGGCCAGAATGCCGCCGAACCCAAACGGTAAAAACGGCCCATTGCCGTCCGGCAGCAGTGCGCCATCGGTACCGACATTTAGCGCCCATTTCGCAAAGTCGATCGAAGGTAGGGCGCTGACCCAGAACACCAATAAGCAGGACAGTGCCAGCAAAGTCACCACCAGCGTTAGCTTAAATGACAACTCCACACCCACGATATTGAGGCTGATAAACACCACATAAAAACCGACCCACCACAGTGGTAGAGTCGCCATACTGGTATCAAAAATACCGGCCATATAGCTGCTGATAAAATAGACAATCACCGCGGGCGTCAGCACGTATTCGACATTTTCAGACAAGCCGGTCAGGAAGCCCCCCCAGCGTCCCATCGCGGTTCGAGCAAAAGAGTAGGCGCCACCGGTGTGCGGCAGGGCCGGTGACATTTCTGCCAATGAAAAACATAACCCCAGATACATAATGGCAATAATAATGGTGGCCACAAACATACTGCCCCAGCCGTTGGCTAGGCCCAGATTCCAGCCGGAGAAATGTCCAGAAATAACGGCTCCCACGCCCAAGGCCCATAGTGACCAAACCCCGGCATAACGTTTTAAGCCGCGCTTATCAAAATAGCTCTGATCGACCGTTGCGTAGTTAGTGCCAGTAGGATCCTGCATTGTCATCTCCTATTATTGGTATCTTCACAGCCTAGCCCAACCCGTATTATCGCCTCGGTTTTTGACAGGGACAAGCTGTGGCGTCTTCTTCTTTTATATCTGGAGCAGAGGAACACAATTATAAGCGCAGTAAATGCCGATCGTCTTGCGCTTTCATCCTAAACATACTACAACTCGCGATGCAAAATGAACAGCGCCCTGTCATCACTCGCGGGGGCTGCCCGTCGATGGCGATAATCATCGAGTAATATAGGAGATGGCGATGAACTTGGAAGACATCGAGTTAATAAAACAATTGAAGGGAAAGTACTTTCGGTTTCTTGACACTAATGCCTGGTCAGAGATGGCGGAAATTTTCGTGCCCGATGCCACCGCCAGCTATAGCGATGGCGATAATAGCTTCGACAGCCGTGATGAGATTGTCAGCTTTCTATCACGGTCGATGCGCGGTCGCCAGTTTTTGTCCATGCACACCGCCCATCATCCCGAAATAACAGTGACCAGTGCAGACACAGCCGAGGGTATTTGGTACCTGCACGATATCGTCTACGCACTGAAGTACAAGCTGCAGATTAGCGGCAACGGTATTTATCACGACCGTTACCGCAAAGTGGACGGCCAATGGCTGATCGTCCATACGGGTTATGAGCGAATTTTCGAGGTGCACGATACGCTAGGTGAGAATTTTAAAGTGGTAAAAAATAATTACAAGGACTGACGATGTTTGCCTTCATAACCAATATTCGGGCTAAGCCCGGCCAACGGGCCGCTCTGGCGACATTAACTCAGACTATGATGGAGCAAACTGCGACGGAGAGGGGAGTGCCGGTGTATGTGTTTCACCAGGCGGAGGATGATCTCGACGAGTTCTGGTTTTACGACCTCTATACTTCAGAGCAGGCCTATCACGAGCATTGCAGCAGCGAGGCTTTCAATGCCATGATCAGTCAGGTGAGTGAACTTGGTGACATCAAAGTGATGCACAAGCTCATTCCCTACGGTCCAGTGAAAAGCGCGGGAACATCCCTTGCCATTTAGCGGTTGATGGGCGTTTGTGACGGTCGAGAAAATAAAATATTCGATTAACGTGGCATTTTGGATCCGTGCTGGCTATAGAAAACGTATATTACGCGGTGTGCGACGACAATGTCGAAGTGGACAGGTGAGAAGTAAACAGCGTCTTTTAAAAAACCAGTTAAGTGGCTCCAAGTGATCTGACAACGTACACTGTCAGACTAGGGTGAGTGGGGCTCACGCCGACCTTAGAAAGGCTGCCGGTTGCAACGCTGCCGCTTACCAAAAAAAGACGGGTGATGCGCGCTGATAGCGGCAGTTATCCTCACAAAAATTACTCCGGATATGTTTTGGCTTCATGATGAATGAGAAAGAAAAGGCGGTACTTCGAGAACAGGCGATCACTTCGCCGATCACAGCGGACTATCCGTTTGACGTGGAGGCTAAGTTACTCAGATCTGTTGTTGTAGAATCATCAGTGATGCTCGACATCGGCGCTAATACCGGTGTTTACAGCACAATTTTGGAAGACATCGTCGGGTCCCAGAATCTGTATATTTTCGAGCCCCTCCCACATCTGCATCGGTATCTGAAAAAACGGTTCAAAAATGCTCATGTATTCGATTTTGCGCTGTCTGACAAGGAGGAAAGACGTAATATTCGAGTGCCTTTTATCGGTGGAACACGAGTAGATGCGCGGGCGACTTTTAATGCACATACTGAATCCAATCTAACAGGGACTGATGAGGTTGCGGTGCAGCTGCTTCCCTTGGATTCTTTTGCAAAGAAAGCCGGCTTCGAATCGATAGGGTTAATCAAAATCGATGTTGAAGGACACGAATTAGAGGTGCTCAATGGTGGAGCCGAGACCATTAGTCAGTTCAAACCCCTAATATTGATTGAGATTGAGTCGCGACACCATCAATTCCCCATCACAGACATTTTTTCTAAGCTTGAAGGCTTCGGATATAAAGGTTATTACTTGAATCCTTCACAGTTCAAGTTATTCGATATTGCTAAATTTAATAGCGATCGAGACCAAAATCAGATGAATCTGAATGCAAAAGATCTATTTTGTTATTTGAACAATTTCTTTTTTGTACACGAAGCATCAGCCAAAGATTTCGTTTCAAGCACCCTCGCATTTCTAGAGCGAGAAAAGCAACACGTCGAGCACGCTATTGCGCCAAAAATCGAGGCGCCAACACCCACTTAGGCTACTCAAGCTCGCCTGTGAAGGTGATCTGTACTGACAATCGCGTGGCACTGAAGACACAAGATCATGGGAGTTTAATAATGAAGAGAGCGATTATTCGCGGCGTGTCTGCACTCGTGCTTGTGGTCGCGTCGGTCGCCGGTGCGGAGAGCACTGATGGCAGTCCGGTTGAGGTCCTGAAAAAAAATCGACTGTCATACACTGACGGCTTTGTCGACGCATTGAAGGTGGCTCTGGACGCATCGCCTGCGCAACCTCAGCCTCCTGCAACGGGAAAATCTTGCGACTGGTCGGTGACGGCAAGCCCCGATCCTCACAATGCTCAGTTTCTTGCCTTTGCAGGATCTCAACAGCTGAAGTATGAGGTGGCTCTCATCGGATACGATGTGTATGACAAAGCCCGGTTGAACGCAAAAGGCGCTCCTGCCGACTCCGAGGCTTCGAGGAAGTTGCGCTTTCTACAGTACATGCTCGGTTTGAGCGGCTACTGGGAAGCCTTAGCCGCAGATTATGAAAAGACGCTACTATCGCCCGCGTGCGAAGGAATCGTGAGGCATTGGCGGGAAGGAACAATTGTGAACGCGCGTGACAATTTTGCGCCTGCGACCTCCGCCATGGGCGACGTGCTACTCGCAGTTTTGACCGCTGACATTAATCGTACACTGGGGACAAAAGCGGCTTTTGTATGGGGCGCCTATCAGGAAGCACTCGCACAATTTGGGGTTGAGCAGTCGAGCTCCGGTTGGTTTTATATCACGGATTTAGATCCCCGTGGGCCCATAAACTGGACGACAACACTGAGCGGTCCAATGTGCCCGAGTGGGGAGGCGTGTCCTTCGGTCACAAAAGAGCAAAGCTATATTCCCCAGATGGTGTGGCTCACATTGCCGGTAGATATCCTCTCCTACACGGGGGACGCGACCACAGAGAACCTTTTGATCGAGGCAAGAGGGAAGCACTATATGGAAGAATTTGAAAAGGAGGTGGGTGACCAGGACTCGCTTCTGGTCTCTACTCGCAATATGTTGCGAATAGCGCAGGCTTCTCAGGACGTTACGCCAGATCAGCCGCAAGGAAGGTTGGCATTATGGCTGAAGCAGCACTCGCTGCCGCTTGCTTCAAACTTGGTTGATGGGGTCTTGCCGCTCCCGCAGTCTGTTTCTGTGCAAAATAAGGAAATGGAAAAGGCACTGCTTTTTGCCCAACAGGTTGAACGAGACTTATTGGATTTCCCAGAGGCTAAACACATTGATCAGATGGTCGTCACGCGGTCTGCGGCAAACGCATCGGCCACAATGACAATCTGTGACCTGTACGACGGCGCTATTGAAGGATGGCTTCTTTCTGAGCATTTTACCTGCATTACCGCTAGATAGGCTTTTGTCGAGACAAGAATAGTACGGGACAAGCACCTACCTTAGCCTCAGCATCTAAGATGACTGAGGCAGTGTGCTAAAGGGGGCTGTCGATGGAAAGCTTATTTCGTGGGTGTGTTGCCGGCCGATTCTCGCATGGCGACAGCAACGACTTTTTTAGCCAGCGCGATAAATGAATCTAACGAGCCGGCGTTCGTTCTAAAAGATTCGCCTTCGATCGTTACTAGGCCTTCGCCAAGCAGCTCATTAGTTTGACTGTCAGTGATCTTACTTTCCACCACTAATGCAGGTGTTTTTTCATTCACACCGCCCACATAAGCTGCCCCATTGACCGCTAGGCCAATGGGTGTAAAGTTCCATGGCTCAAGGCCATCCGCTGTGCTTTCAGCGCCGGTAATGCCTACAGAAATGCGTATCACGCCAGGTCCAGGCTCAGTGACAATCTTCAGATCACCTTTGCTAAGCACGGCTTTCACCATCTCAGCTTGCAAGGCTTCTTGGGTTTTTTGGATCGTTTCTGCAGTCACACTCTTCGTCACTGCTTGTTTCAAAAAAATAGGGTCTAAGATAACGGCGGTATACTGGCCGCGACTAACGCCTGACTTCCGGTAACGCCACATGCGTGCGTCAGCCTGATCGGTTGGTGCTGAGGCAAGGAGAGAATAGTCCGGCAAAAAACCAGATTCTGGCATGGGTTGACTCGCCATTTCTGGTGTTGAGCTGCATGCCGCTATCAGTGTTGTCAGGCTAATCACTGCAACGAGCGCGACTACTTTCTTCATTATCCTAATCCTTTTAATGGAGACGTTTTAAATGCGTGAAATAAAAATTTTGACGGTAAGCAAATTACACGAAACGCTTCTGTGTGTCTACTTCTCGAGCCTGCGCAACGACTGCGGGTGTGAATGACCACACGCTGTGTGAGAACTGTTATGCGGCACTCAATATAGTCGAACCTTACCTTATCCCCAGCTGGGCGCAGCCTGTTACTGGCAGAGTTCAGACGTCATTAACTCTACATCGGCGAGCGTTAGAGTTTGGTCTTGAAACGCGTTGGTATAGATCTCCAGAAATTCGGGTTTCACCTGAGGAGCATAGTTGTCCGAGTAAGCGCTAAGTAGCAGGTTGGAAAATTTTGCCCGACCGCCGTAATTGACCAAAGTGGGTGCTTCGATGGCGCCACCGGTAATAGTTGTGTAGTCAAAATTTCGCTCGAAGTCGCGCAGTAAGCCGGCGGAATACATTTTTAGTTTCGAACGTGGCGCGCGTGTGGGTAGATGTGCCAATGGTTGAAAGTAGTTGGTCAGTACAATGGCGTTACAGCGTGACGGTTCGAAGCTGACATCGCGCAGAACCCTGTTGCCGATGACCCATTCCAGTCCCAGGTTGCCGCTATAGCGCAATTGCCAGAAGCCCTCTTGCCCTGCAAGCACAATGGCACTGTCGTCAGCGAGCTGCCTGATATCCTGCGGTAGCGGACCCATTTCCAGCCCGATGGCGAGCCCGTAGTGCAAGGGTGTGCGCATGGCATCAAACCCGGTGTAGCGGCGCTGATTATTCGCAGGCACTTTTTCTTCCGCCACCGGTAGTAGGCTCTTCATCCAGAATGCCTGCCAAAAATCTCTGGTTAGTTCGCGTACTGTATCGGGATGCTGCTCCGCTATATTCGTTTTTCCGGCTGGTTCGGCTGACAGGTTGAACAAACTGGGCTCTAAGCCTTGCGTACTGGAAAGTCGCCACTCGTCGGACGCCGATAAGAAGCTGAAGCGCAAGGCCTCCACGTTTGAGCTGAAGACCTCCCAGCTGCGGCCTGTGCGTTGCGATCTGGCGTCACCGCTTATCACCGGCCACAAATTGTTGCCATCTAGATTTTCTGGGATAGGACTGCGTGCAGAGGCGAGCAGGGTAGGGTATACATCAACATTCATTACCGTGTCATCAATGATCTTCCCGGCTGGGATAGCGCCCGGCCAATTGATGATTAGTGGGGTGCGGTAGGCACCCTCGAACATGTCGGCTTTTTTCCCATAGAATGGATAGTTGTTATCCAGCTGCTTGTTGGTACCGCCGTTGTCGCTGATAAAAACGACCAGCGTATTCTTACGATCGACGGTGGCGAGTATCTGTCCAATGGCGTCGTCGAGCTGTGTGACCAGTGCCGTATATTCTCCGGCCGGCGTATCGGGAAAGCGCACCTTATAACGCTCGTCTGGCTGGATGGGGTGATGTGGTGCAAGAAATGCGTGGTATAGGAACCAGGGTTGTTTTTGCGCCTGTAAGTGTTTGATTTTTCCTATTGTGTGTTGGGTGAGTATGTCTGTCAGGTGACCTTCATGTTGTTCGAGTACGCCACCATTCACTCTGAGCATGGGATTGCGATAAGTGGGCCTCTTGGTGCCGCCTTTATTGGCATCGGTGACTTCTCCGGAGAGTTCCCATTGATTTAAAAATCCGAACCATTCGTGAAAGCCTTTGTGCTGCGGCCACGCTTCTACTCTGCCCTCGCCGGCGTGCCACTTGCCGGTCATATAGGTCATATACCCGGCGCTTTGCAATTGTTCCGCGATGGTGCTGTACTCAGCTGGAATCTCAATACCTATCGGACGAAACCCCGAGCGCTCTGGATAACGGCCAGTCAATAATGCTACGCGACTAGGTGTGCAGGTTGAATCGGCGTAGTGGCGCCGAAAGGTTACGCCGTTTTGCGCTAACTCAGTAATGTGCGGTGTTACAATGCCGTCTGGGTTGATTGCATTGGTGTCGTTGTAGCCCAGATCGTCGACGACGATCATCAGTATGTTGGGTGCGATAAAAACGTCTTCACTTGCGGGGCTCACCCACTCAACGACCAAATGTTTGATGCCAGCCATCCACGAGAATAAGAGCATCAGTAACAGAGTCAATCCAAGGAGAAGTTTGCCATCAAGATTCGATGATGGTGCAAATGACATGATGACTCTCAAAGAAAACGGGTGTAATGCCATACTACCATTGTGGCAAAAGCATAGGCAAAGTCCTTGCTTGCCCAGCAATAAGGCATTTGTGCAGTTAGGCTAGCTGTCAGCGGGCTGTACTGAGCGTGCCGGTGGGGCATCTGTGGACGTCTGTGGGAGGCAACGAAATAAGTCATCGTTTAAATTTAGACCGTCAGAAGTCGAATTTTCGTTGTGAATTGGCCCTGTGGTTGATGAGACTGCGTGTGTGCGGTGACTCGACAGGGGAGAGGTTGGATAGTGTCAGACCTATCAATCGTACGCCAAGCGGCACCGGCAAAAGCTGTGCGAGTAACGCTCGCGCAGCAGCGCCAAACTGACTCTTATTCGTAATGCATTGCTCACAAGACTTGCTGCGCGTTATCTGCTGAAAATCTGCGTACTTTACTTTGAGGGTGACCGTGCGCCCCGTAACACTATTATTCTCAATCCTATGCCATACACTGCCGATGACATCTTCAAGCGCCTCACTTAATGCCGTGTCCGTGGAAAGGTCTTCACTGAAGGTTCTTTCACGACCCACGGATTTACGGATGCGGTCAGATCGAACCAGTCTTTGGTCTATTCCTCGAGCAGCGTGGTATAGGTAATCTGCTGACTTTCCGAAGTGCTCGATCATAAAATCCATAGACTTATCACAGAGGTCAGCTCCCTCATGAATCCCCATGCGCCCCATACGCTCGGCAGTTTTCGGTCCTACACCATAGAAGCGACGCACTGGTAGAGACGCGACAAACTCTGCACCCTCGTGAGGCCGCACTACAAAAATCCCATCGGGCTTATTCTGGTCCGAGGCAATCTTGGCTAGAAATTTGTTATAGCTCACTCCGGCACTAGCCGTCAGGCCTGTCTCTTCACGGATGGCGGACCTTATTAGTTCCGCTATGCGGATTGCACTACCCACCTGAGGTTTGTCCTCAGTGACATCGAGGTAGGCTTCATCCAGCGAGAGCGGCTCTAGAAGGTCACTATAACGACTGAATATCTCTCTGATTTGTTGTGACACTGCACGATAGACCTCAAAACGTGGCGATACAAAAATCAGCGAGGGACATCGCCGTGCCGCAGTTACTGAGGGCATTGCCGAGCGCACACCGAACCGGCGTGCCTCATAGCTTGCTGCGGCAACGACCCCGCGTTGTGCCGAACCTCCCACCGCGACAGGCTGACCGCGCAACTCAGGGTTGTCTCTTTGCTCCACGCTGGCAAAGAATGCATCCATATCCACGTGGATGATTTTTCGGGGTGGGTTGTCACTGCTTTCATTCATAGCACGATAGTAAATTGAGCGCGCTCCGCCGACAAGCTCGTTGCTGAGATCCCGGGGAAGTTACTAGCCGAAAAAATAATTGAGTGTTGGCAGTAGTAAATAGAAGACCTAGCGCTAAAAAGCCCTATAATTACTCTAAATTTATGACTCCCTTTTACTTCCGTGTGAACTTTTGATGCGATTTACGACTCAGCAATCTTCAAGATTAGGTATTGGAATAGATTTCGGTACCAGTAATAGTGCCGCCGCTGTCTTTGATGGCGAGAACATAACGCTAATAAAGTTAGCCGCACCAGACAGTGTCATGCCATCGGCTAACTATATCGACAGGGCTTTCCAAAGTTCTATCGGTCAACTTGCTATAGAGGATTACATCAGCGGCAACAGGGGCCGCAAGGTGGAACTCAGCCTCGAAATTCTTGGCGAAGCTCGCTCAGGAACCGGCGGTGGTGAGAGTGCGATGGGAGGTGCGGGGGAGGGAGATACTGCTAATGTCTATGGTCAGGCATTCGATGATTCGACATTGCCTGGAAGACTGTTTCGCGGTACAAAAAGGCTTTTGGGTAATACAACAACGGACCGAACAGCCGTTTTTGAGAAGACCTTTAGGCTGGTCGCGCTGGTGGTTCCAATTTTAGTGGGGATTCGAAAGTCCATCGAGAATACTGTTGGCGATAAGGTTAAGTATGCCTGCTTGGGCCACCCGGTTAACTTTGAGGGCATAGAAAGCGGGCGTAATAGCATTGCTTTAGAGCGACTGGGCGAAGCGTATGGTCACGCGGGTATATCTGAACAGTCTTTCTGCCCTGAGCCCACAGCGGCCACTATTAGTTTTCTGCACAACTATCCGCAGAGCGACGATGAATTAGTGCTAACCGTTGATTTTGGCGGTGGTACCTTAGACTTCAGCGTGTTGCGACGCGATAGCTCGAGCTTTGAAGTACAGGCTACCCATGGAATTGCTTTGGGTGGCGACAGAATCGACCAAACGATTTTTAGAGAGCTGGTTTTCCCGCTATTGGGACGAGGCGAGCGCTGGAGTCGAATGATAGATGGCGCGGAAGTGGATACTTTGTTCCCCTTTGGAGAATTTGAAGAGATGCTAATCAATTGGCCGATTAGCTACATGCTTAATCAAAATAAATATACCACCGCTGTGATGCAGCGTATGTCTGAGTCCGATCCGGGTGCTGAAAAATTCAGACGCCTCTACGATCTCATTCAACAAAACTACAGCTATCAAGTGTTTGAAGCCATAAAGGAATTTAAAGCGCAGCTCTCGGTTGACGAGTCGGCCCTGTTGGATATTCCGGAGATCGATATTCAGGTTGTCGTTGAACGCTGGGAGTTTGAAACGATGATTTCTGATTTGCTATTTGAGTTTGAGCAGGGGATCACAGAAGTTCTTAGAAAGGCTAATTGCCGGCCTGATGATATAGATCTGGTTCTTCGCACGGGAGGGTCTTCACTCATTCCAGCAGTAAAAGAAATTCTCGACAATCAGTTTAGAGGTAAAGTGGTTGAACACGACCCCTTTACCAGTGTAGCGGCAGGGTTGGCAATCGCCAATTATTACCAGTATGCGCAAAGCGACCTCTGCTAATAACGATCTATGCGCAGATTGATATTAGTCCTATTTGTTATCCCCCTGGTTGCTCTTGGTGACATCACCGGCAAAGTCGTCTCAGTCACTGATGGCGACACGATCAAAGTCCTTGATAGCACTAGCACACAATACAAGGTGCGGCTGACGGGCATAGATGCACCGGAGCGGGATCAGCCCTATGGCGATGCCTCCAGGGAGCATTTGGCGTCTATAGTGGCAGGAAAGCAGGTCTTTGTAGCGTCGGACCATAGCGATCGCTATGGCAGGATCTTAGGGAAAGTCTGGGTACAACCCAGCGACTGTGCCTCCTGTGGTAAAACGCTTGATGCTAATCATGCCCAGCTATTAGCCGGGATGGCATGGTGGTATCGGTACTATGCGTCGGAGCAGTCCCCGGAGGATCGCGGCCGATATGAGTCGAGCGAGGATGAAGCCAGGAAACGCAAACGGGGCTTGTGGGCTGATCCGGATCCGATCAACCCATACAGATGGCGCAAGGGTAAGCGATGACCCTTTCCGCCTACAATATCAGTGATGCAAGTTTAGTGTCAGGGTAATAAGGCGGCTTTTCGCGCAAGTACCGAGCGCAATAATCCTGACATAATAGGCTGATGGGCGAAAGCTCGTGTCTCCTTGAGACCTAGAATATGAATAGAACGACTTGGAGAAACGCATGACTGAAAAAATGCAATCAGGATGGAATATACTATTACTGGTGATTGTCGGGTTATGGGCATCCGGTGTGAATGCGGATGGGTTCTATATCGGAGCGGGTGCGTATAAGACAGATGTGAGCATAGATGATTTCGATGACCATACTTATACGCCAGCTGCATTCGTCGGCTATCAATTCATCGACACCAACTTTTTGATGTTGTCCGCCGAGCTTGGTTACTACGACCTCGGTAGCTATGACAGCAATGACGTTGATGTTGATGCCTCTGCATTTACGCTAGCAGGCGTCGCTTATCTACCCATTGGGCCCTTATTCGAAATTTATGCCAAGGCCGGTATTGCGTCGGGGGATGTTGAGGTGAAGGAAGCGGGTATTAAGGATGATTTTGATGGAGAGAACGCCTTTGGCGGGGTTGGATTCTCCTTCGATATTCTAGACACGGTAGACATTTATGCCGAATATCTGAAGTTTGATAATAAGGTGGATTCCCAAATGTATGGCGTCGGAGTGCGGCTGGATTTTTAGTGCCTTTTCCGGCGGTTTTTAACACTGCGGTGTTAATGGTATCAGTAGCAATCGCTAAACCAGTTAGTGGCTCTTAACAAGGGGCTGAAGAAGCCCCAACTTTGAACGTAGCTAGCCCCGATCGAGCATTAAAAAGGGCATTGGATGTCGTGTTTCGTCCATTAGTTTTGCCATGAAGTAGGGCATCATCAGCCAATTTAACAAGATTTTTTGCGCTTTTGATTGCTCGTCCTTGCAGGCTCGCTACCCCCAGCGTCAAGCTGACCTTGTCTGTGTGTTCGCCGTCATAATACAGGGACCGGTTAAGCATTTCGCTCCTCACTTTTTCAGCGATTCGAGCAGCCGCAGATGCGTCAGTGTTGGGCAAAATCATAATAAATTCGTCCCCTCCGTAGCGCCCAATCACATCCATGGTGCGCTTGGCGGAGGCGCTAAGCACATCAGCGACAGTACTAAGGCACTGATCGCCAGCTTGGTGTCCATTTGAGTCGTTAAATCGTTTAAAATGATCGACATCAATCAGTATTACGGACAAGTGGTTATCGGAACGTCCAGCCCGTTCGATCTCTTGCTCCAGCGTGTCATTAATGTGTCGGCGATTCGCCACGCCAGTTACAAAATCGGTCCGAGAATTTTGAAGGTTAGTCGCCGCAACCTCGTTAGATTTTTGAGCAAAGTCCGCGATTATCCACGTAAACACTATGCAGGCAGTGGCTAGGACAAAGTACTGAATGATGACAAGACCGGTCTCACCAATCGGTAAGGGCTGCGTTAACCCAGACGACTGTAAGACCGCCACGAGTGACAAGAGAAACAAGGTTATCACAGCCCCAATCCAGCCCGCTTTAGGGTTGAGTAGCAGTATCACCAGCCCGGGTAGTAAAGGCGCTAGGGGAGCTATTGGACCTTCAAACCCCCCCGTATAAATTGCTGACACTGTAAAGCCGGTAAAGAGCGCTATAATGACAGCCCAGACCGCTATGTCCGTAGCTCCGCCCCTGCGCACATAGACAAACGTGGCTGCCAGGGCCACCCATACTGTCAGGGCAGGCCAGGGAGGGTGAGCCTCCCCCAGCAAATAGATTTTTACGGCGACTCCTATCCCCAGCGCCATAAAAACAACCCAAATCAGCGTCAAAAGCAACTTTTTTCGATCCGTTCCGCTTGTGCTATTCATATATTCTCGATATTGAACCTTATTTGATGTTTTGCCCGCGCACTCAGTAGAATGCAAGTGTCGTTCATGAGTGGGTAAGTGTTGATATCGCTAAATGACGAGTCAATAGCATAACAAAAACTGAGACACGCCTATCAATACTCTGCAATCTGAGACCGACCCACCGGTAAAAAGTTCCCAGCTGTCTCTCATCATGAGCCGCCTGCAATAAGCGTGAGGGGGGGCGGTTGCATGGACATTGCGACCCTTATTCACGGGATCGATGATACAGCTAAACCTTTGACAGCGGAATAGGGAAAACCCTACGATTGAACCTCAATCCCACTGGTCCTGTGTTTACGGGTGTGCCGCGAGCGTCTTTTTTCGGTCAGATTGTATGGCTACATCAAAAATGCATGACAATATTTTTTGAGCTAGAAAGGCGCTTATATAGCTGTTACAGAGGCTATGATCGCTCAATGTGCAATAGGGGCTTTGTCTTCGCGGGGTGTGGTTTCCCGGACGAAGAATGTAATCACCGTACCGACAATCATCAGGGCTACGACAAGGCCATAACCTCTGAGTTCTTGCGCGGCAGAAGGCAACCCAGTTCTGGCGACGCCGATGTCGGCAAGAAAGCCAACGCTGGGTTGTGCCACAACGGGCAAAAGCATCACTACAAAATTGACAAACGCCAGTTTCATGCCGCGGTTGTGGCGGGCAGCATTATCAGCCGTCATCACGAAGGATAGTGCCTGGCCTCCGGTGGTGAAGCCAAGCATTCCCAGCAGTACGACGGTGAGCCATGTGGGTTGGATGCTTGCGAACATGATCGATGAAGCAATAATTGTCGAGGCAATGGCGCAGCCCAAGTAGAGAATCTTTCTGCGTCCAAGGCGGTCGGCAAGGTATCCGAAGCCTACGCCACCAACAGCGAATCCGATGAAGACACATGTCGTAGCGAGGCTTGCTCCTTTGATTGAGAGTCCAGATTCGATCTGTAAGAACGCATCGCCCCAGAGATCGCCGATGACAGAGATGGGGAGATACAGTCCTGCTGAGGATAGAGCAATTAGCCAGAGTTGGCGGTCCTTGGCAACGTTTGTGATAGTGGTAAGAATCGGTACAGGCAAATCCGGGTTATAGCCGTCTTCTCTCATCAGTTCAATAAACCATGAAGGTCGGCGCGGCAACAAAAACCACAGCATGATGGCGATTCCGAAACCTGCGATAGCGCAGGTTAATACTGGCGCACGCCAGCCAAAGGAATCAGCCATGACACTGAGAGGGTATTGTGCCGTTGAGGCACCTAGAGTGCCCATGGCGACGGTTAAGCCCGGAATGATTCCGTGGCGCTGCGGAGGGAACCAAACCATCGCCAGATAGATTACACCCAAGTACGCGACTGCGCTGCCCAATCCCTGCAGGAAGCGCCCGATACCCATTGTTACGATGCTGTCGGAAGAGGCGAGAATGAGACATCCCAGCGCAACGAAAATCGCTGCAGGGGCGACGACGAATCGCGTTCCAAAACGGTCCAAGAGCCGCCCAACGACGAGTTGTGCTGGGGCATAGGCGAGAAAATACATGCTCATAGACAGACCGAATTCGCCTTCGGTCGCGCCAGTGACCTCGAGGATGTCTTTCTTAAGGACGCCAGGGGCAACCCGCGCAAAAAACTCGTAAAAGTAGAAAAGCGCCGCTACCAGGAAAAAAAGCCAGGGACGCATCCCGCTGCGAGCGGCTTGGGCCTCGTTGCGGACGGCATTGGTAACGTGATGGTGGGTCATTGTGACGTGGAGCCGGTATTGCGCAAGAAGTGCGAGGAAAGTTCGCAATGGCAGCCAAAAATATGTGCCGATAGAGAGATTGTTAATGCAGACGACATCGGTGATGACCTTCCCTCATGAGACACATCTCCAGCACGGGATTCAGTTTCTTTTTTCTTATCTATGCGAACCGTAATCGTCTAAGTATAAGAAGTATCAACGGGTTGTCGAGGGTAATTTTTGCCGATAGCCGGATGAGCTGAGAGGAAGTCTACGCGCCTGACGAAATAGGCCACACGTGCTCTAATGTCGTTATGTTTTTATAGAATATAAAGGGTACAGCGGGGTTCACTACAGGTTAATCCATAGGGCTTTTCGGGTAAATCGAGTTTCTAGTAATGCGTATATAAGCTAAATAGTTATTCTGAGATTTCATCCGCAGCATAAATCTGTCGCCCCTCCTTGTAGGTGGCAAGCACCCGAATATCCTTGATCGCCATCGAGTCCACCGTGAGTGGGTTGTCGCTGAGCACCACCATGTCCGCCCATTTTCCAGGTGAAATGGAGCCCTTGCTGTCCTCTTCACCGCACTGCCAGGCACCGTCTAGGGTAATGGCTTTAAGGGCCTGCTCAGGCTGCCCATTTCGGACTGTTGCATAATGTGCTCGCCGACCCTCCTTTATAGTTTTTATACTGGGCATATTTGTTAAGCTAGGGTATGTCCGATATTAATCCCGCTATCCGCCGTGTTCGTTCTCTTGCTGAAAGTGAAATCACGACGTTACTGAGCGACCTTGCCAGCCCTGTGCGGTTGGCATCGCAGTCGCCGAACGGCTTCCCGCTGATTTCCACATTATGGTCTATCTACGAAGACGGTATTTTCTGGTGTATCACGCAACACCGCACGTTGTTGCGCCGTAATCTGGCGGCCAACCCGCGCTGCGCGTTTGAGATCGCGCTCGACGGTCAGCGCTTCAAGCTGCTGCGTGGCCAAGGACTTGCGTCGCTCGATCTCGCAGACGGTGAACGTATGACCGAACGCATAATCAACCGTTATTTAGCGGATCCGAGCGGACCGATTGCTACCGGCATGCGCAAGCAGGTCGTCACCGAATATGCCATTGCTATCCGGCCGCGGTGGGTGCGCGGGCAGGGCAGGCGATGAAGATTAAGGCGATTCTAGCCGTGGTCTAGAGGTCTAATTTCTGGGCATCTTGCTGGACGGTAACTCGATTACCAACGCTAATACAGGCTCGGCAATCACAGGCAATAAAAAGCCCCGACATGCGGGGCTGTATACAAGGGCTACGTCTACGCTTTTTTGCGCCGAGCTACCCCAAACAATCCGAGCATCGCTGAACCGAACAGCCATGCTGCGGCGGGAATAGGCACTGCTGATGGGGGCGCAACGGTAACGCTAATATTTCCTGTTTCGGGATCTTCGAAGCTCTGCCACCAAGAAAGATCGTATTTATCGACCTCTGCATACGCATAGACATCGAGGGTAGTGCCGCCGGCTAACCAAGCAACAGCGAATGTTTGATCGACGGACCCAGCAGTAACTTCTGCGCTAGTGACCTGGTGAGTAGTGAAGGATTGATTCGTCCAAGTCATTGAATTATATAGCTTATTTTTTTAAGAGGGAGCTCCCATAGTGCTTCTTAAGCGAAACTCCCAAATATAAGGAAGTCTGACACGTGTATTGTCAATGCCAACCCGCTGATAGTATTATACTCACATAGTGATAATATTAATTGTTCGTCAAATGGGCCGCGCTTGGGTGTGGCAGAAAATCAAGGAAGTACCATGCCAGCTATATTAGCCAACGTTAGAAAGATAATGTCCCTGATGCGTCGATCTGCAGCCGGTTTTGCGCTGCTGTTCAGCGTGGTATTGACTGTGGCGCCGACGATGGCAGTGGCGGGGGATTTCCTCGCCTTCGAGAGTGGTCCGGTCAGGCCGGTGGCACTGACCCCCGACGGGAACACACTGCTGGCGGTCAACACACCAGACAACCACCTTGAAATCTTCTCTATCACGGACGGAGCGCTGACCAAAACCGCGTCGGTGCCTGTGGGCATGGAGCCCGTTTCTGTAGTCGCGCGAAATAATGGTGAAGCATGGGTTGTCAATTTTCTTTCCGACAGTGTGAGTGTTGTTGATCTCACCGCTACACCACCGCAAGTCGTCCGAACCCTGCTGGTAGGCGACGAGCCGCGAGATATTCAGTTTGCTGGTACAGGGACTATTGACCGAGCGTTTATTACCACCGCCCACAGAGGGCAGCACCGCGAACATCCCTCAATTGCGGCTGTGCCCGGTGCGGGTGATCCCGGTCTTCTCACTCCGAGCATACCGCGGTTAGACGTTTGGGTGTTTGACGCTAAAAACCCAGGATCGTCAGTCGGTGGGAACCCCATCGAAATACTCAGCTTTTTTTCGGATAGTCCGCGCCCGCTAGCGGTAACGCCTGATCGGACTACCGTTTACGTCGCTGCTTTGTTCTCCGGCAACCAGACCGCTGTTATTGGCGCAGGTCAGGTTCAGGGCAATGCACCGGGGCCGAGCGACGACGCAGATGGTGTTCCGCGTCCTTCTGTTGGCGCTATCGTAAAACTTTATGGCTCGGCGTGGCTTGATGCCGATGGGACGGATTGGAGTAGTTTTGTCAATTACGATCTTCCCGATTTAGACGTATTCGCTTTCAACGCCAACACCCTAGATACCGTTGCGGAGTACAAAGGTGTCGGCACCATAAACTTTAATATGGCCATCAACCCTGTGACGAACAATGTCTATGTGAGCAACACTGATGCACATAACGAAATCATTTTTGAGGGCCCCGGCATTCACGGGGGCAGTACCGTTCAGGGGCAGGCCTCTAAAACCCGCATCACGGTAATCAATCCTGCTAATGGTGGCGTGAGTCCCAAGCATCTTAATCAGCATATTGACTACAGCATGTTGCATACAGATGCTGACGCGGACCATGCCGCTATCGAGGCACAGAAAGCTCATAGTCTTGCGACTCCGCTGGAGATGGTGGTGTCCAGTGATGGCGCGACAATATATATGGCGGCCTATGGTTCTGCGAAAGTTGCGGTGTTTAATGCGGCGGACATAGAGGATGTAAACTTTGCGACAAATTTCGATCCCACGGCGGAAAGTGCTAACTACATCTCTACCGGAGGTGGGCCTGCCGGTATAGCCCTGGATGAAAATAATAATCAGTTGTACGTGTTAACTCGATTCGCAAACCAGATTGAGATTATTGACTTGACTAATAATAGCATCGTTGCGACGCATTCCCTGCACAACCCCGAGCCACAATCCGTAGTCGATGGACGTCAGTTTTTGTACGACGCTAATGCAACCTCGGGTAATGGTGAAATGAATTGCGCCAGCTGCCACCCCTTTGGCGAATGGGACAAGTTGGTCTGGAATTTGGGTGACCCTGATCATTCGATTGCGATAAACACGAATAATGCTTCTCCCGCTCTACCGCTGCCTATTGACGAGTTCATTCATGCCATGAAAGGCCCTATGGCAACGCAGTCGCTGCAGGGGCTGGCCGTTGCCGGTGCAATGCATTGGCGTGGCGATCGGGGCACTGGTCCGGCTGGTCTGGATTCGTGTAGTGAGCCAACCGGAGCGGACTGTTCGGAAGCACTCCAGTTTTTAAACTTTATTGGCGCTTTTGAGGGTCTTTCGGGTAAGTGGGGTACGATCACCATGAGTGAAATGATCGCGTTTAAAGATTTTGCGCTGCAGATTACCATCCCGCCGGGGCCAATTCGTGCCTTGGACAACTCTTTGAATGCCGCGCAGCAAGATGGTGCCAATCGATTCCTCCTTTCTAGTATGGACGGCCCGGCGTCCTGTGAAGGCTGTCATGAGCTCGATCCTGCAGAAGGGTTCTTTGGTACCAGTGGTGACCAAACGTTTGAGGGAGAGCCTCAGACCTTCAAGGTTCCCGCGATGCGTAATATGTATAAAAAGGTCGGTAAGTTCGGGCACTCAACAACCTTGAATTCCGACACCAGTGGCACGCACCATGGTGACCAAATAGGCGGCATTGGATTCTTGCATGATGGGACAATAGACACTTTGGAGACCTTTGTTTCTTCACCGCTATTCACTCGGCTGAATGAACAGCAGGACCGCAACATGGCGCACTTCTCCTATGCATTTGACACCGATCTTGCTCCAATTGCCGGTCAGCAGGTGACACTGACAGCTATAAACGCTGCCGTTGCCAGTCCGCGTATAGATCTGATGATCCAGCGAGCGGGGACAAGTTTTGATTCATTGATACTCGGCGGCACGGTGACCGAATGCGAGGTGGTGGTGAAAGGGAGCATGGCAGGTAAAGAGTTCGGGGCCGTTCGTCTGGCAAACGGACAGTTCCGCACCGACACTGACGATCTGCTCTCTGATGCAGTCATTCGAGCTCTGGCCGTTACCGATGGGCCACTGACGTACACCTGTGTTCCGCCTGGCTCTGGTACGCGTATAGGTATCAACCGTGACCGAGACAACCATCTGGATGGCTTGGACAACTGTCCCGCTGCCGCCAACAATAACCAGCAGGATGCTGATAGTGATGACGTCGGCGATGCGTGTGATCCGCTCTTCAACGACGGTGACTCTGACACCGTTCCAGATGCGATAGACAACTGTCCGTTAGTTCCTAACGCTGATCAGGCGGATACTAATAACGATGGCACGGGTGACGCTTGCACTTTGCCCCCTGGCTGCGGATAGTCTTGGCAAGGGGCTACGCGTAATCGATCATTTGCGTGTAGTCTCATTCCCTAGAAACGTACACCTTCGATCCGCGAATGTGTTCAATCAATACTTTCTCTTGAAACCTATACCGTGGCCCCACCACGGTTAGACCGCCAGCACCTTCTGCATCGTCCGCGCGGATGAAAACCTCTGCGATGATTGTTGCGGCCACGATGATGTTCTCTAGCCTTATAAAATAACACTATTCGGAGTCTAGTCATTCATAGAAAGTCTACGAGGAGTCGGCAATGGAAATAGTGGTTAATATTCTCATCCCCATGTTCTTAATTATGCTTACCGGGTTTTTATGCATCCATTTTAAAATCTTGCCGCAAGAAACGCCGCATTTTTTAATTAGCTTTATCTTTAATGTTGCCGCACCCGCCCTCATTTTTATTGGCATGGCAACCGCGCCGCTGTCACAAATTTTTCATTGGGATTTTATTTTTGCCACGATAATAGCGATTGCTATTTGTTTTTTCCCTTGGATGTTTTTTATTAAAAAGTGTTACCCCCAAAAATCCACAGGGTTTGCCGCACTGATTGCTTATTCTGTCTCTCTAGGTAACTCAGCTTTTATTGGGCTGCCTATTTTGGTGCTAGTTGCGGGCAGCAAAGGGATGATTTTAGCGGTTGTCTCTTCAGTCATCGTAGTTTCAATTTTTATGCCGTCTGTTATTTATTTTATGAATAAAAGTATCAATAAGAATACCGAAAAAGTGGAATACGGTGTTTTGAAAGATGTCCTTAAGATCTTTAAAAACCCCATCGTATTGTCCGGCTTTTTAGGCATTCTATATTCAGCCGCTAATTTCCCAATGCCGGCGGTTGCAAAAAGTTATTGCACCACATTGGGTTCTGCTTTAGCACCGGTAGCTTTATTTGCCGTAGGAGCCGGAATTATGTGGGCTAATATAAAGGATTATTGGAAAATTTTAAGCGTCATGTCATTTTTCAAAATGATTATATGTCCAGCAATTGCTTATCTAGTTGCAGTGCTATTGCATTTAAATAATCTGGAAACTTTTGCTTTGGTGCTAATCGCCGCGGTTCCATCTCCAAAAACAGCCTATATATTGGCAGAAGAGTATAATTTTGAACCGGAACTAATGGCAGGACATATTGCGTTAACCACCGTCATAGGAGTTGTTACCATCTTTGGTCTTATTTTGTTTGCATCAAGTGTTGACCCGACCTTGTTTAAGGCTTTGCCAGGTTAGGTGGTCTGCTGATCAGGCGATGAGTACAGGCGCACGTTGCCGATTCTTGATTGGATAAGCCTACCGAAAGTTAAAGGCAGAAAAGTTGTTAGGAGTCACGACACTATGAGCGGCAGGCACTGCTTGTTTTGGATCTGACCTAACGTGTTCCATTCAGGCGCCAGTCGTACTTGCGGTAACTGATTTCAAACGCTTCTTGTGCCAAAAGGTCTGCCACTTCTTCGTTGTCAACCAGAGGCGCCAAGTAGGCTTGGAGCGAGCCACCGGCAGCCACAAAATCCTCCTCAAACCATTTGAAGAGACTGGACAGTTCTGCGTGCCGAGTGGCTGGGTTGAACTGGTTACGTTTCGGATTGTTGATGAAGCCCATTGCGGCCACGGTAAGTTGCTGATTTAGGTGTTTCGCCGTGTAAGCTTCAGATTGCAAAATCGGGCAGGACTGGCTTGCGCACACAATCGCGAAGTGAATACGCGGTTCCTGCAGCGGGCGAATCAACTCGTGCTCCAGTGCATGGAGGGTGATGCGGTTTCCGGCTACCAGGTATACGTCGCGTTTGAAATAGATATAACGCCCCAGCAGGGTGCTGGGCGAACTGCCATCGAGTATGCCGCGGGCCGCGAGAATATTATAGGCATTGATGTAGAAGGCCAGCTTGTCTTGTCGACCCATTTCACTGGTGTCAGCAGTGCCAATCTGATCGACCAGCATGTCAAATTTTGGATTTTTCTGCCACTGCGTGTAGTCCACGTCACCGTCGATGACCGCCTTATTGAGCAGTGCGTCCCACGTTTCTAGGTCGAGCTCGGCGGCCGCCGGAAACGGCATAAACAGTATGGCTGCGAGCAGTATTTTCTGTAGACTGAAGCGTAACGGTAATCTGAACATAATTGAAACTCCCAATATCACTCTGCACAGGAAAGCGTTAGAGTAATGCTATGAAAAAACGACACCTTTGTATCCCTCTGTTAACGATTATCTTGGCTGGTTGCACCAGTGCGCCAGAACAACCTGGCGCCGATGCGGTGCTGCCCCCCTGCGGGATGCTGCCCAACTGTGTCAACAGCGACAGTGGCACCGGTGGCAGCGCTATTGCACCCCTGCAGGCCACAACTGAACAGTGGCAAGCGCTTAAGCGATGGCTGGCGCAACAGGACAATTGGACGATTACGGAGGAGACACCCGATTTCTTGCAGGCTGTCGTCAAAACCCCGCTGATGCAGTTCCGTGATGACGTGCAGCTGGTGTTTGACCGACAGGCTGGTGAACTCCAGGTGCGCTCGTCTTCTCGGCTCGGAATCAGCGATATGGGGGCCAATCGGCGACGCATAGAGAGTTTGCGAACTCATCTGGCCAGTGAAGCTGCCGCAGCCGCCGACTGACGCTGTTTATGCACGTGGCTAGCTGAGTGCCGTCCCCATGGTGTTGATCATCTCCAGTACCGTATCTAGGCGTTCCTGCGCGCTGGTCATTTCCAGCAGTGCCTGCGAAGTCTCAGGTGGCATTCCCAGCAGTCCAGCTACGGCAAAGCTAAACGCCTGCGACGGCATCGCTTGCCAGTGAACGCTATTAAGCATGTCCTGAGCGTCCTCATTGCCGTGGGTGATTGCCAGCAGTCGCTGTAAGATTTTTGATTGACTTTGTTGCAATGCGAGTTCGCCAGTTTCGTCGAGCGCCTCGTCTAAAAGTTCCTCGCAGGCCCATATGCCAAATGGCAGCGTCTGTTTTTCCTCGCCCAGTTTAAGGCGTATCGTGTTGCCTACCTGAATCAGCATCCGTCCATCTTCCAGTTCTTCCAGCAGTTCGACGGCACCGGCGGAAAAGATGCCTTGGGGCTTATAGGTGGTCTGATTACTGTTGAGCGCTTCCTCGATCGTTTGTTCACGGTCTTTGCGGTGCAGTACTTTTTCGGTATGGCAAACACCCATCAGTAAATTTTGATCAATACAGTGGCGCACCATCTGGCGATAGCGAGGCTCGAACACATGCAAAGAGCAGGGGACCCCGGGGAAGTTTACGGAGTCGGGGATCGGGAATAGGGCAACATCTGGCATAGGCTTACTCTAGGGGATAGTAGGTGATATACGTTAGCACTGCGGGAACGGATTAGCAGGCAAGGCGGCAAGTTCTTGTTTTACATGGAAGATGGCAGTGAACGGTCCATGCGGTTTGCACGCGCCTCAAATCAACCGGGTTTCTTCAGTCTGGGAACAAGCACCGGCGTGTTCTTCCTGTAAGTGATATAAGCCGGATCGTTCCCCCAACGGCGATTGGCTTTGTGCTCGAGCAAGGGGATACCGCTAATGCGTGCCAGCAACAGGTAGACAAACAGGGGTGATACCAGTGTCAGATACTGCCAGCTATCCAATACGGGAAACGTCAGTAACGCTATACCCGTCCACAGTATGATCTCGCCAAAATAGTTGGGGTGCCGAGAAAGAGACCACAGGCCCCTAGTAATAAAGGTATCGCTACCGTGTTCCTGTCTGAACTGACGTTTCTGTCTGTCGGCTATGACTTCAACGGCGAAGCCAGATAGCCAAAGTGCAATGGCAATACCATCAACTATATTCAACGGAACAGATCTGCCACTACTCAGTGCCGCGAGCGCCGCTCCAGCTGTCACCGTGACCCAAAGTCCCTGTAGCATCCATGTGCGAAAAAAAAGTAGCGCCGAAGGTTTGATCTTATCAAAACGCGAGTCACCGCCATCTCGCGCAATGCGACTGAAGAGAAAGCTTCCGAGCCGAGCAGCCCAAATGAGGATGAAGAATGCGATGAGCATTTGTCGTAAGTCAACCTCGCCACTGCACAGAAGAACCAGTGCGATCGCGCTGATATAGGTCAGGCTGCCAATCAAATCGTAGTAACGCTCGGTCTGATACAGAAAGGCCGGTACAAAGCCCAGACCTTGAAGGGCGAAAATTCCCAACACTGCCCAGGCCATTACGGGCAGCGAGTAAAACATCAAACCATCCCAGCTACCTGACCCTGTAATCACCAGGGCAATAATGGCAATGACGAAAAATGCTTTCATTTATACCTCATCCAAAACGATTTCAATGGCTGTAGTGTACCTAACCGATGACAGAGAGCCACAGGGTCAGGTCTTACATTACTTGGCCGTTAATTTGCCTAGCGGCGCATAACTATAATCAGGGCGTATACCAAATTGGCGAGGTGTAGGCGCGCTCCTGAATAGTAGCAGGCCCCTCCTGAGGTGCCTGAGTTTGCGGGGCAATGCTATCCAATAGCGAGTGACGGGGTGTTGATATTTGCAACACTCGCACATAATAGAATGCCCGTTACGATGGATCAAAATTCGGGTCGCTCCATCACGCTGCTAGAGCGGGTGCGCCTATACTGTCATCCCAGTGCCCCGAGCCGATATCAACCGTATTTCCAATAGCGGGAAGCTTGCCCTTGCGGTCCAGAATGCGCTCGCCCGCCCAGGCCGCGTTGTACACCTGCTCATGCTGTACACTGGCACTGTCTACCCAGCCCTTGATGATATGCACGCGGTCAAGCTTGGCATATTTGGCATCCATCTCTGCCCCAATTAGCATTTGCGGCGCAGCAGTGGCTTGCGCAGCATTGAGTGAGCCGCCCATAGGAACGCCCTGCGCATAACCGAGTTTGACAAAGTCGGGTGCATCCAGTGCATTGTCGTCAAAATCCCAGCCGCCAAACACCCGCACCTTCATGCGTGTAACGGTCGTTGCGTAGGTTTCCTTACGCTAAAACGCATTACATATTTCGTCTCGGGTGTTTTCCCGTGACCACACGCCAGCTAAACCAGATGCAGACATACTCCAACCAGTCACTTTCCGCCCGCCAATAGAGTCTTTGCTGCGCTTGGTTTCGGGCATATGCTCTAATGGCCAATCACGTGCACTGCCTTGTGTCGCCGGAAACTGCTGAGTCCACTGGGCGAATGATGCCATCTCTGGGCAGACGCTATGTTAGGTTTGTTAACGACCGATATCACAGAACCGGGACGCTGTGGGAAGGCAGATGCATATCTACGCTAGTAGATACAGAGACATATTTTTTCATGGTAACGATTGATATAGAGATGAATCCGGTACGCGTTGATGCTTTCAAAGCAAGCCTGCACAAGGTGGCCAATCGCGCCCCCAATCTTCGGGCTGAGGTGGTGATACAAAGTCGGAGAAATAAGATCAAGGACACCGCCCCCTTGACCTCTACTCTGTGTCTAACGCTGCGGCTTCTACTGTAAAGGCATTGCTTTCCGACAATACCTGATCTTGTCTGTGCATTATTGTTCGACACCGACACCGACACCGACACCGACACCGACACCGACACTTCCACTGCGAATCCGCAGCAGCAACATCAGCACTCTACCGGGTCCATAGCATTGATCCAATCGGCAATCAATTGTACCCCCTCAGTGTGAATAACACTGCGCCCCGACTCTGGCATACGTATTTCGGGTTCGTCTGACTTCATGCGGAAGTGGAGAATAGATGTTTCCGCACTCCCCGGAACGATGCCATATTTGAGCCCACCTGAACCGTCTCCCGCGGCAACCGGTTGCTTACATTCACCTACTTCAGGTCCGAATTCGCGCCAATACTCCAAGAATAAGCCCGAGGTATTGGCAGCGCCGGCCTCTAGACCGTGGCAGCTAGCACAATTGATGTCTAGATAACCCCTAGCGCGATCGTCCAGACTGGCGCTGGTGTCGCCCCACGACGGAATAGTTTTGATGGTGCTTAGGTCGCTGGGCACGCCAGCCAGAATGCCGAGGTCGGTCCAGTGAGTCAGCTGATTGCGTAGGCCACTGTCATAGGCGTAGTCTTTGTTTAGCGAGCGAGCCTTTGGTCCTATCGGGATCAGTTCATCCTCACCATGACAATTGGCGCAGTTGTTGGAGTTAGGGATGATGTAGTCGGTGGACTGTGCCTCTCCGTTGATGTTGACCCAATTCACATTTTGTGTGCCACCGGTGAGGGTCAGCACTGCGTCTGTTTTGCTTGGATTCCAAGTGTACGGCAGTGCTTTCCAGCCATCATTGCGGCGCAATAGCAGACGCGTCTCAATGATATCCTGCCTGCTGTCAGCAATTCTCAAGTCCGCCTGAATAGTGAAGGTCTTAGCGATAATGGTTCCCACAGGAAAGTCAAACACCTCCTGATTGCGATAGGCTGCTGCAGCGCCCTCTGGAACATAGACGAAGCGATATTTATTTGCGTAATCTGAAAATAGTGAGGTATTCAGATCGTATCCAACCCCGTTACCGTTGGGGCCAGTAAGCGGGTCAGCTGCGTCGGCAAAGAGACGGTAATCTGACAAATTCGGACAGTCGGCAACAAACGCGGCGACGTTCACATCTGTGCCCTCGGCACCGCACAGTGCTGCTGTATCGACCGACGGAGTCTCCGAATTATTTGGATCAACGGGCGGTTCGAGTACTATCGGCGGAAGCGACGGATGGCGGCAGTCAAAAAATGCAGGGTCCGTGGAAGTGGCCCAATCGTCTACCGACCGCCCCCCCAATACCGCCTCAATATTGAACTGCCCCATGGAAGTTTCGGGGCCATTATCTACGATACAAATTGCCTGGCTCTCGGTTAAACCATCAGGAAACTCAACCAGTAACCCGTAATCCGTTCCAACACCCGAGCTGTCGTAGAAATGATCTTGAGGCTGGCCAAGAACTCCTCCGACCAGCGCGGCATCACCCTCTGGTGCGTAGGCGTTGTTGCTCATGATGTTGTCATGGATGTAGATTTTTTCCGGAACAGGGTCGTAGGTTGGTTTGCTGACATCCGCATCGACAAAGTAGTAGCTAACGATGAGTGTCGCAAACGACTGGTTTCCCGTGATGGTATTACCAAACGCTTCAATATCATCGTTGGCCATGATCATCAGGCCGATGCCGGAAGGCACTGTGCCAACGATATTGCCAGCAGGGGCAAAGTTTGGTTCATTGTTATCCACAATCATATTGTTGAATACGCGAGTCGCTTCGCCTCCTTGAATCAGCGGGCCAGGCAGGTCGAACACTAGAATCCCGGCTGTGTTGCCAGTCGTATTATTCTCATACACATCGGCAAATTTAGAGTTTTCGATTTCTATGCCAGCCACGTTTTCATAGACGTAGTTTCGCCTAACAATAATATTTTCTGATTGGCCCACATACACGCCTGCGTCGCTGGCGCCCCGCACCTCACAATCTTCGATAAGCACGTTGCGGGTTTGAACAGGATATAAACCATATGCGCCATTGCCAACATCGGGTCCGTTAGTCCATTCCACACGAACCCGTCGGATAGTAACGCCGTTCGCGCCATTGACCTTGATAGCGTCACCGGGTGAGTTTTCTATGGCGAGGTCTTCCACCACAAAGTTGTTGCCGGTGGCCAAAATACTCTGAGCGCCAGTGGTTTGACCACCGAAGCGCAGTACTGTGCCCGTCTCAGCGTCCATGCCGGTCCCGCGCAGCACGATGTTGTCCGAGCTTGAGCTTAATTCCCCTACAAAATCATAGATGCCAGCAGGGAGCTGGACGATAGTCTTAGGTGCGGCGGTAATAAGAGCACTCAGGGTGCGGATTTCTAGATCAGCGCCCGGCTCAAGCAGAATTACTGCGTAGTTAGGGAAGTCTGGATCAAACGCGGTTACATCAATTTGGTTGTCATCACTGCCGCTAGAGCAAGACCACAGTAGTGGCAAAATGAATAAAATCGTTAGAAATTTTAACGCTGCTTGGAAGGAAGTTGGTCTGATCATGTTTATTCTCTAGAAATTGCGAATTTATATTATCATTTTATATCGAGTCTATCGTGTGTCTAGTTCTAAGTCGAGAGTAAAAATACTGCGTCTCTGACAGTTCTGCGATAAGGCATATGGGTACTGACAAGCCTGTATGCGCAAGCAGCTGACTATCCTGAATACGATGATGAAGAATGGTACTCATTGGGATGAAAAACTTGCTTAAAGCCTTGACGGGAAGCATAGTCACTTGTCAGAACCGTTTCTATCGAAAGAGGTCCAATAATATTCATATTCGCACCTGAGATCGAGCGCCGATTAGGGACAATCCCGCGGCAATGAATCCGCAGTAATGAAGGCGAGATCCTCTTCGTTGGTTAAACCATTAAGGTCAAAATCGTACCAACTGGACAGGCCGGACAGTGCCTGCCAATAATCCAGCTGGGCTATATCCAGTTCGTCAATGACACCGTCAAGGTTGCCATCTCCTGCACATGGCACGTTAGAAGCCTGTAGATCTTCAAGCGCACTCGACAGACTCAAGAAACTTGCCTCTTCTGAAGGCGTAAGCCTCCGACCTGAAGCGAGGAGATCTGATTCTTTGTTATCCAGCTTGGGGGGTATATTTTCATCAATACGATAAAATTCGGTAACGGTTTCTGTACTGCATGCGTCGGCTTGCACGTCCCAATCCGTCGCTGTTGCCTGTACGATTTTGTAATCGACATTCCTGATTGCCACTTGCGCAGAGGGTTGTACGCCATAGGTACTCAAATCGTTCGCCGTTAGGTATTCATTTACGGCGCAGCAGCTCGTCTGTGGTGCTCCGACGCCGACGCCTGCAGGATTGGCTCCATCAGGTTCACCCCACCAGATGCCACCTTCGGAATTGCATAAGCTTTGCTCGTCAAACAATTCTACACAGATTTTTGTTGATCCGCCCAATGGCAACGCACAGGGTGGTACCTCCAGACCCGCAGGCTGCAAATTTTCCTGAAGTTGTGCGAAATTGAATTCGCGGATAGCCTGTTGTTCCGGATTTTCGAGATATGGGAGCATGGTGACTGAGTCGAGTTGCCGGGAGGCAGGAACTACCTCGTGCACATCAATGCCTGCTATCTCACCAAATAACTGAAAAACATCCGCGATATTAACCATCGCCTCTACATCGCGCCCGGGATCCTTGACCATCGCACCTGTAACAATGAGTGGCGCCCATACACCGGTTTGGTAGACGAACCCCTTCGAACGGGCCGGATTAAACGGACTTTTTACAACTGGAGCGTAGGTGCCATTGTCACCGAGAACAACAATCATCGTATTGGCATGTTCCTCTGTAAGCTCGAGGTTACCGTTATTGATGGTTGCTATCCCTGTCTCAACCAGTACACGACCGATCTCGTTGTCCATTGATTCAATCATTTGGTTACTAAGAACACGCTGGTCCTTACCCTCAGCACAATCGAAATCTCCGGTTGGCACCGAACCTGGACCGAGGAGCGACGTTGGCGGTTGCTGGAATGGCGAATGTGCAGAAGAAAACGAAACGGTCGCCATCCACGGCACTTCAGATGATTGGCTTTTGATCCAGTCGATAGCCCAATCGCTTTCGAGAACTGAACGATAACCCCGGGCGGCACTTGACTCGTCCTCAGGAGGATACAACTCGTAAGAGCCGTCAGGTTGATTAACCAACAAGTCGCCAACGTAGTAGCCATTTTGCAACGTAAAATCAACATCATCTGACGTCCCTGTAGCATCGCATACAGCGTCAGGGACAAAAACGCCACCGAGCTCCAGACACGTGCGCCCCGGTGTTGGCGCCTCAACATCTGCCAAAATCTCTTCGCAATGCTTATTAGTAAAATAGCAGGCGCCAGCATCTGAGCCATTCTCCGATCGACTGTTCGTCACAAAACCGCAAGCGTAGCTAACGCCGTCCGCGGCCACACCACCCGCTGTCGTGTCAATGGGAAATGGCGCCCCCTCTTGCCAGCCCTTAAAAAAATTCCATCCCAGCTGGTGCATTGCTGTGTAGCCCAGCGGATTGTTATCCTCGGCAGTCTCGCTGACATTCGATCCAGTCAAATGAAACTTTCCAAACAGCGCGCTTTGGTAACCACCTTCGCGCAGGATGACTGGAGTTGTACTTTCGTAAGGTGAGACCTGTGAATTAGCCAGGTCGACGGAAAGAATCGCATCGGTGACATTAGTGCGGAACGGGTAGCGCCCTTCGAATAACAGTGCCCTGCTGGGTGAACATTCCGGCATCGCCCACATATTGCGGAAGCTGACTCCAGCATCCGCTATGGAATTGATGTTGGGGGTCTGTGGAGCAGTTTCCCCTCCATAACCGAAAGATTGCATCTGGTCGATACCGACATCATCAAGAATAAAAAAGAGAATATTGGGTGTATTCCCCTGTGGGCGAGGATCCTCATTGTCGCTATTGCTGTTACAACCAAACAATACGCCGCATACAACAAAAACAGCGAGCAGACTTCGTATAGTAAACTGAATCGCCCCGAGTTTATCGGAGGCCGTTTTATCTGAGTCAGGCGACATTGCT
>ERZ888423.517-NODE-517-length-38808-cov-34.527933_pt1 | contig 38808 bp, 37 predicted proteins | sample MGYA00520523_ERZ888423 | MGnify/ENA primary metagenome ERZ888423 (study PRJEB32303, sample SAMEA104408611) | aquatic metagenome | biome: Brackish water; feature: Pelagic; material: water | place: Baltic Sea | collected 2014-06-08T10:24:00 | depth 30,27 m ... | reverse complement strand
CTAGGCGGGCCACATGCAGGAAAGCCTCGGGTACGGCGCTGGGGGCGACTCGGCGCCGCAGTGGCGGTGCTGCTGGCGCTGGGCGGCTGCCAGGGAGGCACGACCAACCTGCTGGGCCGGGAGCCGCTCTACATCTACGTGGAGAAGGTATCCGGCTCCAGCGGGAACCCCGCCAACAGCGACAGTCTGGCGCTGCTGCTGATCGACGGCTTCCGCAAGCTCAACCCCACAGTCGATATTCACATCAACCACTACGCGGCCGACCGGATCGTGCCGGCCATGGACTTTCGCCAGTCGCGCGGGCTGGGCCCCGATCTGGTGGTGAGCCCGGTGATCACGGCGTTGCGGCTGCACGAGCAGGGGCTCACCGAAGCGGTGGCGTTGAACCCCGTGCAGCTCGATCGCCTGGCGCCCCGCTTTCGCAACGACTTCCGCATCGGCAACCGCTACATGGCGATTCCGCTGCTGGCCAAGCCGCAGGTGGCCTGCTTCGATCGCCGCCGCGTGAGCGATCCGCCCGCCACACTCACGGAACTGCTGGAACTCAGCGCCAAGGGGCTGCAGGTGGGCCTGCCGCTGCAGCTCGTTGACCTGCTGTGGACCGCCAGCAGCTTCGAGGCTGACGACACACTGTTGCAGCTGGTGGAGCACCCGCCGAGCAAGAAGACGTCCACCCCTGTGCTGGTGTCAGCAGAGGACCGCAGGCAACTGGAGGACTGGCTGACCTGGCTGGCCGCCGCCAACCTGCAGAGCAATGTGTCCTTCGCGGAAGACAACTCCGAGCTGGTGAGCCAACTGGAACGGGGCGATCGGGATTGGATCAGCTGCAACGGCAACTGGCTCGATCCGCTTAATCGCAAGCTGGGCAACAACCTGGGCATATCGGTGCTGCCGGGGGCAGAAGGCCGCCCAGCGCAACCGATCACCGCTCTGCGGGTGTGGAGTTTCGGGCGCCATTCCACCGGCCGGCAACGGGCCCTCGCTGAAGCGTTCGTGTTGTTCAGCCTCAACAAAGTGAACCAGCGAGAGATGATGCTTTTCTCTCCCGGTACGTTGCCGGTCAACCCCGATGTACTGGTTCCCACCAAGAGTTCGCATCGCCTGGCGGCCTTGGCCACGAGCCTGGAGAACTCCCACATGATGAACTTCAGCGACCCGGAGCAAACAGTGGCGGCCGCCCGGGCGATTGATTTCGTGCTGCAACGCACGGTGCAGGGAGAGCTCACGCCGGCCGAGGCCACCGCCATGCTGCTCTCCAATCGCCCTGCTGCGGCGCTGGCACCGTGAAGGGCAGCCGATGAACAGCTTGTTTTATGAAATCATCGGCTGGGTGGGCTACCTGAGCAGGCCCGTGGTGTTGGTGCAATGCCTGAGCGCCGGGGCGCTGCTGGCGTTGTTTCAGCTGGTGGTGCGGCCACGGCTGCGCCAGGGGGGCCGCCGGCTGGCGCTGGTGGGAACTGTGGGGTTGCTGCTGGCGCTGCGGCTCAATGCGGCGGTGCTGGAGTGGCTGGGGCAGCCGGCCGGCCTGGCGCTCTACTTCATGCGCGTCTATGCGATCTGGATGTTCCTGGCCTTCCTGCACGAAGCCCTGGTCCTGCGCTTCCCCGCCCGGGGAGTGGATCGCCTGTTCAACCAGCTGATCCGGCCGCTGTTCGTTTTGCTGCTGGCGGGATCACTCGTGAACCAGCTCGATTCGCTCGAGGATGTGGCCGATATCCCCTTGCTGCCGGTGTTCGGTGACACGCTCACCACCGGCAATCTGTTTCTGCTGCTCACGATTCCCTATTTTCTGGTGGCGGTGTCGGCCTATCCGGTGAGCTGGCTGGCGCGCCTGCTGCAGGGGCTGCTGCACTTCAGCGACGGCACCCGGGAAGCCACCACATTGGTGCTGCGGTATGTGCTGATCGGCGCGGGGGTGCTGTGGCTGATGCACCGCGTGGGCCTCAACACCAACGCGATCGCCGCCATCGCCGGCGGCCTGTCGGTGGGCATCGGCTTCGGCATCAAGGAGGTGTTCTCCAACTTCATCAGCGGCCTGTGGCTGCTGTTCGAAGGATCGGTGCGGCCCGGCGAGATCCTGTTCATCGATGGCGATCCCTGCGAGGTGCGCAGCCTCGGCCTGCGGGCGGCCGTGCTCTGGCGTGACCGCGACAATGCCGAACTGGTGATCCCCAACCAGGACTTCTTCACCACCACCACCGTCACCTACACCGGCACCGACCGTCTGCGCCGCAGCCAGGTGGAGGTGGCCGCCGCCTACCGCCACGACCCCGCCCAGGTGATCCCCCTGCTGGAGGACGTGGCCCGCCACTCCCCCCGCGTGCTCAGCCAGCCACCCCCAAAAGCGCTGCTGCTCAGTTACGGCGATTCCGGCATCAACTACGGCCTGCGCTACTGGATTGAAAATCCGATGAACAACGGCAGCATCAAAAGTGAAGTGAGCGTGGCCGTGTGGGAGCGCTTCGCCAAGGAAGGCATCGAGATGCCCTTCCCGCAGCGGGTGATTCACCAGGGGTGAAGGTTGAAAAGTGGCTGGGGAGTGGATGGACGCTGAAACTTGGCCCACTCCACCGCCGAGCGACACGCAGAGCGACATGCCGAGCGACAAGGCAAGCCTGCAAGCAAAAGCAAGCCCCAGGCCAGTGTTAACTACATCATGGGGATAGCAATCCCGCAGCAGGAAAGGAGTGAGATGGCTTCATCTCGCCATTTCAACAGACAACATCGAAGCCACCATTGATGACTATTCCAGACGCCCGGTCACCGCGAAACTTGGCGAAGAAGGAGCCGTTCATGCGGCGCTGATCGTTACGAACTGGTCGGCGGCGTAGGCGGTGGCGGTGTGGCGCAACTTGCTGCGCTCCTCATCGGTGCGTGTGCAAGCAAAGCCATAACGGGCCCGCACCCGCTCAGACGCCTCACCCAGCGCACGCTCGGCGCGCTGCTGCAACTCCGCCACCGGCAGCCGCTCACCGGGCTGGAGATGCTGCAGGATCACCGTCGAGGGCGAATAGAGCGTGGTCTGGCGGCCATCGGGCCATGTGAGCTGCAGGATGACTTCGGGCATGGCAGGACGGCGAGAGGTGAACGTGAGCGCTGAAGCAGAACCAACCCAGCGAGGCTGAGCACGGCGCGCAGCCCCGCCCCCCTACCCCGACGGCACCGGGCCGAAGCCGGTGAGTGCCTCGGCGCCGCTCCACACGGTTTCCTCGCCGCCGCCGGCCCGCAAGCGCACGCCCGGCGCCGCCGTGAAGCGGCCGATCGGCTGGCAGATGAGTGCCGGCTCACTGCCCTCTGCCGCGACGGCCGCCCGCAGGGCCGGCTCCTGCCCGGGCGCCACCGCCAGCAGGAAGCCGAAGCTGGGGAAGCAGGCCAGCCAGTCTTCCAGAGCTACGCCCTCAGGCGGCGTGATCGCCTCGAGCTCGAGCGTCAGGCCGCAGCCGGCGCTCTCGCAGAACATCACCGCCGTGCCCACCAGGCCGCCCATGCTGATGTCCTTGGCGGCATGCACCACCCCGTCTTCCGCCAGCTGCGCCGGCAGGGCCAGCTGGCGGCGCAGCAACTCGGGCGTGGCCTCAGTGGCCGCATCCCAGAAACGATCCGGATGGCGCATGCGGCCGGAGCCGTTCACCAGCAGAACGCAACGGTCGCCGGGGCGGGCGAAACGGGCCGACAGCACCGCACCGCCGGCATGGCCCAGCACCGCCACCGCCAGCGCGTCGTAGGGGCTGTTGAGGTTGGTGTGGCCGCCCACCACCGGCACGTCGAAGCGCGCCGCCGCCGCCTGCAGGCCCGCCAGCACCGGCTCGGCCCGCGCCGCGCCGCGGCACCAGAGGCTGTTCACCAGCGCCAGCGGGCGGCCGCCCATCGCAGCGATGTCGCTGAGGTTCACCAGCACGCCGCACCAGCCGGCAAACCAGGGATCCTTGGCCAGCAGGCCTGGATCCATCCCCTCGCTGGCCAGCAGCAGGCGGCCGCTGCAGGCCGGCAGCAGGGCGGCGTCATCACCGAGCAGGGCGGCCGGGCCGAGGGCGGCGAAGGGCTGGTGCGGGAAGTGGGCGGCAGGGCGCTGGATGGCGGTCTTGCCGTGCAGGCCGGCCAGGGCACGCAGCTGCGCCGCCAGTGGCGCCAGGTCGATGCCGCTCATGCCACCGGCCGGCGTTCCCGCGACGGGGTGTAGTAGCTGAGGTCGGCCTCCATCAGGTGATGGGGCAGCCCCTTGAGCTCCAGGGTGTCCACCGAGTGCCAATGCAAACGCTGAAAGAAGCGCACGTTCTGCTCCTGCACGGTGGCCAGGAAGCGGTCGCAGCCCCAGCCGTTGGCAGTGGTCACGGCCTTCCAGATCAGGCCCTTGCCGATCTGGTTGTGGCGGCGGAAGGCGGCGTCCACGCCGAGCCGGCCGCCGTACCAGAGCCCTGGCTCCTGCTCCAGGATGCGCACCACCCCCACCACCGGCCCGCTGCCCCCCTGGCTGCCGCCCGCCCGGTTGGCCCCATGGGCGATCGCCGCGATCGGGGTGGCGACCGCGTCGCGGGCATCGCGGTCGGAGGCTTCGAACAGGTGCTGCTCCTGGCAGAAGATGCGGCGACGCAGGTCCCAGTAGCCGGCCAGCAGCGGCGTGCCGGGCCGCAGCAGATGGAAGGAGAAACGCTCGGAGCAGGCCGAGGGGGAAAGGCGGAAATCCTCGGCGTCGATGCCCAGGCCCCAGCGCACCGATGGGGTGAAGACAGCCGGCGCCGAGGTGGGGCTGCGGCCGATGTCGTGGCTGGAGGGATCAATGAAGAACATCAGGTGATGGAGGGGCCGCAGCCCGCCGGTGGTGGGGCCGATGGGGCTGACGGGGCCGACGGGGCGTCGCTCCTGGCGGCCGCCTGCTCGAACAGCGAGAGGGCCGAGCAGGCACCGCATTTGGCGCAGCCCGCCGACATCGCGGCAGCGCGCAGATCCGCTGCCGCCAGCTGCTCGGCGACGGCCGTGTAGATCTCCACCATGAAGGCGGCGCTGGGGGCGGGATGGTGCTCCAGCGGCGTACCGCTGATCGGCACGAACGGCACCACGAACGGGTACACACCGGCGGCGATCAGGCGCTCGCTGCAGGCCACGATCGCGGCGGCGCTGTCGCCCAGCCCCGCCAGCAGATAGGTGGACACCTCGCCGCGGCCGAACACCGCCACCGCCTGCTCGAACGCCTCGAAGTAGCGCTCCAGGCTCAGCTCCGCCTTGCCGGGCAGGATGCGGCGCCGCACCTCGGGTTCCACCACCTCCAGGTGCATGCCGAGGCTGTCGACGCCGGCGTCCTTCATCCGCTGGAACCAGATCGGATCCTCCGGCGGCTCGCACTGGGCCTGGATCGGCAGGTTCACCCGCGCCTTCACCGCCGCCGCGGTTTCGGCCAGCAGGCGGGCGCCGCGGTCGTCGCTGTTGGGGGTGCCGGTGGTCATCACCAGCTGGCGCACCCCATCGAGCCGCACCGCCGCTTCTGCCACCTCCGCCACCTGGGCCGGGGTCTTGCGCCCCAGGGTGCGGCCATCCTCAAGCGATTGCTCGATGGCGCAGAACTGGCACGACTGGCTGCGGTCGCGGAAGCGGATGCAGGTCTGCAGCAACGTGGTGGCCAGCACATCGCGGCTGTGCAGCAGCGCGATCGAGCGGTACGGCGTGCCGTCTGCGGTGTGCAGGCCGTAGAAACGCGGCTCCGGCGGCGCCTCCACCCCCACCACCAGTGGCATGGCGGGTGCCAGTGGCGCCTCTCGCTGCAGCTCCAGCCCGGCGACGCCGGCCTCCAGGCGGTAGGGCGAGCGCTGGGCGGCGCTGCTGTACACGGGCACCATCACCGTGGTGCCATCAAGGGTGAGGGCGCGGTGGTCGGAGGGGCCGGCACCGCCGCGGCGGCCCCTGTTGCCGGGCACCCCGGGCTCCACGAGGCCCTGCACCTGCAGCTCGGTGATGAGCTGCGCCAGCGCGGCGGCATCGCTGGGCTCAGCCATGGGGCATGGCCTCCGGCATGGAAATGAGCGGCGGCGGCGGCGCCGGCAGCGCTTGCGGCGACGTCTCCAAGAGCACTGGCAGCGGCGCATCCGCGCCCTGCTCCTGCACCTGACGCGCTGGCGAGCGATCGAGGCGCAGGCCGAGCAGGTCGGGGCGGCTGTAGTGGCCCACGCTGTCCATCATCCGTTTGCGCTTGGTGATCAGGGCCGGGTCGAGTTCGGCGATCGCCAGCCCTTCCCCCTCCGGCAGCGGACCCGCCAGGTAGCGTCCCTCCGGGCTGATCACGGCGGTATGGCAGCCCCCCTGGCACGCCTTCTGCAGCGCCGGATCCGTGCTGATCTGGTCAAGGTCGGCGGGATCGAGCCAGGCGGTGGAACTCACCACAAAGCAGCCCGCCTCCAGCGCGTGGTGCCGAAGGGTCACCGCCGTCTGCTCGCTGAAGACCGGACCCACCAGCGACCCGGGGAACTGGGCGCAGTGGATCTCCTCCCCCTGGGCCATCAGGCTGAAGCGGGCCAGCGGGTTGTAGTGCTCCCAGCAGGCAAGGGCACCGATGCGCCCCAGCGCGGTGGGCACCACCGTGAGGCCGGCGCCATCGCCCTGCCCCCACACCATCCGCTCGTGATAAGTGGGGGTGATCTTGCGCCGTTTCAGCAGCAGCGCGCCGCTGGCATCGATCAGCAGCTGGGCGTTGTAGAGGCTGCCGCCCTCCCGTTCGTTGATGCCCAGCAGCACGTGCATGGCGTGCTCCCGCGCCGCGGCGGCGATGCGGCGTAGCGCCGGGCCCGGCACCGTCACCGCCTGCTCATAGAGCCGCAGGTGGGAGCGGCCCATCAGCGCCGGCGGCTCCACGAAGGAGAAGTAGGGGTAGTAGGGAAGGAAGGTTTCGGGGAACACGATCAGCTGCACCCCCTGGCCGGCCGCCTCCGCGATCGCCGCCAGCACCCGCTCCACAGACCCCTCCAGGCTGTGCAGCACCGGACGGATCTGGGCGGCGGCCACGACGATCGGGCCGTTCATCGTCAGAGCGTCCAGGTGTCGAGGATGAAAGCGCCTTCCTTGCGGTGCAGCAGCACGATGTCGAGCACATCGAGCGGATTCACCGGGGTGATGCCCGCCATCAGCGCTCCTTCGCCGTGGCCGTAGAGGGCCTGCAGGGCAAAGCGGCAGGCGTACACCTTGCCGCCCTGGTCCATGAACTTCTGCAGGCGGGCATTGAAGTTGAGGTGACCGTCGAAGGCGGCATCACCGAGCTTGGGGAAGCCGCGCTGCACCCCGAGGGTGACACCGGGGCCGTACAGCAGGATTGAGGTCTCGAAGCCCTTGTTGATCAGGCGGCTGGCCTGGAGCAGGTTCACCAGGCCGATCGAGCCTTCGAACGCCACGGTGTGAAAGGTGACGAGCGCCTTTTCGCCCGGTTCCGCCTTCACATCGGGGAACACCTTCTCCTCGTAATCCACGAGGAAATCGCCAGGTTGATTGGCGGGGCGGGTGACCTCAGGCATGAACCGGCGACCTGTGAAGGAAACAGCCCCACGACCATGCATCAAGGCTGTGTGAAGTTGCGTAGCAGCGGGTACCAAACGCCACGGCCCGTGCTGGCCTGCGATTCGGTCTTGCTTGCTACCAGCTCGCCCCTTCCAGCACCTCACGATGGAGTGGGTGATGGCCTGGCCGCGCCATCTTCACCCTCCCCTTCGCCGCCTGCCTGTGGGGTCTGCCTCCACCTCACCCGCTGCTTCTGCTCCTGCCGATATGGCGGCTGCCACCCCAAGCGCAGCGGCGGTGGTGGTGATCGGTGGCGGCCAGGCGGGGCTGTCGGTGGCGAGTTGTCTGCAGCAGCGGGGCATCGAGGCCCTGGTGCTGGAGCGCCACCGGGTGGCCCATGCCTGGGAGCGGCAACGCTGGGATTCCTTTTGCCTGGTCACCCCCAACTGGCAGTGCCGCCTGCCCGGCTTCCCCTACGACGGCGACGACCCCCACGGCTTCATGGGCCGCGACGCGATCGTCGACTACCTGCGCCGCTTTGCCGAACGCTCAGCCATCACCGTGCGTGAGGGGGTGAGCGTGGAGCGGCTGGTGCCCAGCGGCAACGGCTACCGCCTGTTCACCAGCGCCGGTGTGATCGACGCCACGCAGGTGGTGATCGCCATCGGCGCCTACCACCACCCGCGCCGCCACCCGATGGCCGAACGGCTGCCCGGCAAGCTGCTGCAGCTCGATGCCCGCGACTACCGCCACCCCGGTCAGCTGCCGGAGGGGCCGGTGCTGGTGGTGGGCAGCGGCCAGTCGGGGTGCCAGATCGCCGAAGACCTCTTCCTGGCCGGCCGCCGCGTGCACCTCAGCGTGGGGTCGGCGCCCCGCTCGCCGCGGCGCTATCGCGGCCGCGACGTGGTGGAGTGGCTGGAGCGGATGGGGGTCTACGACACCCCGATCGACGCCCATGCCGATCCCCGCGCCGTCCGCAACAAGACCAATCACTACCTCACCGGCCGCGACGGCGGCCGCGAGATCGACCTGCGCCAGCGGGCCAGCGAGGGCATGGTGCTGCACGGCCGGCTGGAGCGGATCACCGCCGGCGGCCTGAGCTTCGCCGACAACCTGGCCGCCAACCTGGATGCGGCCGATGCCGTGTACAGCCGCATCCGCGCCAGCATCGACGCCCACATCGCCGCCACCGGCCTCGACGCGCCGCTGGAGCCCCCATACAAACCCTGCTGGCGCCCCGCCCCGAGCCGCAAGCTCAGCCAGCTCGATCTGCACCAGGAGCCGCTGGCGGCTGTGATCTGGTGCACGGGGTACCGCTCCGATTTCAGCTGGGTGGAAGTGCCAGTGTTCGATGGCAGCGGCGAGCCTGTGCACCACCGGGGCATCACCCAGGCCGAGGGGCTCTATTTCATCGGCCTGCCGTGGCTGCACACCTGGGGCTCAGGCCGCTTCTGCGGCATCGGCAGCGACGCCGACCACCTCGCCCAGCGGATCCAGCAGCAGCTGCAGCCTCGCGACAACCGGCCGGAAACGCTGGAATGCACAGCACTGCTCGGCTCATGACGGCTGTGGACCATCCAGCGGCGACCCCTTCAACCGACGCCAGCGCCCTGATTCCCGCCGCCGACCTGCGCCAGCTCAACGCCCGCTCCGATCGCGCCGGCTGGCTGCAGACCCTTTCCCATGCGGCGCTGATCGTGGCAACGGGTTGGGTGTGGGGCGATGAGCGGCTCAGCCTGCTGCTGCGCCTGCCGGCCCTGCTGCTGTGCGGCTGGGGCCTGGCCTTCGCCTTCTGCGCCATGCACGAATGCGGCCACCGCACCGCCTTCGCCAGCCGCGCCGTCAACGATGCCGTGGCCTGGTGGGCGGGAGTGCTGAGCTTCTACAACGCCGATTTCTACCGCCGCTACCACCAGTGGCACCACCGCTACACCCACCAGCCGGGCCTTGATCCCGAACTGGAAGACCACCCACCCACCAGCCGCGGGGCCTACCTGCTCCAGCTCAGCGGCCTGCCCTGGTGGAACGCCAAGCTGCGCGGCCATCTGCGCGGCCTGCGCGGGGAGTTCAGCGCCAACCCCTACATCCCCGCCGATGCGGCGCCTGCGGTGCGCCGCTCCCTGCTGAAGCAGGCGGCCGTGTACGGGGTGCTGCTGCTGCTGTCGTTGCCGGGGGGCAATGGCTTTCTGCTCTGGCACTGGCTGCTGCCACTGGCGCTGGGGCAACCGCTGCTGCGCTTCGTGCTGCTGGCTGAGCACGGCGGCTGCGACACCGGCACCAACGGGCTCAGCAACACCCGCACCACCCTCACCCTGGCGCCGTTGCGCTGGCTGATGTGGAACATGCCCTTCCACGCCGAGCACCACCTGTTCGCCTCGGTGCCCTTCCACGCCCTGCCGGCGGCCCACCGGTGGCTGGCGCCGCAGCTGCGCCATCTCGATCCGGGCTACCTGGCGGTGCACCGCCGCTTTCTGGCCGATCCGTCGCGGCTGGCGCTGCCCGCCGAAGCCGCCATCCAGCCGCTGCCGGTTTGAGCGCCCCGGCGGCCAGCGGCGACCTCCACTTCGCGCTGGGGCCGTTCTCCTTCCACTGCGGCCACACGCTGCCGGACGCCCAGCTCTCCTACCGGGTGTATGGAACGCTCAATCCGCAGCGCTCCAACCTGGTGCTTTATCCCAGTTCCTACGGGGCCTGGCCGGAAGACATCGAATGGGTGGTGGGCCCGATCCTCGACCCGGCGCGGTGGTGCGTGGTGCAGGTGAGCCAGTTCGGCAACGGCCGCTCCAGCAGCCCCAGCAACAGCGCCATGGGGCTGGCGGAAGACGGCTGGGTGATCCACCACAGCGACAACCTGCAGGCGCAGCAACGGCTGATCGAAGCGTTGTTCGGGGTGCAGCGGCTGGCGCTCGTCTACGGCTGGTCGATGGGGGCGCAGCAGGCCTATCACTGGGGCGCCCTGGCACCGGCGGCGGTGGAGCGGCTGTTCTGCCTCTGCGGCACGGCCCACACCACCCCCCACAACCGCCTGTTCCTGCTGAGCCTGCGCCAGGCCCTCACCGCCGATCCAGCCTGGGACGGCCGCCGCTTCCGTGCCAGACCCGAGCAGGGTCTGCGCACCTTCGCGCTGATCTACGCCAGCTGGGCCGCCAGCCAGGCCTATTACAAGGAGGGGCGCCACCTGCTGCAGGGCATCACCAGCGTGGAAGAGGCCGTGGAGCGCAGCTGGCTGCCGGCCTACCGCCGCCACGATCCCCACGACCTGATCGCCATGCTCGATACCTGGCTGGCCAACGCCCTGCCGGCGCCGTTGAGCGGCATCCGCGCGCACACCACCGTGCTGGCCGGCAGCCACGATCTCTACTTTCCGCCCGACGACTGCGCGGCCGAGGCCCGCCAGATTCCCGGCGCCCACTTTGCGGTGATCGACTCGGTGCTGGGCCACCGCGCCGGCAACCCCCGCGACGCGCCAGCCGAACAGGCCTTCATCCGCAGCGCCCTGGAGCGGCTCTGCGACGACTGACGCCGGCCCTGGCCCTCACCCCATTCACCCCCACCGCTTCGATGATCGACCTGGCCCGCTTCGCGACCGATCGCGGCATCCGCCATGTGCTCTTCTCGTTCACCGATCTGTTCGGGGTGCAACGGGCCAAGCTCGTGCCGGTGGCGGCGGTGCAGGAGGTGGCGGCCGCCGGTGCCGGTTTCGCCGGCTTCGCCGCCTGGCTGGCCATGACCCCGGCCGACCCTGACGTGCTGGGCCTGCCGGACACCTCCAGCCTGATGGTGCTGCCGTGGCAGCGGGAGGTGGCCTGGGTGGCCACCGACCTGCAGGTGGGCGGCCTGCCGCTGGAGCAGTCGCCGCGCTGGGTGCTGAAGTGCCAGCTGGAGCGGGCGGTGCGGCTGGGCTACCACTTCCGCACCGGCGTGGAGGCGGAATTCTTCCTGCTTCAGCCCGGCGGCGCCGCGATCGCCGATGGCGACGACAGCCAGAGCAAACCCTGCTACGACCAGCTGGCACTGATGCGGCAGTACCCGCTGATCGGCGGCCTGCTCGATGGCATGGGCGAACTGGGCTGGGGGCCATACCAGGCCGATCACGAGGATGCCAACGGCCAGTTCGAGCTCAACTGGACCTACGCCGATGCCCTGGTCACCGCCGACCGCCATGCCTTCTTCCGGGTGATGGCCCAGGCGATGGCCGAGCAGCACGGCGCGCGGGTGAGTTTTTCGCCCAAGCCGTTCGCCGCCCTCACCGGCAATGGCGCCCACCTGCACCATTCGCTCTGGAACGCCGACGGCCACAACCTGTTCCACGATCCACGCGGACCGCTGGGCCTGTCGGCGCTGGCCTACAACTTCCTGGGCGGGTTGCTGGAGCATGCGCCGGCCCTCTGCGCCCTCACCAATCCGGTGGCCGAGAGCTACCAGCGGCTCGGCGGCCTCCGCACCACCTCCGGCTCCACCTGGTCACCGGGCTGGATCAGCTATGGCGGCAACAACCGCACCCACATGGTGCGCATCCCCGACGACCAGCGGCTCGAGCTGCGCCTCGCCGATGGCGCCGCCAATCCCTACCTGCTGCCGGCGGCGGTGCTGGCCGCCGGCCTCGATGGCATCGAGCGCAACCTCGATCCCGGCCCCCGCGACGACGCCAACGCCTACACCGATCCGCCGATCGGCCGGGCGCGGCCACTGCCGGGCAGCGTGGAGGAGGCGCTGGACGCCTTCGCCGCCGACAAGGTGCTGCGTCAGGCGCTGGGCGAACCGTTCTGCCAGGCCTATGAACAGCTGCGGCGGCAGGCGTGAGCTCAGGCGCGCGGGTAGAGCCAGCGGCGGAACAGGCGCGTCATCCGTGGCATCACCAGGTAGGTCATCAGGGTCACCGTCGTAGCGGTGACCAGCAGGGTGCGGAGCAGCGGGTGCAGCTCCCGCACCAGCGGCGAGAGCGCCAGGCTGACCAGGTTGATCAGCAGGAAGATCGTGAGGGTGGTGATCACCACCATCTTGTGGCGGGGCGGCGGCGGAACCCCCGGCTGCCGGGGCAAGGTGAACCAGGTTTCCAGCCCGCTCAGCACGGAGATCTGCGGTGGCACCACGGTGTGCTCCGCCAGGCGCGCCAGCAGGGCCAGGCGCAGCGGCGACACCTCCCAACGCCGCAGCTGGCTGAGGCGCGCGAACTTGAACACGATCCGGTAGCTGGAATCGTGTTCATCCACAGGGCGGTACACATTCACGCCCAGATGGCCCTCACAGCGGCGGGCGGCGCCCACCAGTTCGCTCAGGGCCGCTTCGAAGGCGGCGGTGCGGCCGGGCTTCACCCGCTGCAGCACATCAACGGTGACAGCCGGATCCTCGTGGGGCATGCCGCGCAACCCTCCGCAGGCCAGAGCCGATGAACAACCTGGCGGTGATTCTGTACGTGCGCCTGGGTGCGGCACTCGGCCATGGCACCTCGGTGACGCGGGCGATGACGTTCGCCAGCAGCAGCTTGGCGCTGATGCTCGGGCTGCTGGTGCGCACCACCAGCCACTACTGCCGCCTCACCCCGACATGAACCGCCTCGCCTTTTCGCTCTGCCTGTTGCTGGCCGGGGTGTTGATCGGCCTGGCCGAACTTCCCTATCAGTGGCTCTCGGAGCTGGGCTTCCGGCTGCAGCGGCTCTGGCCCCTCGGCGGCGACGGGGCGCTGGATCCCCTGCTGGTAATCGCCCCGGCGCTGGCCACGCTGCTGTTCGTGCTGCTGGCCTGGGGGCCACTGGCGGCGGGCCGCGGCGGTGGCCTCACTGGGGTGCTGGCGCTGCAGACCGCCCGCAACGACGGCGAGCGGGAGCGCGCCCTGGCCCCCCTGTCGCTGCACCACCAGCTGGCCCGCCTGCCCCTGCTGGCCCTCACCCATCTCGCCGGGCTGAGCGTGGGCACCGAATCGCCCGCCGCCGCCCTCGGCGCTGCGCTGCTGCTGGCGTTGCGCCGCCGGCTGGCACCGCTGCAGCAGCTGCCGCTGGCGCTCACCGCGGCGATCGGCGGTGGCGCGGGCCTCGGGGCTGCCTTCCGCTCCCCGTTGCTGGGCGCCGCCTACGCGCTCGAAGAACTCAGCGCGGTGGCCGGCTTCAGCCTGGTGGCGCCCACGCTGGTGCTGGCCGGCATCGGCACTCTTTTCACCACCACTCTGGGCCAACCCGCCCGGCTGGCGGAGGGAATGGCAGTGGCGCTGGCGCCGGAGCTGCTGCCGCTCGCTGCTGTTCACGCTGCTGGCGGTGGCGAGTGGGGGCATCAGCCTCAACGATGGGTCGCTCGCGCTCGGCCCGGCCCTGGCCGGCACGCCCGACGGCCCTTGGTGGGCGCCGTTGCCGCGGTTGCTGGGGCCCCTGCTGAGCATCGCGATCGGTGCACCCGGCGGCCTGATGCACGACTCGATGAGCCTGGGGGCGGTGCTGGTGGGGCCCTGGTTGCAGCAGTTGCCGGCGGAGCAGCAGGCGGCACTGGCCGGGGTCGCTGCCGCCGCCGTGTTCAGTGGCGCCTGCCGCACCCCGCTGTTCTGCGGCCTGTTCGTGTTCACGCTGCAGGGCAATGCCGCCGTGCTGCCCTAGCTGCTCACCTCCTCAGCGATCGCCGCCGCCATCGGCCGCTGGCTCGGCGGCATCAGCTGGAACGAAGCACAGACCGAAGCCTTTGAGCGGGCGGGAGCCAAAGGCTGAGGCCCCTCCTACGGCGCCTGAACCAAAAACAGGCAGGGTCCTAGGGCGAGCCGTGGCCGCCGGGGTGTTCGCTGCAAGGCATCCACAGCTCGCCCATCGCGTGGACGCCTTCACAACCGAGTTCCTTCGCCTTCTGCACTGCCGTCTCCTTGCTGGGGTAGGCCATCAGGGCTGCGGGCGGCGGCGCGGCGCCGTGGTGATGGTGCACGCGCGCCGGGATCGGCCCGTGCCGGAACGGCCCCATGCCTTCAAGGCCCGTCCACCACACCCCCATCACATTGACGCCGGCCACGATCACCCCCATGCCCACGACGGAGAGGTTGATCACCCCCATGCCCACGGCCCCGAGGCTGATCACCCCCATCGGCACCACGCCGATGCTCACCACGCCCATCGGCACGATGCCGATCGAAATGATCCCCAGCGGAGCGATGCCGATGGCCACCAACTTCGGGTTGGAGCCGCATCCGGATTCCTGCATCAGTGCGAATGACCGCCACTCTTTCCGCTGCCCGGAGTGGGTGGGTGGCCTGTGCAGGGCATCCAGATCTTGCCGTGGCTATGGGAACCCGTGCAACCAAAACGGGGAGCCGCCGCTTCAGCCTCCTGCTGCGTGGCGAAAACGGCCTGCACACCCCCGGCCTTGGCAGGGCTCGGGGTGCTGCCGGCCATGGCAGGGCCAGTGCCGCTAAGCAGCAGGGTGAAACCCGCCAGGGTCAGCAGGCGCTGGCGCAAGCCGGGGCCGCCGGCAGGGAACGGAGCACTCATCGGGGCTGAAAAGACGAAGGCTTTGGTGCGGAATCTAGGTGGAGGTCACTTTTGGCTGGTTGGGGTGTGGGAGCTGGCGCCTGAGAGTGCAGCGGCCTCGCTTCGCTGCCATCGTGGTGGCAACTTGGCTGCGGATGCTTGCCCGCTGATCTGCGCAAGGTTCCTGTACCTACCGCCATGCGCCTCTCCCAGAGCACCCCTCCCAACTGGGTCGACGACCGCACGGCGCTGGGGCGGCTGATTGCGGCGGTGCTGGCGGTGGAGCCGCTGCGGCAACTGTTGTTTCTGCAGGCGCGGCGCATGATGATCCGCACCGCTGAAACCCGGGGCATCCCCTGGCGGCAGCGGCGGGAGGAGTTGCGCCTTCAGGCGGAGCCGCTGCTGCAGGCCTGCACCAACCCGGCCACGCAGATCCCCGCCTACTACCACGCCCGCTTCCACGCCTACCAGCAGGGCAACCTCTGCTGGCTGGCCGCCTGCGAAACCGAGCAGGCCACCGATTCAGTGGCCCTGCGGGTGTGGAAGCAGGAGAAGCAGCTCACGCCCGAGGCTGCCCAGGCGCGCATGCGCGAGGCCATCTACGCCGCGATCGCGCCGAGCCTCAACGCCCCGGTGCACCAGGTGCTCGACATCGGCTGTTCGGTGGGGGTGGGCACGCTGGCGCTCACCGGCTGGCTGGAGCGGCACGGCTATGGCGCGGTGCAGGTGTCCGGGCTCGATCTCTCCCCCCAGATGCTGGCGGTGGCGCGGGTGCGGGATGCCGGCGGACGCGTCCACGCCTGGCACCATGCCGCCGCCGAGGCCACGGGGCTGGCCGCAGCGAGCTTCGATCTGATCACCGCCCAGTTCCTCTGCCACGAGCTGCCGGCCTCCGCCACCCGCGCCGTGCTGGCGGAGGCCCTGCGCCTGCTGCGGCCCGGCGGGGTGCTGGCGCTGGTGGATCAAGACCCCGATGCCGAGGCCATCCGCGCCATGCCAGCGCCGCTGGCAACCCTGCTCAAGAGCACCGAGCCCTACCTGGAGGACTATTTTCGGCTCGATCTGCCGGCAGCGCTGTCCGAGGCCGGCTTCGTGGGGTTGCGCCGCGTCGCCTCCGACCATCGCCACCGGGTGCTGGTGGCCACACGGCCGTGACCGCCAGCGTGACCGCCACTGTGATCACCGTGCGGCTGTTTGCCGCGCTCAGGGAGCAGGCCGGCTGGGCGGAGCGCCGCCTGGAGCTGCCCGCCGGCGCCCCGGCCCCCACCCCGGCGAACTTGTGGCGTCAGCTGGGTCTGGGGGAGACGCTGCCGGCCCAGGTGCGGGTGGCGGTGAACCAGGTGTTCGCCAGCGCTGACCAGCCGCTCGCGCCCGGCGCCGAGGTGGCCTTCCTGCCACCGATCAGTGGGGGCTGAGGCCGGTGGCTGATTCACTCCAAGAAAACGGCGCCCTGCAGCTGCAGTTGCACCCGGAACCCTTCGATCCGCTCGTCGTGCTGGCCGACTGGCAACGGAGCCTGGCGGCCGGCGGCACCGAGCCCGCCGCCGCCGAAGCCCATTTCATCGGCCGGGTGCGCGGCATCACGGCGGCAGGGGCGCCGCTGGAGGCCCTGGAGCTGGAGCACTACGCCGGCATGACCGAAGCGCAGATCGCCCGCCTCGCCGCCGACTGCGCCCAGCGCCATGGCCTGCGGGCGGTGCGGGTGGATCACCGCGTGGGGCGGGTGCTGCCGGGGGACACGATCGTGCTGGTGGCGGTGAGCGCCGACCGCCGCGGCCCGGCCCAGCGCGGCGGCCAGGAGCTGCTCGAAGCGCTCAAGCACGAGGCCCCCTTCTGGAAGCGGGAGTGGAGCGGCGGCGTGGGCACCTGGGTGGCGGGCAACACGGCCTACTGAGCCCGGCGCCCGGCGCTCAGAAGATCGGCAGGCGCAGCAACTGGGCCCACAGTTCGGTACCGGCCGCCAGCGCGCCCAGCTCGGCCGGGATCTCCAGCAGCAGGTCGGCGCCTTGGAGCGAGCCGATGCGGGAGGAGGCCTGGCTGCCCTCCACCAGCGCCAGCAGCTCCCCCTCCGGGCCCACCTGCAGCCGGGCGCGGGCCAGCTCGGGGCGGCCGGCTCCCCGCTGGAGCGCTGCCGCCAGCCGCACCTTCAGGCGTGGCAACGGCTGCACCGGCGCGCCCTCCAGCAGCTGCAACGCCGGCACAAGCAGCTGCAGGGCGGTGATCGCCGAGGCCACCGGATTGCCGGGCAGCCCGAACAGCGGCACGGACTCGTCCGCGCCGGGCCGCTGCAACTGCCCGAAGGCGAACGGGCGGCCGGGTTTGAGGAACAGCTTCCAGAAGCTCACCTGCCCCAGCTCGGCCAGCAGCGGCCGGATCCAGTCGCTGTCGCCCGCCGACACGCCGCCGGTGCTCACCACCACATCGCAGCCGGCGGCCAGCTCCAGCAGGGCGGCGCGCAGCCGCTCCGGCGCATCGGCCACCACCCGCTGCTCGGCCACCTCCACCCCCAGCCGCGCCAGCAGCGCCGCCAGCAAGGTGCCGTTGCTTTCCCAGATCTGACCCGGACCGCGCGGACTGCCGGCCGGCACCAGTTCATCGCCGCTGATCAGCAGCCCCAGCCGGGGCCGGCGCCGCAGCGCCAGGGCCGCCACGCCGCAGCTGGCCAGGCGGCCCAGATCGGCGGGGCCCAGCCGCACCCCGGCGGCCAGCAGTTCCTGGCCGGGTGCGGCCTCTTCAGTGGCGGCGCGAATCCAGGGGTTGGGGCCCGCCTCTCGCACCAGGCTCAGGCGCTCGCCAGCGGCCTGCACCAGCTCCTGGGGCAGCACCCGCGTGGCCCCCTCCGGCAGCGGCGCGCCGGTGAGGATGCGGATCGCTTCTCCTTCCAGCAGCGGTGCGGTGTAGGGGGCGCCCGGCGCCGAGCGGCCCACCAGGCGCCAGGAGTGTCCCACCTGCGGGACACTCACCGCGGCCAGGGCGTAGCCATCCATGATCGAGGCGCGAAAGCCCGGCACCGCCGCCGCCGCCAGCACCGGCGCCGCACTCACGCGGCCCAGGGCCTGCGCCAGCGGCAGCGTTTCGCTGCCGGCCAGGGGCGTGAGCGCGGCCAGCACCTGGCGGCGGGCCTCGTCGAGCGGCAGGCCTTCGCGGGGGTAGGGCTCAAGCGGTGCCGCGTTGTTGCTCATCAGGGGTGACGGCTCAGGAGGGCACGGCGCCGGGATGGGACCAGCTGCCATGGCGTCCCCCCGTCTTGCTCAGCAGCCGCACCGGGCCGATGGTCATGGCCGGATCGGCGGATTTGACCATGTCGTAGAGGGTGAGCAGGCCCACCTGCACCGCGGTGAGCGCCTCCATCTCCACGCCGGTGGGGCCGGTGGTGCGCGCAGCGGCTTCCAGGCGCAGGCCGCAGCCATCGGCGCTGGGCTCGATGCGCACCTCCAGGCCCGTGAGCGCGATCGGGTGGCACAGGGGGATCAGCTCCCAGGTGCGCTTGGCGCCCTGGATCGCCGCCACCCGCGCCACCGCCAGCACATCCCCCTTGGCGGCGCGGCCTTCGAGCACCAGCGCCAGCACCGCCGGGGCCATGGTGATGAAGCCCTCGGCCACGGCGCGACGATCGCTGGCGGGGCGGTCGCCCACTTCCACCATGTGCACCTCACCGCTGGTGGTGAGGTGGCTGAGCCGGTTTGGAGCAGCATCCATGGCGCCGATCATGGCGCCTCCGCAGGCCTATTTCGCGGGCTGGATCGGCGCCCAGGCCATGGTGGCGTTGAACTGGCGGCACCAGATCAGCACCGACTTCTGCTTGCTCAGATCGATCGAGGCGGGGATCACGTAGGTCTGGCCGCCCTTGCTGGCCTTGAGCGGCGCCAGCAGGGTGTAGCTGCCGGGCTTGAGCGGGTAGGCGGGCGGTTTGCTGCCGGCCAGGGGGGTGGCCGAAGGGCTGAAGGCCACCTTGAGATCGGGCGCCGTGTCGCTGGTCTTGAAGGTGGAGGTGAGCATCAGCAGGCGCTTGCCGCCCTGCTGCTTGATCACGAAGCCGCCGCTCACCGGTTTTTCGGCCCTGATGAATGTGCCCTGGTGCTGCTTGAGCTCCATGGCCTGACCCGCCAGCATGGTGGTGCCGCTGAGGGCAAGCACCGCGGCGGCGCGGCTGAAGCTGGAAGGAAGGAACGCCATTTCGGAACGATCGATGCCAACGGAGACGGAAGGGTTACCGGTGGCGGGCAGCGGCGGTTTGCTGGCCGCCGCAGGCGAACGCCGCTGGGCCCGCCCCATCCAATCCGGAACGTCGGCGGTATTTCCACCATGCCGTTCCGATCCGCCCTCGCCGTGCCCGTGAGCCGCTCCGAACCGGAGGCCGCCGCCACGCCGCCCCTGCCGACCGGCAGTGAGCAGCACCAGGATCTGGCTGCCCTCTACGACAGCTGCGGCGCGCCGGTCTACCGGTTGGCGCTGCGCCTGTGCCGCTCCCCGCAGGAAGCCGAAGACCTCTGCCACGACGTGTTCGTGCGCTACTGGCAGCAGGGCCGCTACGACCCGAAGCGGGGTCCGGTGCTGGCCTACCTGCTGTTGATGACCCGTTCGATGGCGTTCAACCGTCTGCAGCAGCGCCAGAACCGCTGGCAACTGGTGCAACGCTGGTCGTCCCAGCTGTTTCCGGCCGCTGTGCGCAACCCGCAGGAATGCGCCGAGGCCGACGACCTGGCCCAGCGGGTGCGCTCCGCCCTGGCGGAGATTCCCGCCAACCAGCGGCAGGTGTTGGAGATGGCCTACTACGAAGGACTGAGCCAGTCGGCGATCGCCGAGCGGCTGGAATTGCCCCTCGGCACAGTAAAAACCCGCGCCCGGCAGGGGCTGATTCGCCTGCGGATGCTGCTAAACGATTTCCACCCCCAGCCATGAACAGCGACCACCCCCTCAGCCACGGCGACGCCGCCGGCCAACCGTTCGACGTGGATGCCCTGCTGGCCGGCCACGCGCTCGGCGACCTCGATGAAGCGGAGCGCAGCCAGCTGGCCGAGCTGCTGCGGCAGCAGCCCGCCCTGCGCCAGCGGCTCGATCAATTCAGCACCACCCTGGAGCTGCTGCCCCTGGCCCTGCCCGCCACCAGCGCACCACCATCGGCACTGCGGCAGCGGCTGCTGGCGCGCCCGGCCCCGCCGCGTCTGCCCGGCCTGCTCGCCGCCGCCCTGGGCCTCGGTCTGCTGGCGGTGGGCGTGCAGCTGCACCGCACCCAAGCGCAACTGGCCCAGCTGCAGCAGCAACTGGCCACCAGTGGCGCGCCGCTCAGCGCTGTCAGCCGGCAGATGCCGCTGCGGGCGCTGACGGGCGCGTCAGCCACCAGCGGCACGGTGATCGTCACCGGCAACCCCAGCCACAACATGCTGCTGGTGGAGGGGCTGCCGCCAGCGCCGCCCGATCACACCTATCGGCTCTGGGCCAAGGTGAACGGCCGCCTGGTGGGCTGTGTGCCCTTCGTACCCGACGCCAAGGGCCATGTGGCGATGCCGATTCCCACCTCCCCCACCAGCCAGGCCAGCAGCGTGTCGGTCAGCATTGAGCCGCTCGGCGGCCACGGCGCTAAACCCGCAGGCCGCCAGGTACTCGGCGACACCATCTGACCCCAGCCGCGAGATGTCCGCCCAGCCCCCCAGCCCCTGCCGGCCCGCCATGGCCCCCACCCCCTTCCCCGCGCTGCAACGCCAGGGGCTCGACACCCTGCAGGTGAACCTCACCTACCGCTGCAACCAGGCCTGCGTGCACTGCCACGTGAACGCCGGCCCCACCCGCACCGAAAGCATGACGGCGGACACCCTGGCGCTGATCCCGCCGGTGCTGAAGGCCCGCGCGCTGCGTTGCCTCGATCTCACCGGCGGCGCGCCGGAGCTGCATCCCCAGTTCCGGGAGCTGGTGCGCCGCGCCCGCGCCCTGGGCGTGGAGGTGATCGACCGCTGCAACCTCACGATCCTGCAGGAGCCGGGCCAGGAGGATCTGGCCGACTTTCTGGCCACGCAGGGGGTCACGGTGGTGGCCTCGCTGCCTTGCTATCTGCAGGACAACGTGGAGCGCCAGCGGGGCTCCGGCGTGTTCCAACGCAGCATCGACGGCCTGCGCCAGCTCAACGCGCTCGGCTACGGCCAACCGGGCACGGGCCTGGAGCTCAACCTGGTGTTCAACCCCCAGGGGCCGGTGCTGCCGCCGGAGCAGGGGCCGCTGGAGGCCGACTTCCGGCGCGTGCTGGCGGCCGATCACGGCGTGGTGTTCAACCGGCTCTATGCCCTGGCGAACATGCCGGTGAAGCGCTTCGCGGCGGTGCTGGGCGCCCAGGGGCAGCTGGAAGGCTATCTGGAGCTGCTGCGCCGCAGCCACAGCGACGCCAACCTGGAGCAGGTGATGTGCCGGCAATTGATCAGCGTGGATTGGCAGGGCTACCTCTACGACTGTGACTTCAACCAGCAACTGGGCCTGGTGATTGCGGGCGATCCGGCCGCCGCGGCGGGGCCTGACAACCGCCCCCACCTGCGCGATCTGCTGCAGCGCGACCCCAGCGGCGATCCGATCCAGGTGGCCGACCACTGCTTCGGCTGCACCGCCGGCAGCGGCTCCAGCTGCAGCGGGGCGCTGGCGGCTTGACGGCCAACGCCGCTGCAAGTGGCGCCTGGCGCTGGCTGTTGCTGCTGGCGCTGGCGCTGCTGGTGGCGCTGTTCTTCCTGCTGGATCTGCCCCAGACGCTCAGCGTCGAGGCCCTGCGCGACGCCCGCAGCGAGCTGCTGGCCTGGCGCCAGCGGGCCCCGCTCAGCGCCGCCGCCGCCTACGCCCTTGTCTACGTGCTGGTCACCGGGCTCTCGCTGCCCGGTGCCGCCGTGCTGACGCTGGCCGGTGGCGCGGTGTTCGGGCTGGGGCTCGGCACCCTGCTGGTGTCGTTCGCCTCCAGCGCCGGCGCCACCATCGCCTTCCTGCTGGCCCGCACCCTGCTGCGGCAGCCGGTGCAACAGCGTTTCGGCGCGCGGCTGGCACCGATCGAGGCGGGCCTGCGCCGCGACGGGGTGCTCTACCTGCTCAGCCTGCGGCTGGTGCCCGTGGTTCCCTTCTTTCTGGTGAACGTGGTGATGGGGCTCACCCCGCTCCCCACCCGCTCCTTTTATCTCGCCAGTCAGATCGGCATGTTGCCCGGCACCCTCGTCTACGTGAATGCCGGCACGCAGCTGGCGCAGCTGCGCAGCCTCGAGGGGATCCTCACGCCGCCGCTGCTGCTGTCGCTGGCGCTGCTGGCTGCCTTCCCCTGGATCGCGCGGCTGGCGCTGCAGGGCTGGAAGCGCTGGACGCTCTACCGCCCCTGGACCCGACCGGCCCGCTTCGATCGCAACCTGATCGTGATCGGTGCCGGCGCGGCGGGGTTGGTCACCGCTTACATCGCCGCCGCCGTGAAGGCGAAGGTGACCCTGATCGAAGCCGATCGCATGGGCGGCGACTGCCTCAACACCGGCTGTGTGCCCAGCAAGGCCCTGATCGCCACGGCCCGGGCGGCGGCGCGCATGCGCCAGGCGGATCGCTACGGCCTGGCGCCCCACCACCCCACCGTGTCACTGCCGGTGGTGCTGGAGCGGGTGTTCGCCAAGGTGGCGGCGGTGGCCCCCCACGACAGCGCCGCGCGTTACGAGGGCCTGGGGGTGGAAGTGCTGCGCGGCCACGGCCGCCTGATCGACCCCTGGACCGTGGCGATCAGCGGCAGCGAGGGCGAGGAGCAACGGCTCACGGCGGCCGCGATCGTGCTGGCCACCGGCGCCAGCCCGGTGCTGCCGGATCTGCCGGGCGCCGATGGGGTGGGTCTGCTCACCAGCGAAACGCTCTGGCAGGCCCTGCGGGACTGTCCACTGGCGTCGCCGCGCCTCGTGGTGATGGGGGGCGGTCCAGTTGGTTGTGAACTGTCCCAGGCTCTGGCCCGTCTGGGCGCCCGGGTCACCCTGCTGCAGCGGGGCCCGCAGCTGCTCAGCCGCGAAGACCCCGACGCCGCCGCGCTGGTGCACCAGGCCCTGGAAGCCGATGGCGTGCAGGTGCTCACCGGCTGCACGGTGCGGGGCTTCTATCTCCGGCCACAAGACGCCGGTGGCGGACAGAAGGCCGTGTTGATCACCACCGGCGCTGCCGAAGCCGCCGTGCACAGCGAGCTGCTCTGCGATCAGGTGCTCTGCGCCATCGGCCGCCAGGCGCGGCTGAGCGGCTACGGCCTGGAGGAGCTGGGCATTCCCACCGGCCGCACGATCGACACCAACGCCGCCCTGCAGACCCTCTTCCCGAACATCTACGCCGCCGGGGATGTGGCCGGCCCCTGGCAGTTCACCCACACCGCCGCCCACCAGGCCTGGTACGCCGCCGTCAACGCCCTGTTCGGGCCGTTCCGCCGCTTTCACGTCGATGGGCGGGTGATTCCGCGCACCACCTTCACCGATCCGGAGGTGGCCGGGGTGGGGCTCAATGAAGCGGAGGCCGCCCGTCAGGGGGTGGCGGTGGAGATCACCCGCTTTCCGCTGCACGAACTGGATCGGGCGATCGTGGAAAGCGCCGAAACCGGCTTCGTCAAGGTGCTCACCCCGCCCGGCAGCGACAGGATCCTGGGGGTGTCGATCGTGGCGGAGCAGGCCGGCGAGCTGCTGGCGGAGTTCGTGCTGGCGATGCGCTGGCGGCTCGGGCTCGGCCGGATCCTCTCCACCATCCACGCCTACCCCACCTTTTCAGAAGCCAGCAAATCCGCCGCCGGAGCCTGGAAACGGGCCCATGCCCCGCCACGCACCCTGGCGCTGCTGCAACGCTTCCACAGCTGGCGCCGCGGTCAATAAGCCCCCAACCCGGCTGCCACCACCTCCCATGGGAAGGTATGGACATTGCCGCGCGTTGATGCCATGGGTTGGCCGCGCCCTTCCACCCGCTTCTGCGTTTTCCTCACCCTGCTCAACGACAGGCTGGGCGAGAGCATCGTGTTTCCGCTGCTGCCCTTTCTGTTGGCCAGCTTCACCAGCGATGGCCGCACGCTGGGGCTGCTGGCGGGCAGCTACGCCCTGGCCCAGTTCCTGTTCACCCCACTGATCGGTGCCCTCAGCGACCGCTTCGGGCGGCGGCCTGTGATCGCCGGTTGCGTGGCCGGCTCGGTGCTCGGCCTGGGTGGCTTCGCGCTCACCCTGGCCGTGCCCTGGCCGCTGGGCAGTGCCTGGCCGCTGCCGCTGCTGTTCGTGGCGCGGCTGATCGATGGCGTCAGCGGTGGCACGGCCGCCACCGCCGGTGCCGTGCTGGCCGACATCAGCCCACCGGAGAAGCGGGCCAAGGCCTTCGGCCTGATCGGCGTGGCCTTCGGTGTGGGCTTCATGCTCGGCCCTGCCCTCGGGGGCCTGCTGGCGGAGATCAGCCTCAGCCTGCCGCTGCTGGTGGCGGTGGCGGTGGCGGCGCTGAACCTGGTGCTGGTGCTCACCGCCCTGCCGGAAACCCATCCGCCGGAAGCCCGCCAGGCGCTGCCGCGCAAGCGCGAGCTCAATCCCCTCACCCAGCTGGGCAAGGTGTTCAGCAACCCGCAGGTGCGGCGGTTGTGCGTGGCCTTCTTCCTGTTCTTCCTGGCGTTCAACGGCTTCACTGCCGTGCTGGTGCTCTATTTCAAGGAGATGTTCGGCTGGGGGCCCGGGCTCTCGGCCGCGGCCTTCCTGGTGGTGGGTGTGGTGGCCACGCTGGTGCAGGGGGGCCTGATCGGGCCGCTGGTGAAACGCTTCGGCGAATGGCGGCTCACGATGGCGGGGTTGGGCATGGTGATCGCCGGCACGGTGTTGGTGCCGCTGGCCACCCCCGCCACCGCCCAGCCGCTGGTGTTCATCGCGGTGGCGGTGCTAGCGGCGGGCACCGGTCTGGTCACCCCCAGCCTGCGCAGCCTGGTGTCACGGCGGCTCAGCAGCGGCGGCCAGGGCGCCGCCCTGGGCAGCCTGCAGGGCCTGCAGAGCCTGGGCAGCTTCATCGGACCTCCCCTGGCCGGGGTGGCCTATGAGCTGATCGGCGAAAAGAGCCCGTTCTGGTTGAGCATCGTGCTGCTGGCGGCCGTGGCGGTGCTGATCGCCTTCGGGCTACCCCAGGCCGGGGCGCAAAGGCAAGCAAGCGCTTTACAGAAGTGATGGAGGTTGCTGGCTACCTTGGTGCCGGCACAGGCATTGAGGTCAGTGGGTGATGCGCGAACCAGTGGTGGCCCCGGAGCTCTACATCAACCGGGAGCTGAGCTGGATTGCCTTCAACAGCCGCGTGCTGGCCCAGGCGCTTGATCCCCGCACGCCATTGCTCGAACAGGCGAAATTCAGCGCCATTTTCAGCAACAACCTCGATGAATTCTTCATGGTGAGGGTGGCCTCGCTGAAGTCCCAGCTGGAGGCCGGGGTCGACACGCTCAGCGACGACGGCCGCACCCCGAAGCAGCAGCTGCAGGCCATTCAGGAGCGGCTGCGGCCGCTTTTGGAGCAGCAGCAGGCGCACTATCGCGGCCATATGAAGAGCAGCCTGGCGGAGCACGGCGTGCACCTGCTCGATTACCAGCGGCTCAACAAGGCTCAGAAACAGTGGGCCGACGACTACTTCAAGACGGCAATCTTCCCGGTGCTCACCCCCTTGGCGGTGGATCCGGCTCACCCGTTCCCGTTCATGAGCAACCTGAGCCTGAACGTGGCGGCGTTGGTTCGCGACCCCGACACCGGCCAGCAGCAGTTCGCCCGGGTGAAGGTGCCGCAGAAGAGCTTGCCGCGCTTTGTGGAGATTCCCACCGAGCTCAGCGGCCGCAACGCCAAGGATGTGGTGTTCTGCGCCGTGCCGCTCGAGCAGGTGGTGGCCTTCAACCTGCAGCTGCTGTTCCCCGGCATGACGATCGAGGGGCACTACTTCTTCCGCATCACCCGCGACGCCGACCTCGAACTGCGGGATCTGGAGGCGGACGATCTGATGGAGGCGCTGCAGGAAGGCCTGCGCAAGCGGCGGCGGGGCGGCGAGGTGGTGCGCCTCGAAGTGGCCGATGAGATGCCCGCGGAAATGGTGGAGCAGCTTGTGGAAGCCACCGATGTGGAGCCGGAAGACCTTTACCAGATCAATGGCCCTCTGGGCCTCGACGACCTGATGAGCCTGCTGGCCATTCCCCTGCCCCAGCTCAAGGACAAGCCGCACATCGGCCGCACCAACGCGGCGTTGGCGCGCACCCAGAAAAGCCGTCTGGAGGATGGCTCGCTCAAGGCGGAAGACTTCCAGAGCATCTTCGCGGTGCTGCGCCGCAACGATGTGCTGCTGCACCACCCCTACGACCTGTTCGCCACCTCGGTGGAGGAATTCATCAACCAGGCCGCCGATGACCCCTCGGTGCTGGCGATCAAGATGACCCTCTACCGCACCTCCAAGAATTCGCCGATCATCCTGGCGCTGATCCGGGCGGCCGAAAACGGCAAGCAGGTGATGGCGCTGGTGGAGCTCAAGGCCCGCTTCGACGAGGACAACAACATCCAGTGGGCCCGCCAGCTGGAGCGCTCCGGTGTGCACGTGGTGTATGGGGTGCTCGGCCTCAAGACCCACACCAAGATCATGCTGGTGGTGCGCAAGGAGAAGGAGCGGTTGCGCAGCTACGTGCACATCGGCACCGGCAACTACAACTCCAAAACCTCCAGCCTCTACACCGACATCGGCCTGCTGTCGGCGAACGAGGAGCTGGGCAAGGATCTGGTGGAGTTGTTCAACTACCTCACCGGCTTCTCCAAGCAGCAGAGCTTCCGCCGCCTGCTGGTGGCGCCGGTCACGCTGCGCAAGGGCATGGAGGGGCTGATTCAACGGGAGATCGACCATGCCCGCGCCGGCCTCGGCGGCTCGATTCGGGCAAAAATGAATTCGCTGGTGGATCCGCCGATCATCGCCTTGCTCTATGCGGCCTCCCAGGCCGGGGTCACGATCGAACTGCTGATCCGCGGCATGTGCAGCCTGCGGCCCGGTGTACCCGGTGTGAGCGACAACATCAAAGTGGTGAGCGTGATTGGGCGGTTCCTGGAGCACTCCCGCCTGTTCCGCTTTGCCAATGCCGGTGAGCCGGAAATGTATTTCGGCAGCGCCGACTGGATGCCTCGCAACCTTGATCGCCGGGTGGAAGCAGTGGCGCCGGTGAAGGATCCAGCCCACCAGCTGTTGCTCGAGCGCCTGCTCGATACGTACTTCAACGACAACGTCGCCGCCTGGGACATGCAACCCGACGGCACCTTCATCCAGCGGCAGGCGGAAGGGGAGGAGCATTGCGCCCAGCGCGATCTGATCAACGGCTGGCGCACCGCGCTGCAACCGGCAGCCATCGCCTGAGCCTGGGTCTGGGTCTGGGTCTGCGACTTTTCGCACAGCCGGGCGGCCGCCTCGCAGCGGCTGCCGCACATTGCAGCAGCGCAGCCCTTCATCGCCAAATCAACAACCCAACAGCGGTACGGCCGTCGAATAATTCAGAAATGAAGATGTGACCACTTATTTGTGGCAAAAGTAACCGAATCATTACCCTTTCATCGGTAAGTCTCTGCTATGTTCCGGCTACAACTAGCAGGAGGCCGAGGTGATGGGGACACCTCCGCGATCCACATCTGCGGCTGCGGCTGCGGGCGGCGGCGTCAAGCCACCGCCACGGGTGGGTCAACAGCGGTCCAGTGGGCGCTTGAGCGTCGATTCGATCGGCTGGTATCTGAGCAACATCGGCCGTGTACCACTTCTCACGGCGGCTGAAGAAATTGAGCTGGCGCATCACGTACAGGGGATGAAACGCCTGCTCGAATTGCCCGCCGATAGCCTCACCGTGCGGCAGCGGCACCAGATCCGCATGGGCACCCGCGCCCGCGACCGGATGATGGCCGCCAACCTGCGGCTGGTGGTCAGCGTGGCCAAGAAGTACCAGAACCAGGGCCTTGAGCTGCTGGATCTGGTGCAGGAAGGGGCGATCGGCCTGGAGCGCGCCGTCGGCAAGTTCGATCCAGCCATGGGCTACAAGTTTTCCACCTATGCCTATTGGTGGATCCGCCAGGGCATGACCCGGGCGATCGACAACAGCGCCCGCACGATCCGGTTGCCAATCCACGTCTCCGAGAAGCTCTCGAAGATGCGGCGCATCACCCGGGAGCTCTCGCACCGCTTCGGCCGCCAGCCCAACCGGCTGGAGCTGGCCCATGCCATGGGCATGGAGCCCCGCGACCTGGAGGAGCTGATCGCCCAGAGCGCACCCTGCGCCTCCCTCGACGCCCACGCCCGCGGCGAGGAAGACCGCAGCACCCTGGGTGAGCTGATCGCCGATCCGGCCAGCCACGAGCCCATGGATCACATGGACCGCAGCCTGCAGAAGGAGCACCTGGGGGCCTGGCTGTCCCAGCTCAATGAGCGCGAGCAGAAAATCCTCAAGCTGCGTTTCGGCCTGGAGGGCTCCGAGCCGCTCACGCTCGCCGAGATCGGCCGCACCATTAATGTGTCGCGCGAACGGGTGCGCCAGCTGGAAGCCAAGGCGATCATGAAGCTGCGGCTGATGAGCAACTTCCACCAGGCCGCCTGAGGCCCTTGGCGCTGCCGCTCTGGTGGGAGGGGCTGGGTGAACAATGGCGGCAGGCTCTCGGGGTCGCCGCCGTTCTGCTCTGGCTGGCATTGGTGGTGCTGCTGGCGCTGCAGACCAGGGCGCACTGGCCGCAGCGGCCGGAGTGGAGCCGCAAGGTGCTGCACATCGGCACCGGCCCGGTGGTGCTGATCGCCTGGGGGCTGGGAATCGAGCGTTGGATCGCCCTGCCGGCGGCGGCGGTGGTCACCGTGGCAGCGGCGCTCAACCACCGCTTCCGCCTGCTGCCGGCGGTGGAGGACGTGGGCCGCGCCAGCTACGGCACCGTGGCCTACGGCGCCGCCATCACCACATTGATGGCACTGTTCTGGCCGCAGCGGAGTGATGCGGTAGCTGCCGGGGTGCTGGTGATGGCCTGCGGCGATGGCCTGGCGGGCCTGCTGGGGGCCTCGATCGCTTCGCCGAGCTGGACGATCGCCGGCCAGCGCAAATCGCTGCTGGGCACCGCCACGATGGGGCTGGTGAGCCTGGGGGTGCTGGTGGCGCTGCGGCTGGCCCTGCCGGCGGGCGGCGGGCTGGGCCCATCGCTGCCGGCGCTGGTGGCAATCGCGGTGGCGGCGATGCTGCTGGAGCAGTTCGCCCTGCTGGGCATCGACAACCTGGCCGTGCCGGTGGCGGTGGGCCTGCTCTGGGCACTGCTCGGCGCTCAGACCTGAAGCATGCGCTCGCAGCGGTGGCGCCAGTCGTCGCGGGTGCCCAGGCCCGCCACGATCAGCCGATCGCTGGGCTCCTCCCGCAACCGCAGCTGCCACTGGCGGATCACCTCGGCGCGCTCCATCCACACGTTCAACACGGTGCGCTGGATGCCTTCAGAGTCCCAGCCCCGCTGCTGCGAAGAGGCCAGGGCCCAACCGAGCAGGTCATCGAGCTGAAAAGGGCGGAAGCCGGCGAAGACAGGGCCGCTGTGATCGGAAGCGGAAGATGTCTGCTCCAGATAAAACATCTGCAGCGGTTCTGACAATCCGCAGAATTGCAATAGATAAGACATGCCGCCTTCCCTGCAATGTGGTGAAGGCAAGCTAGAGAGATCCGCTCTAGCAACTGTTCCCACTGAACAGTTCGTTGCAGAGCATCAATCTGGCACTCGCGATTAGGGAGTGCCAGCTACACAATCAGGCGGTCAGACCGCTGCCAGCAGCTCGCCGCTGGGCGCATGGCGCTGGGCCTCCGTCATCGCTTCGGCCAGCTCGGCGAGCACCGTGCGGGTGGTGTCGAGGTCGATGCAGGCATCGGTGATGCTCTGGCCGTAGGTGAGCTGGGAGAGATCGGCCGGGATCTTCTGGTTGCCCGCCACCAGGTGGCTTTCGATCATCACACCCATCACCGGGCAGGCGGCCTGGCGCAGCTGCTCACCCACCTGGACCAGCACCTGGCCCTGCAGGCGGTAGTCCTTGTTGGAGTTGCCGTGGCTGCAATCCACCATCAGCCGCGCCGGCAGGCCGGCCTTGGCGAGCGAGGCCGCCGCCGCCGCCACCGCTTCCGGGTGGTAGTTGCTGCCGCCCTTGCCGCCGCGCAGCACCAGGTGGCCATCGGGGTTGCCGGTGGTGGACACGATCGCCGCATGGCCCTGGCGGCTGATGCCAAGAAAATGGTGCGGGCGGGCGGCCGCCTCCATGGCGTTGATCGCCGTCATGGCGCTGCCATCGGTGCCGTTCTTGAAGCCGATCGGCATCGACAGGCCCGAGGCCATCTCGCGGTGCGTCTGGCTTTCGGTGGTGCGGGCACCGATCGCCGTCCAGCTGATCAGATCGGCGATGTACTGGGGCACCACCGGATCAAGCAACTCAGTGGCGGCGGGCAGGCCGAGCTCGGCGAGATGGAGCAGCAGGCTGCGCGCCAGGCGCAGGCCGGTGTTGATGTCGTAGCTGCTGTCGAGGTGGGGATCGTTGATCAGCCCCTTCCAGCCCACGGTGGTGCGCGGCTTCTCGAAGTACACCCGCATCACGATCTCGAGCTGATCGAGGTGCTCGGCCCGCACCTTGGCGATGGCGGCGGCGTACTCCTGGGCGGCTGTCACGTCGTGGACGGAGCAGGGCCCCACGATCACCAGCAGGCGTGAATCACGGCCGTGCAGGATCGCCTTGATGCGCTCGCGGGCGCCGGCCACCACCGCCGCCGCCGCTTCGCCGAGGGGCAGCTCCCGGTGCAACACCGCCGGCGCCACCAGCGGCCGGGTCTCCACCACATGGAGGTCGGAGGTGGGGATCATGGCGGCAGGCGGAAGGGCGCTGAAGATCCACCCTAGAAGCCGGCTGCAACGGCGCCGAACCCGCCACCGTTCTGCAGCCGATGCCACCGTTGGCGGTCCGGCGGCCGCAAAGAATGGAGACCTCCCGTACGTTCAAGGGATGACCCCTTCTCCTATGGCTGCGTCCCCCATCGCCGCTACCGATCTGCTGGCCACCTACCGCAGCGCCGCTGCGGAGCGTGAAGCCCTCGGCGTGCCGCCGCTGCCGCTTTCGGCGCCCCAGGCGCAGGCGCTCACCGAGCTGCTGCAGCAGCCGCCCGCCGGCGAAGAGGCGTTTCTGCTGGATCTGCTGATCGAACGCATCCCGCCGGGGGTGGATGAGGCGGCCTACGTCAAGGCGGGCTGGCTGAGCGCCGTGGCCCAGGGGTTGGCCACCAGTCCGCTGCTCGACCCGATCGCGGCCACCCGGCTGCTGGCCACGATGATCGGCGGCTACAACGTGGGGGCGCTGATCACGTTGCTGGGCCACGCCGATGCGGCGATCGCGGCGGAGGCCGCCACGGGTCTGAGCCGCACGCTGCTCGTCTACGACGCCTTCAACGACGTACTGGAGCTGGCGGAGACCAATCCGTGGGCCAAGCAGGTGGTGGAGAGCTGGGCCGAGGCCGCCTGGTTCACCGAGAAGGCGCCGCTGGCGGAGGCGATCACCGTGACGGTGTTCAAGGTGGAGGGGGAAACCAACACCGACGACCTGTCGCCGGCCACCCACGCCACCACCCGCCCCGACATCCCCCTGCACGCCCAGGCGATGCTGGAAACCCGCCAGCCCGGCGGCCTCGAGCAGATCACCGCCCTCAAGGTGAAGGGTTATCCGGTGGCCTATGTGGGCGATGTGGTGGGCACCGGCAGCTCCCGCAAATCGGCGATCAACTCGGTGCTGTGGCACACCGGCACCGACATCCCCCATGTGCCCAACAAACGCTCCGGCGGCGTGATCCTGGGCGGCAAGATCGCGCCGATCTTCTTCAACACGGCCGAGGATTCCGGCGCCCTGCCGATCGAATGCGAGGTGGCGGCGCTGAGCAGCGGCGATGTGATCACAATCCGCCCCTACGCCGGCACGATCGAGCGCGCCGCCGGTGAGCCGAGCGCCGGCGAGATCGTGGCCCGCTTCGAGCTCAAGCCCAGCACGATCACCGATGAAGTGCGGGCCGGCGGCCGCATCCCGCTGCTGATCGGCCGTTCCCTGACGGACAAGGTGCGCGCTCGCCTGGGCCTGCCCGCCTCCGATCTGTTCATCCGCCCGGTGGCCCCCACCGACACCGGCAAGGGCTTCACTCTGGCCCAGAAGATGGTGGGCCGGGCCTGTGGCCTGGCGGGGGTGCGGCCCGGCACCAGCTGTGAACCGCTGATGACCACCGTGGGCAGCCAGGACACCACCGGGCCGATGACCCGCGACGAGATGAAGGAACTGGCCTGCCTGGGCTTCTCCTCCGACCTGGTGCTGCAGAGCTTCTGCCACACTGCCGCCTACCCGAAACCGATCGACCTCAAGACCCACGCCGAACTGCCCGATTTCATCAGCTCCCGCGGTGGCGTGGCGCTGCGGCCCGGCGACGGCATCATCCACAGCTGGCTCAACCGCATGCTCCTGCCCGACACGGTGGGCACCGGCGGCGACAGCCACACCCGCTTCCCGCTGGGAATCTCCTTTCCGGCCGGCTCGGGCCTGGTGGCCTTCGCCGCTGCGATCGGCGCCATGCCACTCGACATGCCCGAATCGGTGCTGGTCCGCTTCACCGGCTCGCTGCAGCCGGGCGTGACCCTGCGCGATGTGGTGAATGTGATCCCGTGGGTGGCGATCCAGAAGGGCCTGCTCACGGTGGCGAAGGCGGGCAAGATCAATGTGTTCTCCGGCCGCATTCTCGAAATCGAAGGCTTGCCGGATCTCAAGCTCGAGCAGGCGTTTGAGCTAACAGACGCCTCCGCCGAACGGTCCTGTGCCGGCTGCACGATCAAGCTCTCAGAAGCGACGGTGGCGGAATACCTGCGCAGCAATGTGGCGCTGCTCAAGAACATGATCGCCAGGGGCTACAACGATGCCCGCACCATGGCCCGCCGTCTGCAGGCGATGGAGGCCTGGCTGGCGGATCCGCAGCTGCTGAGCGCCGATGCCGACGCGGAGTATGCCGAAGTGATCGAGATCAACCTCGATGAACTCACCGAACCGGTGCTGGCCTGCCCCAACGACCCCGACAACGTCAAGTTGCTGAGCGAGGTGGCGGGCGACCGGATCGATGAGGTGTTCATCGGCTCCTGCATGACCAACATCGGCCACTACCGCGCCGCCGCCACGGTGCTCGATGGGGCCGGCACCAGCGCCGCCCGCCTGTGGGTGTGCCCGCCCACCCGCATGGACGATGAGGTGCTGCGCGCTGAGGGTTACACCGCCAAGTTCGAGGCTGCCGGCGCCCGCATGGAGCTGCCCGGCTGCTCGCTGTGCATGGGCAACCAGGCCCGGGTGGAAGACAACACCACGGTGTTCTCCACCAGCACGCGCAACTTCAACAACCGCCTCGGCAACGGCGCCCAGGTGTATCTGGGCAGCGCCGAACTGGCAGCGGTGTGCGCGCTGCTGGGCCGCATTCCCACCCCGACCGACTACCTGGAGATCGCAGCGGCCAAGATCGATCCCCTCTCCGATCAGCTCTACCGCTACCTCAACTTCGACCAGATCGACGGCTTCAGCGAGGCCGGCCGTGTGGTGAGCATGGAGGAGGAGCAGAGGGTGCTGGCAGAGGTCTGAGCAAGGGGGTGCCGGCGGAAGACCTCCCCAAGCGGACGCTGCTGCGGAAGCAAGCGGGCACCAATGTGGTGCGCCGCCTGCTGGAACACCGGCTGCTGCCGGTGGTGCTGGCCCTGATCCTCACCGGCCTGGGCGCGGCCACGGCCGGTCTGCTGTTCAAGCTCGGCCTTGATGGCCTGGGCCGCTGGCGGCTGCGCGTGCTGGATCTCGGCCCTGACCTACTGCTGTTGCCGGCGATCGGTGGGGCGGGCGGCCTGATCGCCGGGCTATTGGTGCAGCGGCTGGCCCCAGCGGCGCAGGGGTCGGGCATTCCCCAGGTGAAGCAGTTCCTGCGGGGCCGGCCGATCCCGATGGATCTGAAGGTGGCGCTGGTGAAGTTGGCGGCCGGCATCGTGGCGATCGGCAGTGGCTTTCCGCTCGGCCCCTCCGGCCCCTCGATCCAGATGGGCAGCTCGGTGGGGCACACCATGGCGCACCGCATCGGGGCACCAAAGGCCTTCGTGCGCCTGATCGTGGCCGGCGGTGGCGGCGCCGGCATCGCGGCGGTGTTCAACGCACCGATCGGGGGCTTCTTCTATGCGCTGGAGGAGCTGCTGCGTGGGGCGCGGCCAGTGGTGATGCTGCTGGTGCTGTTCACCACCTTCTGGGCCGACACCTGGGCCGATCTGCTCGGGCTGGCGGGCCTGGGCCCGGCGCTCACCGGCCTGAGCCGCTCGTCGGGCACCTTGCCACTGGAGCGCCAGGTGTTCGCTTTTTTCGAGGTGCGTCCGCTCGATCTGCTGGTGCTGTTCGCCCTCGGTGCGCTGGTGGCCTGCGCCGCCGAGGCCTACTGCCGCTTCGTGGTGGGCCTGCATACGTTGCGGCTGCGCTGGCAGGTGCCGCTGGCGGCGGGGATGGCCGGAGTGGGCGTGCTGCTCGGCCTCGGCGACGCCTTGCTGCCGGTGGATTTCATCAACCGGGCGGGCATCCGCCAGGCGGTGGCGGAAGGCGACCTCGACATCTCCCGGTCGCTGGCGATCTTCGCAGTGCTGTTCCTCAGCACCGGCCTGGCTGCCGCTGTGGGCACACCTGGAGGACTGTTCGCGCCGATGCTCACCCTCGGTGGTGCACTGGGGCTGGCGGTGGCAGGTGTGATCGCGCAGCTGGGCGGCGCCGCCCCCAGCACGGTGGTGTTCGCCTGCATGGGGGCCTTTGTGGCGGCTTGTGCGCGCACGCCGATCACGGCCATGTTTCTCACCTACGCCCTCACCAAGGATCCGTTGATCCTCAAGCCGCTGCTGGTGGCCTGCCTGGGGGGATTCCTGATGGCGCAGCTGCTGCATCGCCAGTCGCTGTTCGAACGCCTGATCCCACCGCTGACACCCAAGCCACCAAAGAGCCCGCCATAAGATCTGCGGGCGGCGCCCGGCGCTGGCCTACGCCCATCTGAGCCTCAGCGTGACGCCGCACCGCCAGACGCACCCGATCGGGCCGGCCTCGCCACTGGAGTTCGGTTCACCTGTCTCCTTTCAGCCCATTTCCCAGCGCGATCGCTCTGTGCCCACCCTCTCCAGCGAACTCGAACAGCATTTCTTCGACCAGGACCGTTGGGCGCCAGCCGATGCCATTGCGACGCCCCAACAGCGGCGCAACGTCACCCTGAGTGATCTGCTCGACCTGGCCGGTGAGCGCAGCTTCGGGTTCCTGTTTGTGCTGCTGTCGTTTCCCTCGGCGCTGCCGATTCCGGCGCCGGGCTATTCCGTTCCGTTTGGGATTGCCATGCTGCTGCTGGCGGCGCAGATGCTGCTGGGCCGACAGGAACCCTGGTTTCCAGAGAGCTGGCGAACGCACGGCTTTGAGGTCACCCAGGTGCGGCGGGTGCTGAAACTGGGGCTGCCCTGGCTGCGGCGGATCGAGTCGATTTCCCGCCCCCGGCTCACGCCGGTGTGCACCAGTGTTCCGGGCCGCACAGTGATCGGCCTGGCCATCGCCTTGATGGCGATTTCGATGATGTTCCCCATCCCCGGCACCAACACCCTGCCGGCCATGGGCATCTTCGTCACGGGTTTTGGCCTGCTGGACGACGACGGTGCCATCAGTCTGGCCGGCCTGGTGCTCTGCCTCTGCGGCTTTGTGCTGTCCGCGTCAATTCTGCTGGCGATCGTGTTCGGCGGCTCCAGCCTGCTGGACCTGCTCAAACAGGCGATCGGCCGCTGAGATCAACAGCAACTGGAAGGCCACACGCAGCAAGACAAAAATGGTAGTGGTTGTTACAATCCATCAAGGCCTGAGGCTACTTCGGTGACGGCCGATAGCCTCAATTCCGCCGACACCAAGCCCACCGTGATGACCCGATTCACCCATCTCCTCCGCGGAGGATTCGTGCTGGCCATGGCAGGCAGCCTCGCCCTGGCCGGATGCAACAGCACCGAGGAGGGGGTGAAGGAGGCTGCCTCTGGCGTGGGCGACGCCGCCAAGTCCGCCGCCACCGCCACGGGTCAGGCCGCCCTGGCGCCGGCCGTCAACCCCGTTCTTGACCTGCTCAAGAAGGGGCAGGCAGAAGTGGCCACAGGCAATATGGGCGCCGCCGCTGCCACAATCGGCGGCTTCAAGGGCCTCTGGGAGAAAGCTGGGCCGGTGATTCAGCCCCTGGCCGGTGACAAATGGCCCGCCATTGAGACGGCAGCGAACATGCTGATCAGCACGTTTGCTGGCGGCACACTGAGTGCGGCCGACGCCACTTCCGCCATCAGCGGCCTGACGGGCCCCCTCGCGGCCCTGATCGGCAAGTAGGCCTTTGTGGGGAGGCGCTGGGAACCATTCTGGCCAGGAACCATCAGGACAACCGGAGTTCCTCTCAAGACAGCCAGAAGGCCAGCCACAGCACTCCAACCATGGCGAAGCCTTCGATGCCGGCTCCAGGCAAAGCCAACGCCAAGCCGGCCGAGGAAGCCCTTCGCCGATTGGTGGGCGAAGCCCATACCGCGCATTTAATCTTGCACTGTTTCTAACGTTGCCACCAGATCGGCGAACCGTGGCCGGCTCGCCGCAACTGGGCCCACGCAGCGGAGTTGCAGCGCTTGTAACGATGGGAGGAGCACGTCATCTTCGGGTTCAAGGCGCTCCAGTAATTCGCCAAGCAAACAGCCGAAGGCGCGCACCTCCAGCGCCTCCAATGGATGGGCGCCTCCACGTGCCTGAGGCGGGTAAAAGGAGGCCGCCCCGAAGTCGCCCAGGTAGCAGCCGCCCTCGGGGCGATACAGCACGTTGTGCGCATAGAAATCCCCGTGCAGAATTCCACGGGCGTGCAGGTGCGCGCCAACAGCGGCCAAGCCCTTCGCCAGATCCAGCACCAAGGCCACGGAGAAACGCTGGTCGTCTCCGTAAATGTCCCTGGTGCACGTCGTCAGATTGGGCGGGCCGGCCAAACTCCGAAACCCCGGGTCAACGCACGGCATCACCAAGCCGCTGCTGCCGGCTGGGTGCCCGGTGAGTTCACCGATCACCCCGATCAAGTGAGAGTGATTGCCCGCCGCCAAACAGGCCGCTATTTCTTCTGCTGGAAACCCGTCACTGGTGACCGCCCCCTTGAAGAGTTTCACCGCCACGGGATGCCCGGCTTGCTGCGGCGACGGCTGCCAGTGCGCTTTGTGGATCACGCCCGAGGCGCCTTCACCGAGTTGTTCAGCCAACACCAGATCCCCCCAATGAAGGCGGCCCGCGGTTGAACGCGGGGCCTGCGGCACCGCTGAAACCGGATTTCCGCCAAATGCCAACCAGGTCAACCGGGGCAATTGCAGCAACCACTCCGGCAACGCCTTGAACCGATTGGCCGCAATCCGCAGCAGTTCAAGCCCCACGCAGCCGCGCATCGCCTCTGGCAACTCTTCCAGTTGATTGCCGGCCAACATCAGTTTTTGCAGGCGCGCACAGTTGCCGATGGAGTCGGGGAGCACCGAAATCTGATTATCCGTGAGGATCAACCAGCGCAACCCGGGGGAAATGGCGGCAGGCGCCACCTCGCGAATGGCGTTCGCCTTGAACCCGACCATCTCCAGCTGAACGCACGAGGACAGCACCTCGGGCAGCTGGGTGAAGCGGTTTTCTGAGCAGAAGATCACCCGTAACTTGCTCAGCCGCGACAAGTCATCCGGGAGCTCGGATAATAAGTTGCCCGAGAGATTGAGAACCTCAAGGGTGTCGGCCAACTCGAAGATCTCCCGCGGAAATTCCTCCAGGCCGCAGGCAAGATCCAGCCGCGTGATCCCCTTCAGCTCACCGGAGCGCAAGGCATCCACAGTGGCGGTGGTTGTCGTCATGGGTCGAATGGCAGACCGATTCACCGCAAAAGAAGAAAGCGGTACAACATCTAAAACCGAAATCCGGCAGCGCCTGACCGCCTAAGGGAGCAGGTGCGCAACTGGGGCGCAGCGCTGGAACTGCCGCCAGACAGGACTGCTAACGCCATGAATACGCCACGCCATGGTCACATGATAAGCGTTGGCCAACACTGCTCGCTGCACCTCAACGCTCTAAGCATGGCTGTATCGCCGCTGCTGGACCGTGGGCCTGTAGGCCATTCAAGCAACCTTAAGAAGAGACCATCCGCTTTCATCAGAGCTTCCCATCTCCATCTCTAACGCTGGCTATCACCGACCCTCAGAACGTATGTGTAACGTGTGCCCCTGGGCGTCAAGGCTGATCGGGGGCGGCTCTGGGGTTGCCTTGATCGTCGATGGCAAGGTGACGCAAGCGGTGGGCGCTGGGGAGCGAGATGACGCCAAGACGAAGTCTTCTCCGAAGGAGTAGGCGATGGCGGCGGCATGAACAGGTGGTTGCCCAGAGGTGTGACCCGGCGGCCGCGATCAGGCAGCCCAGTTCGCTGGGAGCTTGATCAACCCTCAGGAGGAAAAAATGCGGCTTCTCAGGCGGTTTGTCCACAAACTCTTAGGGCGTGCGCGCCCTAAATCACCGTGCCATCGGCCAGCGTCGTGTTCTTCTCGATCACCACAATGCCGCTGCGAATAGTGAATCCCAGCTCACTGCGGTCCGCCTCCTGCACCCGATCCTTGTTGATGATCTGCACATTGGCGCCGATGCGCACGTTTTTGTCGAGAATCGCCCGCTTCACCACGGATCCTGCCCCAATCCCGAGCGGCACGCCACCACGGGAGCGCACCAGAGCGCGTTCAGCCTCCGGTTCGTAACCATCGGCCCCCATCACCAGCGTGTCCTCCAGCAACGCGCCCTCCTCCACCCGCAGGCGCAGACCCAGCACGCAGTGCTGAATCACACAG